>ERZ795045.1213-NODE-1213-length-30003-cov-5.417991_pt1 | contig 30003 bp, 16 predicted proteins | sample MGYA00375129_ERZ795045 | MGnify/ENA primary metagenome ERZ795045 (study PRJEB30174, sample SAMN05720166) | activated sludge metagenome | isolation source: anaerobic digester from wastewater treatment plant | place: Japan | collected 2015-05-15 ...
CGGACATTACCACGCCTTCGCCGCCTGCGAGATTGGGGGTGTTGTGCGCCGGGCCCGGTTGTCGTCGAGCACCAGTTACGGTGTGGCGGAGCAGCTGGTGGCCGCCCTCAAAAAGGAACAATAAGCCCGGATGCCGGAAATAAAAAAGCCCCGTCGCCTGAGTCGCCGGGGCTGTTGGGCTGTCTGTTTTGTTCGTTTTTACTGAGGCATTGCTTCCACAGCTGTGGCAGAAACCAGCGTAACCAGTGCCTTGGAATTGCTGACGATATTGCCGCGAATGCCGATTTGCGTATCGACGGCCTGTTCAAGCCGTGCGGCAATTTCGGGTGAAGCGGCGGTAACATAGCAGAGAATTTTGCCGGAGCCGTCCATCAGAACATACCGCTTCTGGCCGGTCTTGTCGGTATAAACATACGAAGGTTTCAGCGTGCCGACAAAGAGGAATTCCAGCGTCTTGGGCAGCCTGCTGAGCTGGGCCTGATGGGCTTTTTCAATCTGTTCTTTGGCAGCTGCCAGCGCTTCATCCTGCTGCTTGACGATATCGGTTACGCGGATGGCCAGTTCGTAGCGGGCGATGCGCTCCAGCAGAATTTGCGAGTAGGATGCGGCTTTGCCGGCTTCGGGGTCGTTTTTGATGGCTTCCAGCGATTTGGAGATGTCAGCGTAGTTCTGTTCGCTGAGGGGTTTTTTGAGCTGCTGGTCAATCTGGGCCGACAATTCGTAGCACTGCTTGAGAAGCACCGATTCCTTTGTTACTGGCTTGGGTGCAGGCGGTGTCGGCGCAGCAGCTTCCTTAGCGGCCGGCTCCTGAACACCGGCGGCTTGGGCAGAAGGTTCTTGGGGAGTCAAATTGCTGAATGCCGGAACGGTTTTTTCTTCCGCGGGAGGCAGGACTTCGTTGGCATCAGGACGAGGGGGCACAGCGACCGGTGTTTTGTGCACCAGAGGGCCGACATACTTCAGGAATTCACTGCTGACCCACAGGAAAGCTCCCGCCGGCGGCTTGATTTTGTAATAGGCGCTGTTTTCGGGCTGATCGGAAAGCAGTTCGACAAAGTCGTCTTCATCAATCTGGTCTTTATTTTTATTGAGTTTGACCTGCATGCTGTCCGAACGGGAGGCCTCTATAAAGTCCGAACCGGCCCACACACGGACGTTTTCGCCGATTACCTCGCCTTTGTTCGAGCCGGCCGAAACCTTGACATAGTCCTTGTGGATCCACGAATAACACCCTTCCGGCGGGACAATTTTAGACCAGCCGTCGGCATCTTCAACGACGGTAACGGTGTTTCCGATATTCAGTTTGCCGCAATGATAGTAAAGCGGCCCTTTGCCGGAGCGTATATAGACATTATTGCCTGTAACCTCTGCGATGAACGGATATTGAACATTGGCCGGCTTGCCTGCCACCTGCGGAACAGATGCATCCGGGGCTGCCGGTGCAAATGGAACCATCAGGGACATCAGCAGAATTGCATAAATCAACATTCTTGTGGAATACATTGCAATGTCTCCCAATCGAATTGTTATTTTCTATATCCGGACTTTCCTTTACGATTTTCTCTAAATTCAAAGGTTATCACTGACTATCTTGTCTGTCAACTGTTTTTCAAGATAAGCTTGGGATGGCCATGGAACATCGTATTTCTGAAAAATGGTGTATGCGGCGAAAGGTAAATATTGGAGACGTTAAGATAATATGGAAGATTCTATACAGAATTACTGAAAGAAAAGGGCGGCCGACGGTTAACTGCATGCACGATTCAGTCGATATAAACCGCAGGGTTTGCTGGACAAAACAGCAGACCCTGTCGGCCCTATAAAAAAGGGCCTTGTGCAGACAATTTCCAAATTTCGATTGAGACGCACGGTAGGAGTAAATCTATGGCTTTTGATGCAGCAATAAAAGAATATCTCAAAGAAATTGATGATGCCCCTTTGCTCAGCTGGGAAGAAGAAAAGGCCTTGGCTAAGGCGGTTCGGGAAGAAAACGATCCGCAAGCTCGGGAACAATTGATTCGAAGTAATCTCCGGCTGGTTGTAAATATCGCAAAAAAATTTTCCGGTCATGGTCTGACTTTGGGGGATTTGATTGAAGAGGGCAATCTGGGTTTGATGCGGGCTGTGGACACATTTGATCCGGAACACGGCGTCCGATTCAGCACCTATTCGGCCTGGTGGGTCAAACAGTCCATAAAGCGGGCTATTTTAAGCAATTCACAGCCGATTCATATTCCGACCTATATGGTCGAGTTAATCAATCAATGGCGGCAGGTCTATGCTGAGCTGGAAACCCGCTTGGGTCGGGTGCCGGATTTGGATGAAATGGCAAAAGCCATGAGTGTGCCGGTTCGCAAGGCGCAGGCCATTCGTGAAATTGTAGCGGTGGTGGATTCTGGATTTCAGCATGAACCGACAGAACAGAATGCCGGCCTTGACGAAGCCGTAGAAGATGATACAATCATAAACCCGGAAGATGACCTTGGCACCAATGAGCAGTTGGAACGGGCTCTGGAATTGCTGGATCAGATGGATACCCGCCAAGCCGAGGTGCTTCGATTGCGGTTTGGTCTGGGCGGTCAGGAACCGCTGACCCTCAAGCAAATCGGCGAAAAACTGGGACTAACGCGGGAGCGCGTTCGTCAATTGCAGAGAAATGCCCTTGCCCAGCTCAATGCGTTGCTGACAACGTAATCAGAGACCGATGCAGACAGCCGATAAGGCGGGGTTCGTAGGAACGCCCGCCTTTTTTTGTTGCAGAAAGTGAGGAAACAGCGATGCCGGCTCAAGCAGGCGAATTGAAAGCGTTTATTCGGGAGATTCCGGATTTTCCCAAACCGGGGATTTTGTTTCGGGATATTACGCCGCTGCTGGCTCACCCGCAGGCGTTGGCACAGGCCATTGAGGCGCTTGCGGCGCCGTTTGCTGACAAGGGAATAGATGTTGTTGCGGCGGTGGAGGCACGGGGTTTTATTTTTGGCTCGGCGGTGGCTCGGACGCTGGGAGCCGGATTTGTGCCTATCCGCAAGAAAGGCAAGCTGCCTTTTCATACCGAATCGGTCAGCTACGGGCTGGAATACGGCAGGGATGTTGTGGAAGTCCATACCGATGCTATACGGCCGGGAATGAAGGTGCTGATGGTCGATGACCTGCTGGCTACCGGCGGGACCATGGCCGCGGCCTGCAAGCTGATTGAAAAGCTCGGCGGAACCATAGCGGGACTGACATTTTTAATTGAGCTGTCGGGACTGAATGGACGACAGCAGCTGAAACCGTATGTTCTTCATACGGTAATTTGCTATTGATAGTGAATGGGAAAATGAGCAAGCCGATACAAACACTGGATGTCCGAATTCCGGCGGCTGAAGCGGGATGCTATACGATTGCCGTCGGGCAGGGGATATTGGCGGATGTGTGGGCGGATATTCGACGCCGGTGGCCCAACTGTTCACCGTTTGTTGTTACGGATGCGGCAGTGGCCGAGGCGGGGCATTTGAAAACGCTGCTGGGGACTGCCGCGGCGCCGGTGTATGTGATTGAGCCGGCCGGAGAGGCATCCAAGCATATCCAGACGGTTGCGGCGATTGTTGAGGCGATGGAAAAGGAGCGGCTTGGCCGGGATACGGTTGTTGCAGCGCTGGGCGGGGGGACGGTGGGCGACATTGCCGGCTTTGCGGCAGCGATTTTCAAGCGGGGTGTGCCGGTTATCCAGATTCCCACCACTGCTGTGGCTCAAGCCGACTCAGCCATTGGCGGCAAAACCGGTGTGGACAGCTCTGTCAGCAAAAACGCCTTTGGTGTCTTTTGGCATCCAGCGGCGGTTTATATTGATGTCAAAACGCTGCTGACGCTGGATGACCGCCAGTACCGTGCAGGGCTGGTCGAGTCTGTTAAGCACGCCGCTATCGCCGATGCTGTGTATTTTGAATATCTTGAAAACAATATCGATGCGATTCTCAAAAAAGACCTGTCGATGCTTGAATATATGGCTATGACCAATTGCCGGATCAAGGCGTCGGTTGTGCAGGAAGACCCGACGGAGAAGAACAAACGCCGGATTTTGAATTACGGGCATACCATCGGCCACGCCGTCGAAGCGGCCAGCGGTTTTGGTCTTCTGCACGGCGAATGCGTGGCCATCGGAATGAAAGCCGCCGGCCGCATTGAAAAGGCAATGGGACTGGTCCGCGATAGCCGGCTGGAACGCATCGAAACGCTTTTGAGGAAACTCCAAATGCCGGCGAAGATACCGGCCAATCTGAAAAAAGAGAGGATTCTCGACCTGCTGAAAATGGACAAAAAGGCCGTCGGACAATGGCCGCGGTTTGTGCTGCTTGAATCGCTGGGGCAGGTGTGGTGCAAAGACGGCCAGTGGGCGGCAGATGTTCCAACCGGGATTGTTAAAGAAACTGTCAGTCAGCTTTATTAAAACAGGAAAGACAACGTATGCGTTATAGTAAGACTCTGATACCGACTGTCAAAGAAGTGCCCGCAGATGCGGAAATACCAAGTCATCAGCTTATGATTCGTGCCGGCCTGATGCGCAAGCTGGCCAGCGGCACGTATATTTATCTGCCGGCCGGCCAGCGGATGCTGGCCAAGGTGATGCAGATTGTCCGGGAGGAAATGAACCGGACCGGCGCGCAGGAAATCATTATGCCGGTTGTTCAGCCGCTGGAACTGTGGCAGCAGACCGGCCGCGATATCGACTATGGCCAGACCTTGGGCACCTTCGTTGACCGCCACGGGCGGGGCAATGTGCTGTCGCCGACAGCCGAAGAGGGCTTCACCTATTTGGCAGCCGGCGAAATCAAATCATACAAGCAGCTGCCGATGAATCTGTATCAAATCAACACCAAGTACCGGGATGAATTCCGGCCGCGGTTCGGCGTCCTGCGGTCCCGCGAATTTATTATGAAGGATGCATACAGCTTCCATACCAGCGAGGAATGCCTGCACAAGACCTATATGGATATGTATCACGCCTACTGCCGGGTGTTTGAACGGTGCGGGCTGGAGTATGTAATTGTGCTGGCAGAGTCGGGGGAGATGGGCGGTACCGGCTCGCATCAGTTTACAGTGCCCTGTGCCAGCGGCGAAGATATCATCGTCTATACCGCCGACAACAGGCAGGCATGGAATATTGAAAAGGCCCCTGTTGACCCGCTGCCCAAGCAGCCGCCTGTTCCGGTCGGTCCGGTCGAGGATTTTTATACCCCCAAGGCCGGCAGGATTGACGATGCGTGTGCCTATATGAAGGTCAAGCCGCATCAGCTGATCAAAACCCTGATTTACAAGTCTCCCGAGGGCGTCATTCTGGCGCTGGTACGGGGTGACCATGAGGTCAATACGGAAAAACTGACCCGTCTGATGGACGGGGCTCATATTGAAATGGCCGATGAAGCAGCGATTGTGGAACTAACGGGTGCGGCGGTAGGATTTGCCGGGCCGGTGGGGCTTTGCGGCAAAGCCGCCAAGGTCTTTATCGACTACGGCGTAGCGGCGATGGCCGTCGGGGCGACCGGGGCTAATAAAACCGATTACCATATTATGAATGTTGTCCCCGGCCGCGATTTTCCGCTCGAAGGAGCGCATATACGGGTGGCTGACATCCGCAACGCTGTCGAAGGCGATACCTTCGAAGGCAAAAAACTTCTGTTCAAGCGGGGCATTGAGGTTGGGCAGGTCTTCAAACTGGGCGATAAATACACCCGTAAACTGGATGTGAAATATGTGGATGCCGACGGCAAGGAGAAATACCCGCTGATGGGCTGCTACGGCATCGGCATCAACCGCATTATTGCCTCAGCCATTGAAATCGGCCATGACAAAGACGGGATGATTCTGCCTATCACCATAGCCCCGTGGGAGGTGATTGTTACCCCGGCCGGACAGGAAGAAGAAGTAACCGCCGCCGCTGAGGGGATTTATCAGCAGCTTCTGGAGGCAGGAGTAGAAGTGCTGCTGGATGACAGGGATATTCGGGCAGGCGTCAAGTTCAAGGATGCGGATCTTTTGGGCATTCCGATTCGCATTACTATCGGCAAGAAAACCTTGGCGGAAGGCCGGGTAGAATGTAAACGCCGCTGCGATTCGGATTGCACAACCCTGCCGCTGGATACCGCCGCCGCTGAGGTGGCTCAAATTGTCAGCCGGATGAAAGACAAACTCAATGCTGTCAAAAATTAAATGATAAGACGGCCCCCTGATGGTTTTGCCGAAAAGAGATTATGTTTATTCAGTTGTGTTTGTAATTCTGAAAAATGGAATGTGTCTGAAGCGATTTAAGCCCGCTGCTTTCGGCAGGCTTTCAGACACACTTCATCCGTTTCCAGATTCCGGCGATTAGCCATTTATGTGGGACATTAAAACACCAAAACCAGCCAAGCTGATTGTCGGGATTTTAGCCTGCAGCCGGCAGGCCGCAGAGGCCTCGCAGCTGCCGCTGACAGAAGCTTTTGGTCCGGCGGATTTGGTCAGCCAGATTTGGCCGTTTGATATGACCGAATACTATGCAGATCAGGCCGGCCCGAATATCGTGCGTCAGTTTCTGGCATTTGAAACGCTGCTTGACCCGGGCCGGCTGGCATGGGTCAAGCACCAGACCAATCAAATGGAACAGGAATTGGCAAGGCGGCTGAATACGCCGTATCCGCGGCCGGTCAATCTGGACCCCGGACTGGTCGAACCCAGCAAGCTGGTGCTGGCCTCGACCAAGAACTTTGCCCACCGCATCTATATCGGCGAGGGTATCTATGCAGAAGTTACAATGACCTATGTCCGCGGCCGGTGGGAAACATTTCCTTTTACATTTCCCGATTTCAAGAGCGGCCGGTATAATGAGTTCTTAAATCTGGTTCGCCAAGCGGTTGTCCGCCAGCAGCGGGAATTGGAAAAATAAATTTGGTTTCTGCCGAAAAAAAGCGAAAATAGAAAAACGGTTGTCGAACTGCAAAATGAAATCGGATAACCTAACAGAGAACGGTTGAATCCTGTTGAATATCAGTAGAAAAAATCTGGTGCCGAGTGAATGGCAATTAATCATTTAACGATAGCAGCACTCGTTTTGCCGGCGGCGGCATGCCTGTGCAGCGGACTGCTGACGGCCTGCGTGCGGCGCTGGGCAATGCGGACGGATTTTGTTGCCCGTCCGAGAGAAGACCGCTATCACCGCTCGGTCGTTGCTCTGGGAGGGGGGATAGCGATTTTCTGGACCATTGCGCTGTTTGTTCTGATACCGGCAGCCGTTGTGAAGTTTGTCATCGCCCCCGGCCATTTGTCGCTGGTCGATTCTTCGGTGGCCCGGCATATTCCGGGATTTATAGACAAATCCGGCGGCTTGCTGGTCGTCATAGCAGCGGCCCTGATTCTTCATCTGCTGGGACTGTGGGATGATAAAAAACGGCTGGGACCGTTCGTCAAGCTGACCTTTCAGTTTGCAGCGGCACTCCTTGCGGCTGTGTGGGCTGATATCCGCGTCGAGATGTTTATCGAAAACAAACTCATCACGACGGTGCTGTCGGTTTTCTGGATTGTGCTGATGATCAATGCCTTTAATTTTCTGGATAATATGGACGGCACCAGCGCCGGCATCGCGCTGATAGCCGCTTGCGTGCTGATGGCGGCGGCCTTCCGCAGCGGACAGGTTTTTGTGGGAGCGATGGGGCTGGTCTTTATCGGGGCACTGGCCGGCTTTCTTGTGTTTAATTTCCCCCCGGCAGTGATTTTCATGGGCGACTGCGGCTCAATGGTGGTCGGTTTTTTTGTTGCACTGCTGACACTGCGAACGACTTATTATGACCCGGCAGTGGGAACGCCGCTTTATTCGGTGTTTATGCCTGCTGTGGTGATGGCTGTGCCGCTTTATGATTTTATCAGTGTAACCTTTCTGCGGCTCAAGCAGGGCAAAAGTCCGTTTGTCGGCGATACGCAGCATTTTTCGCATCGGCTGAAGCGGCGGGGACTGACCGACCGACAGGTAGCGCTGACGCTTTATCTGGCGACTCTGTGTACCGGTCTGGGAGCGGTTGGCCTGCAGCAGGCCGACCTGCTGGGGGCGGTGCTGATTGCTGCCCAGACTGTAATGGTGCTTATTTTTATCGCCATTCTTGAATCTGCCGGCAGCAGGGAGGCGTCATGAAAGCATCTGTCCATCCGCCGGCACAGCGGCCGCCTGTCCTGCAGCGGCTGGATCATATCCTGCTGTGTGTGATGATGGGTCTTATTGTGCTGCGTGCGGCAGTGATTGAAAATCCCCATCTTGATCAGCCGCAAACGCGTCTGATGCTGTCGGCAGAAGTTGTCAGTCTGCTTATCTCAGCAGTTCTGCTGGTCTGTTTTGCCGTATGGCTGCTGGCTGCTGTTCTGTTCAATCAGTTCCGCTGGCGAAAGGCCGGTTTCGGGCCGGCGGCTGCCTTGTTTTTTTTGGCCGGCCTGCTATCGGCGTTTTTTGCTTCCGACAAGCGTGCCGCCGTAACCGATGCGGTGACTCTGCTGTGCCCGATGCTGACTGCTTTGCTGCTGGTTCAGCTGCTCGATACGCGTCAGTCGATTCGTCTGGTGCTGCTGCTGCTGGCGGCTGTCGGGGCTGCTGCGGCCGTGCAGTGCGCTGACCAGCTGATGACTGCCAATCAAATGCTGATTGCTGATTATCAGGCCGATCCTGTCCAGCACTTGCAGAAACTGGGCATTGAGCCTAACAGTCTGGAGCACTGGATGTATGAACACCGGCTGTATTCGAAGGATATCCGCGGCTTTCTGATGACCAGCAATTCGTCGGCCTCCTTTTTTCTGCTGGCATTTTTTGCCGCCTTCGGGCTGTTTACGCAGGCTGTTGCCAAAGACAGTGCACAGGAACAGACAGCGGCAGCGGTCTGCTACGGACTGGCGGCGGCGGTCTGCGGAGCCGGCGTATTGATGACGCAAAGCAAAGGCGGCATCGGCGCCCTGCTGCTGGGGCTGCTGCTGTGGCTGGTGCTGTTTGGCTTCGGGCAGCGAATCTGGCAGCATCGGCGGCTGGCGGGGGCGGCGCTTCTTTTGGCTGTGCTTCTGACCGCTGCGGGAATAATCGCATGGGGCATTCGCTATGGCCGGCTGCCCGGCGGCAATTCCATGCTGGTTCGCTGGCAGTATTGGCAGAGCACAGCCCAAATGATAAGAGACCACTTGCCAACCGGCGTCGGCGGCGGAAATTTCTCCGAGTCATATATGTACTATAAAAATCCGGCCGCTTCGGAAACCATTCAGAATCCCCATAGCTGGCCGCTGTCGCTGCTGTCTCAATACGGGCCGCTGGGGCTGCTGGCATTCGTATGGGGGGCCTTTGGGCCGATGCTGAAAAGCTTTCGGAGCCGCTTTACTCTGCCGGATAATTCCGGGCAGTCTCAGTCGGCCCAGAGCGGACTTTTGTGGGCGGGGCTTCTTGCCTGCTGCGGATGTATGCTGCTGTTTGTTCGTCCGGCATTGGTCGATACAGAGTTTCTTTATCAGAATGTTGAAGTCCGTTCAGCGGCCTACTTGGTGTTGTACCTTGTGCCGGCGGGGGTATTTGTGCTGGCGTATGTTCTGCTGTGGGCGGCATCGACAGGTGACCGCTCGCCGGCCGGCCGCAGCGACCGGCTGAATACAGCTTTGCTATGCGGTCTGGCGGCTGTGCTGATTCACAACCTGATTGATTTTGCTGTTTTTGAGCCGGGAATATGGAGCATCTTCTGGCTGCTGACAGCTGTCTTGATGGCCGATTTTCATCTTGCAGGGGGGCAAACGCCGTCTGTGATTCATCTTGATGCACCTGTGCGTCTTGGGGCAGCGGCGGGATTGGCGCTGGTGTGTGCGGTCTATGCCGTCGGGGTCTTGCTGCCGCCGGTTCGTGCCAATCAGCTGTTGAAGCAGGCCTTGCGGGATGACCGCCGGCGAATCGAGTTGCTCGACAGAGCCATAGCCTGCGATCCGCTCTCTCCCAAGACGGCCTATACCGCTGCTGCCATGTTTACTCAGACCTACCGAAGCCAGCGGGTAAAGGATGTGCGGTTCCTCGAAAAAGCGCTGGATTTTGCAGAAATTGCCGGCCGGCGGAATCCAGCCAGTTTCAAGCCCTTCCGTCTGCGGGGAGAAATTTACAGTCTTCTGGCCCAGCAGGCCGATGGCACCCGGAAAACGCTTTATCTGGAAAAGGCGGCCGAGGCGTTTAGAATGGCATTGGAGCGGTATCCGGGCTCCGACCGCATGCATTTTGCGCTGGCGGCGGCTGCCGAGCAGCTTCATCAGCCCCAGACGGCTCTACAGCATTATCAAAGGGCTGTAGAAATTGAAGATGCCTACCGTATTCAGTTTCGAACCATGTATCCCGACCGTCAAACCGTCATCAGCCGGCTGGGACATCAGGCCTACCAAGAGGCCAAAGAAAAGATTCAGACGCTTGGCGGCGCCGGAGAAACAGGCCGATAAAGAGATTTACAATGCAGCCCCGAGCACGGCAATAGGACGCTTGCTGCCGGCGTCTATACAGCAAAATGTCTGCTGATCAGGAGAGGATGCCATGAACAATAGACTGCCGAAAGTTTTAGGGGCTGTCTGCCTGCTGGTTTGTGCTTCAGCGGCAGCCGCCGAAAGCCGTTTTGTGCCGGATTCCGTTTGGCCTGACAATAACGGCGTGCATATCAATGCCCATGGCGGCGGGGTTTTGTACTATCACGATGCCTACTACTGGTTCGGCGAGCATAAAACAGCCGGCCGGCGAGGCAACACCGCTCAAGTCGGCGTAGGCTGCTACAGCTCCAAAGACCTGTACAACTGGAAGGATGAAGGCATTGCGCTGGCAGTGTCCAGTGATCCCAACAGCGAAATCGTCCGCGGCTGCATTATCGAGCGTCCCAAGGTGGTCTATAACAGCAAAACCAACACCTTTGTAATGTGGTTTCATCTGGAATTGCGCGGGCAGGGCTACCGGGCGGCCCGGACGGGGCTGGCTGTCAGTGATTCGGTTACCGGTCCGTATCGGTATCTTCGTTCGTTTCGTCCCAATGCCCGCCAATGGCCGGTTAATGCCCAGCAACAGGATAAAATGGCCGGTCAGGAGAATTATCTCCAGCGGGATTTTGAAATCGGGCAAATGGCGCGGGATATGACCGTTTTTGTTGATGATGACGGCAAGGCGTACCACATCCACGCCGCCGAAGAAAATTACACCCTGCATATCTCCGAATTGACCGATGACTATCTCGACTTTACCGGCCGCTATGCCCGTGTTCTGCCATGGGGGCATAACGAAGCGCCGGCTGTGGTCAAACATCAGGGCCGTTATTATCTGCTCACTTCCGGCTGTACCGGCTGGGCGCCCAATGCAGCCCGGTCGGCGGCCGCGGAGCATATCTTTGGGCCGTGGACAGAGCTGGGCAATCCCTGCCGGGGAGTGAATCCGCACAACAATCTCGGTCCGGAAAAGACTTTCGGCGGCCAAAGTACATTTATCCTGCCGGTACAGGGCAAAAAAGAGGCCTATATTGCGATGTTTGATGTCTGGGTGCCCAGCAATCCCATCGACGGCCGCTATATCTGGCTGCCGGTGCGCTTTGAGGACGGCCGATTGGTTATCGAATGGCTCGATGAATGGGATTTGTCAGTGTTTGACAAGTCCGCTGCACGAGGTATTCGATAGGCAAATCCTGCCTCTGAATGCTGAACAGGCGGCACTCAACAACCGGATTGTAAATATTGTTTTTATTACAAACGGCGGATAGCCATATAATCGCCGCCTTTTACCTCGACAATCCAATAAGGAAAAAACCAGACTCCCGCCGGCAGATTCGTTTTCCTGATTATCTTCCGGGAGAGGGAGTCCCGTCACACCAATTGGCCGGATTGTTGCCGCTGGCCGAGGATTCCGAAGAAATGCGCACCAGCGACTTGCCCAGCCCATCGGCCTGAACAGGCCAAGGCGAAAAAGTGCCGTAATAGACTTCATCGACTTGAACCCAGGAAACCTGCTGCCCTATTGCATCCGGCGCCTGCGGTCGTTCGAGGGCCAGCCGTTCGCCGCCGTTGGATAATGCCCCGATATACGGCCCGAAGACATTTACCGCTGGCGTCAGCGAGTCTGCACCATAAGCCGTTTTGAAGGCTTCCAGACGGATAATGTCCGTCGGATCGAAAGGAACTACAATCAGTCTCTGGCCGGCTGCCAGTGATATTCCGGCAGGGAAGACATAGGACACGGCATTGCTCAGCCGCCATGACCCATCGGCATTGGCCAGCAGGATGGATGCACTGGTCGGATTGTACAGTTCAATGTATTCATCGTTGGAAGAGCCTTCCAGCGGATGGTACATAATCTCGGAAATCACCACATCCTGAATGGGAACTGCATTGGCTGCATTGCGCGACGGCGGCATAACAAACCAATCATCGCCGCCATCGGGATAGCGGCCCAGAGAAACGCCGTTTTCCTGACCTCGAAAGCGAATGCAATCTACAATGCGGTCCTGACTGGTGCCGGGCAGATAGGACAAAAAGACTTGTTCTCCGGCTTTATCCAGCCCAAAGCCCTGTGTGATAGGATTATGGAAGCCGCTGACTTCATCATACCCGATATGCCCGCCGGCAGCCAGAGTGGACGCGGGTAACGGCCATTTTTTAAGCTGGTTAATATCATCAGACAGGTACCAATATCCATTGAGTTCCACAGAATAATTCGATGTGTTGAACAGCTCAATATAGTCGTTGGAATCATACTCCGGATGAGCCGGTTCCGAGTAGTCGGTATGAGCAATCACCTCATTAAGCCGCACATCGACAACAGGTGCTGGATCATCCTGCCCGGGAGAACCGTGGCGATACGTGCTGGCACGCCAGTTTCCGCCGTAATCGAGTGTCCCCAAAGGTTCCTCTTCGACAGCAGAGTCCTTGACTATCAGCGAGTGTCCTCCGCGGTTGGCAGCAGTCAGCCAGCCGAAACCGTCGTTGTAGGTAAACCGAACAATGGTACCGTTCCAGAAATCGCTGACTACAAGGGTTTCGCCGGAATTAGACAGTTTGCCGGAATATTGACCGGCAATCCGGTCAGAAACACCCGTGCCGTAGCGGAATTCGAAGGCGGCCTTGTTTTTGACCACCAGTACATACTGGCCTGCCTGAAGCGTTTGCAGGGCTGAGGGAGCTGCGGCAAAATCAAAGGTAATTCCGTCGCTGATAGTGACCGAATTCAGGGATATCGTCTTAGAGCCGATATTCTTCAGTTCGATGAATTCGTATTCCTGACTGTCATAGGCCCCGCTGGCATCGGCAGCGGGATTATACATCAGTTCGGTAATGCGAAGGGAATCGAGGACTCCTCCGGCCAGCGGCTGGCCTGCAGCAAACTCCACAGGACTGGACCAATGACTCCAGCGGCCGGTGTTATCTTTCATCCGGCAGCGGACACGGTAGGTTCTGCCGGGCCTGACAACACTGCCGGGAATGGTAATTGTACTGCTGAAGGAAGTCAGTTCCGGGCTTTCCCAGACGGCATCGATTTCATATTTGCCTTTGGTCACGCGATAGGCATACGAGTCCTCGTAGAATGGCTCTGGGCTGGTCTGCGCGGCCAGTTGGGCGGTAACACTGACATCAATCGAAAAGTCAGAGCTGCTGGTGCTGGACTGAATTGCCTGCACGGCAATGGTGTTGGTGCCGTTGACCAGATACGTGTAGGGGGCCGTCAGAATGACGGTCTCATAACTGGTTGCTTCATGATTGTAGGCAATTGCCTGATTGTAGGCAATAAAACCATCGGGACAATACAGCCGGCCGACTTCGGTGCCGTTAATCCAGATGATGCAGCCGTCATCCACATAAACATGAAGCGTCAGGTTTTGGATTCGGCTGACATCGGAAATATCAAAAGTATTTCTCAAATAAACGGTGTAATAGGACTTGTACATATCGGACAACTCCGTATTGTCATCGTTGTCTTGCATGCCAATACTGGTCTGGCCTGTCAGCCATTCATTGTCATTAAATCCGTTCTGACGCCAGTTTTCGACAGGCAACGACGGCTCTGCAGTCCCCTTGAAGTACTTCCATACAGACTGTTGGGCAATCAGTGTAATCGGGGTTGGCTCGGCGGTGCCGCCAGTGATTGTCGGCAGCGGCTGTTTAACAAAGGGACGCACTTCGGCAATCCGCCATTTCATCGCAGCAAAAGTATCCGCCCCCTGCGGATCACTGAAAGGCGAAGTCTGGAACCGCAAATCGTTGGACGGATAGCCGTTCGAACCGATATAGGAAACCGTCGGTTTGTAGGGAATGGAAGCATCCTGCGCTTCGGCAGTCAAGGCTTTGACCCCATAGGTGTAGCCGTTGTTGTATCCCGTTGGGGAAAGGACGGTCTTGTAATAGGTCAGCATGCCGGCCCAATCCTGCGTGCCCCCGTAGGCGCTGGTCAGAAATTCGTTGTTGGCATACCACTGCCCTTTTTTGCTGATGCGGGGATGATAGTCCCACATAGCCCGTTCCGCTTCGATAAACGATTTGGTCAGGTCCGAATCACTGATGACCGCAGCGATTTCATCGACCACCTGACCGGCCTGCTCAGGATTGAACAGCAGATCCAGAAGTTCTCGGCAGCGGTTCTGATACTCAATGTTGGCTTCTGCATAACTGAGGACATACCGCCAGTGTTCCCAGTCTGTATAGTGTGTGCCCCACTCAAATGTCAAATCCAGATCCCAGGGCAGCATCATCCACTTGCCTGATGCCGGATTGCTGTAATAAATGCAATTGGCCTCCGGTCTCCTGTCGGAATCATTGATTGCAATCCCCGTCGCTTTGGAGCTGTAATAGGTTTGCAGGTCGGTATTGGCCTGCCACCAGGACAGCGGCTGATAGGGATTGGTTTTGTTGTATCCTGTCGAACTGCTGACAAACGCCGCAATATCCGAGTTGTCTTTGATTTGTGTAGCACCCTGATTTTTTTTCTCATACCCGCTGTCCATGCGATAGAGATTGCCGTCGGGCAGGCCATGCTCATCGAGAAATGCTCCATCCGGATTTTCAATCGCCAGATACAGCCCCCAGAAGTCGCCGCTGTACTGGGTGGAACCGTTTTCATCGGCAGCGTCAATAATGCGGAACTGGAAATACTGTGTGTGACTGGCGGGAACGCCGGCCATATTGTAAAGCCGATAAGCCAGTGTTTCATTCAGAAACAGCCCCCCCGCGCCCTGATCCCATGGGCCGGGATGCGGATACTGCCACCATGGACAACCGCCCATGCCCACATTCATTTTGTCCCATTTTTTGGCATAGGGTCGGCCATAGTCGTCTCGGGCTTGGAAGTAATGGCCCCGGTTAAAGTCAAATTTCCATTTATTCTTGCCCCACATAAATGTCGAGGCCTGACCGCGGACACGGTAGTGAATATTGTCATACACTTTCCCGTCATAGACCAGAGTGCCGCCAAAATGATATTGGGTATCATCCCATGAACTATTGTACTGACAGGTTAATACATCGGTTTCACGTGCAATCAGATGATAGACCGGCAGGGAGCGCATAACGACCGGATTAAAGTGCTGAACCTCATTGAGAGGAGCACTGCCGCTGGGGTTGATTGCCCCGCTCCAGGCCGGCACGCCGTCGTAGACAAAATAGGCAAAATTCGGCTGCGGGTCATCGGCATAGGGAACACGGACACTCAGGCCGGCTGTATCCGCCGCCGTAATCCGGTACCGAATCAGACGCCGATGTACCTGTACCGAGGCAGGAATCTGCACTGTATAAACAGAATCGCCGGCGACGGCATCTCCGTTTTGCCCATTATCGTACATGGCCGCTGCTGTCCAGTTGGCAGGATTTTCATAGTCCGGATTCGGCACCGTCGGAGTTGCAGTATTGAGATTCGGCAGTGTAATGGGAATATAACTGCCGGGATCGACCAGTTGATAACGCAGAACAACAGAGGCCACTCCGTCCGGATCGGTTACTTTTGCCGTAATAGTTACCACTTGTCCGCTTTTGGGCTGCTGCGGAAAGTGAGCCACTTGCCGTATCTGCGGGGGGCTGTTTTCGGCAAAAACTGCAGTATTCATATCGCCGGGAGTCGGATAAGCACTGCGCCAGCTTCCGCCCAGATTGTTATCTAGTTTTGGGTGAATCAATTGAATCGAATGCCCCGTGCCGCCGGGCGCTACATCTGGCACAGCATCTCCGACTGTCGGCCAAGGGAAGCCCAATCCATAATCGACCTGATCGACGGTATTGCCCTGTGCATCGCACAGTTTGATGTTTTCGCCTTCGTTATTGAGCGAACCGCTGAACGGCCCCATCACCAGATTGGACGGAGTTCCGTATTTTTGGGAAATGGTCACCGGTCTGTATGCCTGACTGGCATCTTCGGCAATAACCAAATACGATTCCGCAGGGAAAATCGTACCTTGCGGAAAAGTGTAATCCACGCCGTCACAGAAGCGCCAGCCGGACATATCCACATCAAAGGGGCCTGTATTATACAATTCGATGAACTCAACCCGCTCGGTTTTCAGGTCCGGATTATAATGAATTTCATTAATAACAATGGCAGATTCTCCCCGCCGCTGCCAGTTGGAGGAAATCACCGCCATATCCGAAAGATTGACGCCGTCCTGACCGACCAAGTCCGCACAGGCAGCGGCAAAACCGTCGCAGCCGAACGGATTCAGCCATTGCTGAGCCATCAGCAGAATATCCGCCAAGCTGACAACACAGTCGCCGCTGAGATCGCCTTCGGGGCAGGCATCCATCCGCTGGCGGGTGGAAAACTGCCAAACATCGCCTTCGACCGCAAGCTGGCCGTTGACGTATTCATCCACACGCCAGTAATAGGTTGTCAGTTCATACGGAGTAGGATAATGCGGATAGATCGGCGTCAGCACCTCCCCCAGATACAGCAGGGGAAACTGTGTTCCGGCATAGACTTTGTAGGATGTTGCCCAGCTGTCGCCTGACCACATCAGATTCTTGTCTGTCATCGGCAGATTCACTGCCCCGTTTGCAGGATTGGGATCAGACGTTTTGCCGCCTACCGTAAAAGTCCAATCATCACCCATAAAAACAGTATCGCCTGCAACGGTATCAATTCGCCAGTAATAGGTCGTCATGTACTCCAGTGTGCCGGGATGAAACGGCGGATGAACATCCGTCCATTTGGGATTCGAGGCAATATCAGGATTAGGGCCAAAATATAATGTATAGCTGGCATCTTCTTCAAGGGGCGGTTCCTGCCAGCTTAACACCGGCGCCGGCTGGATACGCACTGCACCATTGGCCGGAACAGGGGTATTGCATAGAACCGCTGCACGGATTTGGACATTATCGATGTACATCTGGCTGTTAATGGTCCCCATGCTTTTGAATTCAAGCCAGAGGGCATCTGTTGCGGAAAAACCGGTTCCGGTGCTTAAAAAAACATGACTTTCAAGTGTCGCAACATCTTGGCCGCCAAAATCGGGACTGATAGTTACACTGTCGATCATGGTTGCTCCGATAGCAGTCAGGGATACTCCGTCGGCGGCGCTGGTCGCGTTGCCGCCGGCCCAGAGGGCAATCCGTATCGGAAAGGGTGCCTTGCCGGCCCGTTTTCCAACCAAGAAAATTACTTCACAGCCCATATTTTCGGACCACGTCCCAACCTGCTGATAAATCAAACCTGTATTGGTCCCTGTAGGATTTCCGATGAATCCTGCCCAGATATTGCCATAGGGAGTCCATGGAAGCCCATTGCCCTCCGGCCCCGTAGTATATTCCACCCAGCCGCTGATATCATGCCATTCATTAAAGGTATAAGTTACGGCTCCCGGGGCAAGAGGATTGTCTTCGAAGCTTGGATTTTTAAGCGGCGGGTCAAATAAGTCCCCCCAAGCTGTTGTAAAACAGAATAATAACGCAGCAAGTCCAATATAAAACGGCCGTTTTGCGGTGCTGTTCATTTGCTTTTCTCTATCCAGAAACCAGCGAATTGATTGTGCCAAACCGAACCCCCCTTATTCATACATACGTCAGATTCGTTTGGGAAGTTAACCTCAAAATCGCTCAAATTTTCTATTTACCAACAACAGCGAGCCGCACGATATCGTGCGGCTCGCCACAATCCATTTTTCAATCGAGGATCAACTATGCTTCCGACGAATCACCAGACCGCCCGCAGCCAGCAGCAACAGGGTAGCCGGTTCCGGGATAGCTGTGATCTTAAATGCGGCAATAGTCGCCCGATTAGCCCCGTCCCGCGGCAAAGGATCAAGAACCAGCGTGCTTGCCGACAGAACACCGGAGTCCACAAATGCCCGAACACCGCCGTCGGTTGTCCAATGGTTGGTTTCCTGCACCGTTTCAAGAATCGAAGTGCCGTCGGTCAGGTCGACTCCCACAAAACCCGAGCCGTTGTCGGTGCTGTGGTAGATGCGGACGGTGTAACCCGCTGCACCGATAGAGGCCAGCCAGTTTCCCAATCCCGAAATGGTAACCAACGCACCATTGCCGGTGTCATCCAGATACACCCGGTAGAGCTGCTGTTCACTTGTGTCTTCCAGACCACCGGCCCAAGTGTTGTTCGAACTCCACGTACAAGTCACCAGGTCATTGCTTCCCCGAACCACGACACTTCCGCTGCTGGGATTGTCCCAGTTCCACAGCGGCCAGGAATCGGTCCAGTTATCAAACCCGTCAGCGGTTTTGCCTTCCATGTGGGGTTTATCCCAGGCGTCGCAGAAATTCACCCCAATCACGGTTGCAGCACTGACCAGACCGGATGAGATGACCAACAGGGCCAGCACCATTGCATAACATTTGCTTTTCATCTTTCCTTCTCCTAACAAAAATGAATACTCAAACACTTCCACCCGCGCTACACATGCAGGCCGGATTACCGCACTGTTGTATTTCAAACCCTTCACTGGAGCCCGGCGCTGCCGGGTTCCAATTTACTGATTCATCGATTGCACAGACTGGAAAGCCCCGCCTGCTGCAGGGGCTTTCCAGTCTCGTTTTATTTCAAAACAGACATACCATTTATTTCACATCCGCTTAGGGGATACATGTCGGTACGATGTTGCAATCCAGCCATGTATTCGCAAAAGGCACAAAGTCATATAGGTTGACGCGGCAATCGCGGAATTCATTGCCGATGCCGTCTGGGCCGGCCACATCGTATTCCGGATGTTCAACGCAGACTTCGGCTCCCGGATTGAAATCGGTGTACAGGGTTGCGATGGTAACCGGATCAACCGCATAACTCCAGATGCGGACATCGTCCAGCAGGCCGGTATAGGGCGAAATTGTGCTTGTCGATACTTCTTCGCCGAAAATCAGGGCTCTTGGATTCGTCTGGACAGTAGCGGGATTGGTGGCCTGACCTTTCAGGACGCCGTCCACATAGATCTTGCCCACTTTGGTTGCGGCGTCATAAGTTCCGGTGACCATATGCCAATTATTGTCATCCACATCCGTACCTGAGCCCAGATCGTTGAAAGACTGACGCAGCGTATGAACCGCCTGACCGGAAGTTTGGTGGGTTAAAATAAAGCCTTTCCAGTCCGCTCCGTCTTCGCGCTGCTGTTTGGAGACAAATGCGCCCCAGTTGCCGCCGAATTTTTCGGGCATATTAACCCATGCACTGACTGTATAGCCGCGCGGATAGAAATTGAAGAACTCCACGCTGTTGTTTATGGTAACGATATCATCAGCACCGCCAAAGAACTGCAGTGCACTGCCGTCTTTGCCAAGGACAAAGTTTGGATCTGTGCTGACACCATCGTGAGCCGCTGCGCCAGCAATCACCTCATCCACCGAGTCTGTCAGATCCCCGTCCAGCCTCCACCAGCCTACCAGACGCTCGGTTAACACCTGAGCCGCAGCAGATGTAGAGGGCTGATTCAGACTGTTATCGCCCACACAATAGTAGAAGCCTTCATCGGCCACTTGCACATCAAAGATTGTCAGCGTTGAGGTCTGTTCACCTGCATAAAGAGCAGGAGCAGGCGGCAGGGCAGCACCATCTTTGTACCACTGATACGAGGTGATATTGATGCCGGATACCGACAGCTGCACATCTGTGCCGGCAGGAACGGTTTGGCTGACTGGATTAGTTTCAATGCGCGGTGAAGGCGGCTGCGTTGTAAACCACCAATCCTGTCCTGTATGCACAATAGGATTGGGCAGATTCGGCTCAATGGCATCCACTCTCCAGTAGTACTTGGTGCTGTTGTTCAGCGCGGGAGCATAGAAGAAATCTGCCGGATCACTGGTTGTGGTTTTGACCAGTTGATTCCCGTAATAATTCGGACTGAGTACATTCGGATCGGTTCCGAAATAGACCTTATAGGTTACGCCCAGACCGCTGACTTCGGGCACCTGCTGCCAGCTGAGCACCTGATTCAGCGGTACTTCTGTCCCAACCGCAGGCGTCGGATTATATGCCAGAAACTTGTCAATTTCCTCGATAATCACACCGGTAAGCGAGCCGCGCTGAGAGCCGTTTCGTGGCAGTCCCTTGATAGTCAGAGTTGAGCCCGACGTTTCAATAGTCCAGTAATTGCCGACTTTGACGCCCGGTTCAATCTTTGTCCAATATTGTCCGTTGGCAGTATAGTTGCGGTCCGTTCTGCCGTAAGCCTGAGCCGTTGTGGCATCTGTCCCTCCCAGCACCCATACGCCGTTGACCTCAAAATTCCGCATGGTCACGATATAGGGAGAAGTGTTCTGATTCGTGTCCGATGCATACATCCCGTACACGCGATAACGGATATACGGAATATTGGTAAAGGTAACTTGTACACCATAAGGACTTGTTGTCGTTCCGTCATCGAGATAGCCGACGGACAGCTTGGCTTCATCACTGCCGGTGCCTTCGCCGGTGTACCAGGTGTTGGAGCTTCGCCAAGACACATTGACGCCTGTTGCGGCACCGGTATCATCAATCAGGTTGGACATCGAATTGGTCGCCCACGGTGTGCCCACTTTGGAATTATCATTCCAGTACTTGCCGTCTACGCTGATCGGGCCGATCGGGGTACCGCCGGTCAGTATCTGGTTTGTTGCGTTCTCGACAAAATTCATCGAGATAGAAGCGGCCGATGCCTGCAAGGCCGTCGCCATCACGGTCGCCCACACAGCGACCCAAAGCCATTTGCTTTTACTTCTCATAATCATCACTCCTAAAACATAAACTTTTTACACTCTTGTTTACTTGTGTGCCCCTTTTCATTACTGCTTTTATCACATGAATCCGCCAAAACGATATTTAAAACCACACGAACATCTATTTCTGTACATGCAGCACAGCGAATGCAGCCCTCCTTTCCTGAAAAATAGAATAATCATTTGCTATCTAAATTTCTGTATCAATGCAGCGTTTATCGTAAAACCCATATGGCATTGCCTCTGGGAAAAACACCGCCGCAGCAAATTCTTCCCCGCATCGGGGCGAATAATCCCATTCTGCTATTTTATTATCAAAGAAAGCATTTCCTGCGGTTACCGAACCCCCGACAATTCCAGCTCGAGGGCAGGATCGCCAAAAAACGTCCAGTCGCTGCCGTTGCTGTCTCCTCCGTCGGTTGTTATAAGCGTTAAAAATCGATCCTGATCATGAATGTCCACATCGATATAGGCAGAATGGCTGGTCCGGTTATAGATAAAATGTGCCTCCTGCCGTTTCTGGCCGTCTACCAGAACCCATATAGCCGCTTGTACATTCTGCTGAATAATAGTGTCCGACATACCGCATATTGAGGTGAATCGGCTGATCCGCGCTCCGGGAATCGAGGACCGAATAGCATCCAGATCAAAGGTAATTCCTGCATTCGAATGCAGCATAATTCCCGGATGCAGAGCGGATCCAAACTGAATGCCGTTCAAACGGACCAGATGGATATCCCCAGCTTGGCCGCCGGCATTCCCTAGGACACTGGCAATCGGATTATTGGTTATCTCGATCCAATAGGAACCATCCGTTTCGGGGCACTGATTGAACGTGTGCCCCTGCGAAGTGACAATCTGGGGCTGATTTCCGCCCGAAGGTACAAAGACGCCGTCGATGAAGGGTATTTCAGGAACCGAAAAATAGTGCAGCTGTTCCGGTTTCCGCTTGACCAGCACCAAATCGCTGACTATTTTGCCTGACGCCGGATCAATCCCTACACAGGGCTTGCCTGTTCCGAATCCGTTTCCGCCGCCGATAATATCCGCTAAATCAAGACGCTTGCCCGGCTGACCGAATGTCGGCTTTGCCGGAAGACGGCGAATATAAGACAGCGGCTGAGCCGGCACCGGTTCGGATGACAGCTGCCCGGTTCGGCTGACACATCCGGCCCAGCCTTTGGTCAGATTCAGCTTTTCGGCAAATCGAATCGGATCCGATCCGCTTCGCAGCTCAACCTTTCCCTCAAAGACATGGGCTTCCGTATGGCCGTCAGCATCTGCGGTAACTCCAAATTCCGTCCCGTAATCCACCACCGTTGCCGCAGCCGTGCGCACCACAAATCCCGCGGCGGATGTGGGAATCACAGCGGATAATTTCCCGCTGTGCAGGAATAGTTGGTTATAGTCCTCAATATCAATCCAGACCGGAGATTGGAGGATAATTTTGGCCTGATTATCAAACGTTATTTCCGCAAATCCCTCCAGCAGAGACAGGGTCGAATGCGTATATAAGCGGCTGCTGTCTTTGGGGGGGCAGAAATGTTCGGACCAGACTGCCTGACTGCTGCCGGACAGGCTGGCAACCGCATCCCGGATTTGGCGGGGATGCGTGACCACAAATGCAATCATCAGCAATAACGCCGCCGTTGACACTATGGCTGTATAAAGTGCTGCACGGGAAACATTCTGCCTGCGGCACGATGCCTGCGGCTGAATAGACAGCAGCGGCAGAGGATCCGATTTTTCCAGAGGGACAGCCTCTGCTGTCCGTTCATTTTCCGCCAAAGCCATCCAGAGAGCCGACTGGCTGATATCATCCTCTGCTGCAGAACAGAGAGTCTGGCAGAAAGTCACTTCGCCTGGCTTGAAAATACCGGCACAAATTGTTATGAAGTCAAGATAGTAATTCAATGCCTCCGGATTCCGGCACAGACAGTCTGTCAGTTCGGCAAATTCCTGTTCGGTAATAATGCCGTCTATTTCTTTGAGGATCAGCTCGTCCAGATTCCCGAGTTCGTCCAGAGGCATTACAGCTCTCCTTCTGCAAGTAATTTCTGACGAACGCACCGAAGCAGCATTTTATGAATGCGGGCCATGGTCTTGTACAGCCCCTGTACAGGACGGTGCAGCAATTCCGCCAGCTTTTGCGGAGTCAATCCCTTTTCGTATCGCAGATACAAAAGCCGTTGGCTCTGTTCATTTATTTCGGAAAGACATTTTCGCAAGGCATGAATCTTCTGCGGCACATCGTCCAGAACCTTTTCCGCTCTGGCATCAATTAACTCTACCAGTTGGCTGTCAAACTTCAATCGGCTGTGCTGGGTTCGACTGTGCAGTTTGAGTATCTTGTACCGTGCGACTTGAACTCCCCACGCCCCGAAATTAGTACCGGGTTTATAGGTATCAAAATTGTTCCACATCCACGAGGCCGTTTCCTGCATTAGATCCTCGGCATCTGAACGATTCGGAACATACATCAGGATAAAGGTGAAAATCCGTCTTTGATTCGACAAAAAAAGACTTATAAAGTCATCTTTGATGGACTTTTCTACTCTTTTTCCCTCTGACTGGGGGTCCATTTGATTCATGCTTCCTAAATCCTGCTTCAAGTAAATTTGGGCAAAGGACTTGCCCTTGTTTTCTATCGCTTAATACCTTTCGATGCCTGAATTATCCCCCAATTTTTTTAATTTTTTTATTTTAATAAAAAAATACTATTCCTATCTATATTTAGGTAATATTAATAAAGTATTATAAAAATCGCAAAAACTGATAATCCTAACTCGAGGTTTCGGCTTTTTCTATTTTGTCACAATGCAGCAAAAGAATCAAGAAAATAGGCATGATATTTACATAACCATTTAATATGAAATGATTTATAAATATTGCCAAGCAGCCGGTAAATCCGTGTAGGCATCTATACTATTGTTCGCTAAGAAGTCACATTTAAAATGGATACAAACGATAAACAATCAATAAGAAGTGTTTGCCAAATATACTGTAAGGATTGTTTAACAAGCCGGCAGAAAAAAAGGCATGCGAATGTAAAATAAAATTACACCGCAATTTATACACCAAGGAAAAGCCAGAAAAGACCGATAATCTGCCTTCTATTGAGGCTAAAAATCAGGGTGGAAGACGAGACTCGAACTCGCGACCCTCAGAACCACAATCTGATGCTCTAACCAACTGAGCTACTTCCACCGCTTGGCCGGCAGATGATAAAAAACCTCCCAACCGGCAAAACACAAATAGTACCTGATACATGCAAATCTGTCAATACAGACATTTGGTTTTTACTGTAAATACCTATGTCTTTCGATATTTAGTAAATCCAATCGCACAGTCAGGATACTGGCCCAGCAGGCACTGTTCCGGCGGATGATAAGCAGATGTCAGGAGGGCAAAAGGAATACTCGTGCAGGGCAAGGCGCTGCAAGTTTTTCCTGAAAAGAAGTTCTGTAAGGCAGCCATTTGCTTCAAGCCGGCCGGGTCCATTGCAGCCGTCATACCCGGGATGGGGGATATTGTGAAAGGGTGATTTAAAATCGCTTTGAAGAGGATTATTGTTGATAGAAAGACGGCGGCGGTTTAAACTACGAAACTGTTTTGAATCATATGGGGATTTCAAGGGACCCGGACGAGCTTAAATTGGTCAGCTTGAGGGAATGTCTTTTTTTCTGCCGCAGGTGTTTTGCCTGTGTGCGGACAAGCGAAACATTTTTTGAAAGGGAAAGGAAATGAAAAGGAGAATTGCGTTTGCGATGATGCTGGCCCTTGCTTTTATGCTGCCCTTAGCCGCATCGATGATGGCTGCTCAGGATGCACGAACAGACAAGGCAGTTCCGGCCAGACCCGAAGGTCCATGTGATATTTATGCTGCAGCCGGCTGTCCTTGTGCAGCCGCGCACAGCACCACCCGCGCCCTGTATGCCTCTTATAACGGCCCCCTTTATCAGGTGATGCGCCAGTCGGATGGAAAAACCCTGGACATCGGTGTGGTCCAGCCCAGCGAGGGGGATGCCGGCGGCTATGCCGATGCGGCGGCCCAAGATGCGTTTTGTGCCGATACTTATTGCTGGATTACAACCATCTATGACCAGTCGGGCAACGGCAACCATCTTGTCCAAGCGCCGCGCGGCGGTTTCAGCGGTCCGGCTATGGGGGGCTTTAACAACATCCCGATAGCGGATATGGCGCCGGTTACGCTGATGGGACACAAGGTCTATGGCGTCTTTATAGAACCGGGAATGGGGCTTCGCTGGAATGATGCCAAAGGCACTGCGGTTGACGATCAGGCACAGGGGCAGTACTGGGTTGTCAACGGCCATCATTACAACTCGGGCTGCTGCTTTGACTACGGCAATGCCGAAACCGACAGCCGCGACGATGGCGATGGGACGATGGAAACCACCTACTACGGCAACGCCGGCGCTTGGTACCGCGGGCAAGCCCCCGGCCCTTGGATTATGACCGATCAGGAAAATAACCTTGTTGGTTGCGTCAATCCCTCTCCGAATGATAAGTTCTGCAAAGACCTGCCGACTATCACGTGGCGGTTTGTAACCGCAACAGCAGACGGCCAGCCGCACCACTGGAGAACGATGGGCGGCGATGCGCAGCGCGGGCAGCTGCAGGTTCTGTTTGACGGCCCGCGCATCATCAATGACCGAAGCAGCTATGACCCGATGCGCAAGCAGGGGGCAATCCTGCTGGGCAACGGCGGCGACAACAGCAACGGTTCACAGGGCACCTTTTATGAAGGGGCTATGACGGCTCCCAACACCTTCCCGTCACAGGAAACCCAGCAGAAAGTGCAGGCCAATATCGTAGCAGCCCGGTACGACGTCCAGCGGCTCAGCATTGCTCCGGCAGCGGCCGCGGCTGCGCCCCCCGGACTTCAGACTTTCCGCCCCGGTTCTTCGCAGGATACCACTGTAACATTCACCAATACCGTAGGCGTGCATGTTGCCGACCTCCGGTTGGCCATCAAAGCCCCGCAGGGGTGGACTGTTGTGGCCAAGACCCCGGCCAGAATTGCCGGCGCGATTGCTCCGGGCCAAACCGTCAGCGCGACATTTACCGTAACCTCCGGCCCCAAGCCCTTCAATGGCGACCTTGTCGGCACGGCCTCGTGGACAAATACCTCGAACGGCCGCAGGGAATCGGAGAGTGCTGTCGAAAAAGTCCGCAATGTCAGTCCGGTCAAAATCAACGAGTTTGCCGTCGGTTCAGGCAGTCCGGCCAATCCAACAAATTCGTTTATCGAGCTGTACAACGCCGGCGACAGCACTGTCGATATCTCCGGCTGGACGTTAACCCAGCATCCGACACAGCAGCCCATTTTTTCCTCTGTGAAGATTCCTGCCGGCACGACACTGGCCCCCAAGGGCTTTTACCTGCTGGCGCTGTCTGATTCCGGACTGGCGGTTCCTGCCAAAACGGGCGACACAGTCATCTATGTCAGAAGCATCGAGGGCATGTCGGTCGGCGATACAATTGAGATTGATACCGGCTCCTCGGTTGAAGTCCGCAAGATTGCAGGCATCCAGTCGCCTTCGGCTGATGAGCCTGCTGCCGGACGCGGCGGCTTCGGCGGCCGTCGAGGTGGCATCCGCGGTTTGACGACGGTGTGGCAGCCCCTGCCCGATGGGCCGGTGATAACAATCCCGGCCGGTTCAACCAATATCCCCGTAACAAGCGTGGATGGTTTCAGGGTCGGCCAGAAGATGGCTATCGGCTACGGTGCGACCTATCCTGCCGTTGCACAAGCTGTGGAGAAGTACGAGGTGGTTACCATCACCAGCGTCGGCAAACCCGGCACCCAAGCTTGGCTGTCGATGGATGCCAAAGCCGGCGATACCAACATCAAGGTGTCATCGGTTGAGAATATCTCAGTCGGCGATAAAATCCGATTGGATATCGACAGCGTCGGCCATGGAATTGAGACCGTTACCGTAACAAAAGTCGGCACACAGTCGGTTCGCAGCACCTTCAATGGTCCGTTGCGGGAAGGGGAAGACCCGGGCACAGGACTCGACCTTGCCGAGCCGCTGAAGTTCAACCATTCTTCCAATATGCCCTTCAGCGTCAGGGGAACAGGAATCAGCTTCGAGCCGCCGACGGCTTTTAATCACTCCAGCAACGAACCGGTTTTGGCGCTGAACACCAGCATTACGCTGGATAAGCCCCTTGACAAAGACCACGACATCAACGCCCCCGTGCGGGATGAAAAGGTTGCAGCCGCCGGCTATCAGGGCGCAAAGAAACCCAATCAGTGGTTCGGCGGTCCTGCTCTTGCCGGCGCCGGCTGCATGGTGCTGCGCGATGCAGACGGTTTGGTTGTTGACAGTCTCAACTACGGCGGCTTGGTTGATCCGTGGGCAGCCGAGGGCTGGCAGGCCGCCTCTGGGGCAGGCGAGAGCGGCTGCTATGCACCTGCGCCAATCGCAGGTTTTGGCGGCCGCGGCGGTTTTGGCGGCCGGTTTCCCAATAGAAGTGCCGGCCGCTTCCCGGATGGTGCCGATACGGATACCAACTGCTATGATTTCCTGCTGCAGACCGCAACAACTCTGGCAGCCGCTTCAGCAGAGGGTGCAGCGAACATCAAAGTCATCAGTGTGGCCGATTTCAGTGCCGGCCAGACGATTATCATTGATACCGGCGCAAACCGTGAGACGGCTGTCATCGCGGCGGTCGGCACTGCAGGGGGAACGGTCCTCAGTGCTGCCGTCGAGGCGGGCGCAACGGTTATCCCTGTCGCCAATGCGGCGGGCTTTGCGGTTGGCCAGACCATCACCATCGACAGCCCGTCCAATCAGGAGACGGCTGTGATTGCCTCTATCAATCGCGGCCGCGGCGGTTTTGGCGGAGCGCCCGGTGCTGCATCCATTACCGTGGCTTCACCGCTGGCCAAAGCTCACCCCGCTGGCGCTGAAGTTGCCGGTACGGGCATCACACTTGCTTCCGGCCTGACCAAATCTCACGAAAGTGGCGCACAGATTGCCGGCAGCGAACCCACACCGGGTGAACCCAACCAGTACAGCAGGCCGCTGTAGAAATCAGTACTTCAGCGGCAGATAAAACTGCCGTTCGAACTGTCTATAACAGTACGGCTCCCGGCCCTGCGGCTTCCAAGCCGCAGGGCCATTTGTAATGCGTGCAGAAAATCCCCAAAGGAGCACATTGTGGTTTCAAATGAGCAAACAGACCATTGTTGCCGGTACTGGCCTTGGTGGCGCTGGATTTTGACCGGTATGTCCGCGCTGGGATTGGCCTTGAGTCTGTATTTAAGCTGGCATGACATCGCGGATGCTCCGATGATTGGCTGCAGCGGCGGAAGTTCCTGCGACAGGGTGCTCAGCAGCCGATGGTCTTCCATAGCAGGGCTGGTGCCCGTCAGCGGTTTGGCGGCGGGGGCATACGGGGCGCTGCTGACAGCCGTTTTTTTTATTGGCACGGCCGCAGAGAAGCCGATTCGGCATCTGGCTTGGGCGGTTCTGCTGGTTATTGCCGGAGCTGCTGCGGGATGTGCTGTGTGGTTTACCATCCTGCAAAAGTGGGTTATTGGGGCTTTTTGTCCCTATTGTATGACGATTCATCTGCTTGGTCTGCTGCTAGCGGTTTTGGTGGTATGGCGGGCCGGCAAAGAATGCAGCGGCGCGTTAACTGACCCTGAAACGATGCCGCCTGCATCCCCTGCCGGCAGGGATGGGGCGGATTCCGTGCCGTCTCAAAAGGGTTCATCTGCACCTTCGGGGCAGAACCGCTTGCATCCTTTCGGACTGTTTCTGACGGGCCTGTTGACAGCGGGCATTCTGGCGGTCTGCCAAACGGTTTTCGCTCCGCCGGCCGAGTGGCTGGACGGCCAGTCGGAACAGTACCAGCCGGCTGTCGATCCGCATGCCGTGCCGCTGATTGGCTCCCCCGAGGCCCCCTATGTGGTTGTCCTGCTTTTTGATTACGCCTGCTCTCATTGCCAGCAGATGCATTTTATGCTGGAACAAGCCGTCAGCCGCTGCGGCGGCCGGCTGGCCTTTGCCCTTTGTCCGACACCGCTGAACAGCCGGTGCAATCCTTATATCGCTCAGGATGCCGACGAATTCAGGGATTCCTGCCAGCTGGCTAAAACGGCTCTGGCTGTATGGCTGGCAGATCGCCGCAAGTTTGCGGAGTTTGAAAACTGGATGTTTTCCTTTGAATCCGGCGACCGCTGGAAGCCCCGGCGCATCGAAGCCGCCGAAGCCAAAGCCGCGGAGTTGGTCGGTCAGGCAGCGTTTGATGCGGCCCGAGCGGATTCCCGGATTGAGGAGTACTTGCAGACTTTTCTGGATATGTACGGCCGGACGAGTCAAAACGCAAGCGGCGCTGTTCCGAAGCTTATTTTCGGTTCGCGCTGGGTGATCCCGCAGCCCCATAACGCCGACGAGCTTGTTGCGATTCTGCAAAACAGCTTGGCCATAGCCGGCCTCGATTCATAACCCATCGGCGCGAGAGTTATTTCAGACCGCCTTTTTCGGGATTTGCTCCCCGCATTCACAGAAATCGCTGCCTGTGACGGCTGAGAATAAATGCCCAACCCGTGAGATTGTTGTGGGCATCCGTAAACGGCTGTATATTGCCCAGCGATGGCAAATGGATTATAACCATCACCGGCCGCGCAGCAGTTAGGGCTGTCAGACGCCCGCGGCGTACGCGGCGTCTTGTCGTGTTTCGGCTCCGGCTTGTCCGGGGCCTTCGCCTTTGGCACGACGGCTGCATTGGGCCTGACTCCGCTGTGCTCCGTCAGCTTCAATGCAGAGAGAACGGATCGGCTATGCTCTCATAAGAACTGGTACAGAAAAATGGGGCAGATCA
>ERZ795045.1224-NODE-1224-length-29864-cov-5.067027_pt1 | contig 29864 bp, 22 predicted proteins | sample MGYA00375129_ERZ795045 | MGnify/ENA primary metagenome ERZ795045 (study PRJEB30174, sample SAMN05720166) | activated sludge metagenome | isolation source: anaerobic digester from wastewater treatment plant | place: Japan | collected 2015-05-15 ...
TCCATCGAGACCGAGGAGCACCGCCACCGCGGAGACCAGGATCATCATGGGGATCTCCCGGACGATGACCGTGCCGTCCACCTGGATGGGTCTGAACACGGCGGCCAGGCCCAGGATGAGGCCGATGTTGGCCAGGTTCGACCCGATCACGTTCCCGAAGGCTACGCCGCTGCTCCCCTGGAGCACGGCCACGAGGTTCACCACGAGCTCCGGGGCGCTCGTGCCGAAGGCCACGATGGTGAGCCCGATGATGAGCGGCGAGACCCGCAAGGCCCGCGCCACGCCTGAGGCGCCCCTGACGAGGAGCTCCCCTCCCCCGAAGAGCATGGCGACGCCGAGAGTGAGAAACAGTGCAGAGACCATGTCCAGAGAGCTTTGAAGATTTTCTGGTGGAAATCAACAGATAAATGCGCCATGCCAGGTGCCGAAAACGAGCCGCTCGAACAGGGAATCGACGGGAAGGCAGGGAATCGTCCCTGTTTACGAGGATCTCGGGCATAGTCAAGGGTATGCCGGAATACACGGGCAAACCCCCGAACGTCATCCTGATGGCCAGAGCAGCATACACCTCAGCCGTTGCCTCCCACCTGCCGGACGACCACCGTGTCGGATCCCTCCTTGGCGACGTCCGTGCCCGTGATGCCCATCGTCTCCCTGTTCTTTCTCCGTTTCGTCTCAGCGCCGTTTCCCGGAAAGATGAGGATGATGGAGAAAAGCGCCGTACCGCCTCTTCATCCAACTCGCCAGGCCTTTCCAGAACCCCGCACCAAGAGAACATCGCTTGCACGGATTGAAAAATGATCAGGGCCTTCTGGTAACCGTGATCTGCATCGACTCCATTGACAGCCTCGCACGGGCTGCGGTAGAGAAGAAGGCACCCGAGCGGGGATGGAGTCCCCCCTGTAACCGCCTGCAGGCTGATGACTCCTGACAGAGAGATCTGAAAGGAGCCACGCATGGTCGCCGCACCGCCTATGCATTCGAACGTTGACGCCAGGAGACTTATGGACAGCGTCCGTGAGGCCGCCGATCGGTTCCGCATCGCCTCCCTGCACCGCCAGATCGAGATCTGCGAGAACCTGCTCGCCCGACCTCCCCTCATCGACATCGCCGTCTTCGGGCAGTTCAAGGCGGGAAAGAGCTCGTTCATCAACAGCCTCACAGGCCGTGACATCCTGCCTGTCGGCGTCATCCCGGTCACCACGGTGATCACGCGCCTGTCTTACGGAGAGCCTGAGCATGCAACCGTGACCTTCCTGGACGGCACCCGGACCGATGTCGGGCTCGAGGAGTTGGGTCAGTACATCTCCGAGACGGAGAACCCATCCAACGAGAAACAGGTGGACATGGTGGATATCGAGCTCCCGTCTCTCCAGCCCTACCCTGGGCTGCGCCTGGTGGATACGCCCGGCCTGGGGAGCGTGTTCACCTATCACCGTGAAGCCTCTCGGAACTGGCTCCCGGAGGTGGGAGCGGCGATCTTGGCCGTGAGCTCGGACCGGCCGCTGTCAGAGAACGACCTTGACCTCATCGAGGAGCTGTCGCAGCACACCCCGCGCATCGTGATCCTGCTCACCAAGGCCGACCTGCTCACCCCTGAGCAGCAGAGAGAGGTGGTGGAGTTCTTCCGGAAGACCCTGAAGCACAAGCTCGACCGGGAATTCCCGGTATACCCCTACTCGACACGAACCGGCACGGACCAGCTCAGGCAGAGGATAGCATCCGATCTCCTCGCGGGCATCTCCGCCAACCTCGACCATGAGTTCACCCGCATCGTCCGCTTCAAGACCCAGTCCCTGCTCGGCAGGTGCCTGACCTACCTCGAGGTGGCACGGGCGAGTTCCCTGGAGGCGGACCAGGACCGAGAGGCACTGAGGGACAAGGTCCTGGGCGAGAAGATGGCCATGGAACGGATCAGGGAGGAGGTGTCCGTCATCACCCGGGAGATCCAGGGACAGACCCGCATGCTCCTGAAGAACCACCTGGACAGGTTCGAGGCACCCCTTACGGAGAAGATCAGGACGAGGCTCTCTCATGAGCTGCCGACCTGGAAAGGCAACCTGTGGAAACTCACGAGGCGTTACGAGGAGTGGCTCGCCGACACCATGACCGAAGAGATAGGACGGATATCGCAGGCCGAGAACGTCCACTTCTTCGGCACCCTGAACAAGGCGCACCGGACGCTCATGCGCTACCTCGAGACGTTCCGTCTGGTTTTGGGAGAGAGCATCTCCCGCGTTCTGGGCATCAGGCTGCCGGATGCAGACTGGAAGATCGAGGTGGCCGAGCCCGAACACCCGGACATCCGGGTGCTGTTCGCATTCGACATCCACTGGGATCTTCTCTGGTTTCTCATCCCCATGTTCGTGTTCAGGCCGCTCTTCGAACGGCACTACCTGCGCGAGGTCGCCTGGGCCGTGGAGATGAACCTGTCGCGGCTCGCCGCCCAGTGGGAGTCGCGGATCAACAAGGCCATCGAGGTCATGAAGGACCAGGCGCTCGCCTATATCGAAGAGGAACTCGCCACCATCGACGCCCTGCTGTCCGACACCAAGGGCAGGACCAAGGAACTGGACGACCTGATCGGCATGCTCAGGTCCATGCAGAACGGGTCGTGACCAACCCACGCGTTTTCCACGCAGATTCCTGATTGGCGGGATTCACGAAAACCACAAAGGAGATACCCATGACCATACCCTTCTCCATCGCCGCCCTGTGGCTCGGGCTCGCGGTCATCGCGACCGTCATCGCCTCCTACCTGAGGATCTCCATGGCCCTCGTGGAGATCTGCGTGGGCATGGCCGCGGGCGCGGCGTGCGAGTATTACCTCGGACAGGGGCTCATCGGCGCCGATGCCGAATGGCTGCGCTTCCTGGCGTCATCAGGCGCGATCCTGCTCACCTTCCTGGCCGGCGCCGAACTGGAACCCCAGGTGATGCGCGCCAAGTGGAAAGAAGTAACCGTGGTGGGCATCGTAGGCTTCCTGGCGCCCTTTGCCGGGTGCGCGGCCCTGGCGCACTATCTCTTGGGGTGGTCTCCCCAGGCGAGCCTGCTGGCAGGGGTGGCGCTCTCCACCACCTCCATGGCGGTCGTCTATGCCGTGATGCTGGAGACCGGTTTCAACCGCACCGAGTTCGGCAAGGGCATCCTCGGTGCATGCTTCGTGAACGACCTGGGTACGGTCATCGCTCTTGGGCTGCTCTTTTCGCCCTTCACCGCCAAGACCCTCGTCTTCATCGCGGCGAGCGCCGTTTTCCTGGCCGTCCTTCCCCGGCTCTCAAAGCGCTTCACCAGGAAATTCGGTCACCGGACAGCCGCCATCCGGGCCAAGTGGGTCATGTTCACCCTGTTCGGCCTGGGCGCCCTGGCCCTGTGGTCGGGCAGCGAGGCGGTGCTGCCCGCCTACGTGGCGGGCATCGTGCTTGCCGAGTTCGCGGCGAAGGACGAGCTGTGGATCAGACGGATGCGGACCCTGTGCATAGGGTTCCTGACACCCTTCTACTTCCTCAGGGCGGGATCCCTGGTGAGCCTGCCCGCCATAGCCGCAATGCCGCTCGTCTTCCTGGCGCTCCTGGCCGGCAAGGTGGCGAGCAAGATCTTCGGCCTCTACCCGTTCATATCCATGTTCAGGAAGGAGACGAACGAGCGGTGGTACTACACCCTCATGATGTCCACGGGCCTGACCTTCGGGACCATCTCCGCCTTGTACGGGCTGTCGCATGGCATCGTCGGCCGCGAGCAGTATTCCTTTCTCGTGGCCGGCGTGATCGCGAGCGCGGTCATCCCCACAATGATCGCGAACCTCGCCTTCATCCCGTACTCGCTGTTGCCGGGAACGCCTGAACCTACTGCCGAGGAGATCGAAGAAGGTCCCGGTAACGAGTGACGGTGCCTCTGAACCTAAGACGGCGAAAGGTCGCCCAGGGGGTTCTCACAAACCCGCGCACGAGGTCTGTCGCCTTTCAGCTCCTGTTCTTACAGCAAATGAACTCGAGTCTTGTGATCAATCAGCGTCGAAGCGTGGGTCACATCTCTTCAAGTTGAGCGGTGCATTTTCCGAAGACTATCTTAATCACTTATAAAGGAGATCCATGGAAATGAAGAACGATCGCAAGCTCTTGCAGGTAAGCTCGATTCTGGCCGTACTGTTCATCTTGGCCCTATCCATCTTCTCGTGCGGCGGTGGTTCGGGGGGGTCTGGATCCGAAGATTCCATTTCTCTGGCAAATGGCTGGGAGAGAGAGGATGGGGTGCGTTTCACGGATCCTTATGCATTCAACCCGGACATCGTTTCTCTGGAGGAAGGCGGATTCCGAATGTATTTCGAGAAGGAAGTCTCCCAAGGAGAGCATAATATCTACAGCGCTTTCTCCGAAGACGGACTGATTTGGACTCAAGAGGACGGAACCCGGGTGGCGGGAGCCAATATGCCCGCAGCCGTAGCGCTTCCCGACGGGAGGGTTCGCATATACTACAACTGGGGTGGGGTTGTGAAGAGCTCCATATCTGAAGACGGGCTTGTCTTTGCAGCCGAGTCTGGTACGCGTCTGAGCCCGGACGAAGACGATGAAACCGGAGGGATAAAACACCCCGACGTGATCAGGCTTCCCGACGGGACCTTCCGGATGTACTATGATGCGGTGGACAGTGAAGAAGTGTACAGGATCAAGACCGCCGTATCGGACGATGGCCTTTCATGGACCAAACAGGGGATCGCGATAGAGCCATCCATGGTAATGGCCGTAAACAGCAGAATCCCCACGTTGGACATGACCGGGACAGCGGGTGCGGTGGTTGACGGATCCGGCGCCATACGTATCTTCTTCGCCACGAGAGGGCCGAACTCTTCTTCGCGCCAGAAAGGCATCTACATGGCGACATCCTCAGACGGCACAACCTTTACCGTATCTTACCCGCCTGTCATCGGAGAGTTTTCCATCGGGGATGATTTCTACGCCCCCATGGACGCCGAGGCTGTCTTCACCGATGAGGGGCTCAGGTTGTACTACTGGATCGGAACCTCTGAGGTTCTGCCGGAGTCAGGCATATACAGCCTCTTCAACCCGTCCATCACGTACGACTGAAGTTGGTCAGAGGGTTGTCTCCAGGCCACGTGCATAGAGACGTCGAGGATCGCCTGGTGGAAGAACGATTGAAGCGAGGGGGGCAGTCACGGTCCGCCCCCCTCGCTTCTCAAGCAATGCGTTTGTTTTGAGATCAAGCCTTCTTGTGATGCTCCCGCCGCCTGAACGCGAGGACGAGCACGAAGCCGATGATGAGCAGTGCGGCCGCGATATAGAGCGACTGGTCCTTGAACTGGGCGAAGGCCAGCGGGCCCACGATACCTGCGCAAGCCCACGCCGTGAGCATGAAGCCGTAGACCTTGCCGATGTAGCCCGGCCCGAAGTTGTCGGCCGCGAAGGCGGGCATGGTGGCGAAGCCGCCGCCGTAGCAGGCGAGCAGGTAGCACGCGGCGATCATGAAGATGTAGTACTGGCTGATCACGCCTGTTGCCACGAGAATGTAGATCACCGCCTGGGACGCGAACATGAACCCGAACACGCCCCTTCTGCCGATGGCCTTGATATCTGACACACGGGCCCAGAAGAGCCTGCCCAGCCCGTTGAAGATCGCAGAGATCGACACTACCGTTCCTCCGGCGACAGCGAGAGTCTTCTTGAGCGCTTCGGGGTCGTTCAGGATGTTCGGGTCAGAAACGAGAGGCTTGTAGTAGTCCTGCGCGAGGGGCGAAAGCTGGGAGATGAGACCGAGGCCCGCAGACACGTTCAGGAACAGCATGCCCCAGAGCATCCACCACTGGGGTGTCTTGATGGCCTCGTCGAAGGTGTAGGAGTCGGCGGCGGAAACCGTGGTTGCCGAGGGGGTGAACCCGGCCGGCAACCAGCCCGCGGGCGGGTTCTTGAAGAGCTGGGCGGCGCCGACGCACAGCACCAGGAAGATCACGCCCCAGATGTAGAAGGTCAGGGCCACGCCTGACTCGGTCAGCCCGCCAGCATAGGCGTTGATCATGGCGGGTGCGATCTTGCCCATGAAGAACGCGCCCAGGCCGAAGCCCATGACCGCGAGCCCGGTCACCAGGCCCCGCTTGTCAGGGAACCACCGGATCAGCGTTGCGATGGGCGTGACGTAGCAGAAGCCGTTGCCGAGACCGCCGATGATCCCGTAGGACAGGTACAAGAGGGGAAGGCTCGCCACCTGGTCTGCGAGACCCGAGAGGATCGTGGCGATACCGAAGAGTATGGCGCCGATGGTGGCGACGAAACGCGGGCCCTTCTTGTCGACGAGCGTTCCTCCGAAGGCGGCAGAGGTGCCCACCATGAACATGAAGATCATGAACGTCAGCTGCGTCTGGGTCTCTCCCCATCCATGGACGCCCATCAACGGCTTCTTGAAGACCGACCAGGCGTACACCGTCCCCAAGCACAGCTGCATGACGACAGCTGCGATTGCAATGCCCCAACGCTTGCTCTCCAGATTCTCGTTCGCCATATGGAAGCCTCCTCTCATGTATTATCGAGTGTGTTGCGATCGCGCCCTTGTACCATTATACACCGCAAGAGGGCAAGCCCTCCATACCGCAGTCGCCTTCTCCTTGCAAGAGTGGTCATGGCTTTGCATCGTTCGGGCACTCATATATCCATAGAGCCCTGAAACCACGCGCCCGGCTGGCCGAAAACCACCTGGAACCGCGGCGCGTGGTTCGTGCTCTTTTCAAGCCCACTCATGCAGCCTTGTCGATTCTCACCGCGCACACCTTGAACTCGGGGATGTTCGCAACCGGGTCGACGGCCCGGATGGTGAGCCTGTTCACCGCCGCCTCGCTGTAGTGGAAGGGGATGAACACGACGCCCTCGTCGCACCTCTCCGATACCTGGGCCGAGACCTCGATGGACCCCCTGCGGCTGGTCACCCTCACCCTGTCACCGTCCGCGATACCGAGCCTGCCCGCATCTCCGGGGTTGATCTCGACGAAGGCCCCGGGCGATCGCGACACGAGCGCCTTGGAGCGCCTGCTCATGGTGGCCGTGTGGTACTGGTAGAGAATACGGCCGGTGGTGAGGATGAACGGGTACTCCTTGTCCGGCAGCTCAGCCGCATCGACGTGTTCGCAGGGAGAGAACAGGCCCTTGCCCCTGGTGAAGGCGTGGGCGTGCAGGATCGGCGTGCCGGGGTGCTCGGGCGTCGGGCACGGCCACTGGATGCCTTCCCACTCGATGCGGTCGTAGGTGATGCCGGCGTACGACGGGGTCACGCGGGCGATCTCCTCGAAGACCTCGGCCGCGCTCCGGTAGCTCCAGGCGGCGCCCATCCTCGATGCGATGTCCGTGATGATGTGCCAGTCGTCCCTAACCTCGCCCGGGCCCTCGATCGCCTTTCTCACCCTTTGCACGCGACGTTCGGTGTTGGTGAACGTCCCCTCCTTCTCAGCCCACGCCGTGCTCGGCAGGATCACGTGGGCGTACTGTGCCGTCTCGTTCATGAAGATGTCCTGGACCACGAGCAGATCCAGGTTCTTGAGCGCCTCGCGCACGTGGTCGATGTCGGGGTCGGACATGAGGGGGTTCTCTCCCATGACGTAGAGGGCCTTCAGTGCGCCTTGGGCCGCCGCGTCCATGATCTTGGGTATGGTGAGCCCAGGCTTGTTGAGGAGCTTCACGCCCCAGGCATCCTCGAAGGGCTTCCGTTCGGCGTCCTCGGTCACCTTCTTGTATGCGGGAAGGGTCCCCGGCAGGCACCCGACGTCGCAAGCGCCCTGGACGTTGTTCTGGCCCCTGAACGGGTTCACGCCCGTGCCAGGCCTGCCGATGTTGCCCGTGAGCATGGCCAGGTTGGCCAGAGACTTGACGTTGTCCGTGCCGTTGATGTGCTGGGTGATGCCCATGGCGTACACGATTGCCGATGCGCCGGAGGTGGCATAGAGTCGCGCGGCCTTCTTCAGGTCCTCGGCAGGGATCCCCGTGACCCGCTCCACGTAGTCCGGGGTGTACTTCTTGAGCACCTCCTTGAGGGCGTCGAAGTTCTCGGTGCGCTCGTCTATGAAGGCCTGGTCGTGAAGGTTCTCGGTGACGATCACGTTCATCAACCCGTTGATCCAGGCGATGTCCGTCCCCGGCTTCTGTCTCAGCCAAACGGTCGCGAACCTGGCGAGGTCGATCCTCCGCGGGTCGGCAAGGATCAGCTTCGCCCCGCGCTGGGTCACCGCCCTCTTGATGAACGTGGAGATCACCGGATGGTTCTCCGTGGTGTTGCTGCCGGTCACGAGGATGCACTTCGACTCCTCGAGGTCGGCGATAGAGTTCGTCATGGCCCCGGAACCGAATGCGATGGCCAGACCGGCCACCGTGGAGCTGTGTCAGAGCCGGGCGCAGTGGTCCACGTTGTTGGTGCCGATCACCGCGCGCATGAATTTCTGGAAGAGGTAGTTCTCCTCGTTCGTGCACCGGGCCGAGGAGAGACCGGCGATAGCGTCCGGGCCGAAGGTGTCCCGGATGGACGACAGCCTGTCGGCCACGTACGCGATGGCCTCGTCCCAGCTCGCCTCCTTGAGTTCGCCGTCGATGCGGATCAGCGGTTTCGTGATCCGGTCGGGATGGTCGAGAAAGTCGAACCCGAACCTGCCCTTGATGCAGAGGCTGCCCCTGTTGGGTGCGGGCGCGTTCCACCTGGGCGTCGTCACCTTGACCACGCGGCCGTCCTTCACGTTGAGCTCCATCTGGCAGCCCACACCGCAGTACTCGCACGTGGTGCGCACCTTGCGCGCCTCTCCGGCCCTGCTCTTGAAACGCCCCTGCTTCTCGTAGAGCGCACCCACGGGACACAGCCTCACGCACTCGCCGCAGAACACGCAGGTGGAGTCCTCGTAGGCCAGGTGGAAGGCGGGGCCCACGTCGGCCGTGGGGCCGCGGCCCGAGAAGTCGAGCACCTGGTTTACCTGGATCTCGTTGCAGGCCCTCACGCACAACCCGCACAGGATGCACTTGTTCATGTCGCGCACGATCATCTCGTTGCCCTGCTCCACGGGCCTGAAGCCCTCGGGCTCGCTGAACCTGGGTGCGTCTATGCCGAGTTCATACGCCAGGCTCTGGAGCACGCAGTCGCCGCTCTGTTCGCACACGAGACAGTTGTGATGACCCTGGGTGAGCAGGAGCTCCACGGACAGGCGCCTGGCCTTCAACACCCTCTCGCTCTTCGTGTTCACCACCATGCCGTTCTCTGCAGGCATCGCGCACGATGTGACGAGCGAGCGCGCACCCTGCACCTCCACCACGCACACCCTGCATGCGCCCACGGGCTTGAGCTGCTCGTGGTGGCAGAGCACCGGGATGGCGATGCCGTTGTCCCTGGCCACCTCGTACACGGTGCTTCCAGGCGTGAATGTGCACTCCCTTCCATCGATGGTTATGACCATACCTTTCCTCCCACGATATCGATTGCCATGGACACTGAAGAATACATACCGCATCGCCCGGGGTCTCGCGGACGTGCCGAGCCATCATGGTGGGGTATCCATGGGCTGATTTCCCGACGTCTTATCAATATGTCCCACCTTATAGGCTCATTTCTGCTCGTTCTGCAACACCGGGATCACCCGTTTCATGTCTTTGTGCCGCCCTCTTCCACTCGGGCAAGGAGCGACCGCTCGTACGGGAAGGGCTGAAGGACCCGGTCGAGGACACCGTGGACGTACGAGATCGCGACCCCGTAGTTCGTCACCGGCACCCCGGCATCCTTGAGCATCCCTATCCTGTTCAGCATCTCCGCCCTGTTGATCATGCACCCACCGCAGTGGACGGCAAGCTTGTACGAGGAGACGTCACGGTCGAGCACGGGCCCCGCGTGCACGTCGAAGGAGAGGTCCCGGCCGGTGTACTGTCTGAGCCACCTGGGGATCTTCACCCTCCCTATGTCGTCGGGCAGGGGGTGATGGGTGCAGGCCTCCAGGATGAGGACCCTGTCGCCGTCAGCGAGACCTTCGATCGCTCTGACCCCCTCGACGAAGGTCGCCAGGTCGCCCTTGAGCCTCGAGAAGAGGATGGAGAACGTCGTCAGCCTCACGTCCGGGGGCAAGTCGCCCGAGACCTTGAGAACCACCTGGGAGTCGCAGACGGCGAGCGAGGGCGGACGGGCGAGCCCTCTCATCACGTACTCTATCTCCCTCTCCTTGGCGACGACCGCCACGGCGTCGTTGTCGAGGATGTCCCTGATGACCTGGACCTGCGGCAGGATGAGCCTCCCCCTTGGCGCCCCGAGGTCTATGGGAACGATGAGGAGCACGCAATCGCCGTGACCGATGAGGTCGCCCACGATCGTCGGGGGTTCGGGCCTCAGCGAGGACGCTGCATCGACGATCGCCTGCCTTGCCCGGTCGATGCCCTCGCCGGTGAGCGAGCTCACCGTGACGTGGCGCACGCCTGTTCGATCGAGCGTATCGACGACCTCTCTCCCGGGACGTTCGACGTCAGCCTTGTTGAACACCACGATCGTGACTATCCCTCTCCCGGAAAGCCGTCTCATGAGGTCCCTGTCGTCCTCGTCGAGCCCTTGGGCCGTTGTCACGAGGAGGGCGACGTTCACCTTGCCCAAGACGGCCAGGGTCTTCTTCACGCGCATCGTGCCGAGCTCGCCGGTGTCGTCGATGCCAGCGGTATCGTAGATGTACACCGGCCCGACACCCGATATCTCCATGGCCTTGCCCACCGGGTCGGTCGTGGTGCCCGCGACCGGCGACACGATGGAGACACTCTGGCCTGTCAGGGCGTTGATGAAGGACGACTTGCCGACGTTGCGCCTGCCGAAGACGCCTATGTGGATCCTGTTGGCTATGGGGGTCGAGTTCATGTCCTGTATCCCGTCCGGCGCACAGCATGTGATGACACGAGTTCGTCGAATGTCTCGGGGGTCATGATCCCCTTGTCCGCGAGGATCTGGCGTATGCTGCGCCTGTCTTGTCTCATGGCCGTGTAGACCTCCGAAGCGGCCTCGTGTCCGATCACCGGCGCCAGGTAGGTGAGAACGGCCACGGAGTCGTCGAGGTTCTCCTTGACCTTCTCCCTGTCGAGCCCCAACCCCTCGACCACACCGCTACAGAACCTGGACACGGCGTCTTCGAGGATGGACATCGCCTTGAGCACCGAGTGCGCGGCGAGCGGCAGGAACTGGCTCAGCTCGAGGTTCCCGAGCGCGACGGCGTTCGCGACGAGCCAGTCGTAGGCCATGACAGAGAGGCAGACCTGGGTCGCATGCTCGCACATGACCGGGTTGATCTTGCCGGGCATGATGGACGACCCCTCCTGGAGGGCCTTCAACACCACTTCGCCGATACCGCCCGAGGGACCCGAGGCGAGCAGCCTCATGTCCTCGGAGATCTTCATCAGGTTCACGGCGCATGTCCTCAGAAGCCCCGACACTTCCACGACCGCGTCCTGGTTCTGCGTGGCTTCGACCATGTTCTCCGCACGCGTCACGGCAAGGTTGGTGACTTCCCTGATCTTCTCGGTCACGAGAAAGATGTAGCGTTGCGGCGCGTTGAACCCGGTGCCGATGGCGGTGCCGCCCAGGTTGAGCACCTTGATGCGCTCCCGCGCCTTGAAGATCCTCCACCGGTCACGGCCCACGGCCTCGGCCCAGGCCCCGAAACGCATGCCCCAGGTCATGGGCAGCGCGTCCATGAGCTCCGTCCTCCCGAGGGCGAGCAGGTCGGAGAATGCCCGTTCCTTCTCCTGGAGAGCCCCCTGGAGCCTGACAAGGGCGTCCTCGAGCCTGTTCAGGCGGACCAGCATCGCTATCCTGAGGGCGCTCGGGTAGGTGTCGTTGGTCGACTGGTGCATGTTCACGTGGTCGATGGGGTGGATGTAGCCGTAGTCACCCGGTCTCCTGCCGGACATGACAAGCGCGGTGTTCGCGATCACCTCGTTGATGTTCATGTTGAGGGAGGTGCCGGCGCCTCCCGAGACAGGGTTCACGACAACGTCGTCGAACCTGCCTTGATCGATCAGCGAGTCTATGGCGGCGGTCAATGCCTGGGCCCTCGCCCTGTCGAGATACCCGAGCTCCGCGTTCGCCAGGGCGCACGCCTTCTTCACGAGGAGGTAGGCGCGCACGAATTCCCTGTCATGACGCTCGGGTCCGGTCCCGAAGTTCACGAGGGCCCTCACCGTGTGGATACCGTAGAGGCAGTCGTCTGGGAGATCCAGCGGGCCCAGTGCGTCACGCTCCGTTCTCACCTCTTCCTCCTTGCGCCATGCCCGGCGCCTATCGGCCTGCCGATGGAAGAGAAGTAGTCGACGACCTCTTGCAACGGCATGTCTTCATGCACCGACACCGCCTTGCCGGGATAGATCTGGTAGTCGGGGGCGTACTTCTTCGGGGTGTAGACCGGCATGAACACGTTCGCGCCTGTGGAAAACGCCCTCTTCCTGGCCTCGGCGCGCAGCACCCCGAGGGCCGTGGTCGCCGGGATGTTCGTGTCCCTGGTCACCAGCCTCGTGACAGCCAGCATCTTGAGGACCATCTCCGCATCTCCCGGTGGATGTCCTGCAAGCGGTGTATCCCCGTGCGGGATGAACGGTCCGATCCCTATCATGTCCGCATCCATCTCCTGCATGAGGAGGATGTCCGAGGCGAGGTCCTCGACGGTCTGGCCCGGCAGCCCCACCATGCACCCCATGCCCGTCTCGAAGCCGAGACGCTTGAGGTGCCTGATGCACTCGATCCTGTCCGAGAGCCTCCTGCCCGGGCACAAGGACTCGTACAGGGACGCATTCGCGGTCTCGTGCCTGAGCAGGTAGCGGCTCGCACCCGCGTCCCGGAAGGCCTTGAGGTCTTCATACGGCCAACGGCCGACCGACAGGGTGACGGCAAGCGGGGTCCTCGCCCTGATCGCGCTTATGATCCCGCACAGCCTCTCTGCCGTGAAGGCGGGGTCCTCGCCCGCCTGGAGCACCACGGTGCCGCAGGGACCTTCAGCAATGCCCAGGGCGCATTCGACGATCTCGTCGTCTTCCATCCTGTACCTGGCGAGCTTGGCGTTGTCCCGCCTGAGGCCGCAGTACGTGCAGTTGTTCCTGCAGTGATTTGAAAACTCTATGACTCCCCTGAGATGGACCTCGTCTCCCACGCACCTGCGTCTCACTCGGTCTGCCGCCTGGTAGAGGGCCTCGACTTGAGCGGGGTCGTCGAGGGACAGGAGGTGCACGATCTCGGGTCTTGCCAGCCCCAGGCCTTCCTCGGCCCGTGCGATGAGATCGCCGGTGTCCATGGCCTCAGATGTAGAGGTCATGAGCCCCCCCGCGCACGGCCTGAACGCGTTCCTCGAGGAGTTCCCTCATGGCCTTCTCCTCCGTCTCGGCCACGAGCCTGTCCACCAGGGCGTCCCCGGCCTTCTTCGTCTCGGGGCTCGCGTAGTCCGCGAGGTACTCGGCGAAGGTGAGTATCGCGTTGGTGCGGCAGTACTTCTGGATGAGGCCGGGCTTGGCGAGATCCATGAAGTCCTTGCCCACCCTGCCGAGGCGGTAGCACGCCGTGCAGAAGCTCGGTATGTGTCCCCTCTGGGTGATGTCGTAGATCACCTCGTCGAGGGTCCTGGTGTCGCCGAGGTTGAACTGCGCCGCCCTGAAGTCGTTGCTGTCGCCCTTGCGGTACCCGCCCGGGTTGGTCCTGGACCCCGCGCTGATCTGCGAGATGCCCAGGTCGAACACCACGCTCCTGAGCTCGGCCGGCTCCCTGGTCGACAGGATCATGCCGGTGTACGGGACGCTCAGCCTGATCACCGCGACGAGTTTCTTGAAGTCGTCGTCGCTCACGGGCGAGGGAGGTTGTATGGCAGCCGGCGCGTTGAGGGCCGGCTCGAGCCTCGGCACGGATATCGTGTGTGGTCCCACGCCGTAGGTCTCGTCGAGATGCAGGGCATGGTGGAGGAGGCCGATGACCTCGTACTTGTAGTCGTACAGGCCGAACAGCGCACCTATCCCCACGTCGTCGATCCCCGCCTGCATGGCCCTGTCCTGCGCCGTGAGCCTCCAGAGGAAATCGGCCTTCGGCCCGACAGGGTGCATCCTCCTGTAGGTCTCGTGGTGGTAGGTCTCCTGGAAGAGCACGTAGGTGCCGATCTTCGCCGCCTTGAGCCTCCTGAAGTCCTCGACGCTCATCGGGGCGATCTCCACGTTGATGCGCCTGATCTCCCCGCCCTTTTCCGTGGTCGTGGCATAGACCGTCTCGATGGCCTCGATGAAGTAGTCGAGCGGGCTCATCCCTGGGTGCTCGCCGCAGAGCATGAGGATCCGCTTGTGTCCCTCGCGCTCCAGGGCCATCACCTCGTCCGCGATCTCCTCGAGGGTCAGCGAGCGCCTCTTGAGTTCCGTGTTGTCCCTCCTGAAGCCGCAGTAGAGGCAGTTGTTGGAGCAGTAGTTGGAGATGTAGAGCGGGGCGAAGATCACCAGCCTGTTTCCGTAGATCTCCAGCTTCACGCGGTGCGCCGCCTCCAGGATCTCCCCGGTGAGCTCCGGGTCCTCGCACTGGAGCAGCACGGCGGCCTCTCCCGGTGTGAGCCCCTGAAGTTCGAGCGCCTTGCCGATCACGTCACGAACTCGCGAGGGCTCCGGGTTCCTCGCCCTGTCCAGGGTCTGTTCGATGATGTCGTCCCTTATGAAGTCTTCCATGACCCTCTCCTCAGTTTCTCGCCAGCGCCGACTTCACTTCCACTCCCCTGATCGACCCCAGCTTCCCGGTCAGTGCGCCTATCTCGTCTGTGGTTCCGTGGATGATGAGCGCTATCACGTGCACCCCGGCCTCCCGGTAAGGGATCCCCATCCTTCCCACCACGATCTCGCCGTGCGCGCTCAGGATCTCGTTGACGCGCGACGACTGGGCCAGCCTGTCGTGGATGAAGATGCTCACCACGCCGATCCTTCTCAGATCCACCATGCTCGTCCGCTCAGTCATGTCGACTCCTGAAAAAGTGTGACGGCCCCTGCCCGCGCAGACGGGCGGGGACCGTCATGATCGTCGATTCTCCCCCACCCTTGAGGTCAGCCTCGTGACCTCCCCCGCAGGTGTCGTTTCTCTGGTGCGTCGTCTCAGGTCCTCTTGATGTTCACCTTCTTGTGAGGCACGTCGGTTCCCCTCTTCGTGTAGTGCGTGTGGAGGAGTTCGTGGGACTTGTGCCCCAGGGGCTTTCCGAGGAAGACCTCGTAGATCCTCTTGACCGATGGGTTCTCGTGCGACTGCCTGTACTTCTGTACGGCGGCGTCGTCCTGGTACAGGGCTGACGCACGCTTGATCCTCTTCTCGTTGCTCGGCGCGATGGGCTGGCCCCCGCCGGAGACGCAGCCGCCGGGGCAGCACATGACCTCGATGAACGCGTAGTCGGCCTTGCCCTCACGGATGAGGTCCATGAGCTTCCTGGCGTTTGCGAGGCCGTGGGCGACCGCAACCTTGACCTTGCCCAGCTCGCCCACCTCGACGGACGCCTCCTTGACGCCTTCCAGGCCCCTGACCGGCGTGACGTCGAGGCTCTCGAGGTTGGTGCCGGTGACGATGGCGTAGACGGTCCTGAGGGCCGCCTCCATGACGCCGCCCGTCGCCCCGAAGATGGTGCCTGCTCCCGTGTACTCGCCGAGCGGGTTGTCGTACTCTCCGTCGGGGAGGTTGGCGAAGTCGATGCCCGCCTGCCTGATCATGCGGGCGAGCTCGCGGGTGGTCAGGACGTAGTCGACGTCCTGGTAGCCGCTGTCGTCCATCTCGTCACGCACGCACTCGAACTTCTTCGCCGTGCAGGGCATGATGGAGACCGACACGATGTCCTTCGGGTCGATGCCCGCCTGCTGCGCGTAGTAGGACTTGATGAGCGCGCCCATCATCTGCTGGGGCGACTTGCAGGTGGAGAGGTGATCCAGCAGGTCTGGGTAGAAGTGCTCGCAGAATTTGATCCAGCCGGGCGAGCACGAGGTGATCATGGGGAGCTTGCCTCCCTCCTTGACCCTCTGGAGCAGCTCGCTCCCCTCTTCCATGATGGTGAGATCCGCCGTGAAGTTCGTATCGAACACCTTGTCGAAGCCCAGCCTCTTGAGGGCCGTGATCATCTTCCCTGTCACGAGGGAGCCCACCGGGAGACCGAATCCCTCTCCGAGGGCCGCCCTGATGGCCGGGGCCTCCTGCACGACGACGTGCTTCTTCGGGTCCTCGATCGCTGCCCAGACGGCCTCGGTGTCGTCCTTCTCGTAGAGCGCACCCACGGGGCAGGCGAGCACACACTGGCCGCACATGGTGCAGTTGGTCTCGATGAGGGGAAGCCCGAACGGCGGCCCGATGAAGACCTTGTCGCCCCTGTAAGAGGGCTGCAACACGTTTGCGGTCTGGATGTTCTCGCACACGGTCACGCACCGGTAGCACTTGATGCACTTGCCCGGGTCGCGCACGATGGACGGGCTGCTCATGTCGATGACCCGCTCCTTCCCGGCAGGGTAGTCGAACCTGACGGATCTCAGCCCGACGGCCTCGGCGACCTTCTGGAGCTCGCAGTTCCCGTTCCGTATGCACACGTTGCAGTCCGTCGGGTGGTTGGCCAGAAGCAGCTCGACGTTGAGCCTGCGCGCCTTGCGCACCCGCTCGGTGGTGGTCTTCACGACCATGCCGTCGGACACGGGGAACACGCAGGAGGCCACGAGGTTTCTCTGCCCCTCCACCTCGCACACGCAGACCCTGCACGCGCCAGGCGTGTGCCCGATCTCAGGCCATGCGCACAACGTAGGGATGGAGATACCGCCGGCCTGAGCCGCTTCCAGGATGGTGCTGCCCTCTTCCACGTTGATTTTCACGTTGTCGATCGTAACCTGTACGGTTGCCATGGTGTCTTCTCCTTCTTGCCGCCTCTACAGCTCCGCGTCGCAGCGCAGGCACCTGCAGGCCTCTCTGTGCGCCGCCTTCTTGGAGTACCCGAGCTCCACCTCCTTGAAGGAGATCATCCTCTCGGATTTCTTGAGCTCCGGCATCTTCGCCCTGGGTGTCTCCACCACCTCCTCGTCGACCTCGAAGGGGATCTCGATGGTCTCCTCGGGCGGTTCCTTGTAAGGCGGCTCGTTGTTCTTCGCCCTGATGTAGGCGTCCACGTCGATCGCCGTCTTGTGGCCCATGTCGATGGCTTCGACCACCGTCGCGGGACCGCTCGCCGCGTCACCCGCGATGAACACGCCCTCGGCGCTCGTCCTGTTCTTCGCCCTGCCTTCGGTCTTTATCCCGCCCCACTTGTCGAGGGCCACGTCAGAGCCCGCCGGTATGAAGGAGGCGTCCGTGTTCTGGGAGATGGCGGGGATGATGGTGTCGACTGCCAGCGTGAACTCGCTGCCCTGGATGGGGATGGGCTTGCGCCTGCCCGACCGGTCGAACTCGCCGAGCCTCATGCGCTGGCACTCGACGCCCACGAGTTTGCCGTTCTTGCCGATGAGCCTCACGGGGGCCACGAGGTACTCGATCTTGACACCTTCGTGCTCCGCCGCCACGATCTCGTTCTCCCATGCGGGCATGTCCTTGCGCTCGCGTCGGTAGAGGATCGTGACGTCCTTGGCTCCGAGGCGCACCGCCGTGCGGGCCGCGTCAATGGCCGAGTTCCCGCCTCCGACCACTGCCACGCGCTTGCCGATGCCGACCTTCTTGCCCAGGTTCACTTCGCGGAGGAACTCGACGGCTCCCCAGACGCCGTCCAAGTCTTCGCCCTCGATGTCGAGCTTCCAGCTCTTGTGTGCGCCCACGGCGATGACCACGGCGTCGTAGTCCTTGCGGATCTGCTCGAAGGAGACGTCCCTTCCCACGCGGGTGTTCGTCTTGATCTCCACGCCGAGCGCCCGGATGTCGTCCACCTCCTGCTCGATGACGTTCCTGGGCAGACGGTACTCTGGGATGGCGTAGCGCATCATGCCGCCGGCATGCGGGAGCTCCTCGAACACCGTGACCTTGTACCCCCGCAGGCACAGATCCTGGGCCGCGGTGAGGCCGGCAGGCCCTGCGCCGATGACCGCGATCTTCTGCTTGCGCGTCACCGGCACCTGGTCGATCTTGGGTCTCTTCGCGTTGTCTGCGATGAAACGCTTGATCCAGGCGATGGCCATGGGCTCGTCGAGCTGGCCCCTGCGGCACTTCTTCGTGCAGAACTGGGGGCAGACCCTGCCGCAGACACCGGGGAACGGGTTGGTGCGCTTCATGACCTTGAACGCGTCGGTGAGGCGGTTCGCCCGCACGAGCGCCATGTAGGCGGGCACGTCCATGCCGATGGGGCACGCGTGCTGGCATGGCGACTTGAACAGCTTGGAGCAGACGACCGCCGGGCACCTCTTCTCGTAGATGTGCGCCTCGTACTCGTGCCTGAAGTACCTGATGGTGGACAGCACCGGGTTCGGCGCCGTCTGGCCGAGACCGCACAGGGCCGAGTCCTTGATGGTGTAGGCGAGTTCCTCGAGCAGCTCGATGTCGCCCTCCTTGCCCTGGCCGTCGCAGATCCTCTTGAGGATCTCGAGCATGCGCTTGGTGCCCTCGCGGCACGGCGTGCACTTGCCGCAGGACTCTTCCTGGCAGAACTCCATGAAGAACTTGGCCGTGTCCACCATGCAGGTGTCCTCGTCCATGACGATGAGCCCGCCCGAGCCCATGATCGCGCCGAGCTTCACGATCTCCTCGTAATCGGTCGGCGTGTTCAGGGCCTCCGCCGGGATGCACCCACCGGACGGGCCGCCGAGCTGGGCCGCCTTGTACTGCTTGCCCTTCTTGATGCCGCCGCCGATGTCGAAGATGATGTCACCGATCGGGGTGCCCATGGGCACCTCGACGAGACCCACGTTGTTCACCGCGCCCGTGAGTGCGAAGACCTTGGTGCCCTTGGACCGCTCGGTACCCATGGAGGCGTACCAGTCACCCCCGTTGAGGATGATCTGCGGGATGTTGGCGAAGGTCTCCACGTTGTTGAGCACCGAGGGCTTCTGCCAGAGGCCCTTGGTCGCGGGGAACGGGGGACGCGGCCTCGGCATGCCGCGCTTGCCTTCTATGGAGTTCATGAGCGCCGTCTCCTCGCCGCAGACGAAGGCGCCGGCTCCCTGGTAGATGAAGATGTCGAGGCTGTAGTCTGTCCCGAGGATGTTCCTGCCGAGCAGGCCGTATTCCTTGGCCTGGTCGATGGCTATGGTGAGCCGCTTGATGGCGAGCGGGTATTCGGCGCGGCAGTAGATGTAGCCCTCGTTCGCGCCGATGGCGTATCCGCCGATGATCATGCCCTCGAGCACGGCATGGGGGTCGGCCTCGAGGATGGAGCGGTCCATGAACGCGCCGGGGTCGCCCTCGTCCGCGTTGCAGAGGATATACTTCACGTCACCGGGCGACTTGCGGGCGAAGGACCACTTGAGCCCCGTGGGGAACCCGCCGCCCCCCCTGCCACGCAGACCCGATTTCTTGACCTCCTCGATCACCTCGTCAGGGGTCATCTGGGTGAGGGCCTTGGCCGCGCCCATGTACCCGTCGCGCGCTATGTACTCGTCGATCTTCTCGGCGTCTATGAGCCCCCTGTTCTTGAGCGCGATGAGCTTCTGCTTGCCGAAGAACGGGATGTCGAGCATGTGGGGGATGGTCTTCTCGGTCACGGGCTCCTTGTACATGAGCCTCTTGACCGGGCGTCCCTTGATGATGTGCTCCTCGATGATCTCGGGCACGTCTTCCGGCTTCACGTACTGGTAGAACGTCCCCTCGGGGTAGATGACCATGATCGGCCCGGCTGCGCAGAACCCGTTGCACCCGGTCTCCACCACCGCGATCTCGTTCGACAGGTTCCTGCTGATGAGTTCCTGGACCACCGCCCTGTGGACCGCGTCGCTGCCGCTCGCATGGCAGCCCGTCCCTCCGCAGGTGAGTATGTGTGCGCGATAGACTTTCATTTACCAACCCCCTTCTTCGTGTCGTGCTCCGAGCCCTTCGCCATGACGAATTCCGTCTGGACGACGCCCCCGAGGATGTGCTGCTTGAAGATCTGCCTCGCCTTGTTCGGGGTCAGGTACTCGTATACTATGGGATCCTTGCCCTGCTCCTCGACGGTCGCGAGGGGCTCGCGGCTGCAAATCCCGATGCACCCGGACGTGGTCACCATCACCTCGGTCGCGTTGCTCTCGCTGATCTCGTTCATGAAGGTGTCGAGGATCTCCTTGGCTCCCGACGCAATGCCGCAGGTGCCCATGTGGACCGTGATCTTGACGCGCTTCGAACCGGCCCTGAACTGGTCTTCCCTTTCCACGCGTTCCTTGATCTTCTTCAGATCTTCGATCGTCAACTTGGCCATGGATCCCTCCTAGTTGTACTTCGCGAGCACCTGCTCGAGCTTCGCGGCCTTGACCTGGCCGTGGGTGTCGGAATCGATGACAACCACCGGGGCGAGCCCGCATGCGCCCAGGCACCTTACCGTCTCCAGCGAGAAGTTCCTGTCCTCGGTGCACCCGCCCGGCTCTATGCCGAGGATGTGTGTCAGCCTATCGAGGAGACCTTGGCTGCCCCTGACGTAACACGCCGTCCCGAGGCAGACCCGGATCACGTGCTTGCCCCTCGGGACCATGGTGAAGAACGAATAGAACGTCACCACGCCGAACACGTTGGCCAGAGGTATGTTGAGTCCCTCGGAGACCACCTTCTGGATCGCCGCAGGAAGGTACCCGCACACTTCCTGGACCTGCTCGAGCACGGGGATGAGAGACCCCGGCTTTCCCTTGTTGGCCTCGATGATCTTGTCCACCTGCGCGAGCTGTTCCGCCGTGAACTCTGCGAGACCCGGATCCGTCTTGCTCTTCTCGACTGCTGACACGGTCAACCCCCTATCGCGTAGTCTTTCGAGTTGGTGCGACATGCCTTACGGCTCTCTTTCCTTATCATGCTTCAAGGCCCGCTTCAAGGGTCAACTGAATGGTGGTTCATGATTCAGTTCGCGATGTCGAAAGAAGCAAGAAAATAGGGTATCGCCTGTTCCTCGATGCGGCAAGGATCATCCTTCATCGTGCATTGAACACGTGATGCTTCGCCCAATCATATACGGAAAAATGATCGTTCTTTTCCTATAGAGAAGGTCGTCGGCAGGCATGTGTCCAGGAGAACGGGCAGGATAAAGGGCATGGGTGCCAACGGTGTACGAGGACCTCCGGCGGGACCGTCGCCCGAGCCTCTTCGCTCGAGAACCCCTGCATGTTCCTTCGAGTTCCTTCGAGGCGTGATCCAGCCCTTGTACTGCTTCCCTGCATGATGTCTTGTGTCCCTTCCCGGTTACGCACACCGAGCCGGGTTGGTGGCGCTCGAGCGGGTACGGGGGATTTCCCGGTACACAGTATGAACCGTGGCAGGTAGGGCGGCAGAACGACGATGCCGAGATCGATTGACTCTTGCACCGATACAATCTACAAGCTCTTACCATGACCGGCGCTGTGCTCATTGGCGGACAATCGAAGAGGTTCGGCACGGACAAGGTCCTTTCGAGGCTCAACGGGCTGATGCTCGTCGAACACGTCGTGCATGTCCTGCAGACCGTCTTCGACGAGGTCATCCTGGTGGGACATGCACGGCCCGGCCTCGAGGGGTATACCGTCGTCCAGGACATACGCCCGGGGCTGGGTCCGCTTGGCGGCATCTACACCGCCCTGACGGCCGCACGAAGCGACCGGTGCTTCGTCTGCGCCGCTGACATGCCGAACCTGGACGCCGCCTTCATCTCCCATATCGCGGCCCTTTCCGAGGGGTACGAGATCGTCATGCCCGTGTGGTCCCAGGGCAGAGAGCCACTGCACGCGGTCTACCGGAAGACCTTGCTGCAAGCCATTGAACGGCTTCTCGAGGCCGGGCAGCGGAGCATCTACGCCCTTGCCCAACAGGCCAACACCCTCTTCGTCACCGAGGAGACCATCAGGCTCTACGGCGACCCCTCCACCATGTTCGCCAACATCAACACCCCTCACGACATGAAGACCTTTACCGCGGGCAGTGTCCAAGAGGCGATCCAGGGCCGTCCGGAGCACGGCGCCCAGCCCGCCGCACGATCAACGACCTCGAACCCGGCAACAGCCGTCAGGAAAGGCACGTAAGCCCGTAGGCCGCCATGCCCGAGCCGATCGTCCCTGAGGTGGCAAGCCGAGGCAAGCACAAGGACAGGCAAGAAAACCCGCAGGCCGCCATGCTCGAGGACACCCTCCCGTCCCCAGGGGTGCGCTGCGCACCTCTACGGCCCGGATACCGTGCACGGCCTGCCGGTCGGCCTAAGGCGTGACGACCTTGCGACCTGCGCCCACGGTCGATGCACCCTTGTTCAAGGATTTGCCCGCCCTCTCGGAAGGCCATGTCCCTTGACCGTTGGCTGGAGCCGCTCGAGACCACGGGGGGAGTGGACACCAGAGGCGCTGGCCTGCCAGGAGTCGGTATGGTATATGATCCCCATGGACAGCTCGAAGCTGGGCAGGAGCATGTACGAACTCATGATGCGCACGAGCACCGAGCTGCCCGAAGACGTAACTTGCGCGCTCGAGAAGGCCAGGGAGAGGGAACCCGTTCATTCCACGGCCGCAAACACCCTCGACATCATCCTCAAGAGCGCGGAGCTTTCGCGTGCAAACCGCCTGCCCATCTGCCAGGACACGGGCGTGCCGTTCGCGGTCGTCCGGGCGCCCCAGGCCGTCGACACGGCCGAGATCACGAGAGCGCTCGTCTCCGCCTTGAAGACCCTCACCATTGAGGGCGTCTTGAGACAGAACTGCGTGGACCCGGTCAACGGGTCCAACTCCGGGGACAACACCGGGCCGCACGTCCCCCAGGTCCACTACGAGCCCTCCGAAGGCCCCATCAGAGTGGATTTCATGCTCAAGGGAGGGGGGTCCGAGAACGTGAGCACCCAGTACAGCCTCCCATGCGACGAGCTTCGGGCAGGCAGGGACCTCGAAGGCGTGAGGAGGTGCGTGCTGGATGCGGTCTTCAAGGCCCAGGGGAGAGGGTGCGCGCCTGGCTTCATCAGCGTTTGCATAGGGGGCGACCGCGCGTCCGGCTATCTCGTGGCAAAGAAAGGCCTCTTCAGGAAGCTCGGCGAGGCAAACCCCGACGTGGACCTGGCGAGACTCGAGTCCGTGATCACCGAAGAGGCGAACATGCTGGGCATAGGGCCCATGGGCCTGGGCGGCAACACGACCCTCCTCGGTTGCGCGCTGAACGCCGCAGGGAGGCACCCGGCCAGTTTCTTCGTCACCGTGAGCTACTCGTGCTGGGCGACGAGGAGGTACAGCGTGGAACTCGACGAGACAGGGGGCGTCGCGAGATGGCTCTGAGGCGCATACGCTCGCCCATGGACCCTGAGACAGCCGCGTCGCTCGCCGTGGGCGACACCGTGCTCGTCTCAGGGAGGATCGTGACCGGCCGAGACCAGGTGCACAGGTACCTGGCCTCAGGAGGCGAGTCCCCCTTGGACTTGACAGGCATGGTGCTCTATCACTGCGGCCCCATCGTCGTCGGGGATGCAGGCTCTCACAGGGTCGTCGCAGCAGGGCCAACCACTTCCATGAGAGAGGAGCCGTACCAGGCGGACGTCATAGCCCGGTTCAAGCCGGGGGCCGTCATGGGAAAGGGAGGGATGGGGGAACGCACGTCGAAGGCGCTCGTCGAGCACGGGATCCCCTACCTCCACGCGACAGGCGGCGCAGCCGTCTACCTCGCATCGTGCATCGAGCGCGTCGAGGGGGTGTACCTCGAGGAGTTCGGCCGGCCCGAGGCCATGTGGGTGCTCTGCGTGAGGGACTTGCCGGCCCTCGTCACCATGGACGGCAAGGGCGCCTCGCTGCACCGGCACATCCTCGACAGGTCGGCGTCGATGCTCAAGAGGGTGCTCGAGAGCACGCTCACACCCCCTCGCACCTGAGAGGGACAACACCATCAACAAGGAGGGTATGCAGATGAACGTGAAAGAGATGTTCGACCTGAAGGGCAAGGTGGCCGTGGTCACCGGTGGAGGAAGGGGCCTCGGGAGATTCATCGCCCAGGGCTTGGCCGAGGCGGGCTCGGACGTGGTGCTTGCGTCCCGGAAGGTCGCCAACTGCGAAAAGGCGGCATCCGAGCTTGCAAGCCTCGGCGTGAAGACCCTTGCCGTCAAGTGCGACACGGCCGTCGAGGAAGACATCCAGAACCTGGTGGATGCAACCATGAAGACCTTCGGCACCATAGACATCCTCGTGAACAACGCCGGCATCACCTGGGGCGCCCCCACCCTCGAGTACCCACTCGACAAGTGGGACAAGATCTTCGCGGTGAACGTGAGGGGGGTGTGGATCCTCACGCAGAAGGTCGCGAACATCATGAAGGAAAAGGGCGGCGGCAAGGTCATCAACATCTCCTCCATATTCGGTTCGCGGGGCTCGATCGAGGAAGGGCACCCGGCTGTCGCATACAACCCCTCCAAGGCCGCGATCGAGGTCCTCACGAAGAACCTCGCGGTGAAGCTCGCCCGGTACAACATCATGGTGAACTGCATCGCACCGGGCTTCTTCAGGACCGACATGATGGAGTACATCTTCAAGCCCGACATGAAGCCTATCCTGGATCTCACGATCGCACAGATCCCCCTCCTGAAGTACGGCGAGGAAGAACACATCAAGGGACTGGCCGTATTCCTGGCGTCAAAGGCGTCCGACTTCATGACCGGCGCCGTGATCCCGCTCGACGGGGGAATGGCCGCGAAGTAGCCAAACGCCTCCTTATCGGGGAAACACCCTTCACAACAAGGCTCGGGGAACCTTATGGAACGGTTCCTCGAGCCCCTGGACACGGATTCCCGGGGGCCGGGGCGACCCCCACGGGCGTTGTCCAGAAGGGTCTGCACCAATCCCTATGGACGGAGCGGTTCCACGAGCCCGGGAACACATATCCACGGCAGGCCGGGGCATCACCCGCAGGGTAGCGGTTCCCGTGCTCGACGAGCGCCTTGGACGTGCGCTCCCCCACCCCTCCCTTTCCCATGACCACCGCAGTCCCGTACCGGGCCATGGCGTCGGCCTGCTCCGCCTCCTCTCTCAGGGAAGTCGTCCCCGAGGGTTTGCACCGGCGAGCCTGCGCGAGACGTCCGGGGCACCCCCAGTCGTTCGCGGGTGTTTCCCATGTACACAATACTTAAATAAGGAAGCCCACGAGACGGGATCCGTGAGCGCGACAGGCGCCACAGCGGCTCAAGAGCGGCATGCCTTCCCTCGTCACATGATCTTCACGGTAAACTCGTCCGCGTCGAGATCCTGGAGGTACACGGCATAATACGGCCCGCCCGGGTGATCGAACCACTCGCGTGCCTGGCTGCGGCACGCGCTGCACGCACCCCTGGGCAGGTGCACGGCGAGGATCCTGTAGCCCGTGGAGGCGCGCGAGTCTATCCTGAGCGCGCCGTTACACGCCGTGCAATAAGCAAGGGTCTCGTGCTGTCGCTCGGTGATGGAATCGGTGTCGTAGAAGATGCTCCTCGACCTCTCGTAGAAGGGCCTCGGCTCCGGCGCGAGGGCCGAGCGGTTCCGCCACATGTCATAGATCTGCTCGCAGAGACGCTGTATGTACTCGGTCACCCTCGGGTCCTGCCTGACGCGCTCGGGGTCGTAGTCCGGCTCCCTGACGTACGAGTAGTCCAGGCCCGCCAGCGCCAGGATGATGCCCGTGTTCACGTACGGCAGGGCCCCCTCGATGGAGTACCCTCCCTCGAGCACGCACACGTGCGGCTTGAGGAGCTCGTTGAGGCGGGCGTAGCCGAGGGCGGAAAACGACATGTTCGTGATGGGGTCCGTGAAGTGGTTGTCTTGGCCGGCCGAGTTTATCACGAGGTCGGGCCCGAAGTCTTCCAGCACGGGGAGCACCACGTGCTCGACGGCCCAGAGGATGCCCTCGTCGCCGGTCAAAGGCGGCAGGGGGATGTTGATGGTGTAGCCTGCGGCCTTGGGGCCTCCGAACTCGGACGGGAATCCCGAGCCAGGGTAGAGGGTCCTGCCGTCCTGGTGGATGGAGATGTAGAGAACGTCGGGGTCGTGCCAGTATATGTCCTGGGTTCCGTCGCCGTGGTGGCAGTCGGTGTCCACGACCGCGATCTTCTTCACGCCGGGGTAATGGGTGCGAACCCACTCCAGCATCACCGCCTCGATGTTGATGTTGCAGAACCCGCGCGCACCCTGCACCACCCGCATGGCATGATGCCCGGGCGGCCTCACCAGTGCGAACGCGTTGTCGACCACCCCGTCGAGCACGAGCCGTGCGGCTTCGATGCATCCGCCCGCCGAGATGTTGTGGGAAGCCGTGATCCTGCTCGGCACGTCAGGCACGCAGAAGTGCACCCTCGAGATGTCTTGCTCCGAGGCCACGCCGGCCTTGAACTCGTAGACGCCCTCGATATCGAGAACGCCTTCCTCGAGGACCTGGTCCTGCGTGTAGAGAAGGCGCTCCTTCCGCTCAGGGTGGGTGGGAGATATCTCCCAGTCGTACGCAGGGAAAAAGATGAGCCCTGTGCGCCTCTTCGCCTTCATCCGAGGCCACCCCACGAATCTATGATACCCGGCGTGTTCTGCACCCTGACCCTCATGTTCGCCCCCACGGTGGAGAACCCCCTGACCATGGTGAATGCCTGCTGCTGGATGACCTGGGCCTCGGCCGAGTCTTCGAGGCCGAGGTACGAGGCGTTCTCCCTCAGGAGGCGCAGTCCCTCGTGCCTGAGATCCTCCAGGGTCATGGACCTCGGAGCCGCGGCCTTGAACCCGAGCTCGGGACAGAACAGGACGCCGAGCTCGGTATCCGCGTGGAGCGTTATCTGCGCGGTGGTCCGCGAGAGCGCGGCGCCCAGGGCGTTGGCGACGCCGGCGTGCTCGGGCACGTGGCACGGCAGGCCGAACGACCTGGAGACGTATTCAGCGAGCAACGCGGCAGGGCCGCCGACCAGGACGACCCCTTCGGGTTTCACCACGTGCGGGTGGAGCATCTCGTAGATCGTGTACACGGGATGGGCGTTGATCTCCTCCATGAACGCCTTTGCGGCGCCGTGCACGGCATCGACCATCACGCCGATCACCTTCCGGCAGAAGGGTTCGATGTCCATCCCTGCCTTGAGCGCGAGCGCCCGGACCGCATCGAGCGCACGAGCGGTATCCCCCGCGTACTCGCCGAGTATCACGAGGGCGTCCATGGGGGTGGCGGAGGGTCCGCCCATGCACGCGGGCATCCCGTCCCTCCTCGGGCCGACGGCGATCGTGCCGTCGTCCTCGACCGATATGCACGAGTCACCGCCGACGCCTATCGAGATCACCTTGAGCCCCCTGACGAGCGTCTTGAGACCCCCGATGGCCACGCCCCAGGTATCCAGGAGGGGTAGGCCGCCTACGAGGACACCTATGTCCGTGGTCGTCCCGCCTATGTCGATGACCAGGACGGAGGCGTCTCTGGAGGGTGCGAGCGCGAGAGCGCCCATGACGCTCGCTGCAGGCCCGGAAAGGATCGTCTCGACGGGGAACCGCCTCGCCGCGTCCTGGGTGTAGGTGCCGCCGTCCGCCTTGAGGAAGTACAGCGGGGCTTGTATGCCCAGCCTCTCGACCGCCGAGGCCACGGCGGAGATGAACCGTTCCTGTACGGGCATCACCGCGGCGTTGAGGTAGGTCGTGTTGATGCGTCTCGGGAAGTTGAGCGCGCCCGACAGCGTATGGCCGAGGCAGACGTGCCTGAAGCGGCTGCCGACCAGGGATGCTATCGCATCCTCGTGCGCCGGGTTCCTCACGGAGAACTTGGAAACGATCGCCACACCCTGGCACCCCGCACGCTCGAGGGTGGAGGCGGCATCCATCACCTCGGCGGGATCGATGGGGATGTACTCCCTGCCCCGGTGATCCATGGCCCCTGCCACGTGGCGGAAGCATGTCCCCACGGAGAACGTCCCGGGATCGATGCCCGGACCGGCCGAGCAGACCACGCCCGTGGGCGGGTGCTTTCCCTCCACGATGACGTTCGTCGACAGGGTGGTCGAGAGCACCACCCTCTTGACCTTCGGGCAGGCCGCATCCAGCCTCTCTATGGCGTCTACCACCGAGGCGACGAGGTCGTCACCCGTGAGCGTCTTTGCGTAGGATCGGATCCTGCCGTCCTCTATGCAGACGGCATCGGTGTGGGTTCCTCCTACATCGATTCCCAGGATCACGCTCGGCTCCCCGCCGCGCCTCGGGCCGCACGGAATCGGCGGACACCCGAAAGGGCGGCGCATCGTGTCGCTCTTCGCGATCATAACAGGTCGAAAGCTCGACTTCAACAGGCTTCGGACAAACGGGGCCCCTGCGCTTGTTGCGCGACGGGCATCGATCTGGTAAATCTCGCAGGGACGAAGACTCGGAGGTGGACGTGATCAAGAGACTGTGTGCGCTTGTTGTCCTGCTGTCCGTCCTCGGGTGCTCAACGTCCCGGCCGGAGATCACCGAGACCTCACTCACCGACGACACGCCCGTCACCGGCCAGCGGGTGTACATGGAGGTGAACTCGATCACGGACAACCCCCCGATGACATACTCGTGGACGGCGAGCGGGGGGACCTTCGAACAGCTTCAAGACTATCCCCAGGCCGTCTACTGGAAGGCACCCGACAGTGCCGGGCGATACGAGATCCGGGTGGTCGTGACGGACAGCGACGGCAACTCCACCACCCATGCCTTCACCCTCGAGGTCGAAGAGCGCTCGCTAAAGAGCGATCTCCTCCCCGAGGGGGCTTCGGCGCTCTGCCTGGCCAAGCAGTCTGATTCGTACGTGGGCGGGGTATGGGTATCTGTCGGTGGGGCGAAGATCAGGTACCTCAACTCGCAGACCAGTCGCGAGTCTATCTGGGAGAAAGATTTCTCCGTGATGGTGGCGCGCCAGAGCGAGGCGACAGGCTACTATACCATCTGGGGCGCATCCGCGGGCTCACGCTCGATCACGATGCTCACCTCTGAAGCCGCATCGACGCTCTCCTGCAACACGTGCGGGGCCTTCGACGTCATCCGCGCGCTCGCCGTAGACGTCTTGAACCCGTCGGTCCTCTGGGTGGGCTCGGATTCCTACCTCTCCTACTTCAACCTGGAGAGCGGCCACTGGACCGCATACATCCCCGTGAAGGTCTACGGTCTCTCCGAGGGGCCGGACTACGTGTATGCCGCAACCGAAAACGGCATTTATAGGCTCGACGGAGGCACGGTACCGATCACCACCCAAAAGGCCACCGCCGTGCTCGCCGCCGGGGGGGCAGAGGGCACCGTCGTCTGGTCCGTCTCGGGGGGCAAGGTGTTCAGAAACGCCGTGGCCCTGTCCTCACAGCCCGGCGTTGTCGTGGACAGCCTCGACGAGGATATCTCCGGGGGCGTCTGGTGCGGGAAATACCGCTGGGACGGGTCGAACTGGACGGCTGTCGAGGGGCTCGAGTCGGTCCGGATCGTCAAGTCGGTAGCCAGTACCGAGGGACTGATCTACCTCCTGTCGGACTCAGGGGTCCTCTACCGCTGGTAGTCTCGTTCTCGACGCGATGTCGACGGCCGTATCCCTGAGGAGCCGGCCGATCATGTCTTCAACCGGCGGCGAGGCCGGGTCGGTCATCCTGAGCTGCGAGAGGTCGAAGGCCGCCTCCCCCGCTTTCAACCGCGCGATCCTCACGAACCTTGGCTCCGGCTCTTCCCGCCTTGAGACGCTCACCTTGAGGAACACGGCGGACGGGTCCTCGGTGCCGCCGTAATACAGGTGATTGATGGAGCCCTTCACGATGTATCGACAAGCCCCGGCGCAGTCTCGCGAGGCGCTCACCGCCCTGAACGCGCGGGTCTTGCCGAGCTCCTCGG
>ERZ795045.1242-NODE-1242-length-29607-cov-39.434488_pt1 | contig 29607 bp, 26 predicted proteins | sample MGYA00375129_ERZ795045 | MGnify/ENA primary metagenome ERZ795045 (study PRJEB30174, sample SAMN05720166) | activated sludge metagenome | isolation source: anaerobic digester from wastewater treatment plant | place: Japan | collected 2015-05-15 ...
ATAGGAAGAAGAGGGATCCAAAAGAGATCTTTGAAAAAGTTGTAAAAGAGTTTATGTAAGAAAGTAAGTAATTTATCTTTCTTAGATGTATGCCCTAAAAGGGAGGGCTCTTATGCCTAATCTTTTTCTTGATGCTCGTATGATTGATGCCTCAGGGATAGGTACTTACTTACAAAATTTGATTCCTTTTTTAAAGAATCAAATCCATGTTACTCTTTTAGGGGATCCTAAAAAAATAGAAAAGTTTTTGGATATAGATGATTTAAGAGTAATCCCTATGAAATCCCCTATATATTCTCCCTATGAGCAGATGGAATTTATCTTAAAATTTAAAGATGCAGATCTTTTCTGGTCTCCTCACTTTAATGTACCTATTTTCCCTATAAAGACTAAAAAAAGGCTTGTAACTATCCATGATGTATTTCATCTTGCCTTTGGAGATTTATACAATCTCTTTGAGAGGAATTATGCGAAAATTTTGATTAGATCAGCAGTAAAACTTTCAGATATGATAATCACAGTCTCTAATTTTTCAAAATCAGAGATAATAAAGTATACAGGAATAGAAGAAAGAAAGATAAGGGTAATATACAACGGAGTAGATACAAGTATATTTAAAAGATATGAAAAAGAAGAGCTTGAGAAAGTAAAAGAAAAGTATAATCTTCCTGCGATGTTTATTCTTTTTGTTGGGAATGTAAAGCCTCATAAAAATTTAAGAATGGGTTTAAGAGCCTTTGAATTAGTATTGAAAAATATTGACAATCTATTTTTTGTTATAGTAGGGAAAAAGGAAGGTTTTATTAAGGGAGATAGAGAAATTTTTAATCTTCTTGAGAGAAGTAAATTAAGAGAAAGAGTAATTTTTACAGGTTTTGTTGATAAAGAAGATCTTCCTAAGATATATAATCTTTCTTCTCTTCTTATCTTTCCATCTCTTTATGAAGGATTTGGGCTTCCTCCCCTTGAAGCAATGGCGTGTGGTTGTCCTACTGTAGTCTCCCATTTATCGTCTTTGCCTGAGATCTGTGGTGATGCAAGCTACTATGTAGATCCTTATGATTTGGAAAGTATTACAGAGGGGATTGAAAGGGTTATGGGGGATGAAAATCTTAGGGATACTCTTATTCAAAAGGGATTTTTAAGGGTTAAAGATTTTTCCTGGGAAAAATCCGCAAAAGAGCATATAGAAGCTATTTTTGAACTTCTTCAAGCCTCTTGATATTCTTCAGCCTTGTGTTACTTTTAATAGAGTAAATACTTTTTCTTGGTATAAGGAAAGGGTATATAAACTTTCAGAGGATTATGATCCTTCTGATATTCATTTTGCCTTTGAAAAAGCGTTGGAATGGGGAGATAAAATTCCTATAGGTGTTATTTATAAGAAGGAAAGACCTACTTATGAAGAGATATTACCTCAATTGGGATAGGAAGAAGAGGGATCCAAAAGAGATCTTTGAAAAAGTTGTAAAAGAGTTTATGTAATTTATGTTATAGTGATCCTTCTCCAACTTGTTCAATGATTTGTATCAATCTCTGTCTTAATTGGATTCCGCTCTCCAAGGTGGATGCCCATTTTTTATCTTTTTCAGAACGAAGAGCCGCACTGTCTATATCTATACGTTTTTGAATATAGTATGCCATTCCCGGTGGAAAAACAAATTTTATATTGGATGTATCAAATAACTTCTCTTTCTCAGCAGATGGGAATTTAGTAACAGTATAACCTGCTTTTTCCAAGTATTGTAAAAATCCTTTTACATGCGACCATCCTGTCAGAATAAGTACTACCCGATGCCCTGGTACTGCTGCAAGAATATTTTTTGCCATTTTTTCTTCACGTTCTTCAGAATCGTTACCTTCTTTAGTCCACCAGTCCATACCTTGAACTTCAATTCCTAAGGACTGTGCAGTAAGAGATGCAAAAGGCATTTCTGTAGGTCCATCTCCCCAGTTCCCTCTTGCTAACTCTTCGGGTTTACTTTCTACCAACAAGAGGTCTGGATTTAGATTTTTGATAAGGGCTTGAATATGCTTAAGAGAATACCATTGAAAATTTAGGTGGGTTTTATGTAGAGTTCCAAGAAGATAAATAGTTTGACCTTGATTATTAATCAGGCGGTGGAAAGCCAATTCTTTAACATGGGGTAATAAAAGGTTAGTTCCAAGGAACACTACTAAGATTATAACTATTACTATCAGTGTAATTTTAGAGGTTCTCTTTCTTATCTTAATAATCTTAAGCCGTCCGAATTATTTTTTATCATAATTTATAAATTTTTCCAAAGTCTCCAACTTTTGACTTTTACTTTTAAGTTCTACTAATAATCCTTCAATATATTTTGGTTGAGGGCTAAGAGGATCTTCATCAACTAATCCCTTAATGTTTTCCTTTGATTTTAATTTCTTGCAAATTCCTGATTTTCCATTTTCATGAATGATTTCTTCCCTTTTTATTCCCAAGAAATTTACTAAAGCTTCGTCAGGATTACATTCTACTAAGATCATTTTATATTTATATATCTATCAAGGTTTAAAAATAGGCTTGAGTCTAATTTTAAGTGTTTTATTGATTTAAAATTCTCAATTTCTAAACTTTTTATCATTCCCTTTCTCCTTATTAAACTAATAAATTTATATCATGTTTCTTAATATTTTCCCAAAAAAGCGGCATAAAAAGATAAAGTGAGGGGAGCCTCCCTTTTAGGGAGGCTCCTTTATTTTACTTATTTCTTCTTTGCTAAAACGTAATATTTACATCCTCTTCCTGGGATAATTTCCTCTACATACTTCATATTTATGATTTCAAAGTCTTTCATAAATTCAAGAACCTCTTCTTTATCCACAAAATAGTGAGGAATCCCTGTTTCAATACCTTCTTCTTTTATTACAGTACCATCTTCAAGAACTATATTATTAGGATTTTTATAGCTTGGGGCAGATTTTGAATTAAAGGTTACAAAAATCTCTCCATCTTTTGCTAAAACTCTTCTAATTTCTGATATTACCTTTTGTAGTCCCTCTTTATTTGTGTGATAGATTACGTGATAGCCTAAAATAGCGTCAAAGGATTCTTCTTTGTAAGGGAGAGAGTGCATATCTCCTATAGATGTTTCAATGTCTAAATTCTCTTCTTTTGCCCTTTCCCTTAGTATAAGTATTCCGCTTTCAGATATATCAAAGGCATTTACCTTAAAACCTTCTTTTGCAAAGAATATGGAGTTTCTTCCCTTGCCACATCCCAAATCTAAAAATCTTAGCTTATTAAGGCTCTTCCATCTATGAGCTAAGTAATACACCTCTTCAGCAGGTGTATTCCATTTATCTTCTTTTATCTCTTCCCAATTCCAGCCTTTTCTAAAGGTTTCCATCTTTGTCAAACTTTAATATATAAACATCCATTCCATTACCATACCTCATTGTACCTGCAACAATATATCCTCCATCAGTAGTCTGCTGTACGGAATATGCAGCATCAAAGTCAGGCCAATCAGATTTCCTTTCCCACAATTTATTTTAATAAAAATGTAGCTCTTACAGTTACCATTACCTCTTTATCTATGGTTACAGTATTATAACTCCCATAATCAGTCACTTCTGTTGAATTTGGAGCAAGAACCTGAACTACACCCATACTGGCAGACTTTAGACTACCAACCTTCTGCCCTGAACTTTGGGCTATTTTTTCTGCCCTTGCCTTGGCATCATTCATAGCCTCTGTAAGTAAATCGACTCTCAAGTCTGGTAGTTTAGAGTAATAATATTCTAAAGATTGGGTGGAGAAATTAACTCCTTTATCGAGTAATTCTTGGAAATTTTTGGCTAAGGTAGTGATCTTTTCAAGATCATGTGACTGAATCTCTACAGTCTGCCTTAAGATACACTCTTTGGGAACTTGCCGATCACTATAGAACCATGGCTGTTCTACAGAAACAGGAGAGATTATAAGATCTTTCGTGTCAATGCCATTCTTTTTATAGAATTCTAAAACTAAATTCAAGTCATTACTCATCTTTCTATATCCATTTTTAAGATCCTCTTCAGGGACAGTTCTACTAAATGTCCCAATCCATCTTACAATATCAGAATTTACTTTTATCCTCGCTGATCCTGTTACACTGAGGGTATTATCCAAAGCTTTTATGCTATAAAAGGTGTTAGAAACAATAAAGGCACTGATGATGAGACATAAACCTATGATTATTGCCCAAAGATTATTTTTCACAATATTAGCCTCCTAATTTATGTCCTTCTTCTAATATTCTACAGTAAGAGTATGTATTTAACAATTATATAGCTTAAAGATCTTTTTAATCTTAAGTAAGGTTACGATTTACAGGCTATTTAGGTTTTTTCAGATGGAATTTCTCTAATTTCATGATAAAATAATATACTGTATGTTAATTAGTATATATTTCTATTAAAATATTTGGGGGAGGCGAGTCTTTTGGATTTTTTAAAGGGTATATTAATTCTGTTTCTTCTTATTTTTGTCTCAGGGTGTGCGAAGGTTGAAAATGAAGGTGAAATTATACCTTCAGGAAGTTTTAATGTGAGTATCAATATAGATACAAATTCTGGAAGAACCTCAATAAGTCCATATATTTATGGGGTAAATCAGGATATAGATGGAGTAAAATCTACTGCAAGAAGAACTGGAGGGAATAGATTAACAGGATATAATTGGGAAACAAATTACTCTAATGCAGGATCTGATTGGAAGCATTCTAGTGATTACTTTCTCCCTTGGTATATGGGTATTCCCCAAGATCAGTATTCTATTCCTGCTATTGTGCTTACAAAATTTCATGATCAATCTCTTCAAATGGGAGCTTATAGTGCTATAACCCTTCAGATGGCAGGATATGTGGCAAAAGATGCTAATGGAGAAGTGAGTGAAAGTGAGACTGCTCCATCTCCTCGTTGGGCTGAGGTAAAATTTAAAAAAGGACAACCTTTTTCTACGAGTCCTGATATCAATGATAACTATGTTTATATGGACGAACTTTTAAATTATCTTATAAACAAATATGGACTCTCTACTTCTGATACTGGGATAAAAGGATATCTTTTGGATAATGAGCCAGAGCTTTGGCCAAACACTCATCCAAGGATTCATCCTAAGAAGCTTACCTGTGAAGAACTTCTAAATAAATCTGTAGAACTTGCTAAGGTAATAAAAGAGATGGATCCTAATGCAGAAGTTTTTGGAGATGAATCCTATGGTTTTAAAGGATTTTTAGATCTTCAAGAAGCACCTGACTGGTCAACTAAAAAGGGGAGTCACAAATGGTTTATTAGCTGGTATCTTGAAAAGATGAAGGAAGCATCTGATCAGGAGGGTAAAAGACTTCTTGATGTGCTTTCTGTCCACTGGTATCCTGAAGCATCCTCTTCTTCAGGAGTAAGAATATGCTCCAATGAAGGAGATATTACCGGTAAGGATATAAGTATTGCAAGGATGCAAGCCCCAAGGACTCTTTGGGATCCTACTTATAAAACTTCTGCACAAGGGAAGATTACAGCAGGAGAGAATAGTTGGATAAATCAATGGTTCCCTAACTTTTTGCCTATTCTTCCTACTATAAAAAATGATATTGATATATATTATCCTGGCACAAAGCTTGCTATCACAGAGTTTGATTATGGAGCAAAGGATCATATCTCAGGAGGAATTGCTCTTGTAGATGTATTAGGAATATTTGGAAAATATGGAGTATATCTTGCTACTCGTTGGGGAGATTCTGGAAGTTATGCAGCTTCTGCTTATAATATTTACTTAGATTATGATGGAAATGGCTCTAAGTATGGAGATACTGCTGTAAGTGCAGAAACCTCTAACGTAGAAAATATGCCTGTTTATGCCTCTATTCAGGGAAGTGATGATTCTAAATTGCATCTTATCATTATAAATAGATCTTGGGATAAAGAAGGTATTGCTCAAATAAATATTCAAAGTGATAGTACTTATAGCTCAGGGACAATTTATGCATTTGATTACAAATCGCCTACTATAAGAGAGAAGGGAAAAATAGATATTCAAAATAATACTTTTGAATTGAAAGTACCTCCTCTTTCAGTTTATCATTTAGTAATTGTTAAGTAATTTTGTAAGTGAGAAAAGGCTTTTTATTTTAATATGGTTTGACATACTTTCTTTATAAGTAGTAAAATATAATATCAAATATATCAGATAAAAGATTGTAGGAGAAAAATGAGAACAATTGTTAAAGAGAGTATTGGAGAACAAATATATAAACTTCTAAAAGAGGAAATACTCCTTGCTCAAATAAAACCAGGAGAGCAGATAAATCTACGTAAGCTTGCTGAGGAGTTAGGTGCAAGTATTATGCCTGTAAGAGACGCCTTAAAGCAGCTTGTAGATGAAGGGCTGGTTGTTAGAAAGCCAAGGGTAGGGTTTTTTGTCCGTAATTTTACAAAAGAAGAAGTAGATGAGATTATGGAAATGAGAAAAATTTATGAGTTATACTGCTTGGATAAATATTTTGATAAGATTGATAGAAATAGATTAAAGATTCTTTTGGAGAGATCTATTAAGGAAGAAAATCTTACCCAAAAAACTAAAGAGTTTGATGAGATTGATGAGAATATTCATGATCTTATAGTAAAATCTTCAGGAAATGCCTATCTTATGGATAGTTATAACAATATTAAAAATCAGATTGTAATCTTAAGACACTTGGCAAAAGATGAGGTAAAACTGGCGAGAGATGAACATATAGATCTTATTAATGCTATATTGAATAATGAAAAAGAAGAGGCAAAAAGGATTTTGGAGCACCATATAAATAGAGTAACTGAAGCTATAATGAAATTGTATTAATATTATATTTTTTTTTTGAAAATGCTGTTATATCAGATATCAGAAATTTAAACTTTTTTAAAAAGGGGAGGTGAGAAAAGAAATTTTTAGGATCTCCAAAAAACTAATTTAAAGGGGGTATCTTTTTTATGAAGAAGTTGCTTTCCGTGATTTTTCTTCTTTTGATAGCTTTGAGTGTCTCTATTAATGCTCAAGAGGTTTGGCCTACAAGAGAAGTTACTATAATTGTCTCCTGGTCTGCTGGTGGAGCTACCGATCTTCTCTTTAGAGCCGTTGGTAAATATTTCCCCAAATATGCTAATGGTCAGCAGTTAATAATTAAGAATGTCCCTGGTGGTGGAGCAGCTATAGGATATGGAGAAGCAGCAAAAGCAAAACCCGATGGATATACTTTAGTTGCTGCTGCAAATCCTATGGTAACAAGGGCTCTTATGGGGGCTGCTCCTTATGATCCTATTAAAAGCTTTGAACCTGTTTGCCTTCTTGTAAATAATCCTTGTTATATTATTGTGAATTCAAAGACTAAGAGATGGAAGAATCTAAATGAGTTTATGCAAGATGCAAAACAAAATCCAGGGATTATAACAGTAGGAAATGGTGGAGCTGGTGGTGGTACACACCTTGTGGCATTGAAGTTTGAAAATAAATTCAAAGTAAAGTTTAACCATGTACCATTCTCTGGCGGTGCTCCAGCTGTAACAGCACTCTTGGGAGGGCATATTGATTCTTATGTGGGCTCTGCTCCAGAAGGGCTTCCTAATGTGGATTCTGGAGAACTGGAGATTTTGGCAGTATTTTCAGAGAAGAGACTGAAGAATTATCCTAAGGCTCCAACAGCAAAGGAGCAAGGATATGATTTTGTAGATGCCATGTGGAGAGGAGTATCGGTACCTAAGGGAACACCTATTAGAATAATAAATAGGATAAATGAAATAATGAAAGCGATCCTTGCGGATCCTGAATTTCAAAAGGATGCTGATAAGCTAAGTCAAGATTTAACTTACTTGGGTCCTACTGAATTTAGAAAACTTATTATATCTGAGTATTCAGCTTACAAAGGTATAGTTGAAAAGTATAACTTAGGGGATTTCTATAAATAATTTTAAAAGCCCCCTCACTAAAGAGGGGGCTTAAAAGGAGGGAGCTTCTTGAAAAAGGCGGATATAGTAATTGGAATAATTTTGATTTTATTATCCTTGTTTTTTCTAAAAGAAGCATTAAACTTTCCTGAAAGCCATACTGGTTTAAATCCTGGGACTTTTCCTATCATTGCTTTTTGTGGGATTATTTTTCTTAGTATAGTTTTGATAGTAAGAGCTCTCTTAAAAGAAAAACCTAAAGTATTAAAGTTTACAAAAAAAGAGTTTAAGGTGCTCATTCTATCAATAGTTTCTTTAATACTTTTTGTGGTTTCCATAAATTATATAGGTTTTCTTTATGCTTCTACAATTCTTTTATTCCTAATTTCTCTTATTGCAGGGGTTAAGCCATGGTTTAAAGCTATAATTTTTTCTTTTATAGTAAGTTTTTTAATGTATTATCTCTTTGGGAAGGTTTTTTTAGTTATATTTCCTAAACCTATTTGGCCTTTACCTTATCCTTTTTAAAAAGGGAGGAATTTATTTATGGAGATAAGTTTATTAGAAGGATTTAAATTGATATTTCAACCCAATATGCTATTTTATCTTATAGCAGGAACGATGGTGGGTATCATTGTAGGAGCAATTCCTGGTCTTTCAGCATCTACAGGAATAATATTATTCCTTCCCATTGCTTATAAAATGCCTGCCGCAGAAGCATTTATTGTAATGCTTGGAATATATGGAGGATCAATGTTTGGAGGTTCTATTCCGGCCATCCTTATAAGGACTCCTGGAACTCCGTCAGCAGGTGCAACGGTTCTTGATGGTTATCCATTAGTTCAAAAGGGAAAGGCAGGACTTGCCTTAGGGACATCTGCTATTGCCTCATCTATTGGAAGTCTTTTAAGTACCATTGCTTTAGTGATTATTGCTCCTCAACTGGCAAAAATGGCACTAAAATTTGGACCTCCTGAGTTTTTTGCCTTAGTAGTTTTTGGGCTTACGGCTATAGCTACAGTAACCGGAGAAGATATCCTTAAGGGCTTCATTTCAGCTTTTATAGGGCTCTTTTTAGCGACCATAGGGCTTGATCCTATTATGGGATATACAAGATTTTCTTTTGGCTCTTTATATTTAGAGAGTGGTATACCTCTTCTTCCTGTTATGATTGGGGTTTTTGCTATTGCTCAGGTTTTTAGAGATCTACTTGGAGAGGAAAAGGGACAAATAATTGAGCGAAATGTTGTAAGGGTTATTCCTCCTAAAGAAGAAATGAAAGGTATAATTCTTGCTGCTCTATTTGGAAGTCTTGTAGGGATAATTATAGGAATAATACCTGGGATTGGAGGTTCTGTAGCTACTTATGTTGCTTATGGTCAGTATAAGAGGATCTCCAAGAAGGGGAAACAGTTTGGAGAAGGTGTGCTTGAGGGGATTGCAGTGCCAGAAGCTTCAAATAATGCTACCACAAGTGGAGCTTTAATTCCTCTTCTCACCCTTGGGGTTCCTGGAGATATAGTAACTGCTGTTCTTCTTGGTATATTAGTCCTTTTTGGGTTAAGACCTGGACCTCTGCTTTTTAGAGAACAACCTGAGTTTATAAATGAGATTTTTGCATCTATGTTTGTGATAGCCTTTTTAATCCTCATATTTGGTCTTATTTCAGCAAAATACAGCCCTAAACTTCTGACTATTCCTAAGAAATACTTAACTCCTATTGTTCTTATCTTCTGTATTATAGGTGCCTATTCTTTAAATTCCAGTTTATATGATGTAGAGATTGCTATTCTATTTGGAGTTTTGGGGTATTTTATGGAAAAATTTGGATTTTCAGTAACACCTCTTTTAATTAGTATGATTCTATGTCCTATTGCTGAAGGGGAATTAGGAAGGACTCTTCTTATCTCCAGAGGAGATTGGAGTGTTCTCTTTACAAGACCTATCTCCTTAATTTTCTTGGTACTTTCGGTGGTATTTGTCTGTTATGCCTTTAAGGGGAGGAAAGAACAAAAATAATAAGGAGGAAAGGGTGATGGATATTAAGGAAGAAATAAGAATTAAAAGAGATAGACTTATATCTTTAATGGAGGAGAATAATTTAAAGGCTTTAGTGCTTAAGAGGCATGCAAATTTTAGCTGGCTTACTGCAGGGGGAATAAATGTTCTTTGTACAGCTCAAGATACGGGAGTTACTACTTTACTTATTACGCCTAAAAAAGATTATGTTATCACAAGTAACATAGAATACCCTCGCATGGAAATAGATGAGGAGATGAAAAAGAAGGGTTTTGAAATTGTAGAGTATCCATGGCATGAAGGAAATGAGAATAATGTGATAAGAGAGATTGTTGGAGATTTGGAAAATATTGGGTGTGATATAACTATGCCTCCTTTTAAAGATGTTTCTTCTAAAATAAATAGATGTCGGTATCAATTATTAGAGCCTGAAATTGAAAGATATCTTAACTTAGGAGAAAGGGTATCCGATATTATAGAAGAAGTTGCTTGTTCTTCTCATCCTGGTCTTTATGAATCAGAGATTGCAGGGGAAATTGCAAGAAAATTATGGAAGGAGAGAATTGAGCCCATAGGTTTTCAGGTGGCAGCTGATGATAGAGTCTTTCTTTATAGACATCCAATTCCTAAGATGAATCCTGTAAGAAAGCACCTTCTTATCAGCATTATGGCAAGAAAATGGGGGCTTGTGACCACTATAACTCGTATGGTTTACTTTGGAACCCCATCTCCAGAATATCTAAAGCAGTATAGAGATACCATAAGAATTGAGTGTGAGATGATTGCAGCGACAAAACCTGGTGAGAAGGCAGTTACTCCTCTTAATAAGGCAGTAGAGATGTACGAAAAATTGGGATATAAAGATGAATGGAAGAGGCATCATCAAGGGGGAGCTATGGGATATTTCCCAAGAGATTATAGAGTTGATTTTAATTCTCAGGAAATAATCCTTGAAAATCAGGCTTTTTGCTACAATCCCTCTATAGCAGGGACTAAATCGGAAGATGGCTTTATTGCAACATCTTCTGGACCTCTATTTATAACATATCCTAAAAGATATCCTGTAATAGAACTTGAAGTTGGAGGGATAACATTTAAAAAGCCAGATCTTTTGATAATTTAGGAGGTAAAAAGATGCAAGATATTGGAATTGCTATCGTGGGCTATGGAGTTGCAGCAGCGTTACATGCTAAAGGATTAAAAGAAGTAAAAGGAGCAAAACTTAAGGCATTTGTAGGAAGAAATTTAGAAAAAGCCCAAGGGATTGCAAAAGAGTATAATGTTCATGCTCTTTCCTTAGAGGAAGCATTAAAAAGAGATGATATAGATGCTTTTATTATTGCAACTCCTACAGGTACCCATTTGGATTATGTGAAAAAGATTGTGCCTTACAAAAAGCATCTGCTTGTGGAAAAGCCATTGGAAAGTAATTTGGCAAGGACTGATGAGCTTATTGAGATATGTGAAAAGGAAGGGGTTATTTTAGGGTCTGTTTTTCAACATAGGTATGATGATGCAGCTCTTCAAATAAAAGAGTATCAAGATAAAAATCTTTTAGGGAAAATTATTTTGGGAAGTGTTTATGTTAAGTGGTATAGAAGTCAAGAGTATTATGATGGAAGACCTTGGAGAAAGAATGTTATGGATGCAGGTGGTGGAGTTTTAGCTCTTCAGGCTTCTCATACTATGGATCTTCTTCTTTGGTATCTGGGAAAACCAAAAGAGGTGTTTGGATTCTTAAATATTGCTACTCATAAAGGTATAGAAGTAGAAGATATAGCTATAGCATCTATTGAATTTGAAAATGGTGCTTTAGGTGGTATAGAGGCAAGTACATCTACTTATCCTGGATTTCCTGAAAGATTAGAACTTCATTTTGAAAAAGGGAGTGCCATAATTGAAGGGGGAAATTTAGTCTTTCTTAAAACCACAAATCCAGATCTTCCACAGATAGAAAGAGGAAGTGTAGGAGCCACAGGGGCTACTGACCCAAGTGCAGTGGACATAAAGCCTATTACGAGAATGATACAGGATTTTGTAGATGCCATTAGAGAGAATAGAAAACCTATGCTTGATGGTAAGGAAGGAAGAAGGGCAGTAGAGCTTATTGAGGCTATAAGGAGATCTTTTTTGGAAAAGAGGGTTATTTCTCTGTAAATTATATAAAATTTTTTTAAGTTATCTGATATTTGATATTTGATATAACACATGTTATAGTTAAGATATAAATTCTTTCTAAAAGGAGGTTTTAAAAAATGGGGGGACATATTAAAAAGTTATCAGTTTTGTTTCTTCTCATTCTCTTTGTGTCTGTTATTTCTCCTGCTCAATCTAATATCACAATAAGGGCATCTTCTCCTTTCCCAAAGGGACATATTATTACCGAAGCAATGGAGAATTTTAAGAGCATTGTTGAAGAGGAGACGAGAGGAAGAATTAAGGTAGAACTTCTGATTGCTCAAGATACCGAGGAAGAGGCAAATGAGAAATGTGCTAAAGGAATAGTGGATATGCAATTTACAGGGGGAAGGGCTTTAGAAGTTTTTGCACCTCAATACTTCTTTATGAATGCGCCCTTTGTACTAAAAGATTATGAACATTTTGTTAGATTAATGAAAGGACAGATAGGAGAAAAGGCGAAGAAGGAGATATTGGAAAAGGGGAATATGTATACTTTAGGATATCTTTACAGGGGATATAGGCAGACGACTTCAAACAAGCCTATACTGAGCTTAAAGGATCTTGAAGGATTAAAGTTAAGGCTTCCAGTAGTGCCCACATGGATAAAGGTATGGGAAGCTTTGGGGACAAAACCTGTTCCTGTTACTCTTGCAGAGCTTTATAAGGCATTAAAGGATGGCACAGCAGAAGCTTCCGAGGGAGATTTAACTCAGGTTTCTGGATATAAGCTTTATGAGGTACAATCCTATCTTATAATTACAAACCATCTTGTCTCCTTTGGATGGGTACATATGTACAGACCAACCTTTGATAAGTTGTCTATTGAGGATCAAAAATTAATTGCTTCAACAGTGGAAAAAGTATGTGATATGGCTACTAAGAAACTTCTTGCCAGTGAAAATGATGTTATAAAACTTCTTCTTGAGAATGGAATGAAAGTTATATATCTTGATGCAAAAACCATGGATCAGATTCGTGAAAAAGCAAGACCAGCAGTAGAAGAGCTATTTAGGACTACCTGGCCTGTAACTACTTGGGAAGAGGTATTAGCACAGTAGTAGTTTCCAATTTGGAGTCCCTCTCATTTTAAATGAGAGGGACTCCTTTATTTTTCATCTTTTTGGAGCATATAGGAATCTTTAAAGTTCTTGGGACAAGTTCCAACGTATTTTTTAAATTTTAAAGTGAAATAGTCCACATCTTCATATCCTACTTTTTCAGCTACCTCTTGTACTTTTAATCCCTTAAGGAGAAGTTCTTTTGCTTTATTTATGCGCACTTTATCAAGATAGGTATTGAAATTTTCTCCTAAGTTTCTTTTAAAGATCTTTCCCAAGTAACAGCTATTGTAACCAAACTCTTCTGCCAAATCTTTTAGTCTCAAGTTTCTGAAATAATTTTTTTCAATATATCCTGTTATCTTTGAGACAGTTAGACTATCTTGAGACTCTGGTAAAGAAGACATGAGATCAAAGAGAAGACCTCTTAAAAGATTTGTAAGGTCAAAAATATTTTCTTTTTTGTAAAACTCCATTAGTAGCTTTTCATTAACTTGGCTCTTACAGTGATTTTCTAATTGGGGATATGTATAAGAGATTTGATTTAGAATTTCAAGAAAGATCTTAAGGTATCTTATTTTTATGTCTTCTTCTGGAAGTTTTCTTCTTATACAGTCTTTCATTTTGATCTCTAAGATCTCTTCTACTTTACAAAAGTCTTGTTTTTCTAAAGCTTTTGCTAATTTTAAAATTATTTCAGAATCATCTATAAAAGAATCTTTTCCATTCTCTGCAAAGTCTTCTAAATAGAGTATTCCTTTTTCTCCTATTAAAAATTTATATGAAAGTAGTCCTAATGCACTCTGGAAGGAATTTTTGATCTCTGAGAAGTTATAGACCCTTTCTCCCACAGAGATAATAGAATATATCTTATATTTTGTGCTTATGAGGTTTCTTATCCTCTTTAAGTTCCTTTTTTCTCTTTCTCCAACCTCCTTTAGAAGAATACATATAAGATCTTCTATAGGAAATACATATCCTTGAAAGAAATTTTTAAGTTCTAAGATTAATTTTTCATCGTTTGGCTTTATAAGTACTATCTGATAGGAATCCCATGGAAAATCAAAATCATATGTTCCATTTATATCCTCAAGATTAAAAGTTTTGTTATCTCTAACTATACTTTCTAAAATTTTTTCTCTTGAAAGTTCTATACTTTTTGTTAGAGTTATTTTTTCTCTTCTTTCTTTCTCTAAGTCTTCATATATCTTTCTGATCTTTTCTAATAGAACTTCAGGATCAATAGGCTTTATAAGATAAGTTTTTACACCTAAATCTATAGCTTTTCTGGCATATTCAAATTCTGGATATCCTGTAATTATTATTACTTTAGTATCTATTTTCTCCTCTGTTATCCTCTTAATAAGCTCCAACCCATCTAAACCTGGCATTTTGATGTCAATGAGGCAAAGCTCAGGTTTTAGTCTTGTTATCTTTTTATAAGCATCTACCCCATCAGAGGCATCACAAATGATTTTAAAGCCTTCTTTTTGCCAGTCTATAACTTTTTTAATACCCTCTCTAATAATCTTCTCATCATCTGCTATTATCACTCTATACATTTTCGTCTCCTCTTGTAACCTTATCATAAGGCAAGATTATTTGCACTTTTGTGCCTTTTCCTTCTTCGCTCTCTACATTTATTCCATATTCTTCTCCATAGTGAAGTTTTATTCTCTCTTTTATATTCATTAATGCTGTATTCTTCTCAAAAATTAGATCTTTTGTACTCTTATCTATACCTATACCATTATCTATTACAGAAATAATTAAGTTACTATTCTCTCTATTTACTAAAATCTGAATAAAACCTCTTTCTATTTGCTTCTCTAAACCGTGGATTATAGAATTTTCTACAAGAGGCTGGATAAGAAATGGAATGATATAAATCTTAGATGGATCCTCGTGAAGTTCTATCTTATAGTCTATTCTATCAAATCTATATTTCTGTATCTCTAAGTAATCTCTAACAATACTTATTTCTTCCTCAAGTTTTATTACATGACCAGGAAACTCAATGGTTTTTCTTAATAAATCGCCGAGTTTCAGGGAGATATCTGCTATCTCTTTCTGGTTATTACAAACAGCAAGCATGTGGATGGTTTCCAGAGTATTAAATAAGAAGTGTGGATTGAGCTGATTTGTAAGAAGTTTTAATTTCGCTTCTTTTTCCCTTAAAAGGGTCTCATTTTTCTGTAAGTTTGCAACATAGACTTCTTGAATAAGCTTTTCTATATCACTTGCCATTTCCATTATATTTTCTGCTAAAGTTCCAATTTCATCCTTTCCTTTTATTGGAATATTAAAGTTAAGATTTCCTTTTGAGATCTCTTCAACTCCTTGAATTAGAATATCTACTCTTTTACTCATAGTTTTTGAAAAGAGAAATATAACTAAGGAAGAGACTAAGATACTTATTAATGTTATGCTTAGAGCTAAATATTGCATTCTCTTAGGAGCATCAAATATAAAGGATACGGGGATCATACTTACTAAGAAAAAATCTTTGGTTTCTCCTGGAAGTGGAAGATAACGTCCAAAAATTCTATACTCGTTCCCTTCAAAGTTAAATGTAGTTCCATTGTTTTTAAAAGAGTCTGTTAGGTTAACATTTATAGCCTTGTTAAGAAGATCTTCTCTCTGAGACACTACAACTCTTTTTTGAGAGTCCAGAATAAAGGTATCAAATTGAGGATGATACAGGATATTATTTAATTCATTTTTATTCAAATTTATGACAAGAACACCAAATCTTTCATTATATACATCTCTAAGAAGCCTAACTAAACTGAGATAATATTGAGGAGAAACATCTCTTTCTTCATTAATTAATTCCCATCGGATAAATCCATTAAGCTTATAGGCTAATTTATACCATTCTGTGTCTTTTACATAGGTGTCTTGGTAGAATATACCATTCTCAAGAATTGTACTGTTATCAGTGTATATTCTTATGTGGGCTATACTTTTTGAAAATAACGTCTTAAAGTTTTCAATCTCCTTATACTGAGAATACTCCATGTATGTTTCTAAAGGGCTTTTATACTTGTGGAGAAGTAAATCTTTCAATCTCTGATCTATCATTAATTTATTAGAGATGTTTACTGCCTCATTAATCCTCTCTAAAACTCTTACCTGTGATAACTCTAAATGGTTGTAAATTTCCTGAGAGACATTTTCAAGAGCAAAACTTCTAAAATTTAATATAGCTGTAGTTCCTAAAATAGTGATGGGAATAAAAGCAAGAATAAGATAAGTGATTAGAAGTTTCTCATGCATCTTTAGGTCATAAAACTTAAATTTCATTATTAACTACCCCTTAATCTGATCCCTTAACTAATAGTATATAAATAAATGTATTTATTTAAAAGTTAAAAATGTCTAATTTAGGGAGGAATTTTAGACTAATTTTTCAGGTTTAAATTATCAGATTTTTCTTTAAACTTTAATTAAAGAAGATTTATTTAGTGTATGGAGGCTTTTTGAGATGGGGAGAGCCTTAAAGGTCATCAGAAAACAGAAATATCTGCTTTTAATGATTATCCCATTTGTAGTATGGCTCATTATTTTTAGGTATGTACCTCTTTGGGGATGGATAACAGCTTTTCAAAATTATAAACCTGGAATACCTATGACTCAGCAGAAATGGGTCGGACTTAAATATTTTAGGGAGATGTTTAATGATTCTGAGTTTTATCGCGTGATGAGGAATACTTTGGCTATGAGTTTAATGAGTTTTGCCTTTGGATTTCCTCTCCCCATTATCTTAGCAATCCTTATAAATGAAATAAGAAGTGCTAAGTTTAAAAAGACAGTTCAGACTGTGTCTTATCTTCCCCATTTTGTTTCATGGGTTATAGTTGCAAGTATAGTTCATGCTATGCTTGCTCCTGATGGTCCAATTAATTATCTTCTGGTAAGTCTTGGATTAATTGAAAACCCCATTTTGTTTTTTGGGGAACCAAAATATTTTTGGTGGATTGTAGTTTTTTCTGATATATGGAAAGAGGTTGGTTGGAATACTATCATCTTCTTAGCTGCCATAACTGCTATAAACCCAGAGCTTTATGAGGCTGCAGAGGTAGATGGTGCTGGAAGATTTAAAAAGATCTGGCATATCACTATTCCTGGTATTATGCCTACAGTTATTGCAATTCTTATCCTTTCCGTTGGAAATCTTATCAATATTGGATATGAGAGACAATTTTTGTTAAGGACTTCTGCAGTTAGAGATGTATCCGATGTGCTTGATTTATATGCTTTGGATTATGGTATTAGGGCAGGTAGATTTTCTTTTGGAACTGCAGTAGGCATATTTAAATCAGTGATAAGCTTGATTCTTCTCTTCTCTGTGAATCGCTTAAGCAAAAAGGTCTTAGGATATAAAATTATTTAAAGGGGGATAAAAATGAGGAGGAGTATTGGAGATAAGGCTTTTGATATTATAAATTACGTTATAATGATTTTCCTCTCTGTAATTACTATTTATCCCTTTTTGTATGTTCTTGCAGTATCCCTAAATGATCCCTTTGACACCATAAGAGGTGGAATAACAATTTTCCCAAGAGTTTTTACCTTGGATAATTATAAAGAAGTATTTAGCTATCCTCTAATTGGACAAGCAACATTGATAACAGTATTAAGAACTGTTATTGGAACAGTAACAAGTGTTCTCTCTACAGCAATGGTGGCGTATGTATTAAGCAGAAAAGATTTTATTGGAAGAAAGGGAATAACTACGTTGTTTGTTATAACAATGTATATAGGAGGAGGATTAGTCCCTGATTACCTTCTTATTAGAAGTTTAGGACTTATGAATAATTTTTTAGTATATATCCTTCCTGGACTTATAAGCCCATTTAATATAATTCTTATCCGAGCATATATGGAGAATCTTCCTATAGAGCTTCAAGAATCTGCCATGCTTGATGGAGCAAATGATTTTTTAATATTCTTTAAGATAATATTTCCATTATGCTTACCTGTTTTAGCTACTATTGCGCTCTTTGTAGCTGTAGGACATTGGAATTCTTGGTTTGATACCTATTTATATTGTGGAGGAAATAAGAATTTAACTACACTACAGTATGAACTTCAAAAGATTCTTGCTAATACTGCTGCCTCTTCTACTATTGATTATTATAGTAATCTTGATCCCACAAGAACTATGAGGGTAACTCCTCAATCTCTAAGAATGGCTATGACTATCATTACAACTCTTCCTATTGTTTTTGTTTATCCTTTTGTCCAAAAATATTTTATTAAAGGTATGACCTTAGGAGCAATAAGGACATGAGGAGGGAGGTGTGAAAGAAAAATTTTCCCTTATGGATCCTAAACTTTTTAAAAGGGGTGAGAGAATGAAAGTATTTAAGAGAATTTTTAGTTGGGTTTTGGCATTGTCTCTATTAATGCTGATCTTAGGTATAAGTGTAGGAGTTGAGGTTACAAATGCACAAGCAAAGTTATATAAACCTCTAAATCCTACGCCTGAAGCAAAGACTCCTGTAACATTTAAAGTATATATTGGAGAAGTAAATCCTAATGATGATCAATATAGAAGTCCTGTAGCACAAAAAATAAAGGAACTTACAGGAGTAACACTGGATATAGAATATGCACCAAATCAGGCAGCAGTAAGAGAAAAGATACAAATAATGGCTGCAAGTGGAGATTATCCTGATCTTGTTTATGCTAAGGGAGATCTGGAGCTTCTAAAAGATGCAGGTGCATTAATTTCTATGGATGATTTAATTGATAAGTATGCGCCAAATATAAAGAAAGCATATGGAGATAATTTAAAGAGACTGAAGTGGAGTAAGGACGATCCTCATATATATTGCTTAGGTGCATATGGAACTGATAACGATAGGGTTTTGGATGTAGATGGTGGCTTTATGCTTCAGCATAGAGTAATAATGGAACTTGGATATCCTAAAATCAGAACTTTGCAAGATTTTGAAAATGCCATTAAAAAGTATTATAAGAAGCATCCAACCACTGATGGTCTTCCCACCATTCCCTTAACTCTTTGTGCAGATGATTGGAGAACGGTAATAAGTGTAACAAACCCAGCATTTCAGGCGACAGGAGCGCCAGATGATGGTGAAATTTATGTAGATCCAAAAACCTTAAAATGTGTATTTCATTACAAGAGACCCATAGAGAAAACATACTTTAGATGGTTAAACCATATGTGGAACGAGGGGCTTCTTGATAAAGAGACATTTATTCAAAAAGAAGATAGTTATAAAGCCAAAATTGCAAATGGTAGGGTACTTGCTCTTATTGATGCTGGATGGGCTGTAGGAGAACCTCTTACAGCTTTGAGAAGGGCAGGGAAATATGACTATATGTATGGATACTATCCTGTAACTGTAAGCTCGGGAATAAAACAGGCTCCTCCTGATGTAAGAACCGGATATACTGGTGGTTGGGGTATTGCTATTACAAAGAGCTGTAAGGATCCTGTAAGAGCTATAAAATTCCTTGACTGGCTATGCTCAGAAGATTCCAATATCTTAAGACAATGGGGAATAGAAGGAGTGCATCATACTTACGTAGATGGTAAAAGAGTATTCTTACCTGAGGTAGAGAAGGCAAGGACAACGGATCCTTATTTTGGGAGAAAGACAGGAATTGGAGTCTATATTTATCCTTGGCCAAGACTCCCTAATTACTATATTGATTCCACTGGAAATCCTGTAGTGCCAGATACAAGAAAGGAAGATATTAGAAAGAATTACACAGATGTTGAAAAGAAAGTTCTTGCAGCTTACGGAGTAGAGATTTGGAAGGATCTATTCCCGAAGGCTGAAGAATATCCAGTAAAAACATGGGGATACCTCTGGATGTATTCAACTCCTGATGAAGATATAAGAGCTATTGGTAATAAACTCTTTGATTATGTCATAAGAACTATACCTAAGGTAGTTATGGCACCAACAAAAGACTTTGATAAAGTATGGTCAGATTTCTTGAAGGGTATGGATGACTTAGGGGCAAAGAAATATGAGGATTATAAGACGAAACAAATAAAAGAAATGGTTAACTTCTGGAAGAAGTAAAATATTCCCTCCTACAATATTAAAGGGGCAGGGTAATAAACCCTGTCCCCTTTTTATTTTGTATTTGTAGCTTAAGAGTACATTTTTGTTACCACGTATTCTATTAGTCTATCTGGTGCTATGCGTCTTAAAAATGCAATTAACTTATATTCTGCACCTACTACTTCCCTTATAGGTGGATTCTTACTTTCAATTACTTTAGCTACAGCCTTAACAACTATCTCTGGTCCTGGTCCATTCATCTCTGATTTTTCCATAGACTCAATAGCTCGCTGGCATCGTTCTTTATAGGGTGTATCTCCCTTGGCTGCTTTTGTCCATATTCTGCTTGATGTAAATCCTGTTCTTATATCACCTGGTTCTATAAGTGTAACTTTTATGCCAAAGGGTTTGACCTCTATACGCATGGCTTGAGATAGAGCTTCTAAAGCATATTTACTGGCACTATACATAGATTGATATGGAATAGCTATAAAGCCAGCTACGGAGCTTATATTAATAATAAGCCCATTTCCTTTAGCTCGCATGTATGGAAGTACTGCTCTGCATACACGTAGTACACCAAAGAAGTTAGTATTGAATTCATCCATAGCCTCCTGTGGTGATGTATCCTCTACAGCACCAGCTAAGCCGTATCCTGCACAGTTTATAGCAATATCTACAGTTCCTTCTCTATCTGCAATATATTTCACAACTTCATTTACCATTTCATCATCCTGTACGTCCATACGTAACATATTTAAAAATCCGCCATTTTTATCATTTGTGATAATGCTACCATCGCCATGACGTGAAGTACCATATACATGATAACCTTGATCCTTCAGATATTCTGCACATGCCTTACCTATACCTGAAGAAGCACCGGTTATAAGTACAGATTTACCGTATAACATATGAGCCTCCCCCTTCCATTGTCTATTAAGAATATTCTATGTCATTTCTGTTTTTGTTTCTACATTTAATAGCTTTTTATTGGACTATGAACATCATTATAGCCAGTGCTGCAAATACACCTCCAACAATCTTACTTAAAGCTTTTTCATTGACTTTATTAGCAAATTTTGCTGCAATGCGTCCACCAATTAAAGTTCCTATTGCTCCCAATATAGCGGCTTTTAAAGGGAGGTTGGAAGAGAGTGCATGTCCTATAGCTCCTGATGCTGCAGTAAATGCCATTATGAGTGTGGATGTACCTATACCTTCATGCATATTGTACTGCATAACAAATACCAATATAAGGAGTATCATAACTCCACCGCCTGCTCCCAGTAACCCACTTATGATACCCACTAAAAAGCCAAGAAGTAGTCCAGAAATTATTACGTTTGATCTTAAAAATTTCAATATTCCAGATTGTTGAGAGGGAGCTCCATTATAGTTAAAATCAGGCATATTAGTTCTAATTCCTCTAAACCAAAATATTACTGCTACAATTATTAGGAAAATGCTAAAAGCATTGCTTAAATTTGTAGCAGAAGTGTGTGATGAGAGTAAACTTCCTATTTGGGCACCCACTATGGAACCTATAGCTATCCAAATACCTTGTTTAAGCTTGAGGTTTTTATTTTGATAATATGTCCATGCTACAACCAATGATGCTATAGTATCTATGAAAAGACTTGCTCCTATGGCGTCATGGGGAGTGTAGCCAAGCATAACAAGACCTGGGACTACCACCATAACCCCACTGGCGCCTATAAGACCAGTTACAATACCAGCTACACATCCTATAAGAAGTAGAAGTATGTATTCCATCTGACACTTCCCTCCTTTAATTTAGAATATTGTAGTATTAATCGTCAAGGATTATAGCACTCCATAATCACCTACTCAATATTATTCGGGGCTATTTTTCAGATTGTAGATAGGAAGTATAGCATGATAAAATTTGGAATAACAAAAATTTTTAGAGATACCATAAATATTATTGAATGAGAGGTAAATCAAGTGGAAGAGATAGAGAAGTTCCCTTTTAGAGATCCTACAGTATCTCTTGAAGAAAGAGTAAGAGATTTACTCTCCAGGTTAACATTAGAAGAGAAGCTTGGTCTTCTTCCTACAAGGCAAAATGCTGTTCCAAGGCTTGGAATTAGAGAATTTTATATAGGAGGAGAGGCAGCTCATGGTGTGGCTTGGCTTGGAAAGGCTACAGTTTTTCCTCAGCCTGTAGGTCTTTCTTCTACCTTTGATAAAGAACTTATAAAAAAGATTGGAGAGGTCGTATCTACAGAGGCAAGAGCATATTACTATATGAGAGGAAGAATTGGTGGACTTATGCTTTGGTCTCCTACAGTAGATCTGGAGAGAGATCCTCGGTGGGGAAGGACAGAAGAAGGGTATGGAGAAGATCCTTTTCTTGCTGGAGAGATGGCATCAGCCTATATTATGGGTATGCAGGGAGAAGATCCTTTTTATTTAAAGACTGCTTCTACACCAAAACATTTTTTTGCTAATAATAATGAAAAAGATAGGGATAAATTTTCAGCAAGCATTGATCCTAAGAATATGTATGAGTATTATCTTGATGTTTTTAAAAGGGTTATAGAGAAAGGTAATGCTACTTGCATAATGACAGCTTACAATGCTGTAAACGGTGTTCCATGTATAATAAATCCTATAGTAAAAGAGGTGGTAAAGGATAAATTTGGACTTAAGGGGTTTGTGACAACTGATGCTGCTGATTTTAGCCAGACAGTCACTTCTCATAAAACTTTTGAAAATCATTATGAAACTTTAGCCTATGCTTTAAAGGCAGGAGTAGATTGTTTTACAGATAATCCTGATTTGGTCATAGAATCAGCACAAAAAGCCTTAGAATATGGGATGATTAGTGAAGAAGATATAGATAGAGCTGTAGGTAATACTTTGAGAGTAAGATTTAGGCTTGGAGAATTTGACCCTGAAGAGGTTAATAAAAGATTTTATGTACCACCAATTAAGATATGTGATAAAGAACATTCTCATCTTGCATATGTTGCAGCTTTAAAATCTACCGTACTTTTGAAAAACGAGGGAAAATTTCTCCCATTAAAGAAGGATCATATCAAAAAAATAGCAGTGATAGGTCCTGTCGCTGATAAAAATTATAATGATTGGTATAGTGGAACATATCCTTATAAAGTTTCTGTCTTACAAGGACTTGTAAATAGATTATATGATAAAGAGATTTATTATGATGATTCTTTAGATAAGGTGGCTATAAAATCTGTTAAGAATGGTAAATATTTACGAGTTGTGGAATCAGGGATAAGCCCTGTATGGGCAATGAGTGATAAAGTAGGAGTAAATGAAACCTTTAAATTAATAGACTGGGGATGGGGAAATAAAAGCTTACAATCCTTAGCTAATAAAAAATATCTTACTACTGACGACAATACTTCTGCTATCTTTTCTGCTTCTGAAGAAGTATTTGGCTGGTTTGTGAAGGAACTTTTTCATATAGATTCCATGGGAGATGGTACCTGTTTTATGAGGACATGGAATGAAAAATATGTTTATTTGGATGAGAAAGAGGGGAATGTAATTAAATTTAAAGATGAATTTAAAGATCTTTTAGAAGAGAAATTCATCATGGAAAAATTAGAGGATGGTGTTGAGAGAGCATGTAAGACTGCAAAAGATTGTGATGTGGTAATAGTTTGTGTAGGTAATAATCCCGTGGTAAATGGGAAAGAAGATGTAGATAGAGCTGATATTTCTCTCCCTGATTATCAAGAAAAGTTAATAAGGGAACTATATAAAGTTAATCTTAATTTAGTCCTTCTTGTCATAAGTAGCTATCCTTATGCTATAAACTGGGCAAAAGATCATATTCCTGCAATTTTATGGTCTTCTCATGGTGGACAGGAGATGGGAAATGCTATAGCAGATATCTTAATTGGGGAATACTCTCCTGCAGGAAGGCTAAATATGACATGGTATAAATCAGCTTCTGATATTCCTCCTATAACCGATTACGATGTAATAAGGGGAAAAAGAACATATATGTATTTTGATAAAGAGCCATTATTTTCTTTTGGACATGGGCTTTCTTATACAGAATTTCAATATAAAAATCTCTCTTTGAATTCAAAGGAATTTAAGATTGAAGATGAAATAAAAGTAAGATTTGAAGTTGAAAACATAGGAGATATGGATTCTGATGAGACAGTACAAGTTTATGTGAGAGCCTTAGAATCTAAGGTGAATAGACCAAAACTTCAACTGAAGGGATTTAAGAGGATATTAATACCTAAGGGGGAGAGCATTGAAGTAGAGATATCCATACCTGTCTCAGAACTTTTTATTTGGGATATAAGAAAAGAAAGATACATAATAGAGAAAGGGCGTTATGAGGTATTAGTAGGGGCATCTTCTAAGGATATAAGATTAAGAGAGGAGATATATGTAGATGGGGAAGAGATTGAAGATAGGAATCCGTTTTCTTGGATAAAGGCTATTAATTTTGATGATCACAAAAATATTGTGCTAAAAACAAAAAGAGATTTTAAAGAGACCTATGTAGATTTTGTAAGTGATGACTCTTGGATTTTATTTAAAGATTTAGAATTTAAAACACCTTCAAACAAAATTGAGGTTGAAATTTCTTCAACAAAACCGGGCAAGATTATTCTATATTTTGACAATATAAAGAGAGAAATCCCCTTGGATATATTAGATACTCAAAATGAGTGGGAAAGTTTTCAATTTGAGTTGCCAGAGATTTCAGGCTTACAAAATATGTGTATAAAGGCAAAAGGAGTATCTATAAGCCGTTTTAAATTTATATAGGAGGGGATTTATGAAATTTACTGAGGGACACTGGCGTGTTAAGGAAGGTATAAAAATTCACTATCCCTCTATGGTGTGGGATTATGAGCTAAAGGATAACTCTATTATTGTCTATGCTCCTGCTACTTTTGTTAGAAACCGAGGAGAAACTCTATTTGGACCTCTTTTTGAGATTCATTTTTCTTCGCCCTTTGCAAACGTGATAGAAGTAGCATCTTATCACTTTAAAGGTTTAGTAGATAAAGGACCTCATTTTGAGGTTTATAGAGATAAAGATTATGTACCGGAGGTAGAAGATAAAGAGGAAACTTTAGTTTTAAAGGCTGGAGATTTAAAGGTAATAATCAATAAAAAAGGTGCATTTTCATTTACTTTTTATTGGAAGAATAAAAAATTAACAAGTTCTGGTGTTAAACATATGGCTTATGCTTTAGATGAGAATAAGAATAGCTATATGATAGAGGCACTGGATCTTGCTGTGGGAGAGCTTGTTTATGGGCTTGGAGAAAGATTTGGTGCATTTGTAAAGAATGGTCAAACAGTGGAAATGTGGAATGCTGATGCAGGGACAGTCTCTGATCAAGCCTATAAGAATGTTCCATTTTATATTACCAATAGAAACTATGGTTTGTTTGTAAATCATCCTGAGAAGGTTTCTTTTGAGATCGCTACAGAAAATGTGGAAAGAGTGCAATTTAGTGTGCCAGGAGAAAATATAAATTATTTCGTTATAGGAGGAGAAAATTTAAAAGGGGTTTTAGGAAATTATACAAAACTCACAGGGAAGCCTAAGATGCCTCCTGATTGGTCTTTTGGGCTCTGGCTTACCACTTCTTTTATTACTAATTATGATGAGAAAACTGTAACAAGTTTTATAGAAGGGATGAGGGATAGAAATATCCCCTTACATGTATTTCATTTTGATTGCTTCTGGATGAAGGAATATCATTGGGTGGATTTTGAATGGGATGATAGAGTGTTTCCAAATCCTCAAGAGATGCTAAAAAGATTAAAGGATAAAGGGCTAAAAATATGTGTATGGATGAATCCATATATAGCTCAAAGATCAAAGCTTTTTGAAGAAGGAAAAGAAAAGGGTTATCTTTTAAAGAAACCTGATGGTAGCTGTTGGCAGACTGATGATTGGCAACCAGGTATGGGGATTGTGGATTTTACAAATCCTGAAGCGAGAAAGTGGTTTTCTGAAAAACTTAAAAAATTGATAAAAATGGGTGTAGATGTTTTTAAAACAGATTTTGGAGAGAGAATTCCTACAGATGTAGTTTATTATGACGGATCTGATCCTGAAAAGATGCACAATTTTTATACCTATCTTTATAACAAAACAGTATTTGAAACTTTAGAAAAAGAACTGGGAGAAGGCAATGCTATAGTCTTTGCAAGATCTGCTACAGCAGGAAGTCAAAAGTTCCCTACTCATTGGGGTGGAGATTCTCTTTCCACTTATGAGTCTATGTTAGAAACCTTAAGGGGTGGGCTTTCCTTGGGGCTTTGTGGATTTGGATTCTGGAGTCATGATATTGCAGGGTTTGATAGCTCTGCAACTTCTGATCTTTATAAAAGATGGGTAGCTTTTGGTCTTCTCTCCTCACATAGTAGGCTTCATGGGAATTATGAATATAAAGTGCCATGGCTCTATGATGAGGAAGCAGTAGATGTATTAAGATTTTTTGTAAATTTGAAATGTACTTTAATGCCTTATATATATGCAAATGCAGTAGAAGCAGTACAAGGTGGAGTCCCATTGCTCCGAGCTATGGTTCTTGATTTTCAAGAAGATCCTACCTGTCATTACTTAGATAGGCAGTATATGTTTGGAGATGATCTATTAGTAGCTCCAGTGTTTTCAGAGGATGGAAAGGCAGAATATTATCTGCCTGATGTGGGTATATGGACTAATTTTATAACAGGGGAAAAGAAACAGGGTGGAAAATGGTATAAAGAAAAGTTTGATTATTTCTCCCTCCCTCTTATGGCAAGACCAGGAAGCATTATACCTATTGGAAATAATAAAGAGAAACCTGACTATGATTATGCTAATGGTGTAACATTATATGTATTTGAACCTAAGGATGGAGTAGAGTCCTTAGGAATAGTATATAATCAGAAAAAAGAAATAGAACTTAAGGTAAGACTTGTCAAAGAAGGGAATAAAATAAATATTCATATAGACAAGGATTCTGGAAAAATCTTCTCTATACTTCTTTTTAATACTTTTGAAATAAAAAGTATCTTAGGAGGAAGGGGAGAGAAGAAAGAGAAAGGAATACTAATAACTCCTGATAAAGGGGCAAAAGAGATAGAAGTAACACTTTAAATATATGAATAGGGCAGGAATGAAAATTCCTGCCCTTGTTAAATTAAACGAGAGATTTCTTCTATAAATAGAGGACAAAACTCTAAAAACTTCTTGTAATTCTCATAGACTTTTGAAGGATCAATTTTAATATATTCATGTGCTAACACATTCCTGAAGCTTCCCATTCCCTTCATTTTTGCATATAGTTCCTTAGAGATTACACCTCTTAATTGAAGCTCTTTCAATGTTTCTTCATATGTGGAGGGATAATATTTGTATTTTGACGCAAGGATGTGATTAGCGATATCTAAAATAATATTAATTCCTGCTAAAAGTCCTCTTTCAATAGTCCATCTGACACTTAAATTCTGCTTAAATTCTTCTTCTGGAGTATCTTTATACTTTTCCAGTTCTGAGATAATCTTTGTAAACTCTATAATGTTTTCTTGTATTAAGCTCTTATCAAAAGTCATAAAAATCCCTTTTTTATCGTTTCAATCTGTTTCTTCCTTAGCACTTCCAAATCGCAACATTCTCTTAATATTTTCATCTCATAAGAATTTTCTATCTTTGTACTTTTTGAGTATATAAGCTTTCCTGTCCTTAGAATATGAAGAGCAGAGAAAGGAGAAACTGCAGAAAGGTCAAGAAGATCTATCCTCTCAGTACTTAAATAACTTTTAAGTGATTCTAATAGCTCAAAATAATCTCCCTCAAGAAGAACTGCGATATCTATATCTTCAGGATTTTCTTTCTCTTCAAAGGATCCGAAGATATATGCAAGAAGAACTCTATTCTTATCAAAAATCTCTTTCAGATTTTTGACCTTTTCTTTTGTATCTGGAGGGAGTGGTGGAAGACCTTTGTACTTTTCTTTTATCCCCATATTTTAATTATATCATAAGCATATGGTTGGATGTTATAATTTAAAGGTTAAAACAAAAAGAGAGGGGTGGCTTATGAAAAATATAAATCTGCCAGAGGGTCCTTTTGAACCTAAGTGGGAATCGTTAAAAAATTACAAAATACCTGAGTGGTATAAGGATGCTAAGTTTGGTATATTTATCCATTTTGGAGTATATTCGGTACCTGCTTTTGGTAATGAGTGGTATCCAAGGAATATGTATATACAAGGTACACCTGAATATGAGCATCATTTAAAAACTTATGGAACTCAGAAAGTATTAGGCTATAAAGACCTTATTCCACTTTTTAAGGCGGAAAAATTTGATCCTTATTCTTGGGCAGATCTTTTTAAAAAAGCAGGGGCAAAATATGTGGTACCAGTAGCTGAACACCACGATGGATTTGCAATGTATGATTGTAGCTTTACCAGATGGTGTGCCACAAAAGTAGGACCTAAAAGAGATATTGTTGGTGAGCTTGCAAAAGCAGTAAGAGAAAATTTTCTTACCTTTGGTGTTTCTTACCATAGAGCAGAACATTGGTGGTTTTTTAATGAAGGGATGAAGTTTGATAGTGATGTGAGGGATAAAGAGTATTTTGATCTTTATGGACCTGCGCAGCCTGAGACTATGCAACCCACAGAGGATTTCCTAAATGACTGGTATCTGAGGCTTACAGAGATTGTGGATAAATATCAACCTCAACTTATATACTTTGATTGGTGGATAGAACAGCCAGCCTTTGAGCCATATCTTAAGAAATTTTTTGCTTATTATTATAACAGGGCTTATAACTGGGAAAGAGGTGTGGTAATAAATTACAAATTGAATGCTGTCCCAAGAGAATGTGCAGTATTTGATATGGAAAGAGGAAAACTTTCTGATATAGATCCTACCTATTGGCAGACAGATACCTCTATCTCTCGGCTTTCCTGGGGATATATTGAAAAAGATGTGTATAAACCTGCAAAGGAGTTAATTTGGGAGCTTATTGATGTAGTTAGTAAAAATGGAAATTTATTACTTAATGTGGGACCAAAGGCAGATGGTACAATTCCAGAGGAAGCAGAGAAAACTCTTCTTGAGATTGGAAACTGGCTTTTGATAAATGGAGAAGCTATATATGGGACAAGACCATGGAGAATATATGGAGAAGGACCTACAAGAGGAGAAGCAGGATCTTTTAGTGAAAAGCCTACAACTTATACTTCTAAAGATTTTCGTTTTACCACAAAGAAGGATGTCCTTTATGCCATATTGATGGAGAAGCCAGAGGGAGATGAGATAGTAATAAAATCCCTCGGAAAAAATTTCCATGTATTTAATAGGGAAATTGTTAGGATAGAACTTCTTGAGAAAAA
>ERZ795045.1252-NODE-1252-length-29426-cov-5.217289_pt1 | contig 29426 bp, 26 predicted proteins | sample MGYA00375129_ERZ795045 | MGnify/ENA primary metagenome ERZ795045 (study PRJEB30174, sample SAMN05720166) | activated sludge metagenome | isolation source: anaerobic digester from wastewater treatment plant | place: Japan | collected 2015-05-15 ...
AGAACTTCTTGATTCCGAGACCGGAAGATGGTGGTTACCGCCGGAAGACCATACGGGTGCCTTCTTTCGGTTTCGGGCCTTTGCCGGTGCCGCTTTTGGTCACCTTGATGGGTTTTTGGAACTGGAGACCGCGTGCCCGCAATTGTTCGCCATATGTGTTAAAGATCGCGTTTTCGAATTCGATCAGTTTTTCCAGTTCGGCCCGGCAGGTTTTTAGTCGCTCCTCGTAAGCCTCGATCCGGGCTTTTTGGGCGTTAAGCGCCTGGCGGAATTCATCCAAATTGCGGGGGACCGCGGATTCAGGGGGAATATCGGGCACAGTGCCCAAGGTGGTGAGAGATTGGGTTTGCGCCAAAATGGCGTCCGCCAGTTCCGGTTCCACATTCTCAAATATGGCGGCCAGTTGGTTGAGCGTATTCTGGGCATGCGACTGGGCGGCCAATAAGAGATCTTCCTTGAGACGAAGAACCTTTTCCTGCAGAAGCGCCTGCTTGAGTTGCCACTGGGCCAATTCCAGTAGATCTGGGGCATAGGCTTTTTGGGCGATGCGGACCTTGGTCTGCATATGATGACTTAGGGTACGCTTGGCCTGATCGAGTTTTTGGACCAATTGATCGTATTCCACGGCATCCAGATTTTCGTCTTTCTGTTGCTCTTCGTATTTACGGATCAGGACTTGTAATTTGAAGGCGAAGATGAAATCGGGATGGTTGCGTTTGAATTCGGCGATTTGTTTTTCCAGCCGGGCGATTTCCCGGGCGTGCTTTTCCGCAGGACTGAGCCAGGACGAAACCGGTGGAATCCTTTTTTGCAGTTCGTCCCCACTGGTGCCGCGTTCCCGGATCAAGCCGGCGATCACCTCAAAACATTCCGCTAAGTCTTCACGCACCGGCTGCATGAAGAGTTCGATGTCGAACGCCAATGATTCTTCCGCGTTTTTGAGGCATTCGCGGGCTTTGCGGGTAGAAAGCAGCTGCTCGAAGACTGCATAAGCCCGGGAGAAATCTTCGCGGAGCAGGAAGGATTGAGGCAAATATTCTGGCATTGTCCAGCCTTTCCACATTAATTCAAGTCCATCCCGGCTCCTATTATGTATCGGAAATTTTCGTGAGTATATGTACTTTTTTATAAACGATCCATCTCTATTTCAAGGATGAGACCGGAAACGTACTGGATGTGCCAGGACAAAGCGTAACGTTTTACCAGAAAGACAGGGAAGAGAAGGAACGTACGGATTGAGATTTCGCCAATCTCCTTTATACTACCTGTTTTGTGAATCATGCGAGGGATATTATACCGGCTGGAGGATATTGATGTACGCGATTGTTCGAACAGGTGGAAAGCAATACCAGGTTTCCCCGGGTGACATCATCCAGGTGGAATCGCTGGCCGCCGCCCCGGGGGAGGAAATCTCCTTGGATGAGGTCTTGGTGGTGAAGGATGATGAACAGATCCACATTGGGACCCCCTTGGTGCCAGCATCGTCGGTCAAGGCCAAGGTATTGAACCATGGCCGGGGCAAGAAGGTCGTTATTTTCAAACTCAAGAGACGTAAACGCTACCGCCTCACGAAGGGACACCGTCAGAATTTCACACGGATCCAAATCCAAGAGATTGTTCGGGGATGAATTCGGACGCCATATAAATACTTTTTCCGGAATGAGAATCCGGTATAAGAAAACGATTTGATTCTTAAAGACTTGATCCTTCTTGCGAAAGACAAAGTGAGAGCCGGATCTTGTGAGATCCGGCTCTTTCTGTGGTTGTCTTTACCAATCCTACCATAATCCGGGTGGCGCTCAGCGGTGTCCCCCGCCGCCCCGGGAGTGAGATCCGCCGCCACTCCGGCTGCCTCCGCGGCCCCGGTCCCCACTACCGCCGCCATGACCGCGATTCCCACGGCCCCGGTCTCCGCTGCGGGAGGATTCTCCTCCACGGCCCCGGTCGCCAGCCCGGTCCGGGTGTTCACCGGCGGAACGAGCCGGGATGCGGCCCAGTTCGACATCGGCGTCGCGTTTGCTGAGATTGATTCGGCCGAAATCATCGATTTCAATGACCTTCACATCAATCTCATCGCCTTCTTTCACCACGTCTTCGACATTGTTGACCCGGTGGGGAGCCAGGGCGGAAATGTGCACCAGCCCTTCCTGACCGGGCAAGATTTCCACGAACGCCCCGAAATTGACGAGACGGGTAACCTTGCCCTTGTAGATCTTGCCGACTTCCACTTCTTCGGAGAGGTATTCGATCCATTGGCGCGCCTTAAGGCCGCTTTCGGAATCCGTCGCGGCGATAACCACGCGGCCTTCGTCATCGATGTCGATTTTGGCCCCGGTTTCGCTGATGATCTTCCGGATCATTTTGCCGCCGGGTCCGATGACGTCACGAATCTTATCCACTGGGATGTTGATCACCTGGATGCGGGGGGCGAAGGGGCTGATATCAGGACGCGGCGCCGCCATAGCCTGTTCCATGATATCCAGGATGTGCAGGCGGCCCTGCCGGGCTTGCTCGAGCGCCTGCGCCATAATATCGCGGGAGATGCCCCCGATTTTCAGGTCCATCTGGAATGCGGTGATGCCTTGACGGGTTCCTGCGACCTTAAAATCCATGTCGCCCAGGTGATCTTCGACGCCCAGGATATCGGAAAGAATGGCATAGCGGCCGTCTTCGGAAATCAAACCCATGGCGATGCCCGCCACCGCCGCGCGGATGGGGACGCCCGCATCCATGAGCGAGAGGGATCCGCCGCATACCGAGGCCATGGAAGAGGAGCCGTTGGATTCCAGAATTTCGGAAACCACGCGGATGGTGTAGGGGAAATCGTCCGGATGGGGCAACACCGGTTTCAGGGCGCGTTCGGCCAAGGCTCCGTGTCCGATTTCCCGGCGGCCGGGACCCCGGATGGGACGGACTTCCCCTACGCTGAACGAGGGAAAGTTATAATGGAGTAGAAATTTTTTGTAATATTCCGGCAGCAAGCCGTCGATTTTTTGCTCGTCGGAGATGGTCCCCAGCGTGGTAGCGCAGAGAGCCTGAGTCTGGCCCCGGGTGAAGAGAGCCGATCCGTGGGCGCGGGGAATGATGTTGATCTCACAGGTAATAGGCCGGATCTCGGTGGTGCGGCGGCCATCGCTGCGCAGGCCTTCGTCCAAGGTACGGCGGCGCAGAATTTCCCGCTCTAGGTCGTGTACCACACCCGCGATTTTCTTCTCGCTTTCGGCCAGCCGTTTTTTGTGTTGCACCCGGGCCTCCAGGTCGTCGGCGGCGATTTCACCCCGGCCAATGGCTGCCTGAAATTCGGTTTCCATTTCAGTAAGCACCTGGAGTTTCACATCCTCGAGAATGGCGTCCAGGGCACTTTGGCGTTCCAATTTTTCGGGGATAACGTGAGCGGTTTTGATCCGGTCGTACGCCAATTCCCGGACACGGGTCTGGAGTTTTTCATCCACGGCCGGCGGTTCGAATTGGATCTTGGGTTTACCACATCGCTGCTTCAACTCTTCGATCAGGCCGGCCACCTCGCGGAGGACCTCCTGGGCGATATCGAGCGCTTGAAGGATCACGTCTTCCGGTTCTTCGTTGGCGCCTCCCTCCACCATGTTGATGGCGTCCCGGGTACCGGCGATCGTGAGGTTCACGGTGCCGGTTTCCATTTGGGCGGTGGTGGGATTAATGACGAATTGGCCGTCATTGCGGCCAATACGGACGGCGGCGACCGGACCATTGAAAGGGATATCCGAAATTTCCAGGCTGGCAAACGCCGCGATCATGGCGCAGATGTCTGGATCGTTCTCCCGGTCGTAGGATAAAACCTTGAGCTGCACCTGCACTTCATTCATGAAGCCTTCAGGGAACAGCGGCCGCATGGGGCGGTCGATGCAGCGGGAGGTGAGAATTTCCTTTTCCGATGGCCGGCCTTCCCGCTTAAAAAAACCGCCGGGGAATTTTCCGGCGGCGTATTGGGGTTCCCGGTAATCGACCGTCAATGGGAAAAAATCGCCCCCTTCGCGGGGTGTGGAGGCCATGGTGACCGCCGAGAGAACCATGGTATCGCCATAACGGCAGATCACCGTGGCATTGGCTTGGCGTCCGATGCGTCCGGTTTCCAGGGAAAGAATCCGGCCTCCAATTGTTTTGGATACGACAACTACCTCTTCATTCATGAGTACATCTTCCTTTCATAGGGCACGGCCAGCCTCCACTGGGAGCCCAGGAGCCGCGGTTCCGGACAGAAAGGAAGAAACGACCGTTGGATCGAATCGTGGAGGAGGGCATTCGGCGAGATACGAGTCTTCACCTCATCCCGTTGTCCATGGCGGGACGTCAGGCCTGGGGATTCCTGCATCACCCTGACTAGGACGCCGGAGGTTGGCGTTTAACCTTCGGCCTCCTAATCGGGGTGGTGCGAGTCCTGTTGATGGAATCCCGGCACTTCCGAACCGCCACTTCCTTGCAATGGCGGGATACCGCGGCCCTGACGGGTTAGCGGCGGAGCCCCAATTTTTGGATAATCTGGCGGTACCGGTTCACTTCCTTGCGTTTGAGATAATCCAGCAGCCGCCGGCGTAAACTGACCATCATGAGCAGGCCACGGCGGGAGTGGTGGTCTTTCTTATGAATCTTAAAATGTTCGGTCAAATTTTTGATTTTCTCGGACAAGATGGCGATTTGCACTTCCGGTGAGCCGGTGTCCGTTCCATGGACCTTAAATTCTTCAATCAATTCTCTCTTCCGTTGGTTCGTAATGGACAAGGCTTAACCTCCTTCCGGTTATTCTTTTATTCTGGCCAGATGCTGAACCATTCGTTTCAGTAATTATCCCATCGTTTCTTCGTGGTTTAAAGGCCGTGATGAAACACTTTGATGGGCTTGATGACCCGCAGATTTCCCGCCAATTCATCCATTTGGTCTGAATTCAGCAGGGCTTCTCCGACTCCGATGAGAGTCCCATCCCGGCTCGTCACCCGCACCATAGATCCGGTATAAAAATCACCGTTCCGCCGGGTGATCGCTCCCCCCGAAAGAAAACGTCCGCAATGGATGGATGCCTTGCCCTCCGATCCCACCATTACGGAGGGGAGAGAGGACAGCGCTTCGTTCAAACTGACAATCCGCGGCAGTACGTCATCGGGGGAATGGAGCACGTCCAAGGCCACGGCCTGGTCGATATGAAAGGCACCGCATCGCACGCGGACCAGACCCGACATCGCCGCTCCGCTTCCCAGGGCGATGCCCAAATCGTGACACAGCGTGCGGATATACGTCCCTTTCCCGCACGTCACCCGGAACCGGATGACCGGCAACTCCACGGCTTCCAATACTAGTTCGTGGATATGAATCTTACAAGGGTCACGTTTAACCTCCACCCCCCGCCGGGCGAGTTCATACAACCGCTGCCCCTTGTGGTGCTTGGCGGAGACCATTGGGGGCATCTGCATCTGTTCGCCCCGGAACCGCTGAAAAGCGGCTTCAATGATTTCGGCGTTCAAAGGGGGAACTGGAACTTCTTCCACGACGGTACCGGTAATGTCTTGAGTGTCCGTGATGAGTCCCAAACGCATATCGACGAGGTATTCCTTATCCTGGGCGATAAGAAACTGCTGAATTTTGGTGGCTTTACCGAGACAGATCGGCAACACACCGGTGGCCATGGGGTCCAGGGTTCCCGTATGCCCCACCCGCTTCATGCGGGCTACCTTGCGGATGACATCCACCACATCATGCGAGGTCATGCCCGCCGGTTTGTTGATGTTCAGCACGCCATTGATTTCAGATTTCGTTATCATCCAACCCTCGAATGAGAAAAATGAGAAATTTTAATTCACCCTCACGGTTCTTCCGGGCCCAAATCGGCCGCTTCCAAAGCCCGGAAGATCCGTTCGGCCTCGTCCAACGAGGCATCGTAGCGGAATTCCAGTTCGGGAATACGCTTGATATGCAGCCGTGAGAAGAGCAATTTCCGGATATACCCGGCGGAATGCTGAGCGCCCGCCAGGCATTCGGCGGGATTATCCTGCTTGTGCAGCGCCAGGAAAACCACCGCGTTGTGTAGATCCCGGGTGGTCCGCACTTCAGTCACGGTCACACCGGCCAGCCGGGGATCTTCCAATTCCGTCAGAAAAATGCTTGCGATTTGTTCCTGCAGCAAGCGGTTGACCTGAGCCATCCGGTAGGTTTTTTTTTGAGTCATGATCAGAGAAGCGTTCCCAGTCATTCTTACGCGGAGAGGGGAGACGCCGGTCAGAAATATCAGAAATATTCAATCCAATGATCGGTCAAACCCACCGCGGGTACGGAATGGATTAAATCCACGATGCGGTTGAGTTCCCGTTCCACCGCGATCCGTTGAGTGGCCACCATGGCTACGGCCAGGCTGCAATCTTGCCATGAATCCTGACCATCGGTTTCGGCCAGCGAAACGTTGAACCGCCGGCGGATACGGTCCTTGAGACTGTGCACCACTTGGCGCTTGTCTTTCAGGGATTGCGAACCCGGAATGTGGAAGGTCACTTCGAGTATTCCGACAATCATGGAAGCCCACCCGCCCGGGACCAGGAGCGGTGCAACCTGTCCACCCCCTGGAAGGCGCTGTAAGGGATTACAGCGTCGGCGCGACCTCTTCCAGCATGTAACATTCTACGACATCGCCATGTTTGATGTCATTAAAGTTTTCAAGACCAATCCCGCATTCGTAGCCGCTTTGCACCTCGCGGACATCGTCCTTGAAACGTTTCAGAGAGGCCATGCGGCCTTCGTGCACAACCACGGAATCGCGCAGCAGGCGGATGGGCGCGTTGCGGATGATGCGCCCGTCCTGAATGTACAAACCGGCAATGCTCATGCTGCGGGAGACCCGGAACACTTCGCGCACTTCGCCATGGCCGAGGATCCGCTCCTCGTAGGTTTTTTCCAGCATGCCGGTCATCGCCTTGGTGACATCGGAGATAGCGTCATAGATGACCCGGTAGGTGCGGATATCCACATGTTCCTGCTTGGCCAATTCGATGACATGCGGATAGGGGCGCACATTGAATCCCAAAATGATCGCGTTGGAAGCGGCGGCCAGCATGACGTCTGACTCGGTGATCGCCCCCACGGCGCTGTGGAGAATTTCAATCCGGACTTTATCGCTTTCGATTTTCTTGAGACTGTCACACAAGGCCTGAACCGATCCTTGCACGTCCCCCTTGACGATCAAGCGCAGTTCCTTAATGGCGCCTTGTTGAACCTGGGTGGACAAATCTTCCAACGTGATATTGCGGGCGCGGTTCAATTCGCGTTCCCGCTGGATCTGCTGCAGGCGGACGCTGATCTGGCGCGCCTGATTGTCGTCTTTCGCCACGATGAAGGGATCGCCAGCGCTGGGCACGCTTTCGATTCCCAAAATTTCCACGGGCATGGAAGGTCCGGCAGTCTCCACCGTCTCCCCTTTGTCATTGAGCATGGCCCGGATCCGGCCGGCGTAAATCCCGGCTACAAATGGATCCCCGATGCGCAGGGTTCCTTGTTGAATCAAGGCGGTGGCCACGGGGCCGCGCCCTTGTTCAAGGCGGCCCTCAATGATCACTCCCCGGGCGCGGCACGCGGGATCGGCCTTGAGTTCAAGCATTTCCGCTTGCAGCAGAATGCTTTCGAGCAGATCCTCGATGCCGATTTTCTTCAACGCGGAAATGGGAACCACGACAGTTTTGCCGCCCCATTCCTCGGGCACCAAACCTTGTTCGGCCAATTGTTGCTTGACACGGTCGGGATTGGCGCCTTCCAGGTCGATTTTGTTAAGCGCCACAATGATGGGCACCCCCGCGGCCTTGGCGTGGTTGATCGCCTCAATGGTCTGGGGCATGACCCCCTCACTGGCGGCGACCACCAGGACCACGATATCCGTGACCATGGCTCCGCGGGCGCGCATGGCAGTGAAGGCGGCGTGCCCCGGTGTATCGAGGAAGACAATATCGCCGCCCGGGGTGTTGACATAATAAGCCCCGATGTGCTGCGTGATGCCGCCCGCCTCATGGGAGGCAACATCGGCTTGGCGCACGGCGTCAAGCAGCTTGGTTTTCCCATGATCCACATGGCCCATGACCGTGACCACCGGCGGGCGGAACACCTTGCGCGATTCGTCGGTGTCTTCCTCCCACAATTCCGCCAGAGCGTCACTGTCCTTCAGATCGATCTTTTCCACCGCGAAGTTGTACTCGTCGGCAATAATCTGAATGGTTTCGAATTCAATCGGTTGATTGATGGTGGCCATGACACCAAGCGAAATCAATTTTTGAATCAATTCGCTGGGGGGAATCCCCAAGCCGCTGGCCACGTCAGCCACGGTGGAGGCGTCATGCACCTTGAGAATGGTTTTTTCGCGTTCGTGCCGTTCCATTTCCGCCGCCTGCATCATTTCACGCCGTTCGCGCTTTTCGCGTTTCCATGCCCGTTTGCCTTTGGTCTTGACCACCGTGGGCCGCCGGGGGCCGGCAGGACGGGGAATCGCGGCCGTAGGTTCATCGGCCGGCTTGACCTTGGAGATTTCGGCCGCGGACCGGCTTTGCTTGATTTTAAGTTTTTGAATCTCACGCCGGATGGCCTCGTCTTCGTCATGCCGCCGGGGTAATTCTTTTTCAATCGGTTCCTCGAAAATCGGCTCGATAGCCGGCTGGTGTTCTTGCAAGCTTTCCAAATCCAGTTCGGGAGCCTCGATGATAATATCTGCTTCTCCCTTGGATTTTTTGAGGGTTTCCAGAGAAATAGTTTTGGGCTTCGCTTTTTTAACGGCCTCTTTTTTAACGGTTTTCTTTTCTTTCTTACCCTTCGGTTCGGCGATTTTCTCTTTCCGGAGTTTGCGGATTTCCCGCTTTATGGCTTCCTCGGCCGAAACCGTTTCTTCCTCCGCGGGCACGGTCTCGGAAAGAGGCGTCTCCACGGCGGGAGCTTCCACCGATTCTTCAATCACCGGAGGCGCTGGAGGTTCAATCATTTCCGGAGGTTCAGCCGGAGGCACGGCGGCCACGGCTGACGGAGCGGTGATTTCCTCCACCGGAGTTGAGACCACGGGTATCGCCTCAGGCAGCGGAGGAGGAGCCTCCTTCTTCTCAGCCGGTTCTGGGGGTTTCCAACCCTTGGGACGCCGAATCTTGGCAAAGCGGGAATTTGCCGGAGGAGAGGTTTCAGGTTCTTTGGTTTCCAGTTTCCCAAAATGTTGCAAAAGCAGCTCGGTCGTTCCATCGTCCAGCGATGAACTATGACTCTTCCCCTGGACCCCGATCGATTCGAGATAATCCAGGATGTCTTTGTTTTCGAGTCCGTGTTTCCGAGCGATTTGATTAATTCTCATATAAATCCTGACTCCCTGGCGGCTAAGCGCCTGCGTTACTAAAGTAAGGGGTGTGGTTTTTATTCTTTTTATATATTTTTTATGATTTTATAATTCCTTTTCTGCAGACGGATTTCACGGTTGCTATTCCCTATATAGGATTTTATCCCGTATTTCAAAGAGAACAGGAGTGTTCCGGAGATCAAATGGCCGGAGATTCCTCGCTGGGATTGGTGGCCTCAGCGGGTTGCAAAACATCCGCTTCCGCTTCTTCCGGGGATTGGTCTTCCGCCTGACTGGTTTGGAGTTCCTTTCCTTCCAATAAAAGTCGCGCTTCTTCCAGAATGCGACGGGCGGCCTCCACGTCTAAATCTTCTACTTTCGTCAATTCGTCCACCCCCGCGGCAATGACGTCCTCCAACTTAATGATTCCCTGGCTCAGCAAGGAGTCGATCCACGCCTCCCGCAGGGAGGGAATCCGGGTCAGTTCCTGTTTGGCCTTGCGTACCCGTTCGGAAAGCTGGGATTCCGAAATGATATCGATCTGAACTCCGGTCAGTTCCGTGGCCAGTTTGGCGTTCAAGCCGTTTTTGCCGATAGCCAGGGCCAATTCCTCGTCCCGGACTACCAGCAGCGCCCGGTTCCGGCTCTCGTCGTATTCCACACTTTCGATGTTGGCTGGTTTGAGAGAATTGGCCACAAACCGCCGTTTGTCGTCACTGTACTCGATGATATCGATGCGTTCGCCCCGCAGTTCCTGCACCACCATTTGCACGCGGGAGCCTTTCATGCCCACGCAAGCGCCCACCGGATCCACGTCGTTGTCGGAGGAGAGAACAGCAATCTTGCTGCGCTTCCCGGGTTCCCGCGCCACCAGCCGGATGGAAACGATGCCGTCGCGGATTTCCGCCACTTCCTGTTCGAACAGTTTCACCACCAGAAGGGGCGTGGTGCGGGAAAGGACAATTTGCGCGTCCTTCGAGGTTTTTTGGATATCCACGATGACCGCTTTGATCCGCTCGCCATAGCGGTAGCGTTCGCCCATAGGTTGTTCCTTGGATGGCAGTACCGCTTCCGCGTTGCCCAAGTCGATGATCACGTTGCCCCGTTCGTAGCGGAGCACGGTACCCGCCACCAAGTCACCCGCACGGTTCTTGTACTTGTCGTAGATCACTTCCCGTTCCGCTTCCCGGATGCGTTGGGTGATCACCTGCTTGGCGCTTTGCGCGGCAATCCGGCCGAAGTTGGGAGGCGTCACGTCAACGGATAATTCCTCGCCGATCTGGACATCCTGCACATGGGTGCGCGCCTCTTCGAGCGAAATCTCGACGTGTTCATCCTCGACCACATCGACGACTTCCATGTCGGCATAGACACGGAATTCGCCGGTTTGCTCGTCAAACTCGGCTTCCACCACGTTGACGTCGGGGTGTAGCATTTTCTTGGAAGCCGAAATGAGCGCAGCCTCCAGAGCCTCTTTGAGAGTGTTAAACGGGATGTTTTTCTCCAAACTGATCCGATTTAGAATATCGACGACTTCCTTACCCATAATTCATCCCGTGGCCCTCTGCGCGAGGGCGGATTTCCTTTCGTCCCGCAATCACCACTTGGCACGAGTCAGGGATAAAGAGGACGAAATGATGTAAAAAAGGCGGGGCCAGACCCCACCTTCTGAAGTTAAAATTATAATGGTCTTCTCCACGACATGCAAGAGGGGGTGATATTTCGTTCACCTGGAAAATCCATCCCGGACAGGATTCTTATAAGTCGAGTGCCCCTATGACGAGCACCCCGAGACTTGCTTGCTACACCGCGTCATTCCTCTTGCGGCCACCGGAGCCGGATGAGTTTCTCATCATCTTCCTGCCAGTTGGGGGTGAGTATCCCACGGGACAGCTATTCCAAGGAGATAACGGTGGACAATAACCACCCAGTCTCCCGTACCCTTCCGAAACGCTTGATACTGCCTTCTCGTGCCAAACCAATATTATTCTAAAAGATTAGTGTAAACGAGAAAAATCTACTTGTTTTTTTCACCTTTCTTATCTATGATTTTACATCCAGGTATTCTTACGGGCTGCTTTTTCATGAAAATGAGAACCGCCTACATCGGATTAGGATCCAACCTCGGCGACCGGCAAAGCCACATACGGCAAGCTGTGGAACGTCTTTCCCAAGAGGAAGGCGTGATGATTCAGCGTGTTTCCCCTTTCTATGAAACCGCGGCGGCCGGATTCCAAAAACCCGCGCCCCCCTTCTTGAACGGCGTGGCCGAATTGGCGGTGGAATGTACCCCCCAACACCTGTTGAATCGTTTGTTACATATCGAAAGCCAGTTAGGCCGGATCCGGCGGCCTCAATCTCCTGAAGAAAACGGCCCCCAATCCCGTTCCATCGACCTGGATCTTTTATTATACGGTGATCAAATCATCTCCGAACAGAATTTGATCCTTCCCCACCCGCGTCTGCATTTACGGTGGTTTGTACTTAAACCGTTGTCGGATCTTTGCCCCGCCCGGCCGCTTCCCGGATTGGGGTTAACCGTAGCAGAAGCCCTTCAAGCATTGGATGCGCATTCGGCCATCATTGGTCAACGCGTGGATTGGATGGCGATACCGGGAAATGGTCTTTGGGGGAATAAGAATTGCCCGGAGATTCTTCCTCCATGATAGGACCAGGAAATATCAAAAAGATTCTAGATCCATCATAATACTAGAGATATCCATCTGGCCAATCTGAAGAGCCTGAACGTATTCAAAATCCAGATCACGGCATACCATCATGATGTGTACCATCACAAACCGACCGGCCGACCGTCAAGACGTACAGTATGGAGTGGAACTCGGGGCGGGTTTGATCTGGAAATGGGGTTTATTAACCCTGGCAGGATACGTGTGTCTGACCGGGCTGCCAGAGGAAGCCATTCGACCGCGGTCCCCCGAAGCCTGGGCGGTCACCCGGTTTTTAACCGTCATGGCATATGTGCATGTCTGGTATTGGATTTTGACCACGCGCCTCATCAACGGTTGGCGGTTGAGTTCACGGCAGTTCGCCATCGCGATGGCTTTCGGTCTGTTGTTCCGTTTGGTGTTGCTTCCCACCCCCCTGATTCTGGAAAATGACATTTACAGGTACCACTGGGACGGACATATCTCGCGTCAGGGTATTAATCCCTACCGCTACGCTCCTTTGGATCATGAAACCCAGCCTTACCGAACAGAGTATTGGGACCGGATCAATTATGGCTACGTACCAACTATCTATCCCCCTGTTCTACAATATGTTTTTCTATTTTCCGAATTTTTATTCCCAGGCCAAATGTTGGGGATGAAATTCGTGTTGCTCCTGTTTGATCTAGGAACTTTGTACCTGATAATGCGGCTCTTGGAAGCCCTGCGCCGTCCCCGCGAGTGGTGTTTGATCTATGCCTGGTCTCCCTTGGTACTCAAGGAAATAGCCAATTCTGGGCATGCTGATTCCGTCTGTGCGTTTTTTTTGACGCTAGCCTTGTTTTTGTTGGTAAAAAACCGGGATTTGGCCAGTGGAGCGGCGATGGCGGGGATGACCTTAACCAAGTTCTTCGGTCTCCTGTTCTGGCCCATTCTGCGCCGCGCCTGGCGATGGCCCGCGCATGGTTTGTACGCGGCGACGCTTGTGATTTTGTATCTCCCTTTTCTATCACTTGATATCAATCCCTTCCGGGGTTTTTGGATCTTTTCCCGGGAATGGCGTTTCAATGGGGGGATTTTTGAATTTACCGTCTGGTTTATTCAGTATCTGGGAGGCCGTTGGGCATTGTTTCGGAGCATTCAACCGGAGGCCATGACCCGGAGCCTTCTATTCGGCGTGATTTTATTTGCCACCGCTTGGCATACTTTCCGGCTGCCGGGAAACCACCCTCCCGTCGATTACCTCCGTGCCCTAATGGCGGTGATGGGAACCGTGCTGCTATGCTCGCCGGTGATCAATCCCTGGTATTTCGTTTGGATGGTTCCCTTGTTGTGCGTATTTCCCAGCCGGGCCTGGATTCTACTCACGGGTTTGGTTTTTCTCTCTTATACGTTCTACTACGGGCGGTCGTTTCCAGAATGGGTGCCATGGGTTGAATACGGAATCTTCTTTGCCGTGCTCATTCTGGAGAAGACCACATCAGAAAAGCAAGCGAATAGATCCTTCTAGGTTAGAGTAGCAAGATTGCGGCCTAATCTTACTACATACTTAGTGGTATTCCAGCCGGGATGAAGCTTCAGGCAGTTCCTCCATCCCGTTTTCAGGTCCACCGGGAGGGTGAAATGGCTCCCGGGGTCCTTTCAGTAAGTTCTCCAGGCGGAATTGAAGAAGACGTTGCCGGTTCTCTTCGCGGCGTTTTAGGGCGCTCTTCAATTGTTCCAGCCGTTTTTCCATCATTTGAATTTCCATATGCTGGCGCTGGATTTCCATTTCGAATTCTTTCTCCAGCAAAGGACGTAGTTTCTGGAGAATCTGATTCTTGCGGGCGGTATCTTCTGTGCGGCCATATTCGGCCAGCAATTGTCCGATTTGGTATGTTACGCGCCGGGTATTTTCAATCAAATCCGCCAGCTGGGGATTTTCCACCCGCAAACGCGCCAGCCGCTCGGGTGAATCCAGATTCTCTCTCATGGGGGATGGTAGCCTTCTTTCCTCACCTCCCCGTCCGAACGGTGACCGGGGACCACCTCCTCCGGCACCACCTCCTCCGGGACCACGTCCACCTGGACCATGTCCGCCGGGGCCATTCTCCAATGGTCCGCCCCGGCCCATCGGCCCTCCCCAACCCGGACGGCGCCGGCCGCCTTCTCCTCGTTCCGGATTCTCACGGAGTATCGGCTCGGGAGCAAACAAATCTTCCCCCAACAATGCCGGTTCTATTTGGTCCTGGTTGGAGGCATCGCTTGTCGCCGGGACGACCGTTCCGCCGGCCGAGGGTGTGGCCGATTCCACGGTGTTGGCTTCACCAGAAGTTTCGTCAGCGGGATAACCAATCGAAACCATTATTCCGCCTGCCATCAGCCCAACCATCAAACCAGCCGCCAGAACAGCCCGTTTTGATTTATTCATAAATACTTGTTCTTTCATCATGCCTGCCTATCCGGAATAATAATCGTTATCCAAGGCAATCACCGCCTGAAGGGCATCCAAGTCTTCCTGCAATGTCAACAGTTCATAGTTGAATTCTTCACTATAAATAAGAGAGGATTGCTGCGGTTGAAAGTGCAGATAACCGCTCCACGACAAAGCCAGAAACAGCGCGGCCCAGGCCAACCGCCAGCCCGGCAATTGGCGAAACGACGTCCGCCGGACTGGTTCCGCGCGCCGGGTGTGATGTTTACGCGTGGACGCGAATGCCGCCTCCATCACCCGGACGCGGATTTCCGGCGAGGGTTCAAACCGGGTCAGATCCTTTCCTGCCCGAACCACTTGTTGGAGCTCATTCCATCGTTCCAAGCCACCTTCCAACAAAACACATTGATTCAAAAACGCCCGCCGGTCCTCGCTGGTCTCCGGTTCATCCAAAAACCGGAGCATTTCTTCATCGGAAGGTTCCCGGTTGAATTCGCTCATTTGGAAAAGAGGTCGGATTTTCATGGTTACTTATCCCCGGTTACGCGGAACCTGCAGAGGAAGCGTCCTCATCCGCGAGTATATGCCTCAATCGCTGAACCGCCTGATGCATGCGGGACAATACCGTTCCCAAAGGCGCATTTTGAATCTCGGCGATTTCCTTAAAAGGAACATCGTGAACGGCCCTCAGGATATACACTTCCCGGATCGCTTCCGGCAACTGTCCCACTGCCGCTTCCAACATGTCGAACGTTTCTTGCTCCATCAAAAGGTCACGGGGGGATGGGCCATCGGATTCGAGGCGGTCCAGGATGGAATCGGCGCGTTCCGGTTCCCCATTTTCTTCCTCAACGGGCATGCGATGGTTCCGCCGGAATAGGTCCATGCAGTGGTTGTGGGCAATGCGGTACATCCAAGAAGTAAACCGGCCTTGGTCGTTGTAGGTATGCGCTTGCCGGATCACTTTGAGCCACACCTCCTGCAGGGCGTCCTCGGCCTCTTCCGTCCTTCGCAAAAGCCTCAATAAGTAGTTGAAAAGAGGCTTGTTATAATAATCCAGCAAAATTTGGAACGCGGACAAGTCTCCGTGATCGCGGTACTGAATGAACAAGGACCCGTGTTCCTGATTCTCCATGGCGGCTCATCCCATCCCTCTAATAAAAACGTCCCAATAATGGATTTATTGAGTGGAAAACCAATTTCGGAATCTTTCGGCACTCCTTTTTCCCCTGTATCCGGGCTAGTATAAAAACAAGTTGGAAAAGGAGTATAGTCTGGATTTTCTCTTAATGCGGAGATCTTTTTGAGATAAACAACTTTCTGGATGATTTCTGAGTCTGAAAAGCGGGCTGCTTGGAAAGGGTATGTGACTTTTGTTGTTTTTGACGATTTTTTCTTTAGGTTTGGTGTTATTTCTTTATTCTTTGAGATGCCTCAATGCTCCGATCGCTTCCGGCATCCGCTATGCGTTGACGGTATGCCGGTTTGTTTTTATAGCCTTGGTCCTATGGCTGCTGACCAATCCTCAAACGCGGGAAATTCGGCGGATCATTGTGCCGCCGGTTTTGTATGTCGCAATCGATGATTCCCTAAGCATGTCCTATCCGCCTGATCCATTACAGGTTAAGTCTGGACGAGCCTTATCGTCCCGATGGGGCGAGGTCCTGAAATTTTTATCCCGGAAGATCCCAGTCTGGGAGAGGCAAGGCTTTGAAATCCGGTATAACCTGTTTTCGGCATCCGGACATTCTCCGGACATATCCTTGCCCTGGCTGGCTCAATTTCCAAAATCAGCCACACCCTCCGCTTCCGGTACCAATTTGGCAGCGGTCATCGCGCAGTACGAGCGAGAACGGGACACGGACCGGCCTTCATGTCTCCTCTTATTCACCGATGGGCAATGGAACCAAGGAGCCAATCCGCTTTCTACAATCTCGCAGCAAACCACGGAGGCAGATTCGGCCATCTCGCGGATTTACTCCTTTGGAATCGGAACCGCTCATACCCTGTTTGATATCGTGCTCAAATCGGTGAACTCGCCCAAGATCGCGAGAACTGGTGAAAGTTTTTCTCTTAAGATCGGTCTGGCCGCCCGAGGACCATTTCCCGCCAATCCCGTGACGCTTAAGATACTCGGCCAGAAAGAAGATGGATCCCAAATCTTTTACGAGGAGCAAGAAGTTTATTTCTCCGATTCCCGTCCGGAGGCATCCATAGCGTTGGAAATATCCGCGCTGGAAAAAGGCCAATATCTATTCACCATCGAGGCCATCCCTCAGAAAGGCGAATGGTTGACAACCAACAACCGCCTCACGCGTGGTGTTCAGGTCCGGGACATAACCGACCGGGCGCTGTTGTTGACATCGGGACCGGATTGGGATTTTAAGTTCTTAAAACGTGTACTGGAAAGCCAGGAAGCAATCACAGCCGAGGTGTTCTTATACCGGGACCACCGGCTGTTTCCGCTGGGCGACCGGCCATGGGTGAAGCACCAATCAGCAACGGTTCAAGACCTTATTTCTCCAGAAGAAGAACCGGCGCCGGCCAGTCTCGCGGAGATTCAATCCAACTTGTCCCGTTGGTCTGTGGTTCTATTGCATAATTTTATTTTCGAGGCAGACACTCGGCCTTTTGTGAACCAGTTGAACGAATTCGTGACCAATGGCGGAGGTCTCGTGGTTCTGCCTGGCAAGAATAGTTCTCTTCCCCATTCCCCCGAAATCCGGGATGGATTGCCAGCCCCCCTATCCCGGACATACATAATGAATACCCAACCCATTTTGTTGGATATGGATGCCAATCCGGATTCGCCATACCGGCCTGCGGTATTAAACGATAACGGCCTGGAATTGCCTCCTCTGACCGATTATTTCTTGCCCAGGCCGGCCTACGAAAGCGGACAAGTTCTTCTTCAAGGTAAAACTCTCTTTGATGAATCCGTTCCGCTATGCGTCTTGCACCGGTATGGCCTGGGGCGGATAGTCATTATGGGCAGCCAATCGTTCTGGCGGTTGAACCTGTTGACCGGCCGGGATGTGCTAACGCCCTTCTGGTTGACCACTCTTTACCAGTGTAATCCTACCCTGCGGAGCCAATCCGGGCAGATTCTTGTGGATGGTTACCTGTTCGAACCGCACGAGAAAGTGCACATCGCTTACGCGTCTCATTCGACCATCCTTTCCGCCACAGAAAGCGGAGTTCCTTTGACTGTATTTGGACCCACCCGGCAAGAAAAGGTCTGGTTGCATCCCAACCCCGCCACACTTGGACAATTCGAAGGTCAGTATAGTCCCTCGGAAACAGGGCCTCACATCGTAGCCAATGCGGTGGGTGATTCGACAGCAGAGTTTATAGTTGAAAGCAATTCTCAGGAATTATATGATTTACGCCAAAACATCGAGGTTTTGCGGGCTATAGCCAAGCAATCCGGAGGGGATTACGCCAACCAACCAGCCTGGGATGATTTGGCCGCCAAAATTCCGTCCACGTCTATCCTACGCGAAGAGGGACACTCCATCTTCACCGGAGAGAAATGGTGGATGGCCTTCACGCTGATCTTTTTCCTGGCTTTCGAATGGTTTCTCCGCTGGCGGAATGGCTTGCCTTGATTTCGGCGGGGAAAACGGGATTTGCGCCGATTCACGCATTCGTTGTCTTGAAAGAGATGATTCTTTCCGCAATGTGGTGTATACTGCCGCTATCTCCAGAGAGTTCCAATTTTCATTGAGGATCGAACCTTATGCCTCCCACGGCTTACATCCCGAAACCCAACGCGCTGGAGTGGGATTTGAAGACCATTCGCGAGCGCTTGGCTTATATCATCAAGGAGAAATCCATTCAGATCGCGCCTCCCGGGCAGCCGTTTCTATTGAATTCCGGCTTGAAATCCAATTATTACATCAACGGCAAACTGGCGACGAGTGATCCGGAGGGACTGTTCTGCGCCGCCCGGTTGATCCTGGAGGAAGTCTTGAAATGCGGAGTTGAGGCGGTGGGCGGCCCTACCCTGGGGGCCGACGCACTGGTGAGCGGCGTTGCGGTGTTGAGTTTGCTGCTGGGATGCCCGACTCCTCTATTTATCGTCCGGAAAGAAGCCAAAAAACACGGCACCATGAGCTTGATCGAAGGCCCGGAAATCACTGGAAAGAAAGTATTGCTCGTGGAAGATGTAATCACCACCGGCGGATCCGTGTTGCGGGCGGCGGCAGCCGTTCGGGCCCAAGGTGGCTCTATTGTGAAACTTGTGGCCTTGGTGGACCGCGAACAAGGAGGGAAGGCGGCCCTCGAGAAGGCTGAAATTCCCTATTCCCCTATCTTTTCGATCCGGGAGTTGCTCCCACCGCATATATTGGATCCTGCCAGTTAAGGAGGGATCTGGGTGGCTGGAGAAATCCTGGGGAAAAAAAGGGTAAATTGAGAATATCCCCCGTTAACCGAATTGACATTGGGACCATTGCTTGGTAATGTTTGAAAAATTCATGAGTCCTGGCACAAGAAACGTCCGGCAGGATGTGTTGTGCCGTAAGTTGATTCATAACTTCACTACCTGTTTTAGGAGGATTACCCGCCGTGGATATTCTACGGAATGAACGAACGACTCCCGCGAACGCGCCGGTCCAGCCCGCGCCTGTCTTCCAGCGCAGGGACGAACAGCCATATACAACGTTGGGGAAAGACACGGAATTCGAAGGGACGCTGAAGTTCAAGGAGGGTCTGAGGATTGAGGGAAAATTCAATGGGGATATTTCCTCGGAAGGACACCTGATCATTGGAAAAACGGGTGAAGTGACCGCGGAAATCAGCGTGGGCAGCATTGTGGTCGAGGGAAAAATCACAGGGAACATCCAGGCCAATGACCTTGTCGAGTTGCGCTCGCAGGCGGAGTTGCGCGGGGATATCAAAGCGGCCAAACTAAAAATCGAAGAAGGCGTGATCTTTATTGGAAAATCGGATGTCCAGCCGCAAAATCTGAGAAAAGACAACGCTCCCAAGCCTCAGCCGGTATCTCAGCCATCTCAACCCTCATCCGCCACTAAGCCGGATGAGAAGAAAGAAAAAGACAAAGCCCCCGCGGGCAAATAAAAATTCCCGTTTGACCGATTGTTTCAGCGCCTCGATCCCCCCTTGCCCCCGTCCCGCTGGTAGGGGGAGGGAAAGGGGCGCGTTTTCATTAAGGGGTATCCTCCTCACTCCTGGCTGGGATATAGAACATGTGTCTCGAGGAAAAACTATGGCTCACTTTCCCGCAAAACTAACCTTGGCTTTTATTCCCACCCCGATCCAGCGTCTGGAGCGGCTCGGCCGGGAATGGCAAATTGATCTGCGGGTGAAGCGGGACGATCTGACCGGCTCTGTTCTGAGCGGCAATAAAGTCCGTAAACTGGAATACTTGCTGGCGGACGCGGTGAATCAAAGCTGCGACGCGGTCATCACTTGTGGAGCGGTGGCCTCCAATCACGCGCGCGCCACGGCGGTAGCGGCCCGCATCCTGGGATTGGAGCCTTGGTTGATTCTGGCCGGTTCCCCCCCTGCCGCCGCCCATGGTAATTTACAGATCGATTTGCTCGCGGGGGCACGTATCCGCTATATCCCCTGGTCTGAGTACAGCGGCAATCCCGATACCATACTGAACTCCGTGGCCGAGGAGCTGAAACGGCAAGGGAAACGACCCTATATTATCCCCACCGGCGGATCTAACGCGGTGGGGATTTTGGGATACGTGGAAGCCGCGCTGGAAATCAAGCAACAATGCAGGGAACAAAACTGGTATCCGGATTTTCTGGTCTGCGCGGCCGGATCGGGTGGAACCTACGCGGGCTTATTCCTGGGCAACACCCTCGAGCCCGTAGCGGAACAGGTGATCGGAATCACCGTCTGTCAAAACGCGGACTATTTCCGGCCCCGGATCACCCACGTGGCCCAGAATGCGGCCCGGATTCTCCAAGTGGACCTCTCCCTCGATCCCGGCAGGATGGCCTTGGTGGATGGATATGCCGGGGAGGGCTATGGGATCTCCAATCCCGCCCAATTGCGCCTGATCCGTCATGCCGCGGACCGGGAGGGGCTGATTTTCGATCCCGTGTACACAGGCAAGGCATTGGACGGCTTGCGGGGAGAAATCGCCAAGGGATCAATCCCCCGCGGTTCGCGTGTTTTGTTCCTGCATACCGGCGGGATCTTCGGCCTCTCGGCGTTCACGGAAGAAATGACCCGTATGTGGGATTCCCTGACCTTCTGGCCGGATACTCTTTGAGCAATGGACCGGCGGTCCACAGGCGGCTTTCGCATTTTTTTTGACAGAATCAGGATGTTCCAATATACTATGATTTTATTTACCGATATATAATTAGGACGGGTAACGGGAGATTGAGTGCCATGGGGTAACGGTACCTGGAAATACCATTGACAAATTATCCTTTTGAAATTATGGTTCCCTTTCCTCAAACAGTTCTGTTTGAGGAAAGGGTTTTTCCAATTATGGAGAGAGGTTGTCTGCCGGGCGGCTTCTCCACTACGATTTGACCGTATGGGTATGACAATGAACAAAACGAAGAGTAAAAAAACATCTTCCGAAACGTCATCCAAGACCGCACCGAAAAAGACCGCCGCGAAAGGGGGGAAGAAATCCTCTTCTACAAAGTTCAACCAAAGCCGCATTGCAGAAATCAAGGCTCAACTGGAGAAAGAACGGAACAAGCTGCTACATGGCATGGAAAATAAACCTCCGCTGGAGGATTCTGGCGCTCATGGGGACCTCGTGGATTTGAGCACCAATTACAGTGAACATGAAACCCGGCTGGGAATGGCTGAACACGAGCGGAACCGGCTGGCGGAAATTACCGCGGCACTGCAGAAGATCGAGGACGGGACTTACGGGATCTGTTCCGCGTGCGGCCAGGAAATTCCGGAAGCCCGCCTTAACGCCATGCCAACCGCCAAACTGTGCCTAAACTGCCAATCCAAACAAGAAGCGCACTACTAGTACTCATGTATATCCGTCTTTTTTCTTAAGCCTCGTTTTTCTTAAGCCTCGTTGGTTCCAAGGCCTTTCCTGATTTCCGGAGAGAGGGAAAGCTGCTCCGGCAGATCTTTTCATAAACTCAAACACTCCTTTCTGCTTTCATAACGCTGGTTCATTCTTCCTCCGCTGGAATCCGTAACCGGATGTCCCGGAAATCCACCCGGCTGAAGGGGTCATGCGCTTGTAAGGCGATAAATCCTTTTGCAAAGACCGGGTCGGTGGCATTCACCACGGTTTCGCCGTTGACTTGGATCTGTATCCGGGGCCCCAGGGCGGCGATCCGCATCGTGAACCATTCTTCATCCGCAACCGGCGGGGTAGTCACCCGGACGCGGCCGTACAGACTGCCTGTGTAATTTCGGGGATCGTGGTTATCCACCTGGGCTTCATACCCCTGAGGCCAAGGACGGAAACCAAATCCGGGATGCCGTGCCCGGAAGAAGACTCCACTATTCCCCTTCTCACTCACCCGGATGTCCAAGGTCAGGATAAAATCCTCCCAGGCTTCATAGCAGGTGGCGAGATACCCGATCCCCCGCCGGACAGTCATCACGCCATCCTCCACAGTCCATTTCCCCCAGCCATGAACCACCCAGCCGGAGAGATCCTGGCCGTTGAACAAGGCAATTTCAGAATCCGGCTCTCTCCGTTCCGCGAAGGACCGGATCGTTTCCTCGAACTCCCGGGAGCGGCGTGTGCCGGTTGAGCAAACATTCAAAAATAGCAAAACCAATAGGAATACCGACACAATCACCAGCGGCTTCCATCTCTTGAAGGCGCGCGCGTTATTCGACATGAGAATTCTTCTTTCTTGTGATTCATGCCCCCGTTTGCCATCTCCCCCACTTCACGGATAGGGAAAGAAGGCAGTGGGTCAGAGTCAAGCATAAGCCGTGCCAGTGGAATTGGCATGTTCCAGAGTTGGAATTAATCCCAATATAGCGTAAGGTAATCTCATCTGAACACACATAAAGGTCAGGATATATCATTTTTTCCAGTTCGATCGCAAACAAAAACACGGCAGGATTATCATGAAAACCAAATCAATCCCCATCGGTATGATACTGAGTGGGCTGGCTCTTGCCAGCCATGCAAGTCCAGAAGCAAAGAGCAGTCTCTTTGTTCCTTGGAACGAATGTCTGCGCCAAGAGGCTGAATGGTACCAAAGCCAAGAAGCGTCCCGGATCGCGGACCAAGTCTTGCTCTTTCAACTGGACACGGGCGGCTGGCCGAAAAACATCGACATGGCAGCGCCGTTGAGCGAAAAAGAGCGGAAAAACCTTCTTGAAAAAAAACAACGGCAACAAGACAGCACCATCGACAACGGGGCTACATACACTCAAATGACCTACCTGGCCCGGGTTTATAGAGGCACACGGCTGGAACGGTATAAGGAAGCATTTCTAAAAGGATTGGATTTCCTTCTGAATATCCAATATGAAAACGGGGGCTGGCCGCAATCCCCGTATCTCCAAGGATATCCCTTACACATTACCTTCAACGATAACGCCATGACCGGCGTGTTGAGATTGCTGCGGGACATCGCCAGGAATCCTTCCGATTATGTTTTTGTAGATGAAATCCGGAGAGCCAAAGCCGATGCGGCGGTTCGCAAAGGAATCGAGTGCGTCCTCCAATGCCAGGTGATCGTGGAGGGCCGCCCAACCGTCTGGTGCGCCCAGCATGATGAGAAAACCCTGCGGCCCGCACCCGCCCGCGCTTATGAAAAGATTTCCCTCAGCGGTTCGGAAAGCGCGGATGTGGTCCGGTTCTTGATGGAAATCGACAATCCCCCGCCCCGGATTGTGCACGCCGTGCAAAGCGCGGTGGCGTGGTTTGAACAAGTGAAAATCACCGGTCTCCGGCAAATCACAGAGAAAAATCCTGCCCTCCCCCGGGGATATGATAAGGTCATCATCGCGGATCCCGGTGCGCCTCCGCTTTGGGCACGGTTCTATGAGATTGGGACCAACCGTCCGATCTTCTGTGGCCGTGACGGCATCATCAAATACAGCCTCGCGGAAATCGATCCAGAACGGCGGACAGGTTACAGCTGGTACACCGAATCCCCCGCCAGCCTGTTAGCCCAGGATTATCCCCGCTGGTCGGCCCGATGGATACCAAAAGCCGACGCACCGAATCCGTCCCGGTGATCTCTTTCACTGGCGAATTCCAATCTTTCGGGGTTGAATTCAAACTTTTGTTTTAGAACGAGTTTTATCGGCCGGGATTTTTGGGGATGGAGCAGACTTGGTCTTCTTTGAATCGACGGACCGGGTTGAATTGGAGGGGCGGGTTTTCGGGGTATTGAGAGGGGTGGCGCGTTTCCGTTTCCGCTGAGCGAGGTACTTGTCGTAGGCTTCCGGATTTTCGATTTCCACGTAGTCCATGTCCCACCCTTCGTAAGCCGTGTAATAGTCGCAGTTCTCGGTGGAATACTCGCGGCAGGTTTGCGGCCGGGTTTCATAGATGCCACATCGGCAATCCGCCGTCAACGCCCGGCAACGCGTGGGCAGTTTCACCAGCCAGCGGTCCCGCGCGATCAGCAGCGTGATCCCCTCATGCAGCAAATACCAGCGGATATCGTCATGGTTCCGGCGGGTGCGGGGTTTGTCGATTTCCACCGTGATATAGTGGCAACATAAACCGGTGCACCGGTCGCACAACGATTCATTCATAATTGGAAGCATGAATCCCTCCTGCCCCTCATGACAATCGAATAGAGAGGAGCGGCAGGCAGGCCGGTTTCTCGCACAAGGGGATGGGATACGGGGGGGCCGCTGAACGATCGTCTCTTGGGGCTTCCTTGGATTTTCTTTATTATAAGGAGATTTTCCCCAGGTACCAGCAAGGGGAGGCGTTCTTTCACGAAAATCCAAACAGGAGAACACCTATGGCCGATTCCCGGAAGACGATTTATCTCTGCGGTCCCATCATGGGCGAGGTCCAAGGTGAAGCCAAACGCTGGCGCGAAGAAGCCAAGCGGTTGTTGGGTGATCGGGTGCGCATTCTGGATCCCATGCGGCGGGATTTCAAGGACAACGAAGTGGACAGCGCCAATGAAATCGTCGATTTCGATTTACAAGATATCCGGGACGCGGACATCATCCTGGTCAACTATTGCAAGCCTAGCATCGGCACTGCCATGGAAGTGTTTTACGCCTCGTTCAACCTGGGGAAATTCGTCGTGGCGTTTTCTCCGTTTCGATTCGCCGACTGCAATCCCTGGATGGTGCGATTCTGCACAAAAATACTGCCTTCCTTGGAGGATGCCTGCGCGTATATCCAAAAACACTTTCTCGACTGAATCCTAAGGGGGAATCGGCCATCTCCGAAAATCCGGAAGGCGCGATTGGGTCTTCCGGACATCAAAGAAAGCGAGTTCATTCCCAGTGATTTACGCGAAATCCCGGTATAATGAAGCCTCCGGCCGCCGCCGCCCTCTGCGGTAGAGACCGGTGGCAAAAGAAATATGGCGGAAGAAATATAAATATCGATACCGATGAGGTAACGAATGAACCACCCGACCCATACTGTGAAAATCGATTTGCATTGCCACTCGTGGGCGTCCGACCGGCCGTCCCTGTGGTTGATGCAACGTCTAGGCTGCCCGGAAAGCTTCACCACACCTGAGCAGGTACGGGAATTCGCCATGCTGCGGGGCATGGATTTCGTCACCATTACCGACCACAACACCATCGCCGGGGTTAAAGAAATCGCTCATTACCCCAATGTCATCACCGGGGACGAGGTGACTGCCTATTTGCCCGGTGAGGTTAAAGTCCATGTCGTATGCCTGGGCATGACCGAAGAACAACACAAAACCATTCACCAGCGGCGGGCCAATATTTTTGATTTAGTAAAATATCTCAATGAGCAGGATATCGTCCACTATTGCGCCCATCCGCTCCACAAGGTGAACGGACGGATGACGTGGGAACAGTTCGAAATCCTGTTGTTGCTGTTCAAACGCTTCGAGGTCCTGAATGGAACCCGCCTGCGCCGCCTGAACCAGGCCGTGGCGGGAATTGTGGCCAACCTCACGCCGCAGGAGATCGAGCGGCTCTCCAAAAAACACGGCATCGAGCCGGTCGGCGAACGGCCCTGGGAGAAATACGTCACCGCCGGATCGGATGATCATAGCGGTTTGTTTGTTGGAACCTGCTACACCCTGGTCGAGACCGAAGCGTTGACCAAGGAGGGTGTGTTGGACGGCATCCGCAAAGGCCGCACCCGGCCCTGCGGAGAAAGCGGGGGCGTGCTGACCTTGGCCCACCAGGTGAACAGCATCGCCTATCAATACTACCGCAGCCAGATCGGACCGGATTCCGGCGAATTGTTCCACATCCTGGGCCGGATTTTCGAGCGCAACCGGCCGCTCAAGATTCCTTCCCGCCTGCGATTCCGCAAGGGAATCAAAAAATTCCTGAAATATTTCTGGCGGCCCAAGGGAACCAACCTGAACCTGATCGAGGAAATCCGCGACATCATCCGCGACAACAAGGCCTTCCGTTCGCTTTTCGAGGAGGGCCTGATGACCCGCGACGAATACAACGCCAACGTATTCAACCTGTCATCCGACGTGCTGGATCAGATGATCGTCCGTGTCTGTGAAAAGCCCCACTTGCTTCACTATTTCATCCTGTTCGCTCCCACGTTGCTAGCGTCCTACATGATGGTCTGCCGCCACTTGCACGGCGAACGCGACATTATCGAGCAGGCCGAACGCTACCTGGGTGTCCAGCACGAACCGAAGATCGCTTGGTTCACCGACTCGTTCCTGAACATAGATGGCGTCTCAAAGACCTGCCAAATGTTTCTGGAAACCGCCCGCAAGGAAAACAAGAACCTGACGCTGGTGGTTTCGCACGAAAAAAATCTCGAGGGGATGGCGGGTGTGATCAATTTCCCGCCTGTCCGCCAATTCCCTACCCCGGGGTATGATAAGATCCCCCTCTTCATTCCCTCCATCTTGAAGGTCTTGCGCTTCGTGGAGGAAAATCAATTTGACGCCGTGGTGGTCAGCACGCCTGGGCCGGTGGGCCTTATCGGCTTGATCTGTGCCAAGTTGATGCACATCCCCGTACAAGGCATTTACCATACCGATCTGCCCCGCATCGCCCTGCAGGTATCCGGGGATCCCATGTTCGGCGAACTGGCTTTGATCCTTACGCGCATGTTCTACCGCCAGGTGGACCGCGTGTTGTCGCCTTCGAAATGGTATTTGGAAGACATTCTCAATTTGGGCATTCCCCTTGAGCGCACGGGTATCCTCGAACGCTGGATCGACACGTCCATGTTCAATCCCGGCCGCCGCAAGGAGAATTATTGGAACACACCCTATCCATGTAAATTGCTCTATGTCGGCCGGATTTCGACCGACAAGAACATTGACTTGCTGATCGACCTCTACCATGAACTCGCTCCCCGCCATCCAGATTTTGTTCTCCACTGCGTGGGTGACGGGCCGTATCTCGCCGAGATGCGCCGCAAGACGTCCCACTTGTCCCGCTTTGTTCTCACCGGCGCCAAGTTCAAACAGGACCTCGCCGCCGCCTACGCGTCGTCGGATCTGTTCGTGTATCCCGGCCTGCTCGACACGTTCGGCAATGTAGTGGTCGAGGCCCAGGCTTCGGGCTTGCCGTGCGTGGTGATGAACGAGGGCGGGCCGCAAGAACTCATCCGGCCTGGTGAAACCGGTTATGTGGCGCGTTCCAACGCGGAGTTCATCGAGATTGTGGAGCGGTTGATGACCGATCCGGCCCGCCGACGGGAAATGGGGCAGATGGCCGCCGCCTACGCCGCCGAGCGGTTCTCGGAAAAACGCATTTTTACCGAATTTTGGGAAAGCCTCACCACACCGCTATCTCCCGGTTCCCGCCCGGGATTCCAATTCGATCTAGGCCGCAATCACGACATGGGCGTCATTCCGCTCTTTTCCTCGCACGGCGGATAATGCGTCTCATGAGCGGGTGGATTGCGGGACTGTCCACGTGGCTGGCGTGCGGCCCCGCAGCGCCAGGATGACGCCCCATAAGGCGGCGGCGTGCATAATGAGCAAATGTCCCATCAGAGTGAATGGGCGGGTCCAGCGGGAGACTGGCGCCAAAGGAATCAGCGCGATCCCGATCAAGGCGGCCAGGAAGATCACGATTCCCGCGCGAGTCATCAACCACGGAAACCAATGATCCTGCAACGGCCAGGCGGCGGCCAGCATCAACAGGGAAAATGGCAGGGTAAACCAGCGCAGGAATTTATGCGACAGGAATTGCCAGAAGCGCAGCGGGGTTTGAACCATAACCGGTCCTAGCATCGCGAATCCCCACAGTCCCCGCGCGACAATCCGGGAGGTGCGTTTCCACTCTTCCCCGGCTTCCGTATGCGCTTTTTCCGAACCCAGGCAAGCCGGCTCGTATAACACATCATAGCCTTGGGCCCCGGCGCGCGCGGGGATTTCCAAATCGTTGGCGATGCGCGGATCGAGCGTCTCCACGATTTCCCGCCTAGCAATCAGCAGCGCGCCGCCGCCTACCAACAAATTTCCCAGCCGGCTCTCCAAGCGCTTGATGATGTTTTCATACCGCCAATACAAACCCGCGCCTTGCCCCACCGCGCTCCATTCGTCTCCCAGGGCGTACACCAGTTCGCCGACCACCACGCCCACGCGGGGGTCCGCAAAATGCCGGGCCGCCGCCCGGGCGCTGCCGGGATGCAGGATCGTGTTGGCGTCGGTAAAGAACAACAGATCGCCCGTGGCCAGAGGAAGCAGGCGGTTCAGGGCTACATTCTTACCTGCTTGTTCCTTTAAATCCACGAAGATAATGTCTGATTGCGCCGCCAGGTATTCGGCGCTGCCGTCCGTGGAGGCATCCGAAGCCACGAGGATTTGCAGGCGCTCCCGGGGGTAATCCAATTCCCGTACGCTCTGCAATTTAGCTGGAAGGGATTCGATTTCATTATGCGCCGAGAACAGCAGGCTGATCGAGGGAGTATACACGTCATCCGCTTCGTGACGAACTGGCCGGACGCAGGCCAAAATCACCAGGAGGATGAGATATCCCACATAGACATAAAGAAGGATGCCGAAGCATCCCCAAAAAATAATGGTAAAAAAAGGTTCCATACCCGTGGCTGCCTGTACTCGGCGGTGAAGTGCGGGCTTCCTTCCGGGAGGAATCAGGAAGCCACTTTTTTGGACAAATGGTGACAGGCCTCCCGGATTCCCGGATAAAGGGAATGATACACCTGATAGTAATCATTGTATTCCTGCACGCGCGCCGGATCCGGTTCGGTCCGTTCCACCACGGAGAGGATCGCGTCGCAGGCCTCGGGGATCGACGCATACACACCGGTGCCCACGCCCGCCATGATGGCTGCTCCAAACGCGGGGCCTTGGTCCGAGCCGAGGGTGGCAATTTCGCACCCAAAGATGTCCGCCTGCAATTGCCGCCAGAACGCACTTTTCGCGCCTCCGCCGGTGGCCCGCACTTCGTCGATGCGCACACCCAGGGACCGTACGATCTCCAGTGAATCCCGCATGGCAAAAGTAATCCCCTCCAGCACCGCGCGCACCAAGTGGCGGCGTTGATGGCGGATCGTCAGGCCGATGAAGCCGCCCCGCGCGTAGGGATCTTTCAAGGGAGTCCGTTCGCCCGTCAGATAAGGCAAAAAGATGAGACCCTCGCTGCCCACCGGCGATTCCTGCGCCAGGCGGGTTAGCACATCGTAGGGATCCGTCCCGGTTTTTTCACCCTGGGCGCGTTCCGAATCCGCGATCACGTCCCGGTACCAGCGCAGCGACATCCCCGCCGACAATACCACGCCCATCAGGTACCACAGGTTGGGGACCGAATGGCAGAAGGTGTGCGCGCGGCCTTCGGGATCGGTCTGGGGCGTCTTGGATGGAGCCAAAATCACGCCACTGGTTCCAATAGACGACAGCACCCGGCCTTCGACCACGACTCCAGTGCCTGTCGCGCCGCAGGCGTTATCCGCCCCGCCGCCCACCACCGG
>ERZ795045.1261-NODE-1261-length-29238-cov-5.768153_pt1 | contig 29238 bp, 22 predicted proteins | sample MGYA00375129_ERZ795045 | MGnify/ENA primary metagenome ERZ795045 (study PRJEB30174, sample SAMN05720166) | activated sludge metagenome | isolation source: anaerobic digester from wastewater treatment plant | place: Japan | collected 2015-05-15 ...
GTGGCCGTGGGAGTGGACGTCTCGGTAGCCGTGGCGGTGGCGGTCGGTGTGGGCGTCGGTTCGGGCGTCGGGGTTTCCGTTGGTTCGGGCGTGAAAGTGAATGTCGGTGTCGGACTCGGCGGCACGGGAGTAGGTGTAAAAGTAGGTGTATAAGTTGGGGTTGGTGTATGTGTTGATGTTGGAGGAGGTGGAACCGGTGTGTGTGTCTCGGTTGGAGTGGGTGTAGGTGTATCCGTACAAGTAGGTGTAAACGTAAGTGTCTCAGTTGGTGTTGGTTCAGGGGTAAATGTATAAGTCGGCGTGAATGTCCATGTCGGAGTTGGAGTATTTGTGGGCGTAGGCGTAAAGGTCGCAGTGGGGGTTGCCGTGGGCGTAAAGGTGGGGGTGGGCGTAAAGGTCGGAGTTGGTGTTTCCGTGGGAGTGAATGTGGGCGATGGAGTATAAGTCGGTGTCCAAGTCGGGGTGGGTGAATAAGTTGGGGTTGGCGTCTCCGTGGGAGTGAATGTGGGAGTCCAGGTAGGGGTAGGCACGGGGGTGAATGTATAAGTTGGCGTTGGAGTTTCCGTTGGGGTTGGTTCGGGCGTGAACGTACAAGTCGGCGTTGGATGCGGGGTCGCGGTCCACGTGGGGGTTGGATCAGGTCCGGTTTCCTCCGTGGGAGTAGGGGTAGGGGTTAGAGCATTGGGAGTTGGAGTATAAGTTGGAGTAAACGTTTTTGTATTTGTGGGTGTTCGGGTCCGGGTTGGGGTTCGAGTGGGAGTAGGAGTGGATGGTATCTCGGTAGGAGTAGACGTATGGGAAGGGGTGGGTGTCGGATCGAATTGGGTCCAAACCGCAATGGGAATCAAACCCATCTGGCTTATAGCATTGCCGCTTATTTCGTTCCCTGACGCGTATCCCGCGGCCCATATCCCGTGCGACATGAGGACGATGATGATCCTCAGCCCAGCATAAAAACATTTTTCTGCGATTCCCAGGCGGTAAATAACGCGTTTTTTCATGGGATACTCCCCTCCCTTGAAAAGGCGCCAACGCCCGTTTCTTCCCATGACCCGGTCTAGCGAGAGAACCGAGATGAATGGCAGACAGTAACTTGATCAATTGAGATATTTATGGAAAGATCGATAATCAATTACCATTTTGAATCGCAAAAATCAAGGACCAATTATTGTTTTTAAAGAATTTTAATAAAGAAAAGTATTAAGATAACTTTACTATATATTATATTTTAGTAAATATATTTAGATTTAATACCTCAAAATGAACTTTTTATGTAGGAAGAAAAAATTTAGTGAGTTCTGAGAAAAATATGTGCTGGACTTCGAAGAAATTTTATGAAAAAATCTATTGGATTCTTGTTGAGATAATCCGGTTGATGGAATTGGTTGAGAATTTTAATCAATCCTGGTCAGCAAGGAGTAGAAAAAGTGAAAATCCAACGATCCGTATGGATAATCATCGTTTTGGGCTGGTTGACGGCGGCAGGAGAAGGTCAGGAATATATCCTTTTCAACGATTTTGAGTACGAAATCGGCACGTGGAGCGGCTGGGCGCAATGGGCGGATTTTACGGTTCCCGGCGAACCGGTTCATGGGGGCGAATCGGCGGTGAAGGTGGATGCCTTCCAGAATGCGGGATGGACCGACGCCCGTGTGGTGTTCCCTGAAGGCATTGACGCGCGGGGAACCGACCAGTTCCGGTTGTGGGTTTATTCCGATCAGATATTCCAGTTGCGTGTGGATTTGGGTGTGGAGGTGGTGTTGGGTTTTCGGAATTATGGTCCCAGCGATGTCGGCACGTGGAAGGAAATGGTCTTTTGGTACACAGAAGAACAAGGCAAGTTGTGGGAAGATTTGTTATCCAATGTCAATTCCCTGCGCCTGTGGATCAATCCCCAGGCGGCCACGATCGAGGGTGTGGCGGTACCCAACCGGTTTGAAGGGTTTGTTTATTTTGATGACATGCGGCTTCGCAAACGAGTACCCGTCGAGCGGGAGTATCTGCCGTTGATCGGGTTTAACCGTGAGGCGGACGCGGCCTTGGTTACCCTGGCGGGCGGCGGAACCGCGGCGGAAATCAACCTGTCCGGCGATCCCGCGCCCACCGAGGGGACCGGATTCTTGATGTTCTATTGGACCTCGGGCTGGAGCGAGAATATCACCATCAACCTGAGGGATTTTCCCGAATTCCGGAACTACGACCGTATCCATTTTGACCTGTTTGTGGACGGACCTTCCGATTGGGCTGCGGTGGCTTCGGTGCTGCGGGTGTCCTGGACTGACGAGAACGGCAATAACCGGGGAACCGGCTGGACCACGCTGGATGAAACGATCATGGGAGGCAGCAACGCCGTGGGCGATTGGGGGGAGTTTTCCGGCCAATACGGGCCCTTGGCGGATGAGGGCTACACCCGAAACTGGTTGTTGCCTGAAATCGCCGGTGTGTATGATGATCCCAATGGGACCATTACCCTCACGTTGACATCCCAGGGCGGTGATACACTGGACGGTGTGCCGGCCTACCTGGATAACATCCGCCTCTCCCGCCCCAAAGGCTCCGTGGTGGCCGATTGGGAGTTATGGTGAGACCAGCAGAAGCCGGCCCGGAAATCAAGAGAGGGCACGTGCTTTTTCTATCTTTTAAAAAAACGATCATTCAGAAAACGATCATTCTGTTGCCGCCGATCCAGGGCATGGAGAGACCAGGGTGGTGTGCTCGATTTCCGGCCATTCGAGTTGGAGTCCATCGGCCGGAAGGATCATTTGGATTGATCCGGGTCGGCCGGGCCTTCCGCTGCGGTTTATGCATGCTGATTCAATCCTTTGAAAGGTGGTCAGTCTTCAAGATATCCCCGGGCATGGTTGCGACCGTGATATGTTTTTTGCCGTTGATCTCCAGAATATCCGCATTGATGATTATCCGGAGGTCTGTGGGGCAAAGCTCTAATTTTTTGGCTATTATTTCTTCATAAAATTCATCAAAACGTTGGAGCTCTTCATTGGTCGCCAGGGGATTAAGAGCCAGATAAGAGGTTTTGATTTGGAGGAATTCTATTTTTCGTTTTTGGGGGGGTAAAACAGCGAGGTTCCAAGCGTTTACCACATGACTCAGCATTATTTGCTGTCTTTCTAACGTTTTCTCCGCGCTGATATAATTTCCACCAATTTCGATGAGCATTGCGGAAACCTTCGATTGGCCGGAGGGTAGTTTGGCGAGGGGATGGGAACGTTTGTGCTTTTTCTGACGGCTCAAGCCGTTTTTTCCTTTCCGAGGAATAAATCATTTCTATTCTAACAGCGAAAAGACTATGGTGGATTTTATCATAAGCCGACCATTTCCGAATGGGTTTCAAATCATTCCGGTAAATAGAGTTTTCGAGATCGATCCTGTTCCCAAAGTGCTTCTTCGAGAATAAAGGGGGATTTCCTCGCATACCTCTTTTATGGCGGAATCCTTCTCAACTTAACGCCAGTGATCGGCAACTATCGTGGCCAGGAAAGTGAGAAACAAAACGCCCGGCGCCCAGAGAAAGAGAAAAACATCCTGTCGGCGTGGTTTATTTTTCAACAAAAAGTACCGGGATAACGTCAAGGATGAAAAAATGAATAGAAGCAGAAGAGTATCAAACAAAAAATAGCCAAAGGATCTTGGATTCAGCCACTCAATGATCTTCGCGAATAACCCCGTTATACCCAAGCTCAAGATCAGATAGCGAGAATATTGCCGGATGGAGATGGCCGTGCTGGTTTCCATGATGGGCACCTGTTTACTCGATTCCAGAATTTGGGCGACTATCGCCCTTTCAGGGCTTCTCAACCTCTAGCCAAGGGAGAGGGAATTGTTTCGCATTCCCTCCTGCTCATATCACGGATTAAGCAGTGAGAAAGATCCAGATGCAACGAATAGGAACATAACGTATTATTTACAAAATGTCTATTCTCTTGTTTTCTCGTAAGAACTATTATTTTTATTTATTTCAATTTATATTATAATACATTTTTCCACACCACATCGCTTTTCGATTGTTTTCGGCTCACGCGCTAGTCGGGATTGGGCGGGAAGTGCTTTCTCTCTGACACTCATCGCGTTTCGTATTACTATCCCTATAGCCGATTGCGATGTCCAATTCTGAAAACGCCGGATGTGTTTTAACCGGCTGAAAATGTTCGGCTTGAGGTGAACATTATGATTGCTCCCCGTCGAGACCAAGGTGGTTTGCGGGCCGTAGTGCTTGGTTTGCAGCCTGAAGAAAAAAATATTCTGTATGAATGCGTGGACCGGGCCGGTGGTACGCTGGTTTCCGCTGAATCCAACATGGAGTTGTGGAATTGTGCCCGCCAGGAACCGGTGGATCTCAGCGTGATCGGGCAGTGTGAGGCCATACCTGATCCGGTTTATTTGGCTTGGTTGATGCGGGGGCACTCACGGCACACCCGGATTGTCCTGGTGCTCAATCCTCTGACGGAGGAAGAACGCCGGATGTTCGCCCCGATGCAGGCCATCCACATTCTGGAACGTCCGCTCGATCCGGAGCGTTTAATGGATATCGTGAAAGAAGCGGGTACTCTCCGGGCTTTCGATTTGGAAAACCTCGCTGATCCGGTGGGATTCCAGATCCCTATCCGGCGTGCCCCGGTTTCCGAAGAGGCAGAGATCGACTTTTAAGGCTGCCTCATGGAACTTCAAAAGGTTCATCTGGGAATTGCGTATATTCGACGCTTTTGGCCCTGGTTTAAAACCCTGGGCGGCTGCAAAGCCGTCCCTGGAAGGGGACTCCTATGCAAGCGGGACTCCTGCCAATTCCAGGGAAGCCCATCGGGGCGAAAGGACTTTACTCTTATCCAATCCGCTCGCCCGGAGAGAGGGACTTCGGGGCCGTTCTCTCCATACGGTTTGATGGAATGGCGGAGCAAAACAAAAAGAAAAAGTACGCACTTACCGGATGAGCCATCCAAAATAATCTGCCAGTTATACAAAATCTTCCGCCTATACAAAGCCCCGCCGCGGGAACACAATACCCTCCGCGCTGCCTGTTGAATCCATCTTTCCTCTGTACCTTCAACAGAGTACCGGGGAAGGGAATGCCGGGAGGTTCCCCGCCTTGCTTCTCGTTTTCACGGCCACGCTAGTGGTCAGTTCCGCTTTGTTGTTTTGGATTCAACCGATGTTTTCCAAGATGGTGTTGCCCCTGTTGGGCGGCGCGCCGAACGTCTGGAACACTTGCATGGTATTCTATCAGGCCGTGCTCTTGGCTGGGTATGGCATGAGCCATGGGCTGATCCGCTGGTTGGGTGTCAAGCGGCAGGCGGTGGTTCAGGTGGGAATTTTGGGGCTGGGATTCATATTTCTGCCTGTGGCCATTCCTGAGGATTGGGCAGAGAGCGCCGCCACGTGGCCGGCCGGGCGGTTGCTGCAATTGATGGTAACCGCGTTAGGAGTTCCTTTGCTGGCGATATCCGCCACCGCGCCCACGCTGCAGAGGTGGTTTTCGCAGACCCGGCATCCGGCCGCGCGCGATCCCTATTTCTTATACGCGGCCAGCAACCTGGGCAGCCTGGCGGCGTTGTTGGGCTATCCTCTGGTGATGGAACCGTTCCTCCACCTGCCTGTACAGGCTGGAATGTGGACTGCTGGATACGTGCTGCTAGCAGGATTGACCTTCGTTTGCGCGGTGATCGTATGGAAATCCCCCGGCCGCCCCTCCATCTCCCTTTTGGATTCATCCACTGAGGAGCATTGTCCCCCAAGAATCCCAGCCGCCATGCGACTGCGGTGGGTGATGCTGGCGTTTGTGCCTTCCGCCCTTTTGTTAGGATTGACTACCTACATGACCACGGATATCGCCGCTGTTCCCTTGCTGTGGGTGATCCCCTTGGCCGTGTACCTGGTTACTTTCATCCTGGTCTTCGCGCGGCGTCCCTGGCCCCCGTTCTCCGTGATTTTGATCCTGCAACCTTACCTGGTATTGCCCGCGGTGTTGCTGTATTTTTTGGGGGGCAAGATTCCCTTGCTGGTGAATTTGCCTCTTCATCTCTTCGCGTTTTTCGTGATTGCCTTGATGTGCCACGGGCAGTTGGCCAAGAGCCGGCCCGATCCCGCGCATCTCACCGAATTCTATCTCTGGTTGTCGGCCGGCGGAGTATTGGGCGGCTTGTTCATGGCGTTGGTTTCGCCGTTGCTCTTCAAGAGCACGATCGACTATCCCCTGATGATCGCCGCTTCCTGCCTGCTACGCCCCCGGGAGGTTTCCGCCGAGATAGGCGAGTTGAACCGGGTGACTCTGGCAGGGATCATCAGTGGTTTGATTATTTTGATCGCGGGAATGGCCTCGGGAAATCCCGCCATCGCTTATATTTTCGGGTTGGTGGGACTCATCATCCTGTTCTCGTTGTTTGGATCGTTTTTATTTTATTGGATCGGCCGTCCGGCCGGACTGGGAGCGGCATTGCTGATCTTGGTGGGGCTAGGAGTTTGGATCAACGACCGGTACATGACGGTGATGTACCGCGGCCGCGATTTCTTCGGACCGCTGATGGTGCGCGCGGATCCGGACCAACGCTTTTACCTGTTGCTGCATGGAACCACACTGCACGGCGCGCAAAGCCTTCTTCCGGAAGAACGCCGGTATCCCCGGACTTATTATGATTTCACGGGGCCGGCCGCTGATGTTTTTCAGGCCTTGCGGGAGAAAAACGGTCCATTGCGGATTGGGCTGATCGGCTTGGGGACCGGCAGCATGGCCGCGTATGGACTACCCGGTGATGAATTCACTTTTTATGAAATCAGCTCTCAAGTAGTCCATATCGCCCGTGATTCCGGTTATTTCACCTTTTTGAAAGACAGTCCGGCCGTGATCCGGATTATCCTGGGAGACGGGCGCGTCGCGTTACGTTCGGCTCCAAACGGCTATTACGACGCGCTTTTCTTTGACGCGTTCAGTTCTGGTTCCATTCCCGTGCATATGCTGACCCGGGAAGCGCTCACCATGTATCAATCCAAACTAAAGGCGGACGGCTTGTTGGTGTTCCACATCAGCAACCGGACGCTGGACCTCGAACCGGTCATGGCGGGTTTGTCCAAGGAACTCGGCTGGGCGGCCTGGGTGGGCCGGGACCGGAATCCCGGGCCGGGAGAACGAAAAACGCTGAAAGCCGGTTCTACTTGGGTAGCCATGGCCCGGCAGCCCGGGAACCTGGGAAGTTTGACGCAAGCCCCACGGTGGGAATCGCTGACTGATATGCCGCGCCGCCTTTTGTGGACCGACGATTACTCGGACATCGTGCGGGTATTCCGGTGGCCCCATCTGAACTGGTTTTAGACCATTCTTCTTTTCATCGGTTTTGCTTTCCTTTTGATATTTATGAATTCGATGACAAAGGGAAGATGTCTTTCGCCCTTTCAGAACTTCCCTCTCCCTATCCCTCTTCCCGTGGGAGAGAGAAACATTTCGCGGTAAACATATTTAAATTACGAATAAAGCCGCTGGAGAGTTCCGCATTCGGATCAATCATTGATCCATCTGGAAGATGAAATTTTTTGGAATTGCTTCCTAAAATCGGTATTCTGATCAATGCGCGGGGTTATCCCGGGGAATAGGGCATTGCTTATTCCTGAGAAACGCAAAAATCATGTGAATGTCTACGTTGATCATACTTCCAGATAATCCAATCCGGGAAGAACCGGGAAGAAGGAGTCATCTCGATGAAAGTAACGGTTGGAATGATGAGCCTATGGCTGCTGGCATGTGGCGCGGGGATGGGGTGGGCGCAGGACAGGGAGGCCCCGGAGGAAATCAAATCCCTCTACGATTTCACACTGAACGATATCGACGGGAAGCCCGTGAAACTGGAGGCATTCAAGGGCAAGGTGCTGCTGATCGTCAACACCGCCTCGTTCTGCGGTTACACGCCGCAGTATAAAGATCTCATGGCCCTTTATACGAAATACAAAGAGCAGGGCTTCGAGGTGTTGGGTTTCCCGGCCAACGATTTCGGGAAACAAGAACCAGGCAGCAACGATGAAATCAAGGAATTTTGCACTACCAAGTTCGATGTGAAGTTTCCCCTGTTTTCCAAGATCTCTGTGAAAGGGGATGATCAGCATCCGTTATTCAAATACCTGACCACGCGGCCGAATCCTGATTTCACGGGGGATATTCAATGGAATTTCGAAAAATTCCTGATCAGCCGTGACGGCCAATTGATCCACCGTTTCCGCAGCAAAACCACACCGGTCAGCGAAGAACTGACCCGGGCCATCGAAACGGCCTTGCGAGCGGAGAAACCCGCGGATTCGTGATCTTCTTCCAAAGGATAAGGGAAGTTGGTTATCGTGGCTTCAGGGTTACAGCCTTGGGCTTTACGCCCATTCAGGGCAACCCTCACCCTGACCCATTCCCGGAAGGAGAGGGAAGTGGGGGATCTCGTGACAGATATGGAAACCGATCCCATTTTTTGAAAATGTACGCTAAGATCGCATAAGTATATAATGCATAAAAATATTATTTTATGTATAATTTTGGGCCGCTTTACATGCAATCCACCACCCGCGCCATTTCGGCTTCAGTTTGATAGAAATGAGGAGTCAGGCGAATGCGGCCTTCCCGCTCCACGGCCCAAATATCGCGTCCCAGCAGATCGTTCACCACGGACGCGGACGGCCGCGTGGGATGGGTGAAGCTCACGATCCCCGACCACTCGGCCTCTCCCCGGGGTGAGTGGCAGCGGTAGCCTTTGCGCGTCAGGCCGTCCACTAAGATATCCGTCAGCAGCCGGATCCGGTCCCGGACGTTCTCCAGGCCTGCTTCGAGCAGCATAGCCACCGAGACTCCCATGCCCGCCAGCGGCAAGGTTGAAGGCGTGCCGTATTCGAACCGTTTCGCGTGATGGGGCAGGGTGTAGTCGTATTCGGTATAGGGGATCCAGCGGGCCACACTCGAGGCGCCCGCGCAAGTCACCTCCAATGCCTCCAGGCGCTCCTGCGAGCAATAGAAGAAGCCGGCGCCTTGGGGCCCCAGCAGCCATTTCTGCCCGCCGCCCGCCGCGAAGTCCACCTGGCAGCGTTTCAAATCCATGGGGAATACCCCCATGCCTTGGATCAAGTCCACCAGAAACAGCACCCCCCGTTCGCGGCACAGGTTGCCGACCGCTTCCAAGTCGAAACGGAATCCACTGGCGAATTCCACGAAACTCAGGGTCAACAGGCGGGTATTGGGTGTCAGGGCTTGCGCGATGGCCTCCAGGCTGACCCGTTCGTCCACCGGCTCGATGAGATGCAGCTCCACTCCCCGGCTCCGCAGGCGCATCCAGGGATAGATGTTGGCCGGATATTCGCGGTTGACCGATACCACCCGGTCGCCCGGCCGCCACGGCAGGCCGTTGGCCACCCAGTTGATGCCTTCGGTGGTGTTGCGCGAGAGGGCGATCTCGTCCGGCGTCACATGGAGCATGCGCGCCACCGCTTCCCGGCACTCCTTGAGCATGGCCATAGTACGGTTGTAACTCACCGGTGAGAGCACCCGGTTCCATTCCACCCCTTGGCGCAAGGCTTCGGCGCACCGCCGGGGCAGGGGCGACACGCCGGCATGATTGAGGTACACGAAGTCCGGCCGGGGCGGTTCGAATTCGTCACGGTACAGGTTTAGGTCCATGGCAGGATAGGATAATCGGTCCGTGGGAAATGAAAAGATGAAGAGGGACGTTTCGGCCGCGGCACCCTATAATGTGCCTTATGGACGACGAAAGGCGAGCCGCATGATGAAAAAAATTCTTTTTGTTTTTGTATTGTTCCTGTTTTCCTGGGTGGGTGATACTGGGACGGCCGGGATTCTCGATCTTCGCATTAATGAATTCCTGTCTTCGAACACCCGCACCAATCTGGAACCGGAATCGTACAATTTCGTGGAATGGATTGAACTCTACAACGCCGGGGATGCCCCCGTTGATTTGGGGGGACTGTATCTTAGCGATGACCTCTATCAACCCGCCAAGTGGAGGATTACCGCCAAGACAGCCGCCGGCAACGTGATCGGGCCGAAAAGTTACCGGTTGATCTGGACCGATGGCACGAATCAGAAAGGCCATGCCAATTTCAAGCTGGACCGGGAGGGAGAAGAAATCGGGCTGTTCACTGCCGGCGGGGAGCTGATCGACTCCGTCCAATACCCATCGCAACGGCCGGATGTTTCTTTTGGGCGAAAAATCCCTGAGGAGGACAACTGGTATTATTTCGCCATACCGACTCCCGGGCAAGCCAACGATACGGAGGGAGTTCTCACCAAGGACACCGCACCGGCGCCGGAATTCAGCTTGCCGGGTGGATTTTACGGCGAAGAAAAGACCGTCCTGGTCAACATTTCATCCACCGCGGCGGTGATTCATTATACCCGGGATGGCTCGTTGCCCACCCGGGATTCCCCCCGGTACGATTCGCCCCTGACGATCGCGTCCACCACGGTGCTGCGGGCGCGGGCGTTCGAGGAGGGGCGTTTGCCCAGCCCGACGGTTACGCGGACGTATTTCATTCAGGAATCATTTACTTTGCCGACGATCTCCATTGCGATGGATCCTCCGCATTTGTGGGATGATGAAATCGGCATATATGTCACGGGCGTCAATGGGATTCCCGGCAATTGCGATAAGACTCCGCGGAATTTCAACCAGGATTGGGAGCGGCCGGCGCATATTGAATTCTATGAACCGGACGGCCGGCTGGGCTTCCAGGTGGAAGCCGGGATCAAAATTTTCGGAGGCTGCAGCCGGGACTATCCGCAAAAATCGCTGGCCATTTACGCCCGCAACAAGTACGGGACGAATCAAATCAGCTATCCCGTATTTCCGGATAAACCAATTCGGGCCTTCAAGAACCTGATCGTGCGCAACGGCGGCAACGATTGGATTCGCACCCTGTTTTCCGACGCGATGATGCAATACCTGCTGAAAGACCGGATGGACATCGACTACCAGGCCTACCGCCCCGTGATTTTGTTCCTCAATGGCGAATACCGGGGAATCATGAACCTGCGGGAGAAACTGAATGAGCACTATCCCGCGCAGAATTACGGGGTGGATCCCGAGCAGGTGGACCTGATCGAGAACGGCACGCGGGTGATGCATGGAGACGCCGAACATTATAACGCGTTGATGAACATGATTTACAATCAAAATATACAAGCCCCCCGCGTGTATGAAACCATCCAAACGCAAATGGATGTCCACGAATATATCAATTACGTGATTTCCAAAATCTATTATTCCAGCATGGATTGGCCGCATAACAACATCAAATACTGGCGGACCCGCATTCCCAGCGGCAAATGGCGCTGGATGACTTACGACAATGATTCCGGATTCGGGATTTGGTGGCCGGTAACCGATAATACGCTGAACACCGTATCGCAAGTAAAAAACGGCAATCCTTTTTTTCTGGGCCGGCTGTTGCTCAATTCCACGTTCCGGGATGAATTCATCCAGCGGTTCGCCGCGCATATCAATACCACCTTCGCGCCCAGCCGGGTGAAGCGGCTCATCGGCGATATGCAAGCCGTGCTGGAGCCGGAGATGCCCCGGCAGATCGCGCGGTGGGGCCGCAGCGGCGCCTCCGGGTGGGGGTACCGCATTTACACCACGATGAGCGAGTGGCATGCTCAAATTGACCTTATGAGGCGGTTCGCCGAGCAGCGGCCGGAGATCATGCGCCGGCATATCCAGTCCCGGTTTGGTTTGGCTGGCACGGCGGCGTTGACTCTGCAAGCCCTTCCCGGCGACGGCGGCCGGTTGTATATCAATGATGTTTCCATCGATAGGGAAAACGCCACGGGGATTTATTTTCTGGGCGTTCCCATGCGGGTGCGGGCGGTTCCTCATCCCCGCTACCGGTTTGCCGGGTGGCGCGAACGGCCTGAAGAGCGCGAATCCACCATTTCTCTGACCTTGACGGGAGACACCACCCTTACGGCGGTCTTCGAAGACATCACGGGCGTGGAGGATTGGGGAATATGGGAGGGGGAACAATAATAGGGATGGGAGGAATGGCTGACTTCGCAGGATTGAGCATGAAAATGATGAGGATTCCCAATTCCCGATTCGACTGGATTTTCCACTCGCGCGCCAAGCGGTTTAGGGCACTGATCCTGGTCTTTTTTTGGCTCCTGGATTTTTCTTTGTTGGGAATGGCTGGCACCGTTACCCGCGTGGAACATTTCGACAGGGAACCGGCGCACTGGGAAGGGATCAACAACCGTGGGACGCCTTTCGAACCCAAAACCGTCACGCAGGATTTCGGTTTCAGCCCATCGACTCACACTGCCGGAGGCCAACGGGGTGAAATCGGCGGCCTTCTTCATCCAGCCGGCGAGGCGGCCTTTTATGGTTACCGGTTGCCGGTTCCGCTCGACTGGAACCAGCCGCTCGGCGCCTCCGGCCGGATCTATGTGGCTACCGGCGCGAATCATTTTCTATTGGGCTTTTTCAATGAAAACACGTTGAATGAATGGCGGACTCCAAACACCTTGGTGGCCCGAATCAATGGCCGTGGGGATTATTTCCATTGCCATGTCGAATACGCTTCCAGCCGCTGGCGCGCCAACGCGGGGGTGATCGGCGCAATTGTGCCAGGTGAAAGGATTCTCCCGAAGGAACTCCCCGGCGGCCGGTCGTATGTTTGGCGGCTCCAGTATGATCCCCACAGCGCGGAAAGCGGCGGAAAACTGACCTTCACCATGGATGGCGAAACGGCAGAGTGCATGGTTTCAAAGGAACACCGCAGCGACGGGGCGGTGTTTACCCATTTCGGATTGTTGCCGATTCCCAAAACCTGGGATTCGCCTGGAGAGGCCTGGCTCGATGACGTGACCATCAACGGTACAGTTTTTGACTTCACGGAAGATCCCCAATGGGACCAGAAAAACAACCGCGTGACATACATCACCAAGGACACCCGCCCGCGGTTTGATTTCGGCTGGAGTCCGACCCATTGGGCCGGCGGCCGCGCACCGGGGGAACTGGGCGGCTTGATATTCCGCGGGGATTGCCGCGAACCGGCCCGCCTGGCGGCCTATGGGGATCGCATCGGGCCGCTCACATTGGATAGTCCACTCCGGGTCCGGGGGAAAGTATGCATGATCCGTGGGATTTCGGACAGCACGGCTTCGATCGGATTTTATAACTCCACTTGGAGTTTGTATTCCAATCCGGCCCAGGATCAATCGATTCCCCTGGATTATCTGGGAGTGAACATCGAAGGGCCGTCGAGCGAGGGATTTTATTTTTATCCCGTTTATCGCGCGCATGGTGACCCATCTGGTTATCTGGGCAGCGGCTCCGGGACCGTGCCGCGGATTTATCCGGACCGGCGGGTTCACGATTGGTCTTTGCAATACGATCCTTCCGGCGCCAACGGCCGCGGACGGATCACGGTCACCTTGGATGATCAAACCTGTGTGTTGGACTTGGCCCCTGAAGCCCGTTCCACCGGCGCGGTATTCGACCGCTTCGGGATCTGCACCCCTTGGATCGATGGCAACAGTGTGACAGTCTTTTTTGATGATCTGGAATACACGTGCCAAGAAGAGGAAGAAGGCAGGTGATTGACCTCGAGGCCTGATTTCGCAAGGATTCCTCCCGGATAGGTTTCCACCGGGACCGGAGCGATAAGGAAGCCTTTTTCGTCCTTTCAGGACTATTTTAACCTCCCAGGCGCAGCTTGATCAGTTCCCACAGCATGGAGGGGGCGTCGCGGTGCATGCGCAGGCGCGACTTGGAATTGTCGCTCCAGGTGATCGGCACCTCCTGCACTTTGAAGCCATGCCGCCGCAAGCGCCAGATCAGTGCCACGTCGAACGCCCAGCCGGTGGTGTGGATTTCCTCCCGCACGGCCTCGATGGCCGCTTTGCGGAACGCCTTGGCCCCGCATTGCGTGTCCCGGTAGGGGAATTGAAACAGGAGACGTACGATCAGGTTGAAGATCCGGCTGGCCACCCGGCGGGCCAGCGGCTGCGGGATCGCCTGATGGCTTTGCGGCAGCCAGCGCGAGCCGATGGCGGCATCCGCTTCGCCCGCCGCGACCACATCCAGCAGGCGGCGCAACTCGGGCGCGGTGGTGGCGTTGTCGGCGTCGGCGAAGGCCACGATTTCCCCCTCGGCCAGTTCGAATCCCTTCATCACCGCCCCGCCCTTGCCCTGCCGTTCCGGTGTGATCCAGACGCGCACGCAGGGATATTCCCGCTCCAGTTCCAAGGCGATTTCGGCTGTGCGGTCCCGGGAACCGTTGACGATAATGCGCAGTTCCGCCTCGCCATCCGGAAAGTGGTCCTGGAGATACGCCGCGTAGTCCCGCACCGTATCGCGGATGCGGGCTTCCTCGTTATAGGCGGGAATGATGATGGAATATTTCATGACGAATCGGCCGCCGGTTTAGAGTTCGATCGTGTCGAAGCCGCACAGATCGCGGATTTGCTGGATGCGTTCTTCGATAGCCCGTTTTTCGATATGGGCCAACCGGTTCAAGCTGAAATCCTCCACGCAGAACGAGGCCATCACCGTGCCGATTACCGCCGCCTGTTTCATCGCGGGGAATGAGTGGTTCCCGGTCCGGGCAAGATAGCCCATCATCCCGCCCGCGAAGGTATCGCCCGCGCCGGTGGGATCCACCACTTGGCGCAAGGGGACCGCCGGCACGAAGAATTCACTCTCCCGGGTGAACAATGCCGCTCCCGCGTCGCCCCGTTTGATCACCACCAGCCGTGGCCCCATCGACAGCAGCGCGTCGGCCGCCGAGCGGATGGTCTGCCGGCGGGTCAGCATCCGCGCCTCTTCGTCGTTGACGAAAAAAATCCCCACCCGCTGAATAACTTGGTTCAGAAGATCCGGCGTGGTCCGGATCCATAGATTCATGCTGTCCGCCGCTGTCAGGGGATTGCCCCGCATGGCGTCCAGCACATCCAATTGCAATTGGGGGTGAATGTTAGCCAGAAATACGGTGGTTATCCGGTCATACGGCGGATCAATCCGGGGGGTGAATTCGCCGAACACTCCCAGTTGGGTGTCCAGTGTCACCCGGTTGTTCATGTCGTCCTCGTAGCGTCCATGCCAGAAAAACGTCTTTCCCGGTTTTTTCTCCACGCAAGTCAAATCTACTCCTTGATCGCGCAGCCGGGCTTCGTGTTCCGGAGGAAAATCGTCCCCCACCACGCCTACCACCGCGGGCGACGCGAAATACCGGGCCGCGCAGGAGGCGAACACCGCCGCGCCGCCTAAAATCCGTTCCATGGTAGCGCGGGGGGTCTCAATGGTATCCAATCCAATGGAACCGACAATCAGCAACTGAGGGGAGGTCATCTAGTCTTCCTTCTGTTCGAATCAGTTTTGGCAGGCCATCCACGCTTGTTCTAGGGATACTCGAGGGAAACTCGAGAAAGCGTGGGCTTGGCGTCGATACAGAACTCATCTTAAGTCATGGATCTACCTTGGGAAAGGGTATGCAATAGCCAGGGAGAAAAACCAAACCGGCAAGCCATCGCTTGGCGGCAATGGCAGAAGACTCATCCGGCAGGCGGGGGACTTCGGGTACCAGACCGAATCCATGCGCGGCCGAGCCGATCCCCTTCACGGGCGGGAACCAGGTTATGAGATCCTGAATTTGAAATCCCCAAATAAAAATAATAGGGGAGAAAGGATACACGACCCCAATGCGGCATTCCGGCCGCTCCCGGCGCGGGCATTGGAGTGGGATTCAATCCGTTTTCTCGACTTGCATTTCTTTGGGGATGACCACAATCCCTTCTTCTGTCCGCATGAACTGGCGCTGGTCTTGTTCGGCGTCATAACCAATCACACATCCGTCGGGAATCCGGACATTCTTGTCAATGATGGTGTTGCGGATGCGGCAATGACGGCCAATCACGGTCCCATTAAAGACCACGCATCCCACCAGTTCGCTGCCCTCACCGATCTCCACCAGCGGCGAGATCACGCACCGGTCCAGGTTTCCTTCGATCCGGCATCCGCCCGAAACGAACGAACGCGCGATGCGGCCCTGCTGGGAGTTGCTCAGGTTCAAGCGGCAGGGCGGCAACTGAAACGAGGAACTGCGGAACGGCCATTCACTCGAAAACAGATTAAACGACTGGTTTTCGTTCAGCAAATCCATATTCGCCTGATAGTAACTCATCAGGTGGCCCACGTCGCGCCAATAGGGGTCCGCGCCCTGGCGGCTGAAGGGGTAGGCATACAAGGCCACCCCGCCTTTCTGGACCAGGCGGGGGAAAATATTCTTTCCCAGATCGTGCTGGGAACGGAGGTCCTTGTGGTCCTCGATCACCGAACGGACCATGCAGGCCGTGTTGAACACGTAAATGCCCATGTTGACCAACGCCCGGTCCGGCCGGCCGGGAATCGCGGGAGGATCTGCCGGTTTCTCGACGAATTGAATCACCCGGTGATCCGCATCCACCTGCATCACCCCAAATTCCGTGGCTTTCTCCCGCGGATATTCATAACAAGCGATGGTGGCGTCCGCCTTTTTATCCACGTGATAGGCCAGCAGATCGTGATAATCCATCCGGTAGATGTGATCCCCGGAAAGAATCAGCGTCCGTTCGGGTTTCCATTGTTCAAGCAGAAAGATGTTTTGATAGATGGCGTCGGCGGTCCCTTCGTACCAGCGCGAATGCATGCGTTTCTGCGGCGGGACGGTCTCGATATATTCCCCCAACTCCCGGCTCAGCAGGTTCCAGCCATCCCGGATATGACGGTAGAGCGACTGGGATTTGTACTGCGTCAACACATAGATCTGGCGCAAACCCGAATTAATGCAATTGGACAGCGTGAAATCGATGATCCGGTACGATCCCGCGAACGGCACCGAGGGCTTGGACCGGTCCTTGGTCAGGGGATAGAGACGTTCTCCCTGACCTCCGGCCAGAATCAGCGTCAGTGTATTCCGAAGCAGGGATGGAGCCAATCGATCCATGAAAATCAATCCTTCCTTGCATACCCGCCGCCCGGGGCAAACCTGTGCCTCATTGTACAACCGGATGGTTTTTTCTTTGAAGGAATGTGGGGGACGGGAAAAAGCCGAAAGAAGAGAGAGAAGTAGAGTTATAGCGGCTCTCCCAGAGGGAGAGGGGATGTCGGGTATGGATTTCATCGATCTTGTCAACGAGATGCGAATCCGTGATCTGAAAAAAGTACACATTCCCCGGATGAACCTAAAAAAGGTACGCATTGGCCGGATGAGCCAAAAACAATATTCCTCAAGGGTATCCAGAAGATATCGGGTGCGCCATGAGAGAATATCAGGCTGGTGAATCCTCCCGCGGGTCCTCGAATACCCGCTCGAAATACGGCAGGATCACCCAGTTTCCATTGGTGAAGAGAATGGTGCTGGGGCCCAGCCTCTGGGAGGCGGTCCAGGTTTCGCCCAGGATATGAATGACTGTGCCCGGGTGGATGGCCCGGCGGGCGCGCACCATCCGCGCGCAGCCTTCGCTGCAAGTGAGGTCCCGCGAGGCTTGTTTTATTTTTTTAAGAAGCGTTTCCCGTTCCTTGTCCAGATTCAGGATCGCTTCTTCAACCGGGCGCTTCCGATCGTCCAGCGGAAGCGGACTGGTTTCGTTTGGGAGTTCTTCATCCGGGGCGGACTGCAATAGACGGTCTTTCTCGTCTTCCTTGGCCTGGAGTTGGCTGCGTAAATGTTCCACTGTTTCCCGTAAGCCGGGGAGTTCGTTTCCCAAAAACAATTCGGTGGGGGTGCCCGCCTCCGAGCCGATTTCCACCGCGCAGATGTCTTCCCAGGCCTCCAACTTCCCTCCCACGATCTGGCCATTCGGACCTTCCGACACGATCCGGCGGGCGGAGACTTCCGACTCGATGATCGGCCCCCGGACCACCACGTCTCCACCGGCCTGGATCCGCGTTCCCTGCACATAGGTGGTGAGGACATGCTTTCCGGTTTGGAGCACGGCTTTTCCTTTGCCGTAAATCCCCCCCCGGCAAAACACGGTGCCTTGGGCCCGGACGGCCGCCTGCTCAATCATCCCCCGCACCGCGATGTCTTCTCCCGCTTCCACCGCGAAGTCCGAAAGCACGTTCCCGTGAACATACACCGATACGGGTGATTTGATATCTCCCGAGTTGGTATTCACGTTGCCGCGGATTATCTCGGCCGCCGTCACGATTACCTGGCCGCCTTCCACATACGCGAATCCTTCTACCAGGGAGAACAGACCGGTTCGATCCAGGTCTACGGCGCAATTCCGTATGGCGGGCAGTTCGGCCTCTTCTCCCCACAGAGCCGGAATCCGGCTGCCGAAAACATCCATCCCCGGTTCGCCTTCCGTGGCGGGGATCTTGCGAAACACGGCTTGCCCCTTTTTCACGGGGATAAAGAGAATCTGCGGTTTCAAATCCGCTCTGCCGCCGGATCCCGCGGGGATGCCAGTCGTGCCAAATAAGTTCAGCTCGTCCTCGATCCGCCCCGGCCGGCCCGCCGTGGGTTCTTTTCCCCGCGCCACGCCGATGTCTTGGTCAAATTGTTTATTTTGGAATATCGCTTGAATCGCTTCTTCATCGATACCCTGCACGATCCCCCGCCGCCGCAAGGAATCTTTCACTAACGCCGGCGTCCACAAGTCCGGCGCGGCGGATGGAATCCGGATGTGGACCGCCATGGCATCCGGTTCGATCCATAGCGGGGGGCCGAGCGCTACCGCCGCTTCCCGCAAAAAGGCCACGGAATCGCCCGTGAGACTTTCTCCCCACGGCCGGAGGCTTTTCCCCTGCCGGACTAATTGATAGATCGAGATAAGGTGGGCACCGGCCGTATCCCGGATCTGCTCCGGCGGTTGTTTATCAAGCGCCTTTAGGCATTGGGCGAGGGCAAGGCTCGATTCCCGAAATGCCGCGGCGAGGGGTTCCAGGTCTTTGTGCATGGCTAGAGAGGACGCGAACCGGTCCGCTCCTTCTTGGAGCAAAACGATAGCCCGTTTGATGAGCTCCGCCTCGAGGGCCGCACGAAGGGTCGTTGAAGTGGTCATGGCGTTGTGACGGTAATGGAATTCTCCCGTATGGGCCAGATTGCTATCGTACTCGTGGATCCGTTTCCCTGGCTTTCTCCGGTGATGCCTAGTCAAGGTAGGATATTCAAAACGGAAGCCCCTCGAAAGGCCAGAAGGGAGAGTTTCCCGTGCGAGGAGTTCCATGCAGCAGGGAAATAAGCGCCTCCAGGATATCAAAGCGCTTTACGGATTGACCATGCGGTTGGGCTGTCCGGTGGATTCCAATACGGAAAGCCATAAATCGCTTTCCGGGTCAAGGGATTTGCGTCCTGTCACCACCGCCTCGATGGGCACATGGGTCAGTTGGGATTTCCATGAACCCACCAACATGCCCGTCCGGCCGCTCATGGCCGCGTGCACGGCGGCATGCGCCATCCGCAGGCAATACATCCGGTCGGAGGGGAATGCCTGCAAGGACCGCACCATATAGCTGGGATCGATATACCGGACTACGGCCTCGATCCCCCGGTCTTTGAAATAGGTTTTCACCCGCTCTTGCAGAAATCCGCCGATGTCCGCCAATTTCGGGTTGCCGGACGCGTCCCGTTCCCGTTCTGCCGAGCCTTTTGTTATCAAGTCCTGGCCGGCGCCTTCCGCCACCACCACCAAGGCGTGGTGCCGTTTCAGGATCCGCCGTTCCAAGGCCGCCAGGAAACCATTGGGAGGATCCAGATCAAACGGCACTTCCGGCACCAAGGTGAAATTCACCTCTCCGCTGGCCACCGCCGCGGTGGCGGTCAACAAGCCGGATTCCCGGCCCATCAGTTTGACGATCGCGATGCCATTGCAGGCCCCCACCGCCTCCGCGTGGGCGCTCAACAACACCGTGGTCGCCACGGAATACGCCGTCTCGAATCCGAAACTTTTCTCCACAAACAATACATCGTTGTCGATGGTCTTCGGGACGCCGATCACGGCGATTTCCAACTTCCGCTTTTGAATCTCCTCCACCAACGCCATGGCTCCCCGTTGCGTTCCATCTCCTCCGATCGTGAAGAGCAGATTGATCCCCCGCCGGACCATGAAATCCACCATGGCTTCCACCGGCTGGGGGCCCCGGGACGAGCCGAGCATCGTTCCCCCCCGCGTATGGATTTGATTGACCGCGGCGGGATCCAAGGGAATCGGTTCCAGGCCGGAATTCTCCACCAATCCCTTGAATCCATAGCGGATGCCCAAGATCCGGCGCACGCCATAATGAAAATAAAGCGATTGCACAATCCCCTGGATCACGTCGTTGAGGCCCGGGCATAGGCCGCCGCAGGTCACGATGGCCGCCGTGACGTCTTCGGGTTTGAAATAAATCCGGTCGCGCGGCCCGGCAGCCTCGAACGCGGGGGGATCGATTCCCCGCTCCAGGTATTTCCGGATTGAGGACAATGATTCGTCATAGAGGATCCGTTCCTCGTCCGCCACGAAATTGGCGATCAAGTCGCCCATGATGTGGGATAATTGCATCGGCGAAGCATACCGGGGAGGGCCCAAGCGGCAAATGGTGAAATCGGGAAGGGTTGAATCTTTCATGGAGAATGTGCCTTTCTCTTTCCCTCGTCCGTTGGGGACAAGCCGTGGGGAAAGTCCCCGAGGCAAGACGTCCCTGTATGCTTACCCCGAGGATAGGAGAAATGATTTCACCGGCTGCCCCGATTGGATACCGATCGAATTGATTCAATCGTAGCACCCGTCTCCGATGAATTTTGGAAATCCGTTTCGCTGATTAAACCAACTTCATCCGGTTTATCAATCCCGGCCATCAAGCGCCCCGCCATCCGCCGGATCCGTTCCATGCCGCCGCGGGATTTTTCATTTTTGGGGCATGCCAGAAAGGACGGGAATCTCAGGGTCCGCTGTAGGGGAATAACTCGGTAGACAAATACCTCTCCCCGGTGTCTGGCAACACCACCACGATATCCTTGCCCGGACCCAGCTTCCGGGCCTGCTGCATTGCGCAATAGCAAGCCGCTCCGCAGGAAATCCCCGCGAAGATTCCTTCTTCCTTGCACAACCGCCGGGCGGTCTCCATGGCTTGATCGTTGGTCACCGTCATCACTTCGTTCACCAGGCTCATGTCCATGATCTGGGGAATGAAGCCCGCGCCGATTCCCTGGATTTTGTGCGGGCCTGGGCTGCGTCCCGACATCACCGCCGAATGCTCCGGCTCCACCGCCACCAGTTGGATATCCGGCTTCTTCTCGCGCAGGAACCGTCCCGCGCCCGTGATTGTGCCTCCTGTGCCCACGCCACAGACCAGCATGTCGATCCGGCCTTCGGTTTGTTCCCAAATCTCGGGGCCCGTGGTCCGGTAATGAATCTCGACATTCGCGGGATTGTTGAACTGCTGGGGTAAAAAAGATCCCGGCATTTCCCTGGCCAGCGCCTCGGCCTTCTCGATCGCCCCCCGCATTCCTTTCGGCCCCTCCGTCAGGACGATTTCCGCCCCAAAGGCCTGCAGAATTTTCCGGCGTTCCAGACTCATGGTTTCCGGCATCACCAAAATGCACCGGTAGCCTTTCACCGCCGCTACCATCGCCAAGCCGATTCCCGTGTTGCCGCTGGTTGGTTCGATGATCACCCCGCCGGGGCTCAACAAGCCGTCCCGTTCCGCCGCTTCGATCATCGACTTGCCGATACGCTCCTTCACGCAGCCCGCCGGATTCTGCGATTCCAACTTGGCCCACACCGCGGCCATCGCGCCATTGACTAGTTTATTCAACCGGACAATCGGGGTATCCCCAATCAATTCAATAATGTTGTTAGCCCGTTTCGCCATTGCCACCTCCTTGTTTCTTTGGACTGGATTGACATAGAACGGATCAGTGCGTGGAGTCAGAGCCGTATTATAAGACATTATGTATTCTATATCAAAGATAGGCATTATACAATGTTGCAAACATTGGGGGGCAGACCGATTTCTTCGATATATTCGATCTATTTGAATCGATATGATTGACATGAAATCTCATTGAAGCCGCGGATGGAATTCCGTGGGTGTATTAAGGGGAATCCCCAAAGGGATTTTGCTGGGACCGGAGGGGAGTAAGACACAGACGGAAAGATAGGATGGGGTGAAGAGGCTCTACCGTATCTCCGTCTTCATCCAAGAGGGAGGATCTTCATCCGCAGTCTTGCTCAGGCAAAAACCAAGATTCGCGAAGATGGAACCTGGTATCCGCCTCCCGGAGCGAATCCTCTCAAGAATTCAATCGAAGGAATACTTTATCGGCTGTACGTCCTTCCAATCTGCCCGACGATCGCCCGCTTCACTTCCAGCGGATCGATCTCACCCGTATGGCGGTAGATAATCCCCCCGCCGGGTTTGACCAAAATGGTATGGGGAATGGCGCCGGCCCATTGTGCGTCCACCGCGTCCATCAACGCGTCCTTGTCCGTTCCCGAGTAATGGTAATTGGGGTTGGAGGCCTGCTGTTTCTTCAAAAACGTCAGAACCTTGTCACCGTCCTTCGGATCGTCGGCGCTGATGGTGATCAACTCCACGTTGCGGTGCCGGTACATGCGGTAAATTTCCACCAAGTGAGGGAACTCGGTCACGCACGGCCCGCACCACGTGGCCCAGACATTGATCAGCCGGTAGTTTTCGGATTGGTTCCGCACCAACTCCGCGATCCCTTTGACGTCGATAGGTTGGACCTTCACTTCCTCCCGGGCCAGCTTCTCCATGAATTCTTTCACCGAATCGCGTTTGTCGTTCCACTTGATCGAGCACCCAAACGGCCGGGTGGTGTCGATGGGCACCGGCGCGCCGGCCAGGACGGCTTCCAAGGCATTGCGCAGGTCGAAGGAGGTGACTTTATCCTCGTTTTCGTTATTGTCGATCCGTCCCCGGTACTGCAGCTTGCGCTCCGCGTCGAAGACGAAGGCGTGGGGCGTTGCCACCGGGCCGTATTGCCTGGAGACTTCCTGGTTGTCGCCGTCGTACAGATACGGGAAGTTGAATTTCATGTACCCGGCACGCCGTTTCATTTCTTCGAATGAGTCGTTCAGGTCCGTATAGCCCAATTCGTCCAGGCGCAAGGCCAGGGGATCGTTCGGCGAGATGGCCACGAAGGCCACGCCCTTGGGCGTGTAGTCCTCGACCAATTTCATGATCCGTTTCTCGTAGGCCTGCGCGGTGGGGCAGTGATTGCAGGTGAAGATCACCACGAGCACTTTGGCGTCCGCGAAATCCTTCAGCGAATACGTTTTATCGTCCACGCCCGGCAGGCTGAAATCCGGCGCGGCCGCCCCGATTTCCAACGGTTGCGGCTCTTCCGCCGTCATGCCTGCCAAGCCCAGGCCGAATACCCCCATCACTACCCATTTCCAGTACGTTTTCATGACGCGATCCTCTCTTGAGTCATAGAAATTAGGTGAAGGCATTGTAGCGGATTTTTCGATCAGGATATACGCATGTCATGGGCGAAACCGCCAGGCTTGATTGGGGGGCTACGCTATGCTTTGAGCCCGCTCAGCACGGTGGGTGCACGGTGGCATTCCGTGCGAGCGGACCTTCGTGTCCGCCCTAGCAACTTCTCCCTCTCCCTCCGGGAGAGGGCCGGGGTGAGGGATAACCTTTCGTTTCGCTTCAGCATGCCGATTCGACGCGAAAATCCCTTGTCCACTGCCGTAGGGTCGCGCGGCCACGCGTCCCCGCCATCCCTACGGAAACGGTTAGAACCTAGGGCGCGAACGCCCCCATCTTGGTCATCGGGTCAATCCAGGCCATCCCGATTCAGACAATAACCCCCCCCTCCCATCTCAACCCATTCCCTGTCCCGCGCTATGATATTTTGTCAACATCACCCTCGATTCCAAGGATCAAGGCGTAGCATGAACAAAGCCATGCCCAGTCCGGTCAACGCGAGTTCGCCCGGCGCGGATGACATATCGCCCATGATGCGGCAATACCTCGCCATGAAGGAACGGTGCGGGGACGCGATCCTGTTTTTCCGTTGCGGCGATTTCTACGAGATGTTCCTGGACGACGCGGTCAAGGCGTCCGAATTGTTGGACATCGCCCTGACGCGCAAATCGGCAGGCAAGGGCCAGACGGTTCCCCTTGCCGGCATCCCCTATCACGCCGCGCAGAACTATATCTACCGCCTCACCCGCCTCGGCTACCGGGTCGCCGTCTGTGAGCAGATGGAACAACCCCAGAAGGGCAAAAAAATCATCCACCGCGAATTGATCCGCACCATCTCGCCAGGGACTATCATCGATTCTGATGTCATTGATGGGAAAGAGAACAATTTCCTCGCCGCCCTGTTCGACGGCGGCCTGGCGGGCTGGGGCCTGGCCAGCGTGGATGTCACCACCGGTGAGTTCCGGGCTACCTGGGAGAACGGGCCGGAAGGCTGGCGTTCCATCCTGGCCGAACTGGGCACGCTCAATCCCAGCGAAATCCTGGTGGAGGAAGCAGCCGCCCGTGACGAGGAACTCAAGAAGCAACTGCGGGCTCAGGCCGATTGCCTGATCACCGCCTTGCCTCCCACGGCCTTCTCGGCGTTGGATTTCGAAGCGCGGGGCGTGGAAATCGTTACCGCCGCGGATCTCAAGCGGCTTCAGGCGGACCGGGACCTCTACCTCGCCGCCGCGGCCGCTATCTTGTCGTACCTGGAAACGCATCAAAAGGACACGCTCGGCTATATCCGCACATTGGAGCTTTATCGCCGCAGTGGGTTTTTGATCATCGACAAAAACACCGAGCGGAATCTGGAACTGCTCACGTCTACCGGAGAAGGCGGCAAGAAATTTTCCCTCCTGGGCGTGCTCGATCTCACCGCCACCGCCATGGGCGGCCGCCTGCTGAAACAGTGGATTCTCCGGCCTCTGCTCGATCTCGACAAAATCCGCGCCCGCCAGTCGATGGTCCGCCTGCTGGTGGAACAGCCCAACCTCCGTGAGGAGCTGCGCCAGTGCCTGCGTTCCGTCCACGACCTGGAACGCCTTTTGGGCCGCGTGACCTTCGGCAACGCCAACGCCCGCGACCTGGCGGGTCTCCGGCTGTCGCTCGAACAACTGCCCCGCATCAGCGCGTTGCTGCAGGAAACCGGCGAAATCCCCACCATCCGGAGGGCCTTGTTCCGGGAAGAAGACCCCGCGGCCGGTCCGGATTACGTTTCCCCCACAGGCGAATTGATTGATCCGGTGATGGAAATCCGCGAACTGCTGGCGGCGGCCTTGGTGGACGATCCGCCCCTTACCGTGCGGGATGGCGGCATGATCCGCGATGGCTACGACCGGGAACTTGATGAACTCCGCGCCATGCGTAAGGACGGCCGCGGCTATCTCGCCCAACTGCAGGAACAAGAACGCGCCCGCACCGGCATCCCCTCGCTGCGGGTGGCTTACAACAAGGTATTTGGCTATTACATCGAGGTTACCAACACCCACAAGGACAAGATTCCCGAGACATACATCCGCAAACAGACCTTGACCAACGCCGAACGCTTCATCACGTCCGAACTCAAGGAATTTGAGGCTAAAATCCTCCACGCCGAGGACCGCATCCGCGAATTGGAGTTTGAAATCCTCCAGAAACTGCTCGTGGCCGTGCGCGGCTACGGCCCCCGCCTCAAAAGCGTGGCGCATCAACTCGCCCGCCTGGATGTGTTGCAAAGTTTGGCCGAGGCCGCGTCCCGGAACGGTTATGTCTGCCCGGAGATGAACGATTCGGGCGTGATCGACATCCGTGAAGGCCGCCATCCGGTACTCGAACGGGCCGCCGTGGTGGAATCCTTCGTCCCCAATGACTGCCGTCTCGACCAGGACAACGAGCAGATCCTCATCATCACAGGGCCCAACATGGCGGGAAAATCGACCTACATCCGCCAGGTAGCGCTGATCACCCTGATGGCCCAGATGGGCTCGTTTGTTCCCGCGCGCACGGCCTCCATCGGCCTGGTCGACCGCCTCTTCAGCCGCGTGGGCGCGTCCGACGACCTCGCCCGCGGCCGCTCCACCTTCATGGTCGAGATGAGCGAAACAGCCCACATCCTTACCCACGCCACGCCCAACAGCCTCGTCATTCTCGACGAGATCGGCCGGGGAACCAGCACGTTCGATGGCGTGTCCCTGGCCTGGGCTATCGTCGAATACCTGCACGGCCTGCGGGGCAAGGGCGTCAAGACTCTTTTCGCCACGCACTACCATGAACTCGCCGCGTTGGAGGAAACCCACCGCCGGGTGATCAATTATCACGTTCAGGTCAGCGAGGAAGGCGGAACGGTACGGTTTTTATACCGGATCGGCCGCGGCTACACCGACCATTCGTATGGCATCCATGTGGCCGACCTGGCAGGCGTTCCCAAACGGGTCACCTCCCGGGCGCGTAAGATCCTGCAGCGCCTGGAGCGCGGCGAGCATCTGGCCCTGCAGCCGTCCCGCGATAACGGCGGTGCGTACCAGATTTCGCTCTTCAGCATGCTCGACGAACCGTTCCGTGCCCGCCTGGCCGATCTCGATCCCGAGACCCTCTCTCCCATCGACGCCCTGCACATTCTGACCGAATTGGTCTCCGAAGCCCGCCGGTAAGGATCTGGGAATTCGAATCAGCAAATGCGGGATGAGGCAAGGGAATCTTGCCGGGATGGAGCCAGGTGTATACCCAGGTTATTGCTTGGTTAATCCTACCCCTTACCCTCCATTGGTTGGGGGCTGGTTCTTTGATACGCTGGAGGATCAGTCCGGCATGGGATAAGGAGGAAGGCGATCATGATAGGCGCACTCACGCAAGGCACCCGGCGGGATTTTCTGCGGAGAATGGGCAGCGCTGCCTTGGGGCTCACCGCGGGCTGGGCGCGGCTGGGCCTGGCCAACGCGCAAGAGCAACGCAAACCCAATTTTGTTGTTATTTTTTGCGATGATCTGGGCTATGGCGATTTGAGTTGCTACGGCGCAAAAAAAATCCGGACTCCCAACCTAGACCGCATGGCGGAAGAGGGGATGCATTTCAACAGTTTCTATGCCTGCGCACCGGTGTGCACGCCATCGCGCGCGGGATTGCTGACCGGGCGGTACCCCATCCGCAGCGGGCTGACGAATGTCTTGTTTCCGAATAGCCAGGACGGGATCGATGATACGGAAATCACGCTGGCCGAAGCGCTGAAAACCTGCGGCTACGCCACCGCCTGCATTGGCAAGTGGCACCTGGGGCATCAGCCGTCCTTTCTGCCCACGCGGCATGGTTTCGATTATTACTTTGGAATCCCCTACAGCAACGATATGGATGTGCCAAAACGGGGCGATCCGCCGATCCCCCTGATGCGCAACGAGGCAATCATCGAGCAGCCCGCGGATCAGGACACGCTCACCCGGCGTTACACCGAGGAAGCCCGCCGGTTCATTGCGGAACACAAAAACGAGCCTTTCTTCCTCTATCTGCCGCATACCATGCCGCATGTGCCGCTGCATGCATCGCCCTCCTTCGCCGGCCGTTCCCCAGGCGGCCTCTACGGCGACGTAGTAGAAGAGATCGACTGGAGCGTGGGTGAAATTCTGGCCGAATTGAAGCAACAAGGCCTGGACGGGAACACCCTCGTCATCTTCACCAGCGACAACGGTCCGTGGTTATCCCAACGGGAGAACGGCGGCAGCGCGGGAAAATTGCGCCTGGGCAAAGGAACCACCTTTGAGGGCGGGATGCGCGAGCCGTGTATCATGCGCTGGCCGGTAACCATCCGGGCGGGAAGCGTCTATGACGGTCCGGCCGGCACACTGGATCTGTTCCCAACCCTGGTAGGCCTGGCGGGCGGTTCATTACCGGAAGGCCGTGTCTACGATGGATGCGACATCCGCCCGGTGCTCATGGAAGAAGGCGTCCGGCCGGCGAAGGAGTTTTATTATTTCAATGGGCAGGAGCTGCAAGCCTGCCGGCATGGGCGTTGGAAAGCCAAGAAGCCCTTCAAGGGCAATGTGTATGGCGAGCCGCTGGAACATCCCTGGCTGCTGTTCGACCTGGAGCGGGATCCGGGGGAAACCACGAACCTGGCGGACCGGCATCCGGCCATCCTGGCTTCCCTGCAAATGAAAATGGATCAATTTCGGAAAGATTTGGGTGATGTGCCCAAGGCGAAACGGTGAGAATCTATTCCGGGAATCCCTGTTGACCGAAGCGAATTGATTTTCCGGCCGGAGGGGTCCCCGCCGGGCGTGGCGCTTTTCACCTCCGCCTGGAGGGTGGCTTCGCAGCGGTCGATCCGAAAAGTCCCCAGCGCGGGAAAAGGATGCTGTTTAATTTCAATCAAGTATTCCTCACCCGGCGCAAGCTCGATATCGAAAGAGTAAATCTGCTCATGGATCCGTTGGGTATATCGTTCCCGGGCGTGAAGGATGACATAGATGTCCGTCAGGGTTTGTGTTCCGCTGTTGATCAACGTCCCGTGGGGTTTAATAAGAGTACATTTAGCTTGGGGAGGAGGTGGCATTCCGGCTGGCAGATCTTTGGCATATTGATCCACCAACATTACCTGTGCTTCCCACCGCCCATCCTTCAAGGTGAGCCCGGGACTTGATTCGCTGCTAATAATGAGCGGTCCGGATTGGCCTGGAGAACACCCGGCGGCCGCGATCACCACGGCCGCCAGGGATAACCATACCCGGAAAGACCTTTTGATTTTCATGATGGATAACTCTATTCTTTTAATATATCATTAAACATCGCCATGGCATCATCCAAGGTTATTCCCAAAGCCTTTGGAAAGAGAGAGATCTGTTGGGTTTCGATATCTATACCAGTATCGGAACTCGTTCTTTCAATTTTTGTCCTTGAGCCTGTTCGATGGTCAGTGATTTCACAACCGGCAGGGAAAGCAAACGAATCCGCTAAGGATTGAATATCCACATTCCGAACCAAACTTATCACCTCGAATTTTGTTGGTTGAAAGTCCATATCATAAACAGTCTGAACTCCCGTTTTGGGGAAATGTACACCATCCTCCAAGGTCATCCATTCCAGGATGCTGTGCTGCAGAACATCCTTCCAAGGTGAATTCCCGTCCGGGCGGGTCTGGCGAAAAATCTTTACAGGCAACATGCCATGATTCTGATCGAAGGTGACCTGATATCGGATTTCACCCTTGGCGGTCTTGGCGATCAGATTCACAATGTTGTAATTTCCGTCCAGCGATTGAATCAATGGGTCTGGTTTTATATATTCGACTTCGCCACGCAAGATATTGGGTATTTCG
>ERZ795045.1263-NODE-1263-length-29225-cov-5.624957_pt1 | contig 29225 bp, 28 predicted proteins | sample MGYA00375129_ERZ795045 | MGnify/ENA primary metagenome ERZ795045 (study PRJEB30174, sample SAMN05720166) | activated sludge metagenome | isolation source: anaerobic digester from wastewater treatment plant | place: Japan | collected 2015-05-15 ...
GGACCGCCTCGGTCGATTGCGGGGTGGTGTCGCCTCGATGACAAGGCGACACCGCTAGCCGCCGTCTCGTGATCGTCGACCCTCTCAGTAGAGCCTTCTCAAGGCGACGAGGGCGCCCTCCACGGCATCCCTGCCCAGGCCCAGGATGCGCATGCTCTCGTCGATCGGCCTGGGGTCGGGGTTCTCGATCACGAGGCCGGGGAGGAACCTCAGGCTCAGCGTGTCCGCGACGTGGACGAGATGGACCAGTTCTTCATGAGCCGTCGCGTGAGCTGGGTCGTGGTGGAAGAGGATCGCCTCCCTGATGGACGCGGGCAGGCCCCAGGCCTCGGAGAGGTGGAGCCCTGCCAAGTTGTGGTCGATGCCGAAGATGGAACGTTCGAGAGCGCTCGAGTCTTCGCCGTGGGCCTTGAGGACGCGGTAGAACAGGGGTTGGATGCGGGCCATGTACTGGTCGAGCACCACCTTCCCGATGTCGTGGAGCAGCCCGGCGGTATAGGCCGTCCGGGTCGGGACGGGGGCGCCCGCCCTGGCGAGCCCGTCGCAGAGCCTTGCCACCGCGAGCGAGTGGAAGAAAAGCCCCCCGCGCATGAGCGAATACCCGTTCTCAGAACACCCCACGAGGCGTTCGATGTGGGCCGTCATGACGAGCTGCAGGAGGGTCGTGGTGCCCAGGATCGTGACCGCGTCGTCTATGGAATCGACGCGCCTGTGGATGCCCAGGTATGGCGAGTTGCACAGCCTGAGGACGTCGGCGCTGAGCACCTGGTCCTTCTTGATCTCCGAGGCGACGGTCGAGATGTCGGTGTTGTCTTCCGAGAGCATCTCCGAGACCCTGATCGCGATCTGCGGGATGGGCCTGAGGTTCTCGATGGACCTCCCTATCTCCGCTAACGTCGGCAAGGGGGTCTCCTTCCTGGGTCTCGAACGGATCTCGTCGATGATCGGCTCGATCGTGCACGTTGTCCTGTCCATGTCCAGGTTCATGCACAACCCGGCCAGCCCGCCCGCCTCGAGGATCCTCGCATGGACGCCGTTGTCCGCGAGGGTCTCCATGGCCGCTTCCAGCGTCCTGCCCCCGATGTTCATGAACAGGTCTTCCCGGGTGGGACTCTCTCCGAGTGCGCCGCCGGCGACATAGGTCTCGAGCTCGTCCGGCGAGGCCCCGCGCTCTGACAAGGCCTTGAGGAACAAGGGGACCCCGGTCGTGGCGTAGGATGAGAGCTGGGTCTCGGGCACGTCGCAGAGGGGCTTGGGAAGGAGCACGTGGAGCAGGCCCCCCATGTGCCGCCTCCTGTCGATCGCCGCTACACCCACGCAGGAGCCGAGGTACGCCTTCATCAGGCCCGACGAGCCCAGTACCATGCTCCCGCTTGCCACGATCGTGGTACGGGATCTCATGAAACCTTCTCCTTCATGTCCGGGACACACCCCCCCGCCGGACTTCGTCCTGAATCACTAGATCGGACGCCCGACCCACGAAGATGAGGGGGCCGGGCAAACGGGTTTCAGACCTGGACGGGCGCTCCTCATGGACCGACAGGGTCGTCGAAGGTGAGGGGTGGGCGCTCGAGGGTATCGAACCGTCGCATCCCCCAGGGCATCCATGGGTCTTTGCGTGGCGACCCCGAAGGGAGCGTCGAGACGGTGGTCCGTCCATGCCGAGGGCCCGCCTCGTGCGAAAGGCGCGTGATCCCTTTGGCAGGGCGTGCCCACCTGCCTTTCTGCTCGTGCCCGTGGGAGCGGTGGCCCTAGACGCTGCAGCCGACAGGGGGCCTCGGCCCAAAGAGGGCTGGCAAGGAGGCGCCCACGGCAAAGGTAGGGCGGTCGGGCGTCTTCCGGGACGGCGGCGCAGCCCCCGGCCCCTTGGAGGAGGCCGCTGCCCGGTGGCATCGGCTTCAAGACGCGAGGGGGAGGGCCCTCCTGCGCGGAAGTCGGCTCAAGGCGGGTAGGCGCTAGGGGAGTGTTGTCGGCATGCGGGAAGGCGCCCTGCGCGAAAAACGGCCCGAGACCGGCCATGAGGGGTCCTTCGATGCGTCACGGCGCCGGACACCCTGCGTGGTGGCGGGCTCAAGGCCAGGAGTAAAACCCGCCCCTGTTCTCGGTCCGCCTCCGGTAGACCACCACCGTGGGGTTGCTCACGTTCGCGAGACGCTCGACGGCCTTGAGGGCGTCCTCGTAGTACCCGACCTCGTCGACGAGGTGGTGCTGCATGCCGACGGATGCCGTCATGACCCTCCCGTCCGCTATGACCTCCAGGTCGCTTTCGCTCACCGGCCTTCTGTGCCTGACCTTGTCGAGGAAGTCCTCGTGGAACTCGCGCACGATGCCCTCGAGGAGTTCCCTGTCCTCGTCGTTCATGTCCCTGAGGATTGTGCCCGCATCCTTGAGCTTGCCGGAGGTGAGGGTCTGGTTCTTGATGCCGAGCTTGTCCATGAGCCCCTCGAGGCTGATGGAGGGAAGGAGCACGCCCACGTTGCCGACTACCGAGGTCGGCAGGGCCACGATGGAGTCCGCGGCCAGGGCGGCCATGTACGCACCCGAGGTCCCCTGGCCGGTGATGCACGCGACCACGCTCGTGCGGCGCTTCTCCTTGTACTCGAGGATCTCCCTGTAGAGGAGGTTGGACGCCGTTATCCCCCCTCCCGGCGAGTCTATCTTGAGGATGACGCCCTTGATGCGCCTGTCTTTGCCGGCCAGCTCCAGGATCGAGTCCAGGCGCTCGAGCGTGCCCTGCCTGGGCATGAACCCGTCCCTGAACGCGGTGGTCGTGATGGGGCCCAGGATCTCGAGCACGAGCACCTTGTCGGGCCCGCCCTCCCTGATCACCCGTTCCTCGAAGGGCTGCATCTCCACGAGCCTGCCCAGGTCCATGGATATGTAGGCGCAGCCGCCCACGGCCGTGACGAGCACGAAGGCGTACGCGGCCTGCCATGCAACGATACCCTTACGCATCGCGTATCTCCCCCCCAACGGTGATCTCCGGGATGAGCAGGGTGGGCTGGGCGTCGGCCACGGGCACGCCCTGCCCGTCCTTGCCGCAGGTTCCTATGCCGAAACCGAGGTCGCAAGCGACCTTGTCGATCGACGAAAGGATCCTCGGGCCGTTGCCGATCAGGGTGGCCCCGCGCACGGGCTCGGCGATCTGTCCGTTCTCGATGAGGTACCCTTCCGCCACGTTGAACACGAAGTCGCCGGTGACCGTGTTCACCTGCCCGCCGCCCATCTTCTTCACGAACAGCCCACGGTGTACGAGCCTGACGATCTCTTGGGGGTCGAGGGTCCCGGGAGCGATCATGGTGTTGGTCATGCGGGGGATCGGCCTGTGCCTGTACGACTCGCGCCTGGCGTTTCCCGTCAGGGGCAGGCCGTACTTGCGCGAGGTGACGAGGTCCGTCATATACCCTTTCAGCACCCCACCCTCGACGAGGACGGTCCGGCATGTCGGGTTCCCCTCGTCGTCGCATCCCATGCTGCCGCGCACCCCCTCGATGGTGCCGTCGTCGATGACGGTTATGGCCTTGGAGGCCACCTCCTGGCCCAGTTTCCCCGAGTAGACCGACAGCCCCTCGCCTGCGAGGTCGGCCTCGAGGCCGTGGCCGATGGCCTCGTGGATCATCGTGCCCCCGGCCTCGCTCGAGAGCACCACCGGCATGACGCCCGCCGGCGACCTCCTTGCCCTGAGCATGGTGAGGGCCCTGCCGACGGCCCTGCGCGCTATCTCCTCCGGGGGGGTCTCGTCCAGGAGCTCGAACCCCCGGCAGCCGCCCACCGGCTCGTAACCGGTCTCCATGACGGAACCGTCGCTCGCTATGCCCTGCACCACGAAGATGATCGAGTCGCGCCGGTCCTGGGCCACGAAGCCCAGGGAGTTCGCGACGATGACCCGCTTCATGCCGTCGGCGTACATGACGCGGACCTGGACCACGGCTGGGTCCATGCCTCGTGCCGCACTGTCGGCCTCGCGGACCCGGGAGAGCTTCAGGACGGGATCGACGCCCCTGGGGTCGACCTGCATGCGCACGACTGAACCGACGGTGCGCCTGAGGAGGGAGAAGTCCCTCGAGAACTCGCCGGAGCCGACCGCGCGGGCCACGGTGTCGGCGAGCTCGTCGATCGCCGAGGCGTCGTTCGTGCATGCGAACGCGCACTGATCGCCCCTTACCACGCGGATCGAGACGCCGGATTCGTCGGTCGCCAGGTACTTCTCGACGGTGCCGGATTCGCAGACGATGGATGTGCCCAGCCTGTGCTCCACGTAGATCTCGGCGAAGTCTCCACCCTTGGCGAGCGAGCGCCTCAAGATGCGTTCGAAGTCCATATCGTCCATCGTCATCTCCAAGACTTCACCTCCCTGTCCATCTCGCGCCTGATGTCACGCTCCTTGATGGCCTCCTTCTTGCTGTGGCTCCTTTTGCCCTTGGCGAGGCCGAGCTCGACCTTGACACGGTTTCCCTTGAGGTAGAGGCTCAACGGCACGAGGGTGAGCCCCTTCTCCTTGACCTTGACGGAAAGCCTCGATATCTCGCGCCGGTGCAGCAGGAGCTTGCGCGGCCTCATGGGGTCCTGGTTGTGGATGGACGCCTGCACGTAAGGGCTGATGCGGAAGTTGACCAGGAACATCTCGCCGTCCTTCACCTGGGCGTAGCTGTCCTTTATGCTCCCGCCGCCGTTTCTTAACGACTTGACTTCCGGGCCCGCCAGCACGATGCCGGCCTCTAGGGTCTCCAGGATCTCGTAGTCGAACCTCGCAGTGCGGTTTGCGCACAAGACCTTGTGCCCCTGCTGTCCCTTGTCTCCCATGGGCCGGCGTCCTCCCGTCGGAATCAGGCGAGGTCGAACAGGTCGTGGGTGTTCTCCATGATCTCGCGGGTCATGAACTCGTAGATCTCCGAGGCCTTCCTCATCTCGAAGAGGTGTTCCACGATCTTCCGACACTTCTCGATGTTGATCTTCCTGGCCATCTCCTTCACGTGAGAGATGGCGTACGCGTTCGTGGAGAGCGAGTCTATGCCCATGCCCAGAAGGATCGGCGTGTAGATCTCTCGGCCGGCCATCTCCCCGCACATGGACACCTCGATCCCCGCGTTGTGCGCGGCGTCCACCGTGAACTTGATGAGACGGAGGACCGCCGGGTGGAGCGGCTCGTACAGGTAGTTGACGAACTCGTTGCCCCTGTCGATGGCCAGGGAGTATTGGATGAGGTCGTTCGTGCCCAGGCTGAAGAAGTCCACCTCCTTTGCGAGGAGGTCGGCGATCACCGCCGCGGAGGGCACCTCGACCATGATGCCCACGCGGATGTCCTCGTCGAACGGGATGCCCTGGATCTTGAGCTCCCTCTTCGTCTCCTCGAGGATCTCCTTCGCCTGGTGGAGTTCGTCTATGCCCGATATCATGGGGAACATGATGGACGTGTCGCCGTAGTGGCTCGCCCTGAGAATCCCCTTGAGCTGGGTCTTGAATATGCCCGTCTCCTTGAGGCAGAGCCGTATGGCCCTGAGTCCCATGACCGGGTTGCGCTCGCTGAAGATGGTGTTGAGCGCCGAGTAGAACTTGTCCCCGCCGAGGTCGAGCGTCCGTATCACGGTGTTGTAGGGGTGGACCGCCTGCACCACCGACCGGTAGGCCTCGAAGTGGTCTTCTTCCGTGGGGATGTCCTTCCTGACGAGGTACAGAAACTCGGTCCGGTAGAGCCCGATACCCTCGGCGCCGTGGTCCAGGACGGTCTTGACCTCCTCCTTGAATTCGAGGTTCCCCTTGACCACGATCCGCTTCCCGTCTCTCGTGACGGCGGGTTCCTTTGCCTTCTCCTTGAGCTTGATCTCCATGCTCAGGTAGGACCTTGCCCTGTTCTGGTACTCGAGGATCTGCGACTCGGAAGGGTTCACGATGAGCACCCCGGAGATGCCGTCCAGGATGATGGTGTCGCCGGGGTTCACGACGCTCGAGGCGTTCTCGAGCCCGACCACGGCGGGTATCTCGAGGGAATGGGCGATGATGGCCGTGTGAGAGGTCATACCCCCTACGTCGGTGGCGAAGCCGAGGACCATGCCCTTGTTGAGCATGGCCGTGTCCGCGGGGGAGAGGTCGTGGGCCACGATGATGCTGTTGTGTGCGTGGTGGAACGAGCCCGTCTTGCGTCCCGTGAGGTTCCTCATGAGGCGTTCGGCCACGAAGGCCGCATCCGCCACCCTGCTGCGCAGGTAGGCGTCGTCGACGGCATCCATGGCCTTCTCGATCTCCTCGATGGCCCTCTTGAGGGCCCACTCGGCATTGATGAACTCGGTTGCGATGAGCGTCCTCACGCGGTCCACGAGCGCCGGGTCCTTGAGCATGAGGAGGTGGGCCTCGAGGATGAGGACATGCTCCCTGATGACGTTGTGGGCCTCGAGGGCGCTGATCGCCTCGGCCACCTGCTTCTGCGACAGCGCCAGCGCCTCGTCGAAGCGCCTGAGCTCGTCCTCCACGCGGTCTTCGGGGATCTTGAGCTTCGGGTAGCGCTCTATCTTGCGCATGTCGATGACCACGGCCTGACCGATGGCGATGCCCGCGGAAGCGCCCACGCCGTGGAGGATGTGCACCTGACCGTCCGTCATCAGCGTTCCCCGAAACCGTCCTTCACCAGGTTGACGAGGGTCTCGACAGCCAGCTCCTCGTCGCTCCCCTCGGCCCTGATGGTGATCTCCGTGCCCTGGATCCCCGCAATGGTGAGCAGTTCCATGATGCTCTTGCCGTTGACCCTCAGATGGTCCTTGATCACCTCCACCTTCGAGGAGAACTTGGAGGCCTGCTTGGTGAAGAGCGCGGCGGCCCGTGCATGCAGGCCGAGCTTGTTGGTGATCGTGACTCGTCTCTGTCTCATTTCAGCATAGTCCATATCACGGATAGTGTGAAGACTCCATAGATGAACCACAGGATGTCAAGGCGCAGCCACCTGAAAGCCGCGTATGCCGCAAATAGCGCGATGGCGGTCGAGACCGCCGCGAGGAGACCGCCTGATGGGCCGAGAAACGCCTGTGGACCGATGCGGCCCAGCACCGTCATGCCCAGGGTGATCCCCGCGATGAAGGCCATGACGAGGCCCAGGTGGTGCGTCGAGTCCACCGAGATGGTACGGCCAACGACCAAGGCGCCCTCAATGCCGTGTCGGTAGCCTTTGAAAAAGCCCCACGTCATGATCCAGAGGTGAGCGGCGTTGTAGGCTAAAAGGGCCAGGACCATGCCCAGGTAGGCGCCGGACAAGGCGCATGTCACGAGGACCAGGGCGAGGATCGGCTTGAGCTTCGCCCAGAAGAAGGTGTCGCCCAGGGCGGCCAGGCTCCCCGAGAGGGAGGGGATGAACTTCCGGATCTTGTCTTCCTCGCCCTTCTCGTAGAGGTGAAGGCACACGCCTGCCAGCGTGGGTGCCATGTACGGCTGGGTGTTGAAGAAGGTGATGGAACGCCTGACGGCCTCGTCCGCCCTGTCCCCGAGGAGGTGCCTGAGGCCCGGGGCCAGCACGTACGTGAAGCCGATGTTTTGCATGCCCTTGAAGTTCCATGCGGACTGCACCAGCAGCGATCTTGCGAGGATGGAGAGTATCACGCGGCGGGGTAGACGCACGCATAGACATGTAACACAGGCCTCCCCGCACGTCAATTCGGCCCGAGACAGGATCAGGGGTCTCTTCCAGGCCGGGCCCCGGCGGGGGTGGGGACATAGAAGCGGTGGCTCCCCCTCGCGCGGAATGATCGCGGCGGGGCAGGGCCGGGTGACCTGGCTGCACGAGGGAGCCCACCTCGCGCGGGAAGAATGCACGAATGACGTGATCCCCGCCTCGGTGTCGAACCCCCTGGTGCCGGTTGCGGCCTGCACACGCCTTAGAGAGAGCCCGTCCTCCCCCAAGACCCGTGTCCTTCACGAGAAAGGGGCGGCCTGTGAGACTAAGGCGCGCCCTCGATCCGCATGTTCGTGCGGGGTCGAGGGAGAGGACCATGGAACGACGATGGCGGGGGTGCACACCCTGCCCGGGATTTCCTGCGACGTCGTCGAGACCGGTGGGTACGCTCCAAAGAAAGGGAGGGGGCCGTTCGACGGCCCCCTCCCCCTGCTGCATACAGCTGGAGGCGTTGTGTCACTTCACGCGGGACGCAGCAGGCTCCCTGGAGGTGTTCTTGGTCAAGAAACGGTGGGTGATGGCCGCGAAGAAAACCAGCCCAATGGCGACGAAGACCAGTGTCATGATTCCTTTCTCCTTTCAACGAGCACTTCCTGGACGAACCCCCTGAACCCGAGCGCGATACCCAGCACGAGACCGAGGAAGGTGAAGTTCGGCGCCATGTGGGTCAGCTTGTCGAGGTACATGCCCGCGTACAGACCGAGGAAGGTCATGACCACCAGGATGAAGCTCAGGGCGCTCAGCCTCGCGAGTCTCCTCAAGAGCTTTCCAGGAACCCCCTCGCGCCTTGCCTTGGTCATGTGCCGGGCCTCCCGTGCGTGCTTCTTGAACGACGGCGTCCTAGAAGAGCTGTGCGATGAGCTGACGCGCCGGGGCCGAGTTCACGCCGACGAGCGTGACGATGAGCACGAACACGGCGGTTGCCTCTGCCGGGGTCAGCCCGAGCACCCTGTACATGAACCTGATCCCGATGCCGGTGAGGAACAAGCAACCTATCACGATCCAGAGAGCGACCATCTCGTTATCTCCTTCGTTGTCTTGATGACCCTGGTAAGGCAAGGCCCATGCCAACTGAACCCATACATAACCTTTTGAAATAACTGGAGGATAAACCAGGACCTCATCCCGGGGTTGTCATTTTGTCAGCAAGGGGCCCGTGGAGGGCAGCGAGAGTGACAAAGTGACAAAAAGCACCCTCGCAGCGCCTGACGCGTGACATTCTGTCACCTGTCCCGTATGGAACGGTTGTCTGAAGGCCTTCGCGGGTGGACAACGAACGCCCGGCCCAAGACGCTCGATGAGTTCGGGCCCGCATGAGGCAGGGCGACTCGGGCGGACCCCAGGGGGAAGACATCGTCGACCGCCTGGGTCTTTGTCTCCCCTGGCCTGGGCCGAGGCATGCGGGGTGGTCCATCGGGCGGCTGCAGCATGGAGGCCCGCGCACCGAATCGGCTGCACGTTGTCGTGTGCGGGGTTTAAGTAAGCCGTACTCTGCCCGTGTGCGGAGGCGGGCCGGGTCAAGGGCATCGCACCTTCGGGCACAGGCTGGATGCTTGGGCGTCGCCCTGTGGCCGGGATGCCGTCACCCTGGCTCCGGCTCGTTCACACGGGGTGAGGATGCTGCCGGCGCGGATCGCGTACGCGCCGGTCTCCTTCGGCTCGTTTCCACGGGGGGGGAGGATGGGTCAGCACTGATGCAGAGGGGAAAGGTGCGTGACTCGAGCTCGATCGTCAGCAGGGCCCCCTCTTCCTGCTTCGATGTCGTTTCCGGGCAAGGTGTGGGCGTGGGGCCAGGTGACGGGGCAGGGTGCGGGGCCCCGGCCGTTCCGGCGTCAGGGCTCTAGGTGTTGGTCATGAAAGGCGGGAATGCAATGGGGTCGTCGATGCAAACATGGACATTGACACGGGAGATCAACGTGCACCATGCTGGCCTCGATCTCATGGAGGATGCAGCGAAAGATGGCTGTCTCACGAGGCGGATTGGACCGCAGGCATGGTGAACCGGAGCGGGTGAGGATCCGGGGGCTCGGGTATGGGTGAGGAGCTCGTCTACCTCGACAACGCGGCGAGCTCCTGGCCCAAGCCGGAGCCGGTCGTGCGGGCCGTGGAGCGCATGGTGCGGGAGGTGGGCGCGAACCCGGGGAGGTCGGGACACCGCCTGTCGGTCGAGGCCGCCCGGGCCATAACCGAGGCACGCTGCGCCATGGCCGGGCTGCTCGGCGCATCGAACCCGCTGAGGGTCGTGTTCACCAAGAACGCCACCGAGGCCTTGAACATGGCGATCAGGGGGCTCTTGAGGCCGGGAGACAGGGTGGTCGTCTCGAGCATGGAGCACAACTCGGTGATGAGGCCCCTCATGGCCGAGAGGGGGAGGGGGGTCGAGGTGGAGGTGGTGCGGTGCTCGCCCGAGGGTCGCCTCGACCCGGACGACGTGAAGAGGGCGCTCAAGCGAAGGACGAGGCTCGTGATCCATGTGCACGCATCCAATGTCTCAGGGTGCGTGACGCCCGCGGCCGAGATCGGGCGTATCGCGAGGGAACACGGAGCGTTCTACTGCGTGGACGCCGCTCAGTCCGCCGGGTGCCTGCCCATCGACGTGGAGCGGATGAACGTCGACCTCCTCGCCTTTACCGGCCACAAGTCGCTCTACGGGCCCCAGGGTACCGGAGGCCTGTACGTGGCCGAGGGCGTGGATGCCCACCTTCAACCGCTCATGGCGGGAGGGACGGGAAGCCTGTCGGAGAGGGAGGAACAGCCCGCCTTCATGCCGGACAGGTACGAGTCGGGGACGCCCAACACCCCTGGTATCGCGGGCCTCCTCGAAGGCGTCACCTTCGTGGCCTCCCTCGGGGTCGATACCATACGCAGACATGAGACCTCGCTTGCCGCCCTGCTCATGGACGCTCTCAGCGAGATACCGGGGGTGAGGGTGGTCGGGCCGACGGACAGGGAAAGCAGGGTGGCCATCGTCTCCATCGTGGTCGCCGGCATGGACCCGGGTGAGATAGCCTACAGGCTCGACGAGGACCACGGGGTGTTGTGCAGGCCCGGGCTGCACTGCGCTCCCTCGGCTCACGCGACGCTCGCTACCTTCCCCGCGGGAACGCTCAGGTTCAGCATCGGTTATTTCAACACCGAGGAACACATCCACAGGGCCGTCTCGGCCTTGAAATCCATCGTCGCCAAAGGAGGGTGAACATGGGATTCATCGTGGACGCCAAGAACCTCGCTTGTCCTCAGCCCGTGGTGTTGACGAAGAAGGCGCTCGAGGATCACGACGAGGTCGTGGTCCTCGTCAACGACCCCACGGCGAGATCGAACGTGAAGAAACTCGCCCAGTCGCTCGGGTGCACCGTGGCCGAGGAGGAGACGGGAGAGTGTACCCGGATAACCATCTCCCGTGCCGCCCGGTGCGACGCCCTGCCCGAGACGGCCCAGAACGACGGGGGACCGCTGGTGCTGGCCCTCTCCTCGGAGACCATGGGATCGGGCGACGAAGAGCTCGGGAGGCTGCTCATGAAGGGCTTCCTGCACACGATCGTCGAGGCGGAGTCCAAGCCCGATGTCGTGGTCCTGTTCAACGCCGCCGTGAAGCTCGCGGTGGAAGGGTCCGAGGTGCTCGATGACCTGAAGGACCTTGCGGACGGCGGATCGAGGATCGTGGCGTGCGGGACCTGTCTCGGGTTCTTCGGCCTGAAGGACAGGCTCAGGGTGGGCGAGGTGTCCAACATGTACGAGATCGTGCAGATCCTCTTCGGCGCCCGGAGACTGGTGAGGGTATGAGCGCGACCCCCAGGAGCGTCATCCTCTTCGAGTCGGTCACCGCCGCGTTCATGGCCGAAAAGGTCCTCAAGGCGGAAGGGATCGCATACAAGATCATCCCCGTGCCCAGGTACCTGAGCTCGGAGTGCGGGGTCTGCGTCAGGATCGATGAGGCCGATGCGGCCCGGGCTCGGGCAGTCCTCGAGGGCAGGGTGGCCGTGGCCGACATCCTGCCCCTTCGGCACGAGGGTCCCTGAGGAGGCATGCGCCGTCACCCCTCGTGAACGAGGGTCTCGGTCCAGGGAAGGGGCGCCGGGGACATCCGTGTTCTTGGGGAGGAGCTCAGGTGCAGGGCATCCGGCGGAAAGCAGGAGCGACCTGCACGGGGTCTCCCTGTCCTCCCGGCGTGAACGTGCCTGCAAAACGGCGACCCGGCCGCTCTCTGCCGTCTCGGCATGCCGTCTGGAGACGGAGAAGGGGCCCGAGGTCGGGGTCGGGAAGTCCTACGCACGGGAACACGGGTGTCTCGAGAAGGGCCGAGCCTTGCGTTCCGCGGCCCTGCACGCCGCCGGAGCGCGAAGCATGCCGAGGGCGAAACCGCCGGGTGTGTCGCGCCCGTCGCCGGTGCTGCAGGTCCGATCGCCCGCTTCGCTGAAATCCCCCGGGTCTTCGCCGGCGGTGGTCTCCAGCGCCTGGGCCTTCCGGGCCATGCAGGTGCGTGAGGGGTTTGGACGGGTGGTTCCTTCGGGAGGCCCCCGGCTCCAGTGTGCTGTCTTCTCGGGCTGCGCCGGTCCCGGCGCGACGGCCCCTTGCGGGCATCCCCGTGGCTGCGCCTTGCCGTGGGCCCATGGCCGGGAGGAGCGGTGTTTCCATGAAGGTGGAGAGGTGGTATGATACACATGCCCGGTCGAACGAGCGGGTTCGCACGCACGAGCCGGGGCCCAGGCGGTGGGGTGAGGCCGCGGTCGACGAGCCGTGCCGCCGGAGGGTTGGCTGGACATGACCGCCTCCGGCGCCCCGGACGCACCGTCTGGCGCCCGGGATCGACGTGAGCGTGCGGGCCCTGGATATCCGCTTGAGAAAGGAGCTGTCATGAAGAAGGTCAACGAGGGCAGGACGTGTTCGTACACGGTGAACGAGCAGGGCGTTGCGCTCATGGAGGTGAACAACCCCCCCATGAACGCCTTGAGCAGGCCGGTCATCGCCGACATGAGGGATGCGATAACCGCTGCGCTCAAGGACGCGGACGTGAGGGTCATCGTGTTCACGGGCGTCGGAAAGGCCTTCATCGCGGGCGCCGACATAGGCGAGCTCAAGGACTTCACCACGGCCCAAGAAGGCGCGGACTTCCTCATCCCCGGCCAGGAGATCACGAACCTGCTCATGTACGCGGACAAGCCGGTGATCGCGGCGATCAACGGCTTCTGCCTGGGCGGGGGGTTGGAGATGGCACTGGCCTGTCACATCAGGCTCGCGGACGAGAGCGCCATGCTCGGGCTGCCGGAGATCAAGCTGGGCATCATCCCGGGCTACGGGGGCACCCAGCGCACGCCGCGCCTCATAGGTACCGGGCGGGCCCTGGAGCTCATCCTGTCCGGGAACTTCATCGACGGCGCCAAGGCGGCTCAGTACGGGCTCGTGAACAGGGCGGTGGCCAAGGGGACCGTGGTGGAAGAGTCCATGAAGCTCGCAGCCGTCATCGCGGCCAAGAGCAGGATCGCCGTGCAGGCGGCGCTCAGGGCCGTTCACGAGGGCATGAGCATGGACCTCCACATGGCCATGAAGCTCGAGCGGGAGCTCTTCGGCATCTGCTACGCGAGCGAGGACAAGCTGGAGGGCATCGCGGCCTTCATGGAGAAGAGGGACCCCAGATTCAAAGACAAGTGAAGCCGGGCTGCGGCACGATGCGGGTCCCCGCGCCCGGGCGCACCCTTCTCGAAGGGCGCCGCCCCGTCGGGCAGCCTGCGGTGCGGTCGTGCACCAAGGCGCACCCCTCTCGAGGGGGTGTGCGCTCGTAAGGGCCCGGCCCCCTCGCGACGGGGTCTTTGTGCCAGCGCTCACCTTCCCGTGTGCGCACGGAAGGCGTCGCGTCAGGCCTCAGGGCGCGGCCTGTTCTTGAATATCACGAAGAAGAGGAGCGGGACGGCACCCAGGGTCAAGAGGGTCGAGGCCACGGCGCCGAACATCATGGCGATGGCGAGTCCCTGGAAGATGGGGTCGAAGAGCATCACGAAGGAACCCACCACCACCGCCGCCGCGGTGAGGACGATGGGGCGCAGCCTCACCGTGCAAGCGCTGACGATCGCATCCTCCAGGTCGTTCGCGCCCGTCCACTCGCTCAGTATGAAGTCGACGAGCAGGATCGAGTTTCGCACCACGATGCCGGACAGGGCGATGAAGCCGATCATCGAGGTCGCCGTGAAGAAGGCGCCGAAGATGAGGTGGCCGGGCAGGATGCCCACGAGGGTCAATGGTATGGGTGCCATGATGACCAGGGGCGTGACGAAGCTCTTGAACCATGCCACAACGAGGATGTAGATGATCACGAGCACTGCCGCGAACGCCACGCCCAGGTCCCTGAACACCTCCAGGGTGATCTGCCACTCGCCGTCCCACTTCATGGCGTAGGTGGTGTCGAGCCAGGGTTGGTCGGACCAGAGCTGCGCCAGTGCCGACCCGTCGGGAAGCCTGATGCGCGAGATCTCGTCTTTCATGTTCAGGATCGCGTACACTGGGCTCTCGAGCCGGCCGGCCACGTCTCCCGTCACGTAGGTGACCGGCGACATGTTCTTGTGATAGATGGTCTGCGGCACGGTGTCCTGTCTCGGCCGCACGAGCTCGGACAGCGACACGAAACCGCCTGTGGGGGTCGGCAGGGACATGGACAGGACACTGGCGGCGTCACCCCTGAGCCTCTCCGGCAGGCGAAGCGCGATCTCCACGGGCTCGCGTTCCCTCTCCAGGTGCACCAGGCCGCAGACCGCCTCGCTCAACCCGGCAGCCAGGGTGGTGGCCGCCGCGTGCTGGGTAACCCCGCTCTGCAGCGCCTTGACCCTGTCAACCTCGTAGACGAGCCTCGGCGGTTGGCGGTCTGCGACATACCAATCGACGTCCACCACGTCCTCGGCGTGGGAGAAGATCTCCCTGATCCTGCGCGCGATCCCGATCCGCCCCGACAGGTCCGGGCCGTAGACCTCTGCGACCAGGGTGCTCATCACCGGGGGGCCGGGCGGGACCTCGACCACTTTCACGTCGGCGCCGAACTTCCGGCCGATCTCGACGAGGCGGGGTCTCATGGCCTTTGCGATCTCGTGGCTCTGCCGGTCCCGCTCGTCCTTGGGTGCGAGGTTGACCTGGATGTCCGCCTCGTGCGTACCCTTCCTCAGGAAGTAGTGCCTCACAAGACCGTTGAAGGAGTACGGCGAGGAGGTCCCCGCATAGATCTGGTAGTGGCTCACCTCCCTCACCGTCTCGAGGTACGATCCCAGCGCCCTCGCAGCGGCCGTCGTCCTCTCCAGGCTCGTCCCCTCAGGCATGTCTATGACCACCTGGATCTCGCTCTTGTTGTCGAACGGCAGCATCTTCACCCTGACGAGTTTCAGGGCGAGGAGGGAACATGATCCTGCAAGGAGCGCCAGCACGATGCCGAAGGCCGCGGTGCGTTTCCTCGGCGACGCCAGGAGCGACCGGATGGTGCGGCCGTAGAACCCCCTGGGTGCATCGTCGGCCCTGCGGTCGCCCTCTGTGTGGCGGGCGTTCTTGAGGACGAGAAACGAGAGGTAGGGGCTCACGATGAAGGCCACCAGGAGCGAGAAGATCATGGCAAAGGAGGCCCCCACCGGTATCGGCCGCATGTACGGGCCCATGAGGCCCGAGACGAAGGCCATGGGCATGAGGGCGGCGATCACCGTGAAGGTGGCGAGGATCGTGGGGTTGCCCACCTCGTCCACGGCGAGCACGGCCGTGGAGGGGTCCGCCTTGCGTGCCCGGAAGTGGCGGCTGATGTTCTCGACCACCACGATGGCGTCGTCGACGAGGATGCCGATGGAGAAGATGAGGGCGAACAGGGTCACCCGGTTCAGGGTGTACCCGAGAAGATGGTTCACGAGGAGCGTCAAGGCCAGGGTCACCGGCACGGCCACTGCCACCACGAACGCCTCCCTCATGCCCAGCGCGACGGCGATGAGGACGATCACCGACGCGGTCGCCACGAACATGTGCAGGAGGAGCTCGTCGGATTTCTCCTGCGCCGTCTCCCCGTAGTTCCTGGTCACCGCTATCTTGACGTCGCCCGGCAGGATCACTCCCTCGAGGGCCTCGACCTTCGCGAGCACGTCGTTCACCATGGTCGAGGCATTCGTCCCCTTCTTCTTCGAGACCGCCACGGTGACGGCCTCGAACAGCCCCCGGCCCGGCTTGCCCGAGCCCTTCGGGTCGAAGGCCGGACCCATCCCCATGAGCACGTACTCCCTGGGATCCTCGGGACCGTCTTTGACCTCGGCCACGTCCCCCAGGTATACGACCCTCCCACCGTGGGCCCTGACTGGGAGGCGCTCGACTGCGGATGCGTCTTTCAGGAACGCGCCGGCCTGGACATCCGTCACCTTGTCACCCGTGAACAGGTATCCTGCAGGCACGGTGACATTCGACCTCTCGATGGCCTCGGCTATCTCGGCGGCCGTCGTCCGGTAAGCCCTGAGCCTCCCCGGGTCCAGCTCCACCTTCAGCCTGCGTCTCTGGCCGCCCGCGACAGTGCACTCCGAGACGTCCCTGCCTTTCTTGATCTCGCAGGCGAGCTCGAGCGCCATGCGGCGAAGGTCATAGCCCGTGTACCTGCCGTTCTCGCACCACAGGGTCAGGGCGAGCACGGGCACGTCATCGATGGACTTGGCCTTGATGAGGGGTTGGGACACGCCCGGGGGGATGATGTCGTAGTTCGCGGACAACTTCGTCGTGAGCTTGACGAGGCTGTCTTCCATGTCCTCGCCCACGTAGAACCGCACGATGGTGAGGTTCGAGCCGGGGCCCACGATGGAATACAGGTACTCCACCCCGGGGATTTCCCAGAGCAGCCTCTCCATGGGGATGGTCACGCGCGACTCGACCTCCTCGGGGCTGGCCCCCGGGTAGCTCACCATGACGTCGATCATGGGCACCACGATCTGGGGCTCCTCTTCCCTCGGTGTGTCCAGGACGGCGAACACGCCCAGGATCAGGGATCCCACGATGGAAAGAGGGGTGAGTTTCGAGGTTATGAAGGCCCTTGCGAGGTTTCCCGAGACGCCGACGGGTTTCATCTGTCGGATTCCTTTGCGATGCCCCCGTCGAAGGCCTTTTCGACGCCCTGCGTGACGATGCGTTCTCCTGGCGCCAGGCCTGAGAGCACCACGACGCCCGAATCCCGTAGGGGACCCTCCCTGATGAGGCGCAGTGTCACGAGGTTGGAATCGCCGACCACGTACACCGCAGAGAGGTGGCCCCTGCGGACGACGGCCTGCTTCGGGACGACGACCTCCTGCCTCTGGCCCGTCTGGATCTCGACCCGGCAGGACAGCCCCGATCTCAACGGGGTGTGAGGGACGTCGATCTTTATCCTGAAGGTGCGCGTGACCGGGTCCACATCGGGCAGGACGTCCCGTATGGAGCCCTTCAGCGTCCTTGCAGGGGCGTCCAGGCGGACGACCACGGGCATCCCCGGTCTGACGACGCCCCCGAGCCCCTGGTCCACGTCGGCCTCGATGTACGCACCCTCGATGCTTTCCATCTCCAAGAGCGGGGTTCCGGGCACGGCCATGTCGCCCGTCTCTACACGCTTGACGGTCACACCCCGGCAAAGGGGGCCGTTATGCGCGTGTAGTCGAGATAGGCCCGGGCCTCGCGCACGGAGGCGAGCGCCCTCTCGTACTCCGCCCTTGCCACCTTCATGGAGATCTCGGCCTCGTCGAGGGACTGGAGGGACACGGCCTGCCTCTCGTAGAGGGCCTTCATGCGTTTCCACGTCGAGGAGGCCAGGGACAGCCGCTGGGATGCGGCGTCGAGTGCCTCGAGGGCGGCCTTGTGCCTCTGGGCGATGTCCGTGTCATCTATGGTGAGGAGAAGCGAAGAGGTCTTCACCAGGTCCCCTTCCTTCACGGCGATGGAGCTCACCCTGCCCATGACCTTGCTCGAGATGGCCGCCCTCCTGTCCGAGCGGACCGTTCCCGTGACCTCGACGAAGCTCGTAGTCGTCGTGGGCCTGATCTCGGACACCTTCACCCCCCTGATCTCGGCCCTGGCCCCTTGAGGCGACTCCACGCCCGGTGAGCAGCCGTGAGCAAGGGCCGTCGCCATGGCCAGGACGCAGAGCGTGAGGACCGCGTGCGAGAACGATCCACCGCTTACGTGCGAGGTGGACAGGGGCGCAGGTGGAGTGGGGGGACATGCCGCGCAGCTCGCCTTGCAGGCCGACCTTCCACAGCCGCTGTAGGCGGCGGATTCCGAGGACATGGACGGCACTGCCCTCACCTCCAAAGAGATATTTCACGCCGGCAGTGGACTCGATCCACCCGGCAGACTCGTTGATAGTATAGCCGCGGTATACCGGTGAGACAAGCCCTCCACCCGCCATGGCGGCGGGTGGAGGGCTCTTGGGTCAGGTGGTGGTGCGGCCGGGGTCGCGTCTCAGCAGCTCGTGCACCCCCCGCAGTCCGCCTTGATGCCCGTCTTCACCACGAACCCCTCGCCGCGCGGGGTTGTGACGTAGTCCACGGTCACCGGCTTCACCTCCTCGAGGAGCTTCTTCTCGATGACGAAGGTGAATCCGCCCTTTTCGAAGATCTCGTCTCCGTCTTTTGACTCGTCCAGAGCCAGGCCCATCTGGGGCCCGCCTCAGCCCACGCCCGCGATGAAGACCCTCAGGGGCTCGACGCCCTGGCGGCTCTTGAAGAACTCGCCTACCATCTCGATCGCCTTTTCCGTTACGGTGAACATCGTGTTCCTCCTTTTTTCGTGGAGTGAGCCCCAGGCCGAGGAGGTCCTTGGCGCACCCCGGGTTTATATCCTTTCAGCCGTTCTTGTTGTATCGTCCGGCCGTCTTCTCCAGTCAACCTCGTGCACCCGTGCTCGTGCCCGAGGACACCGGACGGGTTCCCCCCTCTTACCCGATCTTTCCTTCCCCATCAAGGCCGCTGGGACGGTGCTGTCGACCGGCACGCCCGGCGGGCCGGACCTGTTTGTACAACCGGTTTGTACAGATGGATCCCCGTGCTTAGCCATGGAAGCCTTGCTGTCCGGGTGCCTTCTCCCGGGCGGGCGGATGCTCCCACTGCCTTGGGATGAGCCGGCAGGGGATGTCCCCAAGGTCTTTCTGAGGGGGATGCCCCCCCTGCCTTGGGGGTGAACCGCCGTCCCGGCACGAGAACGAGGCCGACCGTGAAGGTCTTGCTCCATGATCCCCCACGCCCTGGCAGGCAAATCGCGAGACGCTATGGGACCGAACCCGGCCTGGACGGCGGTACCGTCGTCCAGGGCACGATGAGGGGCGGCCTGCTCTTGCCTGGTATCACGGCCAGGACGCTCGCCTGCCGAGAGACGGAAGGCGCCGGTCCGCCGGCGCCTGCCCCCGGTGCCTCGAGGCCTCGGCAGACCATGCATGACCTCATGTGTCACATCGGTTTGCACGTTGTCGTGCGCTCAGCACCCACAACACCCCCCCGAGCACCCGGAGCCCGGCTTGAGGGAAGAGGAGATGACGAAGCCCTCTCCCTGCGAGGTGGTCACGTAGTCTATCTTGATGGGCTTGGCCGTCTCGTAGAGCTGGTTTTCGATCAGGTAGGTATAGCCGTCGATCTCGAACGTGCGGTCGTTCTCGTTCGCTTCGTCAAGGGCCATGCCCAGCTGCACGCCGCTGCACCCCATGCCAGCCACGAATACCCGTACGGGCTCCACCTTTTCCCTTCCCTTGAAGAACTGCCCGATCATCTCCGTCGCCTTCCTGGTCACTTCCAACATCTTCTGTCTCCTTGTCGGGCGGTTGCATGGGCTTTCTGTCGTTTTGAGCCAGACAACCAGCAGTCACCCTTTCGTTGTATGCGCCTTCTCAAGGTTTCGCGCCCCGCGGCCGCGACCCGGCGCAATGGTCCGGCCGTGTGGTCCCCTCGTCGAGCGGGATCCTTTAGCGTCCGTGTTCATCGTCTGTCTTCAGGTCCCCATGCGTCCGTCGGTGCACCCTGCCACATGGGGATGCTTCGGTCAACCCGTATCGGGGGTGTCGATGGGGGGTGTCTCTCTCGTCCTTGGCCCTTGACGCCGCACAGGAGCCCGTTGGCTGGCGCGAGCGTGATCCTCAAGGTTCGCGGCGCTCTGCTCCGGCGATTCATCACTCCGAGGCGGCCCTCTCCCTCAAGCCAAGGCCTGATCTCGGCCGGGTCACCCACCATGCCCGAAGGGCCGTGTCTGTGCGGCCGGTGGTGCATGTGGCCGGGCGTGGCGCAGGGGTCGAAAGGTCGGGCCCGAGACCGGCTAGGCCTTGATGACCTCCTTGAGGTCGAGGAGGTTGATGTCCGTCTTGGGCTGGTACTTCTTTATCAGCATCCCGATCGCCTCGTTCACCAGGATGGAGAGCTCCTTGCCCGTGATGGCGGACAGGATCGAGAGGGCCTTTGCATGGCGTTCCTCGATGTAGTAGTTCCGCTTGACGAGTTTCGTGTCCGTGCCCTCGTACTTGCTGCTCAATGGTTTTCTTCCGCGTCTTGCCATGTGTCTGTCCTTTCCCTCTCGTGCAACATGATAGTCTATATTATTTAGAACATCGAAGATCGACAAGGATTCTCGTATCACGAAATATGTACGCTCCCCGCCATGCGCCGACCCCCTGTGTCCGCGATTTCACTGGCTGGTTTTTCGAGAGACCAGGGTAACTCCCCTCTTCATGACGACGGCTCGCAGGATGAAGACCCGAGGGCCCGCCTTCCGGAAAGAACCGGGTGAGTGCACGAGGAGACCTCGTTTGCGTGGCGGGAAACGAGACGTCACTCCTTCCCGGCGCAGCGCCTGGTTGCATCCCGATGGGACACGAGCCCCCTCATCCTTGGGCGGTCGCACGGACAGCCATGAAAGGCGTGTGCTCAGTGTTTCGGAAGGCGCCTCTTCGCGCATGGGAGGCATACCCTTTTGCGCAGGGAAGAGACCCACGGGTACCCGAGAACATGGAAGGGGCCCGCCGGCGGACCCTTTGCGCAGGGAGAGGGCGCGGGGGTCCTCCCTCACCGAACGACCGTTTCCAGCGTGGCCGGTGTGCCATGGCCAAGGTGAGGCGGGTCCTCCCGTGCATCTCGGGTCACAGGTCGCGGTAGGGTCTTGACAGGGCGGGGCATCGTGTTAGTATTGTATGATAATAAGTCAACTTGGATGCATGACCCGAATGCTTCGGATGGGGGAGGTTCGCATGGGATTCGAGAGGATCTGGCACAAGAGTTATCCACAGGGGGTCCCCAGGGAGATCGTCTTCGACCGCACCACGATGCCTGAAGCGCTCGAGAGGAGCTCGAGGCGTTTTCCCGACACGCCGGCGCTCAACTACATGGGCAGGCTGATCACGTACGAGGAGCTCAACCGCATGGTGAATGCCTTCGCCAGGGCCCTCATGGGGCTCGGGGTGAAGAAGGGCGACACGGTCGCCATGCTCCTGCCCAACATCCCCCAGGTGGTCATCGCCAACTACGCGACGTGGCGGATAGGCGCGGTCGCCGCACAGAACAACCCGCTCTACACGGAGCGGGAGCTCACGCACCAGCTGGACGACTCCGACGCAACGATCCTCGTCACCCTCGACCTCCTTCTGCCGAGGGCTCTCGCCGTCAAGCCGAAGACAAAGATCAGGCACATCGTGATCTGCCATATCAACGACTACCTGCCGTTCCCCAAGAAGCAGCTCTTCCCCCTGGTGAAGAGGAAGATGTACCGCAAGGTGAAGCCCGGTGACGGGGTCTCGCTCTTTGTGGACCTCGTCGAGGCGAACGACGACTCCCCGGTTCCCAACCATGCCGCGTGGGAGGAACTGGGCACGCTCATCTACACCGGCGGGACGACGGGCGTGAGCAAGGGCGTCATGCTGACGCACGCCAACATGTCGTGCAACGTCCAGCAGCTCAGGGCGTGGTTCTACGACATCGAGGACGGCAAGGAGAGCATCCTCGGGATCTTCCCCTTCTTCCACTCGGCCGGGTTCACGGGTATCCAGAATTTCACCGTGTGGGGCGGCGGCACCGACGTTCTCGTGCCCAGGCCCGAGCCCGGGGTGATCATCGAGCTCCTCAAGAAGTTCAGGCCCGGCTTCATGCCCGGCGTGCCCACGATCTTCATCGGCCTGCTCAACGACGAGCGTTTCAGGAAGATGGACCTGAGATTCATCAAGGGGTTCATCGCAGGAGCCGCTCCCCTGTCGGTCGAGACCATCAACGAGCTCAAGCGTATCACCGGGGGCGACCTCATCAATGTCTACGGCCTCACCGAAACCTCCCCCATGGGCACGGCTTCCCCGTGGAAGGGGGATATCAAGCCCGGCACGGTGGGTGTGCCGTTCCCGAGCACCGACCTCAAGATCGTCGACGTGGAGACAGGCACCGTGGAGATGAAGACCGGCGAGGCGGGCGAGATCTGCTTCAAGGGCCCTCAGGTCATGAAGGGTTACTACAAGAGGCCCGATGAGACCGAGAAGGTGCTCAGGGACGGCTGGCTGTATACCGGAGACATCGGGTTCCTCGACGAGGACGGGTATCTCACCATCGTGGACAGGAAGAAGGACATGATCGTGGCCTCGGGCTACAACATCTTCCCACAGGAAATCGACGAGATCCTCATGAGCCACCCGAAGGTCATGGAGGCCTGCACCATAGGTGTGCCGGACAGCTACCGGGGGGTGGCGCCCAAGGCGTTCGTCGTCCTCAAGCCGGGAGTGACGGCGGAGAGGGAGGAACTCATCGCCTTCCTCAAGGAGCGGCTGGCAGCCTACAAGGTGCCCAAGGAGATCGAGTTCATGGACGAGCTCCCCAAGAGCGCCGTGGGCAAGATCCTCCGGAAGGAGCTCAGGGAGCTCGAGAAGAAGAAAGGCGGTGCCTAGCCCGCAAACGGGATCGAGCGCCCGGATCGATCAGGCTGCCGTGAGGCGTGAGGGAAAAGGCACACCGCCGAGAGGCGCCGTGTCGTCTCCCTGGCCGGGCCTGAACACGAGCGTTGTCCGCGAACCTTGAGGTCGTCTCCTCCACCGGGATGTCTGACGACGAAGGCGAAGCCCCGCGAGCCGTCTTGGGCCGCCCCCAAGGTCTCCTGAAGGTTGATTTCCGCTTGGAATCCACTACTCTTGTATATCAAGAAATCCTGCAGGCACGTCTGTCGAAAGGAGGGGGCGTGGAGAGACATCACAAGGTATCCATCTGGTACGTACTCATCGGCATTTGGCTCGTGCTCATCGCCCAGAACTACATAGCGCAGAAGATCGCGGTCCAGACGATCCCCTACAGCCAGTTCATGACCCTCCTCAAGGAAGGCAGGATCACGGAGATCGCGGTCGGCCAGAACCGGATACAGGGAAAGATGAAGGACAAAAACGGCGAGGTGAAGGAATTCAAGACAATCCGTGTCGATCCCGAGCTCTCGAGGATGCTGGATGAGTACAAGGTGACGTTCAAGGGGGAAATCGAGCGGACATTCGCACGGGACCTTTTGTCCTGGGTCCTGCCGATCTTGGTCTTCGTGGGTATCTGGTACTTCATCATGAAGAGGATGGCCTCCCAGCAGCCCGGGTTCATGTCCCTCGGCAAGAACAAGGCCAAGATCTACGTGGAGAGCGAGCTCAAGGTTCGTTTCTCCGATGTCGCAGGCGTCGACGAGGCCAAGCAGGAACTCGTGGAGGTGATAGAGTTCCTCAAGAACCCCGACAAGTTCAGCGAACTCGGCGGCCGCATCCCCAAGGGGATCCTGCTGGTGGGCCCTCCCGGCACGGGAAAGACCATGCTCGCCAAGGCGGTCGCTGGGGAGAGCGGTGTTCCCTTCTTCAGCATGAGCGGGTCCGACTTCGTCGAGATGTTCGTGGGCCTGGGCGCGGCCAGGGTGAGGGATCTCTTCGAGCAGGCGAAGCAGAAGGCGCCGTGCATCATCTTCATTGACGAGCTCGATGCCTTGGGCAAGGCCAGGGGCATAGGCCTGACCGCCGGTCATGACGAGCGCGAGCAGACCCTCAACCAGCTCCTCGTGGAGATGGACGGGTTCGATCCCAAGGTCGGGGTCATCCTCATGGCCGCCACGAACAGGCCCGAGATCCTCGACCCGGCGCTGCTCAGGCCCGGGAGGTTCGACAGGCACGTCCTCGTGGACAGGCCGGACAAGAAAGGCCGGGAGGAGATCCTCAGGGTTCACATGAAGAACGTCAAGACGGCTCCAGATGTGGATCCGGGCCGCATCGCATCCATGACCCCGGGTATGGTGGGTGCGGATCTCGCGAACATCGTGAACGAGGCCGCACTGCTCGCGGTACGCAAGGGCAAGAGGGAAGTGGGCATGGAGGAGTTCGAGGAGGCCGTCGAGAGGATCGTCGCAGGCCTTGAGAAGAAGAACAGGCTCATCAACGAGCGTGAGCGGAAGATCGTCGCCCACCACGAGATGGGCCACGCCATAGTCGCCATGAGCCTTCCCGGCGCGGACCGCGTCCAGAAGATATCCATCATCCCCCGCGGCATAGCGGCGCTCGGCTATACCATGCAGGTGCCGACCGACGACAGGTTTCTCATGAGCAGGGCCGAGCTCTTGGACAAGATCGCGACCCTGCTCGCCGGGAGGGCGGCCGAGGAACTCGTGTTCTCGGATGTCTCCACCGGGGCGCACAACGACCTTGCACGCGCAACGGACATCGCGAAGAGCATGGTCAAGGAATACGGCATGAGCGAAAAACTCGGCCAGGTTTACCTCTCGATCGACCGGGGACCTCGGCTCCTCGATATCGGGAAGGTCGAGCGCACGGACTACAGCGAGGCGACCGCGCAGGCGATCGACGACGAGGTCAGGCGCATCATCCAGGACCAGTACCGTGTCGCACGGGACATCCTCTCCTCGAGGATGGACGTGCTCGAAAAGGGCGCGCAGATGCTCCTGGAGAGGGAAAAGCTGGACGGCGAGGAGGTGGCCTCGCTCCTCGGCGCGTAAGCGGCGCCTTGAGCGTCGCTGCCGGTCTCGTGCCGCCTCCGGCGGGGAGCGGGCAGAATCCGTGGCAAGAGACAGGCTTCTCTCGAGGCTTCTCTCTCGGGACCCCATCCTCGAACTGTCCAGGACCCGCTGCCGTCCTGCGTCCTGCCAGGGGGAGGATGCGGACCGTATCGTCGAGGAGGCCCTGCGGCCCTCCGCGGAGGTGACCTTGCGGTTCTCCAGGCGTCAATGGCCCGTGCGACCGTTTCCCACCTTGAGCCCTTCACGGCTGCGTGCACCTGTGGGGTGTCGCATGCGGGCATGGCGGGACTTTGTCCGGACATGTCCCGCGAAAGGAACAGGGGCGCCCAAGCAGGCGATGGTTCCCGGTGTGCATGGGCAGGCGTCCAGGTCGAATGAAAGGGCCGTCTCCCCCTCGTGACGGTGGCGGTCCCCAGGGCCTGGATACCCAGAGGTCCGCAAGTCCTGGACAGGGCATGACCCTTGCCGCGGCCCTATCCTACGGGTAGGGCTTGGTCCCTCCCATGACTGGGGCACGGTGCTTACGTGGACATACGGGCAGGGGACATGTTGAACGAGGTTATCAAGGGGACATTCCGGACGAGTCTTGACACGTGAGCCGGCAAACCTTGACTCTCGGTGGCTATGCATTATGAATGAGCAGGCAGAGGAGCATGTCCAGGACCGAGCCCTCTGTTTCCCTGCGCCCGAGGGGTCCATGGCATCGGGTCTTCAGTCGGGGGCGCCGAACGTGACCTTCAGGCCTCGAGGCGGCGGCGACAGCGACTGCAGGGCGGGAATGGACCGGTCCGCCGGGCGGCCGTGAAGCCTCCACGGTGAGGCCGGCTGGAGGGTATGTGCATGAAGGACGACCTGTTCATCCAGTGTTTCAACACGAGCCCCATACCAGGCGTCATCACGACAGCGGCTGACGGGGTGATCGTCGAGGTCAACGACGCCTTCGTCCAGATGAGCGGGTACCGGAGGGAGGATCTCGTCGGGCGACGCACGCTCGAGACGGGCCTGTGGGTCGACCCGGCCGACAGGGCGCGGGTGCTCGCCGAGCTTGGTGCCAAAGGGAAGGTCCAGAATCTCGAGGTTAGGTTCAAGACCGCCTCGGGGTCCGAGCACGACTGCATCCTCAACGGGGTCTCCTTCACCTACTCTCAGGTGCCGTGTCACCTCTTCATGGCGGTGGACATAACGAGACGCAGGAGGACTCAGGACGCCCTGGAGAAGGCTGAGGCGAGGTACCGCGCCCTGGTGGAGAACAGCCTGAGCGGCGTGGCGATCTTCAGGGCGGTCAAGGACGGGGGGGACTTCGAGTACGTGGAGTTCAACAGGGCGGCCGAGCGGATCGACTCGATAAAACGGGAAGACGTCGTCGGGAAGACGCTCCTGGAGGTCTTTCCCGGGTCCCGGGCCTCGGGGCTGTACCAGGCCCTCCTCAGGGTCTACAGGACGGGGGTCGGAGAGTACCTGCCCGTGTACTTCAACAAAGACCAGAGGATATCGGGCTGGCGCGAGAGCTTCGTGTACAGGCTGCCGTCGGGCGAGCTCGTGGAGGTCTACTCGGACCAGACGGCCCTCATCAGGGCCCAGCGGGACCTCTCCGAGCGCAACCGGGCGCTCACCTCGCTCATCGGCAACCTGCCGGGCATGGTGTACAGGTGCAGGCACGACCGTGACTGGACCATGGTGGCCGTGAGCGAGGGCTGCCTCGCTCTCACGGGGTATGCCGTCGAGGATCTCGTGAACAACGAGAAGATCGCCTGGGGCAGGGTGATCGTCCCGAAAGACCGCGACAGGGTGTGGGATGAGGTGAACAGGGCTCTGGAGAAGAGGGAGAACTACGAGCTGACCTACCGTATCAGGACAGCCGGCGGTGACGTCAGGTGGGTCTGGGACCATGGCTGCGGGGTCTTCTCGCCCGAGGGCAGGCTCCTCTTCCTCGAGGGGTTCGCCTTCGACATCACGGAACACAGGCGGCTCCAGGACAAGCTGCGCATGACCGAGGAACGCTTCGCGAGGATCTTCCAGGCGAGCCCCGACTGGGTCTCCATCACGGCCATGGAGGACGGCGCGTACCGGGACGTGAACGAGGGCTATCTCAAGGCGTCGGGTTACACGAGGGACGAAATCATAGGCCGCACCTCTCTCGAGATTGACATCTGGGAAAGGCCCTCCGACCGCAAGAGGATCGTGAGGAAGATCAAGGAGCAGGGGTCTGTCCGCAACGAGGAGGTACGGTTCAGGACCAAGAGCGGCGAGCTCAAGCACGTCCTGTGGTCGGCGGTCCCCATAACCCTCGACGACGAGGAGTGCATCCTCGGGTGGGGCAGGGACATCACCGAGTACAAGCTCCTCGAGGAGGAGCTCATGCGGGCCTACAAGATGGAGGCAGTCGGCAGGCTCGCCGGGACCATCGCCCACGACTTCAACAATTACCTCACCGCCATCGATGGGTTCTGCGAGCTCATCCTGCTCAAGGCCGACGACAAGGAATCTGTCGTCAGGAGCGTGGGGAAGATCAGGGAGGTCAAGAAATCGGCCTCCTCCCTCATCAAGCAGCTCCTGTCGTTCAGCAGGAAGCAGCCTGCCAGGCCGGTGCCTGTGGACCTGAACGAGGTCGTGACGAGCATGAAGGACCTCCTCACGCCGGTCATGGGCCAGAAGGTGGATCTGAGCATGGAGCTCTCCGGGGAGCCGTGCGTCGTGCTCGCCGACAGGAGCCAGCTGGAGCAGACGATCATGAACCTCTCGCTGAACGCGAGGGACGCGATGCCCCGGGGGGGCAGGTTCACGGTGAAGACCGCGCATGAGACCATCGACGAGACCTCTGCCGGCATGCACGTGGACCTCGAGCCGGGAAGGTACATAAGCCTCACCGTGTCCGACACGGGCCTCGGCATGGACGAGGAGACCGCATCGCACATCTTCGACCCCTTCTTCACCACCAAGTCCATGGGCAAGGGCAGCGGACTCGGCCTGACCATCGTCTACAACATCGTGAGGCAGTGGGGCGGGTGCATAACCCTCCAGTCCGAGCCGGGGAAGGGGTCGACCTTCACGATATACCTGCCCGCGCACGCCGAGGCCCAGAGGCGGGAGGCGAGGCCGTGACGAGAAGGGCCTTTAGCTTCGGCGGCCTGCCCCGGCGGGAAAGGCGGCGGGTGGAGAGGGGGCCTGCCGCTCATGCGGGCCTTCCCGGCACGTGACCGGACGGCGGCCGTTGGTGGGCTGTGCCGGCCGGGTCCGCCGTGGGGTTCTCTTCGCCGGGGAAAAGAGCCGGGCGGCACGGCTACGGGTGTTCAGGCCTGTCAGGACTCCTGCCTCTGGGGTCTGTCCATGTGGCCGAAGGTGATCGTGACGGAGAGGACGCCGTCGCTGATCGAGCTCTTCACGTCGTGTCCCATCTCGCGCATGCGCCTGAGCATGCGCATCACGGCCCTGTTGTCCGCGAAGACCTCGGCGGTGAAGCCGAGGAGGCCCTGCTTGCGTGCGAGGAAGGTCACGTAGTCGAGCAGCACGGTGCCGATGCCCTGGTTGTGAAAGTCGTCCTTGACCACCACGGCGAGAGCGGCCTTGTGTTCGTCGCCCTCGACGGCGTAACGCGCTATGCCGACGATCTCCTCCGTCTCGGGGCCTTCCAGGAGGGCCAGGATGGCCATGTGCCGCGTGTAGTCTATGACCACCAGTCTCTGCCTCTCCCTCCTGGGGAACTCAGTCTTCGGGGAGAGGAAGCGCATGGTCAGCGTCCTCTCGGAGAGCGAGTATACGAACTTCTTGTGCAGCTCCTCGTCCGATATCTTGATGGGCCTCAGGAACACGGTCAGGCCGGTTCTCGTGGTGCGGTGGGTCTCCACGTCGGTGGGGTACAAGCCGCTGGGGCCGGTGAAGAACGGCTGATCCTCCGGAACGAGGCCGAGCCGTTTCGCCTCCTCGACGAGAGAGGGCCTGAACCTGGGGTGCGCGACCGCGACGAGGGACATGGCCCGTTCCCTGATGTTCTTCCCCTGAAGGTGGCAGATGCCGTACTCCGTGACCACGTACTGTATGTCCGACCGGTTGTACGTCACGCCCGCACCCTCGCCCAGGCGCGCCACGATGCGCGAGACGGCGCCCCCTTTCGCCGTCGAGGGCATGGCGAGGATGGTCCTGCCGGAGGGGGATGCGGACACGGCCCTCATGAAGTCGACGTCGCCCCCTATGCCGCTGTAGAAACCGGGCCCGAACGACTCGGACGAAGCCTGGCCCGTGAGGTCTATCTGGAGGGCGGAGTTGATCGCCACCATGCGCTCCTGCCTGGCGATGACCGAGGGGTCGTTGGTGTAGGAGGAGGGCATGAAGGCGATCGCGGGGTTATCGTGCATGAAGGCGAACATGTCGGACGTTCCCAGGCACAAAGACGCGACCGTCTTGAGCGCATCGGCGCTCTTCTTGGCATTGTCCACCACGCCCGCCCTCATGAGGTCGATGATGCCGCTCGAGAGCATCTCGGTGTGGACTCCCAGGTGCCTCTTCGTGCCCAGACCCTCGAGCACGGCGTTGACCACCCTGCCGTAACCCGCCTGGATGGTGCTCCCGTCCGGCACGAGCCTTGCCACGTACGATCCTATGGCGCGGGTGA
>ERZ795045.1288-NODE-1288-length-28865-cov-6.045227_pt1 | contig 28865 bp, 19 predicted proteins | sample MGYA00375129_ERZ795045 | MGnify/ENA primary metagenome ERZ795045 (study PRJEB30174, sample SAMN05720166) | activated sludge metagenome | isolation source: anaerobic digester from wastewater treatment plant | place: Japan | collected 2015-05-15 ...
GCAGGGCTTCGCTCGCAAGCAGCGCGGTGATTTATCGCCGCGCGCCGGGTTGCGCAATGCCTCCGAGGCTTCGGATTCCTTATGTCGAAATCTCAGGGCGAGGCTCCGTCTTGTTATCCACAGATGGCACGATGAACACAGATAGGTGAACATTGCAGAACAGACCGGCTGTGCGAGAGCAAACACCGCCTGCGCCGATTGTCCGTACTTTTACTCATCTGCTATCCGCGGACGATCGATACGCCATGCCGGGCTGGCGCGGTGGAATACCTGAGTGAACTAAGGCGCGCGGCTCGCCGTCCCCCATACCAGTTACCCACTGGGCTTCTGCGGCCCGGCGAACGGCAGAGAGGGAGCGAGGCGCCGTCCCTGCCCAACCGAGCCTGGCTCGTGTCTGGCCTCTCTTCGTGATTCCGGCTGCACCACAGTCCCCATTCGCCATCATAGAGGAGGCAGCGTGCGCGCACTCACAACCGGTCTTGTTTCCGTTGCTCTGGTTCTTCTGGCGCTCCATGCGCCCGTCTCGGCGCAACAGCCGGCCGTGCCCGCGGGCGCAAAGGAGAGCGTGCCCCTGCTGCAACTGGCGCCGCCATCGCCGCACGAGAGCTATCTGCCCTTCCCCGCCCTCGGGCCGGTGGAGCTGGATGAGGCGAATAACGGCATTGGCGTTGCCCAGGAGATCGCCCGGAAGCGCCAGGTGCAGGGACGCGTCCTCTGGATCGATGCCGTCGCCAACCTGGAGCGGATCAACTCGGCTGAGAAGGTCAAGGCGCTCGTGGAACGGATCGCTTCCGTCGGGTTCAACACGATTGTGCTGGATGTGAAGCCGATTGTGGGCGAGACCCTCTACCCCAGCCAGCACGCGAAGCGCCTCACCCGGTGGAACCAGGCGACGCTGCCGTCGGACTTCGACCCGGTCGCGGCGATGGCCGAGGCCTGCCAGGCCGCCAAGATCGGGCTCTTCGCCAGTATGAACACCTTCAGCGAGGGCCACCGCGGCATGTCGAGAGGGCCGGCCTATGAGCGCACCGACTGGCAGACGGTGGTGTGCGAGGCGCAGCTGTGCGTGGTGGATCCCAAGAGCGGCGTGCGTCTCCTTATCAATCCCCAGCCGAACACGCGCGCCGAGGCACTGGACGAGCTGACAGTCTACACCCGTACTGACGTGCTGGCGCCCACGGACGATGCCACCGTCGTGCTCCTGGATGCCTCTCGCAAAGTGATCAGCGTGACGAGCGGCGCTGCCTTCACCCTCGCGGGTCTCTCTCCCCCCTCGGGAGGTGCCATCCTCGTTGGGGAAGGCCAGGCGGGCGCTTTCCTGCGCCGGATCGCTTCGGTTGGGCAGATGCTCCAACTTCAGACGGCTACCCGGTTTGTGCCGATCCTGCAATCGCGCATCCCTGGAGTGCCGGTGTGGGTCAACCCGCACCACCCGGAGGTCCAACAGCGGCTGCTGGAGATGATTACCGAGCTCCTGACGCGCTACCCGCTCGATGGTGTGGTGTTCGACGACCGCCTGCGCTACGCGGCGATCAACGCCGACTTCAGCGAGTCCACCCGGCAGGCTTTTGAGGAGTGGATGGGCCGCGCGATGACATGGCCGGACGATGTGCTCCGCTGCCACGTGAGCTTTCCCGGCATGGCCGTCCGCTGGATCCCGGGTCCCCACATGGATGCCTGGCTGGTATGGCGCGCGCTTCACCTGCGTAACTGGCTGGCGCGGGCTGCGGCCACCGCGCGCACTGCCCGCCCCACCGCTACGGTGGGCGCCTACGTCGGCTCCTGGTACGGCGATTACCCCGCGCTGGGCGCCAATTGGGCCGCCGATGATTTCCAGGCGGGATTCCGCTTCCTCACCGATACCTTCCGCCCCACCGGGTTTGCCGGCCTGCTGGATTGGATCGCGCCCGGCTGCTATTATGGCATGCCTACCATCGCCGATGCCATCCAGCGCGGCTACTCTCCAGGCGCCACCGTGGAGGCAGCCGGGCAGCTTGCCAACCGCGCTGCCAACAGCCAGGCGTGGGTCTATGCGGGCATCGCCCTGGAGAAGTATGACCGCAATCCGGATGGACTGGCGCGCGCCCTCCAGGCGGCAGCGGCGTCCACGCAGGGCGTGATGGTGTTCGACCTCTCGCACCGAATCGACCAGTTCTGGCCGGTCTTCCGGAAGGCGTTCGCGAAGCCGGCTCAGGCCCCGCACGCCGTTCCGGGGCTGCTGGCCGAGGTAAGGCGACTGCAGGCCGAACGCAAAGCCGCTGGGATCGTCGATCCCCCCGTCATTATCCAGAACGGCCTCTCTGGTACCGGCCTCTAGCGCGGCGGGCGCCGTGGTCTCCCCCCGAGGCCACGCGCGCCCCCACCTTCCCCCGTGCCATGCCGAGCAAAACGAAGCATGCCTCGCTCCCAGCGCCTGCAGGAGATCCCAGTAGTCTGCCGGGCGTTGGCTTCCCGCGCATCCTTCCAGAAGCCGGCGCATGTGCAGAACGGCGCGCGAATGGGTAGAACCCAACGGAGCGAGGCTGCCAGCCGCACGACGGCTTCAGGAGACAAGGATGGCACAGGGCTACGTTCTGCACGTGGTGTCTCACACGCATTGGGATCGCGAGTGGTACCTGCCGTTCCAGCGCTTCCGCATGCGCCTGGTGGACCTGATCGACCACCTGCTCGATCTCCTCGACCGCGACCCGGAGTTCCGCTGCTTCCACCTGGATGGGCAGACGCTTCTCCTGGAGGATTACCTGGAGATCCGCCCGGAAAACGAGGAGCGCCTGCGCCGCCATATCCGTGAAGGCCGGCTCCTCATCGGGCCGTGGTATCAACAGAACGACGGGTTTCTCGTCAGTGGCGAGGCGACCATCCGCAGTCTCCTCATCGGGCATCGCATCGCGCGCCACTTTGGCGGCGTGATGAAGGTGGGCTATCTCCCCAACCAGTTCGGGAATATCTCGCAGATGCCCCAGATCCTGCGGGGCTTTGGGATCGAGAGCTGCATCTTCGGGCGGGGTTTTCTGCCCAACGGCTCCTGCATGGAGTTCATCTGGCAGGGCGCCGACGGCTCCCGGGTTCTGGCCAACTCGCTGGTCTTCTCCTACAGCAACCTCGCGCGGCTTCCCGAAGAGCCGGAAGAGGCCCTCGCCGAGCTTCGCCACGCCCGCGATCTCCTGGCGCCGCTCGCGAAGACGCGCCACCTGCTGCTGATGAACGGTGCCGACCACCTGGAGGCGCAGGAAACCCTCAGCGCGATCCTGGAGGCGCTCCGTGCCCGGCTGGATGCCGAGGGAAGTCCCGACGAGGTGATCCATTCGAGCCTGCCGCAGTTCGTGGAGGCCGTGCGTGCGGAGATTCCGTGCAAGGAAGGCCGGCAGGATCTGCCGGTGGTGACAGGCGAGCTGAGAACCGACCGCGACAGGATGGTGCTGGCCGGCACGCTCTCAGCGCGCATCGATTTGAAGCAGGAGAACTGGAGGAGCCAGACCCTCCTGGAGAAGTGGGCGGAGCCGTTCTCGGTCTGGGCCTGGCTGGCGGGCAGCGCCGACCCTCACGCCGCGCTTCGCTATGCCTGGAAGCTGCTGTTGCAGAACCAGACTCAGAATGCCATCTGCGGGAGCAGCATCGACGAAGTGTATGACGAGATGATGCCTCGCTTCCGACAGGTGCAGCAGATCGCGGAGGAGGTCACCGAGCGCAGCCTTGGCTTTCTGGTCGAGAGGATCCACACCGGGCCCGAACCCCCCGGCGGCCCTGCTGCCGCGCTGGTGGCGTTCAACCCCCTCCCCTTCCGCCGGCGAGAGTGCATCGAGGCGGTGGTAGAGTTTCCCCTCGGGCCACCGCGACGCATGCCGGTCGCGCCCGAGGTGGACCTGGCCGAGGGGGGCCCGGATGTGAGCGAGGTGCAGGTGGTGGATCCCGCCGGCGCCATCATCCCGGTGCAGGTTCTGGAGAACCGCCTAGCCACGCGACGGATCCTCTCGGGCAACGATCTGCCGCATCTCCAGAGCGTGCGCCGGATGCGCATCCTCTTCGCCGGCGAGGATCTTCCCGCGTGCGGCTATGCTACCTTCCATATCCTGCCGGCCGGAGTGCAGCCGCCACCGATGCAGACGCTCTCCCCCTCGCTTCACGCGCTGGAGAACGCATCCCTGCGCGTCGATATCGCGCCCAACGGCAGCCTCCACGTCATCGACAAGGATACCGGGCGCGAGTATGGCGGCCTCCTTGTCTTCGAGGACGGTGGCGATGCCGGCGACCTGTATCACTATGTGCAGCCGGTGCAGGACCGGGTCTTCACCACGCTGGGTTCGGCACCCCGAATCTCGCTCGTGGAAGACGGCCCGGTGCGCTCCACCTACTGCATCGAGCACACGCTGATGCTTCCGGAAAACCTGAAAGCGCGCACAGCCGGGGATGGCCACACTATGCCGTGCCGGATCACCTCCTATATCGCGCTGTGCATCGATTCTCAGCGCGTCGAAGTGACGACGGTGGTGGAGAACCAGGCGTGCGATCACCGGCTGCGGGTGCTCTTCCCCACGGGGGCGCACACCGATCTCTCGCGTGCCGAGGGGCCGTTTGACGTGCTCAAGCGCCCGGCAGCGCTCCCCGCGGAATGGATCGGTGGTTCGCCCTGTCGCCCGCAGCACTCGTTCGTCGATGTGAGCGATGGTCAGCGCGGCATCGCCATTCTCAACCAGGGCCTACCCGAGTACGAGGTGAAGCGCGATGTGGACCGCACCATCGCGCTCACCCTCCTGCGCTGCGTCGGGCGGCTCAGTGATGGCGATGATGCTCCCGGGATCGACCCGACGCCCGGCGCCCAGTGCCTCGGGCGGCACGTCTTTCGCTACGCCCTCATGCCGCACGCCGGCTCCTGGGAAGCAGCGCGCATCTGGGAGCAGGCCCACGCCTTCAACGCGCCGATTCGACCCGTGCAGACCGATCAGGCGGATGGCGACCTTCCCGCCAACGCCTCCTTCGTGGAGATCCGCCCGGCCCACCTGGTCCTGAGCGCCATCAAGCGTGCCGAGGATGAGGACGCCCTTGTGCTCCGCTTCTACAACATCACCAACGCAAACGCCGCCGGCGAGGTGATCCTCCACTTCCCCATCCGCGCCGCCTATCGCGCGAATCTGAACGAGGAGAAGGCCCAGCCACTGGATGTGAACGATGGCCGGCGGATCCGCGTGCCGGTCCGTGGCAAGGAGATCGTGACGCTCCTCCTCTACCGGTAGCCGGGTGCCCCCGCGCTCACTCGCCTCGTGCCACTCGGTCCATATGATAGATGAGGCGAGGGGTCCAGCGGAGGTGACTGATGGAGCGGATGCCTCCATCGAAGGCGGCCTTCATGGCGCGCATGGCGATATCGGCATACTGCCTGTCACCCCCGAGGCGGTAGGCGTAGAAGAGCATCCCCGCGGTCATGTCGTTGTTGGCGATGTAGCCCTTCATCTTCGGGCAAGAGGTGTAGCGGAAGCCGTTGGCATCCTCCACCCAGAGCTCCGCAACCACCTGCTTCGCTCCGCCAAGGAGCGCCTGGGCAACGCGCTGATCCGACGTCTCCCGGTAGTACTCTGCCAGACCGTTCGCGAGCACGCCCATCATGAAGTTCGCCTCGCCGCGATGCCGGGGCATGCAGTAGCAGTGGCCGGGCACCATCTGGCGGTGCCAGCCGCCGCCGGGCGTCTGCCGCTCCAGGGTGCGCTCGACGATAATCCGCGCGGCATTCAGGTAGTAAGGGTCGTTCGTGAGCCGGTATGTCGCCAGGGTAAGCAGGAGGTGCCAGCCATTGTCGCGGCAGTTGCTGTAGTCGTAGTTGTTCAGGTAGGCGCCGCCATAGTAATCCGCCACGAGCGCCGCGTTCTCGGCTGCCGTTGGGTCGCCGCTCAGGAAGTACCAGTCACAGAAGCCCTCGGTCCAGGTGTGGCTGGGGGTGAAGCCGCCTCCGGGGATGCCGCTCCCCTCATACTGCTCGCGGAAGTAGCCCCCGGTATGCCCCATCGCATGGATCCACACGCCGCCCGCTCTCGGACCGTGGTGACAGGTATCCACGTCGATGGCGTGACGCGCCGCCCGGTCACCCAGGAAGTACCACCGCCGGTCGCCCGTGCGGATGAACTGCAACAGGAAGGCGTGGTGGTGGTCATACTCGCCGTTCGACCAGTTCACCTTGCGCTCGCCAAACTGGTCCCCGAAGTTCAGCAGGCCATAGCCGCGCGTGGCATCCCGATGGCGCAGGTAGTTTTCATAGACCCCCTCGCATACCTTCTCATACTCCGGGGAGCGCCCGGCGGTGGCGGGGAGGATCTCGCCGAAGACGAGGGTATCGCAGTAGCGCTCCGGGGTGCAGACGGCGATGAGCGGCTCCTGGAACGCCTGCGACACGTGCCGGGCCGCGTCGCCATCCGCCTGGCCCGGATGAAATGCCAAGAGGAGGTCGTGCTGCTTCTGCACACCACGGCGCACGCGATACTTTCCGCGCATCAGCGCGAAGTAGAGCTTGATCTCGTCCAGCTTGCTGCACCCATCGTAGGTACCCTCGGGGAAATCCGGGCAGAGATCGATCTTCAGCCCCTCCGCGTCGACGCCGATTCCCTTCGGATAGAGCTGCCAGAAGTCGCGCACGGCGGCCGTCACTCCCCACCGGCCGTTGCTCAGGTCGATCCAGCCGTCCGCGCGTTCGGTCTTCACCCCCGCCGGCGCGGCCGGCTCCAGCGTGTAGGAGTCATCCCGGAGCTGGCGCAGCGAGAGAGCGTCTCGCCCTTCCCACTCCTGGCCATGTCCCAGGCCAATCCGCCACGACCACTCCTCCCGCGCCGCGAGCGGGAACTCCAGGCCAATGCGCTCGAACTCGACAAACTCCTCGCCGGGATCATCCGCGCCCCACGTGTGATGCACACGCACCATCGCCGAGCCGGCATGGAAGACAAACCGGGTCGTGTAGGCGAACCACGGCTTCCCTTCCCCGCTCTGGTAGCTCCCCGTCACCTTCACCACCGCGCGCACGGGACCGCTCTCCTCGATCTCAATCCGACGCGGCGCGTGGAGGGTGGTGTAGGAGACAGCTTTCGTATCGTGCAGGCGGGCGCTGATCGGCAGGTCGCCCGTCAGGCTCTCATCCGAGGTAAAGGTGCCATCGGCGTTGTGGTCATACCACACGGCGATGGGAAAGCCGGACCGGGTTCGCTCGAACTCGACGCGGAGCGGGCCCGTCTCCACCTGAAGCGTATCGCCCTTCCAGACGCAGGCGAGGGGTGTCCGCGCCGGTGCGCGGCTTACCTGGGTGCCGTACTCCAGCGTATGGGTTGCGGTTTTCCCCGCGTCCACGGTCGCCGAGAAGGAGAGGCGCAACCACTTGATGCTGCCATCGCCCCAGCGGCCCGCCACCACCGGCTGGAGCGGGACCTCCCGGCCCGCGCCATCAAGGAGACGGACGTGATCGGGATCGCCCAGTTCCCCCTTGGCAAACGGCACGCCCGAGGTGACCAGGAAGCCGTCCTGGGGGAAGGGATAGGGATTCTCCACTTTGAGGGGAATGCGCTCGTGCTTCGCGGTGCCGGCGAACGGCTTTGGCGGCGCCAGGGCCACCGTGCCCGCGTGCGACACCTGCTTGCCATCAGGCCGAGGCGCCTCGATTCGATACCGCCAGGTTGCTCCCGTGGCGGGCGCGGGGATGTAGACCCGGTGGTTGGCCACGGGCTTCTCTTCGGTCAGCTTCTGGCCGCCGCAGGTCACCGTGCACTGAGCGGGCCAGGTCGTGATCCAGGTGAGGCGGATGGCGCCCTCTCCCGCGCGGTTCACGTACTCCGCCTGCACATGGCGGATCTCGAAAGCGCGCCCGCGCACAGGCGGCTTCTTCGCCAGGAGGAAGAGGTCCTCGGTAATGTGCGCCCCGCCCCCGCCGGTGCGGAGCGTCAGCTTCTCGCCCCCTTTGAACTCCACCGGCTTCGCGAGGAAGTAGATCCGCTGGCGCCGGTCATCCTCGGCGGCGATGAAGCGCCCTGCGACCTTGCCATCAATGCGCAGCTCGTATGTCTCGCGCCCGGCGGCATCGTAGACCACGACGGCGGGATGGAAACGCCCGGCGCGGGGCACGGTCACGGTCAGGCTGCCGCCCGCGCCTCGCACCGCCGGCCAGCGGTACTCGGCGTCGTAGTAGTCCATCCCCTCGCGCTCGGCTTCGACGCTGGAGAAGACCAGGTTCGCGGGATCAGCCTGGAGCTGCCAGATGAGGTCCAGGCCTTCGGTGCGCTCGAAGCCCTCGTTCGCGACGAGCTCATCCAGCGTCACCGGCGGCTTCCGGTTGGAGTTGGCCGGGCCGAGCGCCGTCACCCATCCCGTGCCATCCACGGTCCGGTGCGGCTCTCGGGTTTCGGAGAGGATGGAGAAGCGGAGGCGCGTGCGCCCTCCCTCCTGCCGGATGGTGGCGTCATGGCAGAGGTAGAGGACTCCACCCACCAGGGCAACGCGCGGCGCGGGCACAGCGCGCGGCGAGCCATCCGGCTCGAAACCGTTCGCCGTTGGCCGGCCCAGCGAGTGCCCGACCGTCACCTCGCAGCCCATGTCGCGGCGCCCCGTCTTCGGGTCGGCGTCCAGATCCAGGTAAAGAATCAGGCCGGCGTTCTCAAAGGTGTAAGGCTTCGCCGTGTGGACCGCCCACAGCCACCGGTCGCGCCCCACGTTACCGAAATCGACGCGGACGATATCGAGCTCGGGGCGCTCTTTCACCGTGGCAGGGAAAGTGGCGATCTGCTCCAGCGCCTCCGGCCGGCGGGGATCCGTGCCAAGCCGTTCCTCCACCTCATCCGGCAGGCCGTCTTTATCACTATCTGCCACTTGGGACGCGGCGGCCGGCACCATCAATCCGCCTGCAAGGGCGGCGATCAAGAAGAAAAAGTGCTTCCTCACGGCTTCTCCTCCCGCTCTGCTTGCCCATCCATTCGAGGAGGCCAGCCTGGTTCCTCCTGTATCGCGCGGCTCGCGCTCTGGCATATAGCCTGCATGCTTCTCCCGCGGAGCGCACGGTGTGGATGGCCGGATTAGCTCACGCGACGCGCGAAGGGAGGGGGCGTCACAGTGTCGGTGAAGTTTCTCATCTCGGGGCTTTCGGACGAGGAGATGATGGCGCTGCAGGGAAAGGTATCCGGCGCCGAGTTGCTGTTAGCGCAAGTGGCGCGCCTCTCGCCCGAGGAGATCGACCTCATCCGCCAGGCGGCGCCGGACGCGGAGCTCCTGGTGGCGGCATCGCACGCCGAAGCGATGGCCCTGGCACCGGAAGCAGATGCCCTCTTTGGCTACCTCAATGCCGACCTCTTCCGCGCGGCCCCGCGGCTGCGCTGGGTGCAAGCGCCCAGCGCCGGCGTGGAGGTCTATCTCTTCCCCGAGCTACGGCACAGCCACGTCATCCTGACGAACGCCCGAGGCCTGGCGGCAGCGCAGATGGCCGACCATACCCTGGCGCTTCTTTTGGCGCTCACCCGGAAGATACCGGCGATGCTTCGCGACATGGGAAGACGGGATTGGGGAAGCGACGACCAGATCGCGCCAGAGTTGGCCGGGCAGACCCTGCTCATCGTCGGGCTCGGCAGTGTCGGACGGCTGGTCGCCCAGCGCGCGTCCGCCTTCGATATGCGCATCCTGGCCACCGGGTTCGAGGGCAGCCCGTCGATAATGCGCGTCGATGCTCTCCATCCACCCGACAACCTCACGCACATCCTGCCCCACGCAGACCACGTGGCGATCTGCTGCCCGCTGACCCCCGCTACCTACCACCTCTTCGACGCACCGATGCTCCGCCGGATGAAGCAGAGCGCTTTCCTGATCAACGTCGCGCGCGGGGGGATCGTAGACCACGAGGCGCTGGCCACGGCGCTGGAGGCGGGCGAACTGGCAGGCGCAGGGCTCGATGTGACCGAACCGGAGCCGCTGCCAGACGGCCATCGCCTGCTGACCCTGGAGAACGTGATCCTCACGCCGCACTGCGGTGGCCGCTCGGCGATGATACGCCGCCGGATGATTGACCTGGTGGCAGACAACCTGCGCCGGTTCACGGCGGGAGAGCCCCTCCGTCACGTCGTCGACAAGCGCGCGGGTTTTTGAGAGCGTCCGGAAGGTGAGGCACGCTTGCTCCCGTTCCGAGCCTGGAGGCCACGGCGGATACAGGAGTGGATCGAGGCCGCCATCGAAGTGCCGATGGTGATCCTCTCGATCCTCTTCCTAGCGCTGGCGCTGGTGGATGCGACGGTTACCCTGAGGCCGGGGCAGAGCCGGTTGATCGCCCTCGTGCAATGGGTCATCTGGACGATCTTTGCCATCGAGTTTGTGGTGATGTTCGCGCTGGCGCATGATAAGCGCGCCTATCTGCGCCGGAACTGGCTGGCAGCATTTAGCGTGCTCCTGCCCTTCCTCCGTGTCTTTCGCGCGCTGCGGGCTTTACGCGCGCTGCGGACACTCCGCCTCTTCCGTCTCCTGGCGCTCACCGGACGCGCTTCCCGGCAGGCGGGCGCCGTACTGGAGGCACGAGGCGTCGGTTATGTGGCACTGGTCACGCTTCTCGTCACCCTCGCCGGCGGAGCCGGCATGTATCTGGTGGAACGGGGAGTGCCCGAGTCGCGCTTCCGGAGTCTCGGCGACGCCCTCTGGTGGTCGGCCGCCTCCATCACGACCGTTGGCGCCGATCTCGCACCGGTCACCGCCGAGGGCCGCATCCTCGCTCTGGCGATCTACATCTTCGGGATGGCGGTCATCGGCTACATCACCGCGGTGCTTGCATCCTACTTCGTGGGAAAGGAGATGGCGCCACCCCAGGTGACCCAGCTCGACCGCGAGATCACCGAGACGGCGGACGAGGATGCAAGCAGCGTGGAAGAGCTGCAGGCTAAAGTAGACCGACTGATCGCGCTGATGGAGCGGCGCGCCGATGAACAACGCCGCGGTCAATCCACCTGGCAGTCGGAAGAGTAGTGCTGCACGGGCCAGAGGGGCATCTCCTCGCCCGCGAGGTACTCCAGGACGCGCCATTGCACCAGGCAGCCAGCGGCGAATCCAAGACGCACGCCCTCCGCGAAGGCATCATCACCGCCAGCCGTCCCCGGGCGAAGCCTCTCCAGGAGTTCGTCCACGAAGCGTGAGGCGTCTGCGCCCCGACCGGTGCGATAGAGCGCATCCAGGCGGGAGGGGAGCGCCGCGGCCATGCCGGACGCGGCCGGAGCACCGCGCCGCAGAAGCTGGTAGGCAGACTCGGTGGCCTCGCGGGCCTCGCGCACATAGCGCTCCACCTCTGCCGCTTCCTCGGAAGGCAGCGGCAGCTCTCTCGTTTCCACCATGCTGTCTCCCACCGAGAGCCGGGCGCGTCGCCGCTGTGGGAAGTTCACGCCTGAAAGCGCGTGCGGGGGGCCTGCGCCATCAGGCGTCCAGGTAAGGAAGCAACGTCTCCCGCCCCTCGGGCTCCTCGGCTCGCGCGGCACTGCGCGCGAAGTATCCCCTGCAAGTCGCCCGGCGCGCGATATCCTCCAGCGCCTGGTCAACCGTCTCGTACATCTTCACGGCGTCCTGAAGATGCGCCATGTAGATCACCTGCTTGGGAAGGGATTCTTCCACGAGGATATAGAGTTCACCGCCACAGCCAAGGGTGCGGCGCTTGGTTTCGAGGAGGATCTTCAGCGCGCCCGTATCCATGTAGCTGACGTGGCGCAGGTCGAGGATTACGGAATATCCCCCCTGAGAGAGGGAGCTTTCCAGGACGCGGCGCAGCATCTCCTCGCCATGGAGGTCAATCTCGCCCGTGGCGCCGACGTAGGCCACCTCGCCATCCCTCTTCTCCGTGATTTGCAGCGCGGTCTCGCTGACCAGCGGCTGAAAGGTCACGGCCACCACCTCCCCGGTATCCATTGGCATCCGCGCTTCCTCGCATTCGCTTCACCCGTACCGCTCAGGGAGTCGCAACTGGCCGGCCAAACGACGCGCATCACGGAACAGCCCGAGGGCGGCTCTCGCTGCAGCAGATGGCGCGGCGATGGCATCTCTGGAACGGCCCACCTGGGCCAGGCGCAACCCGCCAGTACCTTTAGATTCCTCGCCGCGCCACCAACTCCTGCCAGATCGCGGATGCGCGGCCCCATCGGTTCATCCGCGGGGCCGCCGGGGAGGCTCGCCGCAGCGCGAGCTTGCCGTCCATTCCCGGAAGGCCGCTATTTGGCGCGCGGGTATTCGGTGCAGAGGTAGTAGAGAGGAGGCTCATCCTCCTCGATGGCGGGAAAACGCCCCACCGGCTCATGGAAGTAGTTGTCGGTGCGGTCGTCGTTGACGCGCGACACCTCACCGATGAGGACGCGGCCCCGGCCCTCTTCACCATAGAAGCGATGGTAGAGGCGCTGGGTGAGGGTGATGCTCTCGCCCGGGGTCAGGCGCAGGGTGGCTCCCGGCTCCAGGGTGCGCCGCACGCCATCCACGGAGACCACCACAGGCGACGTGCGATCCAGGTCGTTGTCCGGCGTCGCGTTGTAGAGCTCGATGAGAAGGTTGCCCCCGCCGCGGTTGATGATATCTTCCATCTTGAAGGCATGGAAGTGCATCGGCGTCTCCTGGTTCTCGCCGGCAACCATGATCTTTTCCGCGTACGGCTTCGGATAGCGCGGGTCGCCGTGGCTCCCGTTGCGGATGGTGAAGAGAACCAGGCCCTTGCGCTGGAAGTCCCCCAGGCCGAAGTCGGTGATGTCCCAGCCCAGGAGGTTATCGCGGATTTCATCCGCTTCCTCTCCTCGCCTCTCCCAATCTGCGGGGGTCCAGAAGGCGAATGGCGGCAGCTTGAAGCGGTGCATATCAAAGAAGGCGATGGTCTCGCGCAGGATACGGTTGATCTCCGAACGCTTCATGGCTCAACTCCTTTGCAGGACGCGCGCCGAGAGGGGAAGAGCTTCCAACGTCTTCTGGCAAGCCAACACGAGGCGGATGCCAGAGCGGGAGGCTTTGTCGTCGCGATAGATGAGGCGGTGCAGCCAGCAGGCGTTGCCGTCGCGCAGCCATCCGCGCTCGAAGGAGATAGCCGTAAAGGACGCGGTGACTTGCTCCACGATCTCGGCCGGCGCCTTCGCCTGAGCCTCGGGCAGCCTCAGGGGAAGCCGTTATCGTCCTGTTCACGCGGCATGATACCACACGCGAGGGGAATTGTGCAAGCGTTACGACGAAGGGGAGAGAGGCAGGGGCTAGGTCCCATCCGCTTTTCACGACGCGGCTTTCCCGCGCCGCTCCAAGGGACCCGCCCCCTGCCAAATGGGGTGAGTGAGGGGATTCGAACCCCCGATCTCCAGATCCACAGTCTGGCGCCTTAGCCGCTAGGCGACACTCACCACCAACGCTTTGCATGTTACCATATGCAGGGCTGGTCTGTCAAGCGAAATTCGCCGCTCGCGCAGGGGGCGCCAGATGATGGAATCCGCCGCAGTGCAAAGGCTGCGGGCGGCCTCGCCTGGCATGGCCGGCTTCAGGCAGCTTCCGACACCCAACAAGGATGGTGGCGTCTGGCAAGCGAATGGGATACCCGCGGGCGGTTGGCACAGGCGGCCAGGGCAGCCCCGGGGCGAGACAGAAACGCTCGCCCAGGCGGGTGAGGCGGATCCCGTGAGGGCACGCGCCCGGCGGTGCCTGCGGAGCAGCCTCAGCGCGGCGTTTCCATGGTATATAGAGAGGACGCAAATGAAGGTCAGTATTATTGGCGGAGCAGGGCGAGTGGGGTCGAACGCGGCCTACGCTCTGCAGTTGGTTGGTTGGGCACGCGAGATCGCGCTGGTGGACGTGATGACAGAGCAAGCGGAGGGGGAGGCGCTTGATCTGCGGCATGGGGCATCGCTGGCGAACTCGCAGGTCTTCACCTCCGGAGGCTATGACCAGGTCGCGGGCTCGGACGTGATCGTCATCACCGCGGGGCTGCGGCGCAAGCCGGATGAGCCGCGCCTGGCGCTGGTCAACCGCAACGTGGCGCTCTTCCGCTCTATTCTGGCGGAGATCGGCAAAGTCTCCCTGCCATCCAATGCCATCCTGCTCATCGTGGCCAACCCCGTGGATATTCTGACGCAGATCGCAGTGAAGGAGAGCGGTTTCCCACGCGAGCGCGTCATCGGCACGGGTACCCTCCTCGATACAGCGCGTTTCCGCTCCTTCCTCGGCGAGCACTTCGGCGTGGCCCAGACGCAGGTGGATGCGCTGATCCTTGGCGAGCACGGCGACTCCATGGTGCCGATCTGGTCCTCGGCCACCATCAATGGGGTGCCCCTGGCCAGCTTCCCCGGCTACCAGGAGCAGGAAGTTCGGGCGATCTTCGATGCCACGAAGAAGAGCGGCGCGCGCGTGATTGCCCTCAAAGGAGGCGCCGGCTACTCCATCGGCCTGGTCGTTGCCCACGTGGTCAACGCCATCGCCGGCGACACGAAGCAGGTGCTCCCCGTATCCACCCTGCAGACGGGTCTTCATGGCATCAACGACGTCTGCCTGAGCGTGCCCACGGTGATCGGCCGGGGGGGAGCAGAGGCGCTAGTCGAGATGCAGCTGGCACCAGAGGAGGAGGAGGCGCTTCAGAACAGCGCGCGCGTGCTCAAGGAAACCTTTGCCCAGTTGAGCGCATAGCACGAGCGTAGACACCCGCGCTGCTTGTGGGCAAAGCCCTGCCGGGCTGGGCCGGGCCGCATTCCCGGTGCAAGCGCAGCGGCGAGGGCCGGTGGAAAGGCCAGCAGGGCCTTTGCTGGGAAGCAGCGCGGGCCTTTCGCTCCGCACGCACGAGCCCGAGGTGCCCGCGCCTCCCCATCCGCGTCCGTGCCTGTCATCCGTGGTATCGACCGGATCCGCCAGTCATTCACCCGTTGACACATCCATCCCACGGAGCTAGAATGCGGCTGGGGTAGTGCTTCCTCGCTCCCTCGCACTTCCACAGCATCAGTATCAGCCGGATATTCGGCTATCGGGCGGAGAGGGAAGGAGACAGATGAGACGCAGGGGTTTTACTCTGATTGAGCTGCTCGTTGTCATTGCGATTATCGCCATCCTGGCGGCAATCCTGTTCCCGGTCTTCGCGCGCGCGCGGGAGAACGCGCGAAAAACGACCTGCCTGTCCAACGTCAAGCAGCTGGGCAACGCCATGATGATGTACGTGCAGGACTACGACGAGCGCTTCCCGGGCTACTACCCGCCGTGGCCCGAGACGGGCCCTGGCTCGTCGTGGTGGGAGGGGATCTACCCCTATGTCAAGAACGACAAGGTGTTCGTCTGCCCCAGCTACCCGCGCCAGCAGACAACGTGGTCGTACAACGCCCACGTTTTCCCGCTGATGCCGTCCTATGGCGCCAACGCGAGCGTGGCCAACAACGGACTGCAGATGGCGAAGCTAACTGAGCCAGCGAGCATCCTCCTGCTGGGAGATTGCTGCCACACGATGGGCAGCAACGATTGGCGCTTCGCCTGGCCGAAGGCCCCCTCCATCCTGGGCGCATCGCCCAACGCGTGTACCATCACCACAAACACGGAGGCGCAGGAGCGGGCCACCGTCCACCTGGGCGGCTCCAACATCGCCTTCTGTGACGGCCACGCGAAGTGGATGTCGGCCACCGAGATCTACGCCAACGGCACCGGCAAGTACACCACCGTTAGGTAATTGGCCTGGCGCCCTCGCCCCCCCAGCCAAGCTGCGAGGGCGCCAGTCGCCTTTTAGATCTCGGCAACCCTCGGGTCATCGATCGCCACGCGCCGGCCCTCGCGCGAGGAGAGATAGGTGGCGAGGGTCATGCGCAGTGAGGTGAGGCCGTCCTCGGCGGTCGCGATGGGAGCCCGCCGGCCATGGAGAAACTCGGCGAGCGGCCCCGCGAGGCCGGCGATGCGATGCCCGTGCCCGGGCGGCGAGGCGATCTCGCTGAACGTCCACTCCTTCTTCTCCAGGGTATACCATTTCAACCCAGGAGCACCCTCGGGACGTGGCACGTTGCAGCTGGGCACGTCGCCGTAGTTCTGAATGATCGAGCCCTTCTCGCAGACGATCTCGGTGGTGTTTTCGTGGGCCGGGCAGGTAAAGGAGCAGACGACCTCCGCGATGGGGCCTCCCGGGTAGCGGTAGATCGCGATGCCGTTGTCGTTGGGCACGCGTGGGTCGTGGATCGTCGCGATCTCCGCGGTCACCGTCTCCGGCACGCCCAGCAGCCAGTGGATAAAGTCGATGGCGTGCGCGGCGTCATCCGCCCAGATGTCGCGGTTGAGCTCCGGCTTGTTATGCCACAGCTCCACGAAATTCCCCCAGGTATGCACCGCCAGGCCGTGGCGGCGGCGGACCATGAAGACCTTCCCTAGCTCGCCGCTCGCGAGAAGCTCCTTCATCTGCACATTCTGGGGATCGACGCGCATCTGCCACGCCAGGGTGAACGGCACGCCGGCGCGCTCCACGGCGGAGACGATGCGCTCGCCCTCGGCCAGGGTAAGCGCCATCGGCTTCTGCAGGACGATCTTCTTGCCGGCCGCGGCCGCCTGCTCGACGAGAGAGGCGTGCAGCGACGTCTCCGCGGCCACCACCACCGCCTCGATCCCCGGGTCCGCAAGAAGCTGCGAGGCATCCCCACGCGGCTGGAGCCCGAAGTTCTTCTCCGCCTGGGCGAGGCGCCCCGCATCGTGGTCCCAGGCGGCTACCGCGCGCACTTCCATCTCGGGATGGTCGCGCCACTGCGTCAGGTATGTGTTTACGTGCCCGTGCGCCAATCCGAGCACTCCAACTGTCACTGCCATCTCAGGCAAGCTCCCTTCTGGAGCGGAGAGGCCGCAGGGGTCGCTCGCACCCACCGCGGGCGAATTGCCCCCTTCGCCTTCTCCTTCCTTCCAGTAAACTCCGCTCAACGCCACTGTTCGCCCGACCGGCACTCGCAACCTTCTCGCATGATCGCATCCGCGCCCGGGACAACCCGTGGGATCCAGGCTCGCGCCCTTGGTGGCAGGAAGACGCCACAGGAAACCGCCCGCGCGAGCATCCCAAGGGAAAGACGGCCGGCTGGAGAAGGAGAGTGTGGGTGCCAGGCGGCTCTGCCAGGCAGCCCCATCGCGTATTCCCTGCCGGCGAGCAAGCGCCCGCCACGCTCTCGCGGCAGGAGGCACGCCCCGACTTCCGCGTTTGGCGGAGCCGGGCGAGCACGGAGGAGAAGAGGCCAACAATGCGTGTGATCATCCTTCAGCCGCCCTACCCGCACGAGGGCACCGAGAATGCCGCGCTCCGTTGTATAGAGTGGATGCTTCAGCACCTGGATGCCCTGCGCCCTGGCGACCAGGATCTGATCCTTCTTCCCGAGTATGCCAACGCCCCGGGCCTCGAGGAGAAGAGCGTTCTCCGGGCATTCGTTCAGACGCACGGCCTGGAGTTCGCCAGCCGGCTGGCCGCGAAGAGCCGGGAGCTCGGCTCGCTCCTGGCGGCTGGCCTGGTTTCATACTCCGGTGGCACCTGGGAGAACCGCGCCTTCCTTTTCAGCCCCAAGGGTGAGACGGTGGCCAGTTATGCCAAAGCACACCTCACGGCCGTCGAGAGGGAGCGGATGGGCCTCACTCCGGGAGCCTCCGTCGTGGTCGCGGAGCACGCCGGGGTGCGCTTTGGATTTGCCACCTGCCTCGATATCTATCTGCCTGAGTTCACCGAGGCGCTTGCGGCGCGGGGCGTCGATCTCATTCTTCACTCCAGTTACCAGCGCTCCGAGGAGCCGGAACGGATCCGGCTTCTCTGCCGTGCACGGGCGCTGGATGCCGGGGCGTACGTCTTGCGCAGCGGCTACGCCATGGGCCGTGCCGACCGAGGCGGATCCTCCCTGGTCGCCGCGCCGGATGGCAACATCCTTGCCGACGCGGGGGCCGAGCCGGGCCTCGTGACCTGCGCGCTTGAGCCGAAGCAGAAGTTCGCGCCGCCCGCTTCCCACGGCCAGCCGCCGGTGGAGCATCGACAGCGCACGGAGTCACTCCGGCGTCCCGGCATCTACCGTCCGGTGGCGGACCGCGCGGCGGTGTTGCTGGCAACGCGCCTCCCGTGGGTGTGCGCGCATCGTGGGCTCAGCACCGTCTGCCCGGAGAACACGCTGCCTGCTTTCGGGGCGGCCATCGCCGTTGGCGCGCAAGAGGTCGAGATGGATCTCTGGATGACCCGCGACGGCGTGGCCGTGATCTGCCATGACCCGCGCCTCGACCGCACCACTGACGGCCAGGGAGTGATTCAAGAGATGACCTGGGAGGAGATCCGGCGGTTCGATGCCGGCGTGCGGTTCGGCGAGCGGTGGCGCGGCCTGCGGATTCCCCGCTTCGAGGAGGTCCTCGATGTAGTCGATGGCCGGGCAGGGCTCAATCTTCACGTCAAAGACCCGGGGCCCGACGGTGCGCTGGTGCGGATGATGCGCGACGAGCTTCACAAGCGCGGGTTGGTGGAGCTTGCCTATCTGGGGGGCAACGAGAAGACGCTGCGCGCCGCGCGCGAGATCGCTCCCGAGATCCCGCGTGCCTGCCTCGACCGCCAGAGCGAGCCGGACCGGCAGATTGATCTCGCGGTGGAGTACGGGTGCCGGCGCATCCAGTTCTACCGGCATGCGACGGAGGAGCATTTCCGCCGCGCCCATGATCTGGGCATCGTGTGTAACCTTTTCTGGTCAGACGACCCGGCGGAAGCGCGCGCCTACGTGGAGCGCGGAGTGGATGTGGTCCTGACCAACGCCGCCCATCAGGTGACTCGCGCCACTTTGCTGGCGTAGCGAAGCGAGTGACGAACGCCGGGGGGCTGGGGGCGGTTCTCCTACCCTACCCTGCCCTCCGGCCCCAAGCCAGCTCCGGGGTTGGGAACCCTCGGGCTGAGGGGATGGAGCCGGCGGAGCCCTCCGCCGGTGCCGCGCGGCTGGCCTGATCTCGGCCCCGAGGGATGCGAGCAACCCGGCCGGGAGGCGACCCGGGAGTGCCGCCCGCTAGCACCTCCCCAGAGGGCCTCAGGCGGAGTAATGATCCATCCGGGAGGTAGGATAGCGGTCCGGGCGGTAGGAGCGGACCACGGCGCGGCCTTCGCCCGCCTGGCGAAGCCGCTGGCGCAGTGCGTCCAGGTTCAGGCGCAGCCCACGCGCCGCCGCCGCCTCAGCGGCGGCCGCCGCCTCGGCGGCCATCAACACCTGATCCAGCCCTTCCCTCTCGCCGGTGGCCTGGATGCGCGCCTGCTCCAAGATAATCTTCTGGAGGACGCTATCCTTCTCGTCCAGGAGCTTGTCAAGACCGACCAGATCCTCGGCCGCGATCAGTTGCGCCTCTCTATGACACAGCTCCGTGAGGTGCTGATAGAGAGCCAAGAGCGTTTTCATCAGTAGGCCACCCTTCGCGATACGATCGGGGACGCGCTTTCCCCTGGCTCAGGCGGTCATCGCCAAAGGAGCCGTCTCGGCTTCTTGCCCCCGCTCAACCTGGGCCGCGGCATCCGCCCAAGCGCCACGCAGGTTGTTAAGGAGGGCGGCCACCTCCGTGATGGCAGTCATGTCATCGTTGGCACTGGCATCACAGAGCCGGTTGTAGCAATACTCATACACTCGCAACAGGCAGATGGCTAGCTCGCCCCCCTCCTGGATATTCAGCGACGAGATCAGGCCCAGGAGGATGCTTTGCGCACGATCGATATTGTGGCTCTGCCCCGCCGCGTTCCCCGTCTCCATGGCCAGGCGCGCCCCCCGAAGGAACCGCAACGCCCCATCGTAGAGCATCAGCACCCGCTCCCCCGGCGATGCATGCTGTATCCGCTGCTCTTGATACAGCGAGTATGGATTCTGCATCTCTCTCCTCCCTTGCTACATCCCACGCGTGCTGCTCTTCTGGCCGGAAAGGCTTGCAATCTGCTGCGCCAACTGCAGGCTCTGGTTCTGGAGCCGGCTCAAGGTGCTCTCCATCGCCGTAAACTGCGCCCGAAGGCGCTCCTGGAGCGCGGCCAGCCGCTCGTCCGCGAGCTTCATCTCTTCTGTCAGCGCATCAATCTCCGCCTGGACCGATGAGCGCGCCTGCTCCACCGTCGACTCGGCGCCCTCGATCGCTGCCTGGATGATCCGCTCTAGTTCTCCACCTACGCCGCGGGTGAAAACAACAGACCCATGCGCGCCGGTTGTCTGCGACGTGATCTGCAGCATCAGTCCGGATGTGGTGGCATTCCCCACTTTCCCGGTCAGTATCTGGCCCGATCCGGTGGCCGGCTCGCCATTGATCGTGCCGGCCACGTTCACGCCACGCGCTCCCGAGCCGGTGCCCGCTTCGCCGGCCGCATCGCTCTCCGTGACCAGCATGGAACCGATGCCGGTGCGGTTGCCCACCGGCATGGCGCCACCGTTCGACATGTTGGAGACCACCGAGAGGGTGTAGGCCGAGCCGTACTGGCTCGCTTCCAGCGTCAGATAGTTGCCCTCGCCCGTGCCATCGGCTCCCGTCGCCCTGGCGATGACTCCGGTGAGCGAGCTCTTGGCATTGATCGCCGCGATCACATCCGCCTGCGTCATCCCGCTGGTCAGCAAGATCGTCGTGCCGTTGATCGTCAGTTGCTCGTCGCCAGCCAGTGCCTCGGTCTGCGCCACGCCCGCGGTGATCCGACTACGCGTGGCAACCTGCGTAATATGCACGGAGTAGCCCGCAGCGCCCGAAGCAACCGTCTCGGTGGTACAGCCGATATACTTGACGCGCGGATCGGCCGTCTCGCCATAGTTGGCAAAGAGCCGCATCACCGCCGTGGGATTCTCCTTCAGCGCGCTCGTCAGCCGGGCGCTGTCGTACTGCAGCTTGCCATCGCTGCCCACGGTGAGGCCCACATTCGAGATCGTGTTCATCCCCTGGGCGACACCCGGCATCACCTGGTCCAGCACGCGCTGAATCTCATCCTGGATGAGGAGGAGGGAGGCATCGCCCAGAAGGGTGCCGCCCTGTTGCGTCTCCGGGTCATACTTGCCCTGCGAGTTGATGTTATCCACGAGCGCGTTGTAGGAGTTGACCAGTTCCTGCACTGCCGCCCCGATAGAGTTGGTATCGCGAGCGACGTTCACCATCACGCGCTTGTTCTCATCAGCGGAGACCAGGTTGAGGGTCACCCCGGGGATGACATCCGTCACGTTGTTGCTCGGCTTGGAGACGAGCATAGCGCCGGCGCCTTCTCCCAGGCGGATGGAGGCGTTGCGTGCTTCCTGGAGCGTGGTGAAGGTAGGCGCCGTGCCCCCGGTCAGATCCGCCGTGATGGTGATCTGATTGGTCTCCCCGGTCGTGTCGGACGTGACCACCAGGCGGTATGGGTGGGTGGCGTCTCCATCGTTGACAATCGACGCGGTGACGCCCAGGCCGGCGCGGTTGATCGCGTCGCGCAGCCCGGCGAGCGAGTTGTTAGTCTCGTCGATGACGATGGTACCCGGCGTGCCGGAGCCGACCTGGATCGTGATCGTGCCTGTGCCCAGGACGGCGGCTCCGGTATCGGCGTAGCCCTGGCTCTTCACCTGGTGCGCCTGGGCGGTGGCCAGCACCGTCAGGTGATAGGTGCCGGGGGCGGCCTCGGGAGACGCGGCCACGGTGACAAGCGCCGTATCGCTGCTGGTGGCGGTAGAGCGCCGGAACGTGGCGGCCTGGCTGAGCGCGGCGGCGGCGCTCTTGAGCGAGGAGAGTTGCTGTTTGAGGCCATCCCACGCCTCGAGCTTCTTCTGCAGAGCGGTTTTGCGCGCCTGCATCCGGATCTGAGGCGCCCGGCGCAGCGACGTCAGCTGAGAGATGATGCTATCGGTATCGAGCCCGGAGATAATGCCACTGATAGAAGAGTTCGCCATTCCGTTTCCCTTGCGAGCGGCGGCATCGCAGCGCGCCGCTCTCCTGTCTAGCCATGTCCTGGCGAGTCAAGCCTCTTGCATGGAGCCCTGACCGAAGGCGTCCTGGCGAACGCCTCAGGTCAACGCTCCAGCTTCCACCTGCAAAGAGGGGCTTTGCGCCCGGGGCGCGGGCATTCTGGCCCGCGCCCCGGCAGTTGTCTCCACGCCACTAGGAACGTGGCGTGAAGAGAGCCACTCCGATTACCGGAGCAGCGCGAGCATTTGCTGCGGCAGCTGGTTGGCCTGCGCCAGCATCGCCGTACCCGCCTGCATCATGATGTTGTTGCGGGTGAATGCCACCATCTCGGCTGCCATGTCGGTGTCGCGGATGGTGCTCTCGGACGCCTGCAGGTTCTCCTTGGCAATACCCAGCGAGTTGATATTGCTCTCGAGAACGTTCTTCTGGAAGGCGCCGAGCTGGGCGCGCATCGTGGATACCTGGCTGATCGCCGCGTCGATGATCTTGATGGCGTCCTGCGCCCCCTTGAGCGTGGTCACATCGATGTCCGCCACGCTCCTGGCATTGGTCTCAAGGCCGGTCGCCGACGTGCCCAGCCGGTTGGCCGCGGTGCTGTCGAGGCTCTGGCTCACCAGCTGGCCGGCGTTGCCGCCGATCTGGAAGCTGAGCGTGCCCTGCTGCACGGTCACCAGCGCCACCGCTGTGCCGGTGTTCTGGACCGCGACCTTCAGCTTGAGGCCCTCGGTGTAGGCGTTGCCGGCGTTCCCCGTGAGGATCTGGCCAGCGCCCGTCGCGGCCTCACCGTTGATGGTGCCGGCCACGTTCGTGCCGCCCACGCTCGCGCCGAAGTTACCAGCAGCGCCGCCGCCCGACTGCACGGTCAGCGTCGTTGCGCCGAGGCCGAAGTCCTTCGTCGTGCCGGCGCCGCTCGCGGTGCTGGCGATCGTCACCGAGGCGTAGGGGTTCGTGCCGTACTCGGTGCTGGTCAGCTTCATCTTGCAGTCGATGCCGGTGTTGGCAACGAGATCGGCGCGCAGGCGCACGCCCGCAGCGAGGGCAGCGTTGTTGATCTTGTTGGCGATCGCCTCGAGCGAGTCGCCCGCGGCAAGCATCACCTGGGTGGACTTCCCGGCGATGTTGTCGGTCAGCGTCAGCGTCTCCGCCTTCGCGAGCGCGGAGGTGCGGTCCGCCACGGTCGCGGTGCTGGTCATCGCCGCCGAGTCGTCGATGCCAGTGAACGCGGCCACGTTAGCGGCCGTGCCGGTGCCACCGCCACCATCCACCGCCTTCACTGTGAGAGCGCCATTCGCGTTTTCCAGGAAGCGAGTGGTCAGACGGATGACGTTGCCGTTGACCGGATCATTGTAGATCTCCGCCTTGACCTTCTGGCCAACCACGGTGTCCGAGTTGATGCGGTCGACAATATCCTGGATGGTATCGCCCGACTGGACTCGGATGTTGACCGTCTGGTTGTCGAGGTAGGCACCACCGAACTGGAGGTAGCCGAAGTCGGTGCCGGTGATGCTGTTGGCGCCGACCACATCGCCATCGATCCGCTGGACCTGATAGCTGTTGGTCATGATCGAGTAGGCCTGCGTGGCGACCGCGGTGACATCGACGGCGTAGGTGCCGGCCTTGGTCGCCGCGTTGCCGCCCAACACCTCGATCAGGCTGTTGGTGCTGGTGCCGCTCACGCCGGAGGTGCCATCCAGGAGGTGCTTATCGCCAAACATCGTGGTGGAGGCGATCCGGTTGAGCGACTCGATGGCCGACGCGATTTGCGCCTGGTCGGCGGCGAGCGCCTCGGCGCTGTTGACGCCCGTGTTGCTGGCATGGACAGCGAGGTTGCGCATCGACTTGAGGAGGTTGTTCACCTCGGTGAGCGCACCTTCAGCCGTCCTCACCAGGTTGATGGCGTCGCTGGAGTTGGAGATCGCCTGGCCGAGGCCCTCGACCTGCGCGCGCAGGTACTCGGAGATGACCAGGCCGGCGGGATCATCCGCGCCGCGGTTGATCCGGAACCCGGACGCCAGCTTCTCCAGCGACTTGCTGATGGTGGCATCCGTGTTCAGCAGGTTGCGGTGCACATTCAGCGCACCCATGTTCTGGTTGATGCGAAGTGACATGATCCGATCCTCCTTGATCGACTTTCCGGGGCTACTGCCCCGCCGGCTTCCTGCCGTTTCTGACTAGAACCGAACTCGCCCGGAAGTCCTGGCGCTCCGGGGCCACGCGCCTGTCGGTCGCCTGACCGTTCGGTCTGTGGTCTGTTTCGGCACCCCACGCGGGAGACTTAAGAGAGCGGTCAGCACGAGGAGAAAAGGGGAGGAGCCGTGGCACTCGCGTGGAACTCCCACGATGAAGAAGCAGCATGCCAGCAAGGCGGCTACCCTCGGCCGGACGAAGAGAGCCACGCACGCTTTGAGGCCATCCCTTCGCATCCGGACGAAAAAGAGTATTGACAGAGCCTGCCCGCCGTGATATACTATGGCTGTTCTTGGGCGCATGGCTCAGTGGGAGAGCGCCTCGTTCACACCGAGGAGGTCCGTGGTTCAAATCCACGTGCGCCCACCATTGTGGCAAGAATCGAGTAACAACGCGGGTTGTGAGCACCCCGCTGCCCTCCAATGAGACGAATTGGAGGGCTACAGTGGCAAAGACAGAGCATTCTTCACACACCTCGACAGCGCCTTCTTCGCGAAGGCGCCGATCCTCTTCATGCCGGCAGGCGCCCGTCCGTCGGGCGCCCGACGCAGTTTCGGTCGATGACCTCAAGACGTTCTCCGAACAGTGGGTCTTCGATGGCGAGAGCCGACACCTTTCGCCACGCACGCTGGGCTTCCGCGAGGATCTCTCCCGCAAACTTCTGTGGTGGCTGAATCGCGAAGGGCACTCCGTGTGCGGCCCCAACGAGATGCGTGGGTTCTTGGCCTACATCAACACCGGACACAAAGAACCTGGCGGCCGCTGGGGTAACCCCCGCATGACGCGACCCGTTCGCCCAGGGACCACGAAGACGTACTACATCACGCTCACCACGCTGTTCAGTTACCTCGTCGAGCAGGGCGTGTGCGAGGAATCCCCGATGGATTCGATCCGGCCCCCGGCCCACCGACCTGACCAGATCGTGCCCTTCACACCGGAGCAGGCTGATGCCCTCCTGCAGGCTGCCCGGCGCGGCCCACACCCCAGACGCGATGAAGCCATCGTGCTGTTCCTCCTGGACACTGGTGTTCGAGCATCGGAGGTATGTGACCTCACAGTAGGGGATACTGACATGCAAGCCCGCAACTGTCGCGTCTTGGGGAAGGGTAACAAGCATCGGATGGTGTGGTTCGGCATGGAAACGCGAAAGGCACTCTGGCGTTATCTGCAAGAGGATCCCCGTGAGTCGCCAGCCCCTCTCTTCCGCTCCGACTCCGGTATTCGCGCCGGGCAGAGCCTGACACGGAGCGGTCTGTTGCAGTTCGCGGAGCGTCTTGGCAAGGCAGCCGGCGTAGACGATTGCCACCCGCATCGGTTCCGGCACACCTTCGCCGTGGAGTTCCTCCGGAACGGCGGCAATACCTTCACGCTGCAGCAATTGCTTGGGCACACGTCCTTGACCATGACCATGCGGTACGTGGCCCTCGCTCAGGCGGATCTCGAGAACCAGCACCGGCAATACTCCCCGGTGCAGGGGATGACCAGAAGGACGAGCCGCCAACGGTAGGGAGCGGCCCTGGGTCGCGGGCCTGCCCTATGCTTCAATGCTTTGGGCAGGCCCGCGTTTTCATACAGGAGAGCCCTGGGGGGCGCCCCAATACGCAGGCGCGGCTCCTATAGGGACGTAAGGCGTTCCTTTGCCCGCGTGTAGTCCCGGCGAAACGCTGCGATATCACCGTGGTACGAGAGGTCGGGATGCGCTCTGTCGAACCGCTCTACTATCGCCTTCCACCCAGGCCAGTCGGGATGGCGCGTATCAAGCTTCGCATACCCTTGCTCGATCATGAACTCTACGGCGGCAAGTGTCCGTTGGCCGTAGCGCCCTCGCCCGAACCACGCCTGCTGCGCCTGGCCGAACAACTGGCGCACAGCATCAGGGCTTTCACTTGGTGGCGCGGTGATGGTGATCTCTCCACGGTGCCGGGCCATCAGGACGGTGCCATCGTCCTTGCTTACCAGCGTGGTGAACGGACGGCGAATCTTCACCTTCGTCGAGGGCGGCTGGGGGCACAGGCCAGTCAAGACGAACCTGGCAGCTTCTCCGATCTGCCACGGTACCTTGTGACTGAGGGACTCCGCAAGACGCAGAAGGTCGTGGGCCACGGAGCAAGGAAAGGCGCTGGGAAACGGGTCGGAGCCGCATCCCAGACCCAACGACGCGCCGTCCGGCGCGAAGGGGACCACGGGTAGATCGGTTACGAAGTCATCCGCCAGCATGATCGCCGTAATGGGGCGGCTCTCCGGACCAACCCTCAGACGGTACCAGGTCGAGAAGAAGGTCCTTTGCTGCCGATCCACGACCGATGGCGCACACGTCAGTTGCAGCCTTCCATAGAGACGGAGACACTCGTCTCTGGGGATGGTTATGAACCGCTTCCCTACGACCCTGGCTTCATGATGCACGGGGTCGATCCCCCACGCATCGAACTGCCCGATAGACAAGAGCCGAGTTGCGGGAGACAGCACGAATGAGTCGGCCTGCTCCGTAGTAAGCAATCTCCCCCCCAGGGCGGCTTCGCGAAAGCAGTTTGCGCACGGGGCTGCGATCAGGTCTGGTGCTATGCCTGCGAGTTGCGGTCGGCAGTTGGCGCAACGAATCCGCAGGGCATAGTCGGCCAGGATGTCACCAGGCTCCTCTGCTGACCCCTGTCTGTCCGTCCTGACTGGGGCACGTGCCGGGCGCCGTTGTTCGACCGTACGCTCTCGTCTTGCGCCCTCGCCTGGGTGATAGAGCACCGCGCCCCACCTTGCCATGGCGAGGAAGTCTCCGGCACGATGTACCAAGGCACCCAAAGCCTTCATCTGCGCATCGTGATCGTTCGCACCAAGAGCCCGCTTGACCAGCCCTCGCTGTTTGAGGCGATCCCAGACGAAATCCGGGATCTCAGGTTCACGCAAGCATCGCGCAACCCGTGCCCGAAGCTCACCTTCGCTCATAGCCACCTCCGACCACCCCTGTCCCAATGTAGGCGTTTTGGGACAACGCCATCCTGCGCCTATTATACAAGCTGTATAGGGCGCCCATCAATGCCTGGCGCCTGGAGGAGGGCATGGAACAACGCCTACTAAGAGCGTCAGAGGTAGCTCCCCAACTTGGCCTGACCACGGGGAGAGTGTACCAGCTTATCTCGGAGGGTGTGATCCCTGCGGTTAGGATCGGGGGGCGGGTCCGCATCCCGGAGGCCGCATGGGAGAAGTGGCTCTCTGACAGCCTCGGCCAGCAGCGGTCGCGGCACCAAGGAGCGGGAGGAGAGAACCCGCGTGACTGATTCGCCTGCTCGGAGGGCCAGAGAGACCGCTGGGTTGACCGTCGGCGAAGCTGCGCGACGGGCACGCGTCAGCGAGGATTACTTGCTACGTGCAGAGCGTCGGGGTTGCTCCCTCGTTCTGGCAGAGCGTCTCTCTGCCCTCTACGGCTGTTCGTTGTCCCTGTTCACGCCCAAACCAACGAAGCAGAGGAGGGCAGCGGGGTGCTCAGGAAAGCGCGGTGCCACAAACGCGCGACCAACACGGCGGAAAGCAGGGACACCGGAGCAGGGCGAGACAAGCGTCGCGAGAGGATGAGAGAGTTGCATGGGCCGGCCGCGGTTGCAGCCCCGGCCGGCCCGTAAATTGAAGAGCTTGCGTACCGTCCTCATTCTATCACGCCGGACCCCTCGGCGCAAGCCCCGGAGGAACCCGTGGAAACGAACGAATTCCTCGATGCCGCGTTGGCATACGCGGCACACGGCTGGGCTGTGTTTCCTTGCCGCCCTCGCGGCAAGCAGCCACTGACAGAACACGGCGTCAACGACGCCACCAGAGACCCTGGGCAGATCCGCGAATGGTGGCGCCGATGGCCAAGCGCCAACATCGGCCTGGCTACCGGAGAGGATAGTGCCGTTGATGCACTCGATGTGGACCCGGCGCACCAGGGCGAGGAAAGCCTGATGGCTCTGCTCGCAGAGCACGGTGCCCTTCCCGTGGCCCCGGTCTCACTGACCGGTGGGGGAGGCAAGCACTATCTATTCGCCCACGTTCCCGGTGTCCGCAACAGCACCAGCCGGATCGGCGCCGGCCTGGATGTCCGAGGCGACGGGGGCTACATCATCGTACCGCCGTCGGTTCATCCAAGTGGCGTACGCTACACATGGCAGGCGCATCCTGATACGATCACTCCTGCGCCGTGGCCGGAGTGGCTGTTGGCGAGACTGCGGCAGTCCCAGACGGCCGGCGGTGACAGGCAAGCGCCCCCGTCAGACCATATCCCGGAGGGCGAACGCAATAACGCCCTGACGCGCCTAGCCGGCAGTATGCGCCGTATGGGAGCTACCGAGGATGCCATCCGCGCCGCTCTGCTGCTTGAGAACGACCGTCGTTGCCAACCGGCGCTGCCGACCGATGAGGTGGAGAGGATCGCGACAAGCGTCGCCCGCTACCCAGCGGCGGCACCAGCGTCGTCGGCCCCGCCCGACTTGCTTCCACCAGAGCGGGAAGAGCAATCGGGAGCACCGGCCGGCGGCCAAGACCTGAGAGGGCGCTCGGCAGTACGGATGGCGCCGAAGGACGACTGGCCGGATGCCCTGAGCGAGTCTGCGCTCTACGGCGTGGCGGGGGATCTCGTGCGTACGATAGAGCCGCATACCGAGGCTGACCCTGCGGCGGTGCTGATTCAGTTCTTGGCCGGATTCGGCAACCTCATTGGCAGGAACGCCTACTTCCGGGCAGAGGCAGACCGGCACTATCCGAATCTCTTCGTGTCCATCGTTGGCAAGACAGCAAAAGGGCGCAAAGGCACTTCATGGGGCCGTGTCAAGGAGCGGCTGATCGGTCTTGACGGCGAGTGGGAGAAGAGGGTGTTGGGGGGGCTATCGTCG
>ERZ795045.1292-NODE-1292-length-28784-cov-6.207143_pt1 | contig 28784 bp, 15 predicted proteins | sample MGYA00375129_ERZ795045 | MGnify/ENA primary metagenome ERZ795045 (study PRJEB30174, sample SAMN05720166) | activated sludge metagenome | isolation source: anaerobic digester from wastewater treatment plant | place: Japan | collected 2015-05-15 ...
TCGCGGCACGCACCGAGGACGAGTGGCGGCGTGAGGCGGCGCGCCTGGCGGAGTTGCGCCGCGAGCTGAACGACTATGCAGGAGCGCTTCACCGGGTCCGTGAGACTGGAGAGAGCGCCTTTCAGGGGATGTCGCGGCTGATCGGGCTGCGCGATGCCCCACGGGTGGATCTGAGCTGGCAACGCGACCGGAGACTCGACCGCGAGACGCGCGATCAAATGCGAGAGATCGCCCGCCAATTGGAGGGGGCAGCGCGGGGCTCTGCTCATCCATCCAATAACGTATGGGGGCCGGTCGAGTGCGATGAGTGGAGCCACGCCTGGCGCAGCGATGTGGAAGCCGCCATCCAGGCGCTACAGGCCGCTAGTGGCGAACTGCAGCGCGCCGCCGAGGCGGCAGCCCCCCTGCTACACCTGAGTAGCAGCGGCTGGAGCGAGGAGGATCTGGAGAACACCTTCTCCGTCGCCAAGGCGCTGTTGGAGTCGCCAGAGCCACCGGCGGCGCTGGTGGTGGAGCCCGACTGGGATGCCTTGAACGAGTCGGTGAACTCCTGGTTGGAGCATGGCCGCCGGCGTGACGCCCTGCGCGAGCAGCTATACGCTCGCTACACCGAGGGCATCCTGCAGACTGATCTGGACTCCCTGTGGCAGCGGCTTGCCAGCGCGGAAGCATCGTGGGCGCTTCCGCGCGCGTTGGGCCGGTGGCAGGTGCGTCGCGCCTTGACGCGCGTGGCCCAATCTGGCCAGCCCGTAGCGGCAGAGAGCCTGAAGGGGGATCTGCTGGCCGCTCGTTCCCTGCGCGACGAGGAGAACGCCGTCGCTGAGGCGGGCGACCGCGCCCGCGTCCTTCTGGGACGGTTCTGGCGGGAAGGCGAGGCAGACTGGGAAGAGATCGCCCGGGTGCGTGATTGGACCGCGTCCCTGCGCTCCCTGGCCACTCGGATCGCTGGTACAGACCTGGAGCGTGCGGCCACCTTGCGGCAAGAATGGGCCCGGTTGGTTGAGGAAGGGCGAGAACAGATCCGGTCGGATGGCCCTATCGGCAGGCGCCTCCAGGATTTTCTCCAGGCCGCGAGACAATTTGCTGTGGCGCGCCAGCGGCTGAATACCGTACTCCACCTCAATACGATGGCTGCCTGGGGCGCACGCTCCGATCCCGACCTCCTGAAGACCGTCGATGCTCGGCTGAATGACTGGCTGGAGCATCTGGATCAACTGCGAGATTGGTGCCACTGGCAGTCGGTGCGAGGCCAAGCAGTGACCGCGGGGCTTCAGGGCGTGGTCACCGCGTACGAGCAGGGGCAGATCGCCGCGGATCAGATCTCCAAGGCATTCGAGCGGAGCGCGACGCAATGGTGGGTCGAGGGTGTGATCGACTCCGAGCCGACACTGCGCGGCTTTCACCGACAGGATTTCGAGCGCAAGATCCGAGACTTCGCCGCCATCGACGAGCGCTATACGGCGCTCACTCGCTCCGTCATCCAGGCGCGACTTGCGGCGCAGGTGCCGCGGCCGGGAGACCGGATGAGCAGCAACTCGGAGGTGGGCATCTTGATGCATCAGAATCGACGGCAACGTGGCCATATGCCCATCCGAACGCTCTTTCAGAAGATCCCAAACCTCTTGCCCCGCCTGGCGCCCTGCCTCCTGATGAGCCCGCTCTCCGTGGCGCAGTACCTGGATCCCGCGCACCCACCGTTCGACCTGGTGGTCTTCGACGAAGCCTCGCAGATCCCGGTCTGGGATGCGGTGGGGGCAATCGCGCGCGGGAAAGAGGCAATCATCGTCGGCGATCCCAAGCAGCTGCCGCCGACTAATTTCTTCAACCGCGCGGAGGATGATGAGACATCCGACGAGAGCGTAGTGGAGGATCTGGAGAGCATCCTCGAAACCTGCATCGCTGCCCAGCTCCCGGAGTTGCGCCTGCGCTGGCACTACCGCAGCCGGCACGAGAGCTTGATTGCGTTTAGCAACTACCACTACTATAGCAATGATCTGCTGACGTTCCCATCGCCACACACCGATACCGCCCTCTCGCTGCGGCCAGTGTCGGGCCACTACGACCGTTCGAAGGCGCGCACCAACCGCGCGGAGGCCGACGCGGTGGTGGCGGAAATCATCGCCCGGTTGACCAGCCCCGAGCATTGCCACGCCAGCATCGGCGTGGTCACCTTCAGCATGGCGCAGCAGACACTGATCGAGGACCTCCTGGAGGATGCGCGCCGGCAGCACCCGGAGATCGAGCCGTTCTTCAATGGTGGCGATGGCGTGTCCGAGCCGGTGTTCGTGAAGAACCTGGAGAACGTGCAGGGCGACGAGCGCGATGTGATCCTCTTCTCCGTCTGCTACGGGCCGGACGCCCAGGGCCGCGTTTCCATGAACTTCGGCCCGCTGAACCGCGATGGCGGCGAGCGCCGGCTGAACGTGGCGATTACCCGTGCCCGCCAGGAGATCGTGGTCTTCTCCACTCTGCGTGCGGACCAGATCGACCTCTCGCGCACGCGCGCCCAGGGCGTAGCGGACCTGAAGTGCTTCCTGGACTATGCGGCACGTGGCCCGCGGGCGCTGTCTGAGAGACGTGAGGTGGACCCCGGAGCGGAGTGCGAGTCGCCTTTCGAGCAGCAGGTCTGCAATGCGCTGCGAGAGCGTGGCTACATGGTACACCCGCAGGTTGGGTGTTCCCGCTACCGGATCGACCTCGGGGTGGTGGATCCGGAACACCCGGGCCGCTATCTTCTCGGTATCGAGTGCGATGGCGCCACCTACCACAGTGCGCATACCGCTCGCGACCGCGACCGGCTGCGTGAGGCAGTCCTCCGCGACCTAGGCTGGCGCCTGCACCGGGTCTGGTCCACGGACTGGTGGGAGAGGCCGGCTGAGGAGCTGGCGCGCATCGAGGCGGCCATCGAGGACGCAAAGAAACAGAGGAGACAACCTGCGCCTCCCCCGCCGCCGATCATTCCTGCGGCGCCGCTTGTCGCCCCGCCGGCGGCGCCAAAGTCGGAGCCACGTCCTGCGCCGACGGCGCCAAAGCCGGAGCCACGGCGCGCGCCGGAGATCCCCGTCTACGTCCCGTATCAAGTGGATCAGGAGCTGGGAGATCTAAACGCATTCCTCGACTCTCGCTCCACCCAGGAGATCTTGGAGCGGCTCGAAGCGGTCATCGAAGCCGAGGGGCCGGTCAGCCTGGATCTCGCGGCAAGGCGGGTGGCCGCGTGCTGGGGTATCCGGCGCGTGGGTCATCGCGTCGAAGAACGCATCAAGAAACTGGCCCCCCGCGCGAGATGCCGGCGTACTCCCCATGGAGAGAAGGCGTTCCTGTGGCCCGAGGGTCTGGACCCGGCGGAGTACACCGGCTTCCGGGCTGCCGGAGAAGATCCCGACGCGCAGCGAGGCATCAGTGACATCCCGCCCGAGGAGATTGCCAACGCGGCCTTGCACGTCCTGAAGGGGCAGGTGAGCATGCCGGCTGACGACCTGATCCAGCAAACGGGCCGGGCGCTGGGGTTCCAGCGCGTGGGCCGAAATGTCAGAGAGGGTATCCGAGCCGGAATCGATCTCCTCTGCGAGCGTGGAGATGCCTGCGAGGAGGATGGGTCGGTCACGCTCTCCAAATGAGCGGGTGCTGCCTCTGGGATGCCGCGGCGCTGGCTGATAGCAGGGCGGCTGGCTCAGCGGGGCGCGCGGGCGATGGGGAGGAGGCAGCCGAAGGTGCTCCCCTCGTTCAGCCGGCTCTCTGCAAACACCTCGCCGCCGTGAAGCTCGACGACCGTCTTCACGATGGCGAGACCCAGCCCGGTGCCCGTGACCCCGGTCATTTCGGGGCGTTGGGCGCGGAAGAACTTGCCGAAGACCTGGCGCAGATCCTCCTTGGAGAGGCCCATGCCCGTATCCTGGATGGCGATCCGCACGCGGTCGCCCTCCACCCGCGCGCTGGCGTGAATCCGCCCCCCCTCGGGGGTGTACTTCGACGCGTTGCCGAGCAGGTTGAGGAGCACCTGGTGGAGCCGGTCGGGGTCGGCCATCAGCGCCGGCAGATCCGCGGGGATCTCCTCGGTGTAGACCTGGCGCTTGGCCTCCAGATCGGGGCGGAGGAGCGTGACCACCTCTCTCAGAACGGGCGCCAGCGACACCGGGCTGGGGGCAATGGGGGTTCGCCCGGCCTCCAGCCGGCTAAGGTCAAGGAGGTCGTTGATCATCTGCAAAATCCGCTCGCCATTCCGGCGTGCGATCCGGATGAACTCGGCGGTCTCTTCCGGGATACCGTTCTCCTCAAGGGCGAGTTCCAGGTAGCCAATCACCGAGCTGAGCGGGGTGCGCAGGTCGTGCGTCACGGTCGCGATCAGATCGGTGATGGTGCGGTTGAGCCGGCGTAGCTCCTCGTTCTGTTCGGCAAGCGCCTGTGCGTGGGCGCGCTCGGCCTCCACTAGGCGCGCGTTCTCCAGGACCAGCGCGGCCTGACCGGCGACAAGTTCGAGGAGCTCTCGCTCTGGCTCGTCGAAGTCGCGCCCGGAGGTGCGGGCCACGGCCAGGAAGCCCACGGGGTGACCCGCGGCCTGAAGCACCTGCACTGCGATAGCTGGTTCGGGGTTGGGATGCCGCTCCGAGATGTACTCGGCGCCGGCCACGAGGACGGGCGCCGCCAGCTCGCTACCAGAAAGCTGGAGACGGCTTACGATCGCCGCGTGAAGCTGCTGAAGCGTCCGCGGGTGCACCGGGCCGCGGACGAGGACGTAGGAGGTACCCCCTTTCGCGAAGGCGAAGGCGCCGGCGCTTAGTTCCACCAGTCGGGAAAGCCGCTCGAGCACCGCGCGCGCCGTGTCACGCTCACCGCTCGCGGTTGCGGCGATGGCGCTGATGCCATGGATAATCGTCTGCTCGAAGAGCCGGCGCTCCAGAGAGGCGTTCACCCTCTCCAGCGCCTCGATCCGCGTCGTGATCGGAAGCTCTATCGCCTTCCCAGTCTCCGAGGAGCGTGGGAAGCGCGCCAGAAGCGCCTGAACCCGCTCCAGAAGCGCCCCCGGCCCAAATGGCTTGGGCAGGTAATCGTCGGCGCCGCTCTCGCGGCCCCAGAACTGCTCGTACTGCTCCTTGTGCGCGCTCAGGATCAGGAAGGGAATGCCGCGGGTGCGCGAATCTCCCTTGAGTAGACGGCACAGCTGCAGCCCGGTCATCTCCGGCATCTCCACGTCGGAGATGATCAGATCCGGGCGCTCACGGAGGACCATATTGATGGCGGCGAGGCCATCGGGCGCGGTCAGGACGGTGTGCCCGGCGGCCTCTAAGACCTGGCGGACCATGTCCAGTATCAGGGGACTATCATCCGCCACCAGGATGCGCGCCTGCGCTGATGCATCCATTGCGTCGCTCCGGCGCTATGCAGAGCCGGCCGCGACTCGTACCGCGGCCGCCATTGCCTCCGCGTCGCTGGGATAGAGCGGGAAGAGGGCATCGAGGCCAGTAATGTGGAGAACTTTGGAGATCTGCTCGCTGGGCGCAGCGATGTAGAAGCAGCCGCCCGCTTTCTTCAGGCGTGTATAGATGCTAACCATGCTTCCCAAACCAACGCTATCGATGAAGTCGAGCGCTCCGAGGTGGAGCACCACGAAACGGTGGCCCTCTTGAGTCAAGCTAATCAATGCCCCGCGAAAGTGTGCGGCGCTGTAGGCGTCTAGCTCGCCGCGCAAATAGACCACGGGGATACCTTCGGCAGTATCTTCAATCGTGATCCCAAAGTTCAGGAGCTGCTGTTGCTCTCCCGCTGCATCCCGTATCTCAATGAGCCGCGACACGCCGCCCGCATCGAGGACGCGCCTCACCGGTGGAGTCGGGTTCTGGATCGTCAGCTTGCCAGGCACGCGCTGGCACGCGCTCATCAGCACCCCGAGCGCCAGGCTATCCAGCAGGTAGAGGCGCTCCATATCGATGACGATGTCGCGGAATCCCTCTGTGACGAGGGCCAGCACGGTGCTCTTGAGCTCGGGAGCTGTCGAGGCATCCAACTCGCCCTCAAGCCGGATGACCGGACAAGAGGAGTTCTCCCGTACTACCTCAATATCTAGAACGGAATCCGTCATACGCTTGCCCTTCCCCCACGCGATTCCTGTTGCCGAGGAAGCAGATCCAGCTGACAGGATGCAGCGCGAGTGTATTGAGAGGGGCAGGCGTGCTGCGATCCCGCCATAGATATGCTACCCTCGCAAGACTCATCCAAAACTGTATTGGCCATCGAGCGCCGGAGATCCTTGCGCGATGCATCCCCGGGGGCACTCCACCGGGGGGAAGGAGTGCCCCTGCGGACTCGTGCTCAGCGTTCCGGGGCCACGCCGCTCAGCGCGAAAAGCACCGGTGATGCCGCGGTGTCGTCGGCAACCAGGGTCACCTCGGTGATCTCCCTCTCCGGGAACGGGTTTCGCAGTGTGTAGACACGCAAGTAGAGTGGCTCGCCTCCCGTGGTGCGGCCTTGCCACGCCACCGGCGCATAGACCGCGGTTCGCGGATCATGCGCGGCGCGAAGATGTGCCCCGTAGAGCAAGGTGGAGGGCATCTGTGTGCCATCCGCGTAGCGCACGACGATCTTCCCGACCGGATTTCCCTCGGCGACCTCCCATCCGGTGGCCATCAGGAAAAGAAGCTCCGACGCGCGCCGGCCAAGCGGAATGGTGACAGAGTTGGGATAGCGCATCGGCAGGAGGGGGCCATGCAGCGCAACGGCCCGGCTATTCCCCGGCAGGTGGAAGAGGGAGTGCCCCAGGCGTCGGACTCCCCCTTCCAGCGCGGAGAGGTCATGATCGGGACCGTAACCAAGCCATCCGTCGCGCGAGGGCGTATCACACCAGGGCATATTGCCCAGGGGCGCCAGGTCTACCACGAAGCCGGGCTCTTTCCCGGGCGCTCGGGAGAAAGCCGGCCACGAGGCTAGGAAGCGTTGCGCGGCCGCTTCCGTGGCCTCCGCGAGCGCGGGTGACTCGGGGTTCCACGCGTAGCCCGCTGCCAGCAGGTAGGCCCGAAACTGGGGGAACTCCCGCCGGAGGGCGGTCATGTTCCCGTAATAGCCCGTCCACGTCGTCTGGATCAGGCCCGAGCCGTGCGCTGCCGCGGCGCGCGCGAAACCGCGCACGTTCTCCGGCTCGTACCAGGTGGCGGCCCAGACCTCAAAGCCGGCCTCACGCAGGATCCGGATACTCGGATAGTCATCGGCAACGGCGTAGTGCCAGTCGGTGATGAGGATCTCCTTGGGGAGTTGCTCGCGCCGCCGCCGGGCCTCGGCCACGCTCTTCGCGTTCGTCGCGTCTCCGCCTTCGCCCGGCCCGAGGAGCATGTCGCCCCACATCAGCGTGCGCGCGCCGCGCTCCGCCAGGAAGTTGTGCAGCTTTCGGGTATCCTCGATGAAGAGCTGATCCACCCCTTTGCTCTTGCACGGTTCGTGCTGCGCAAACTCGCCACGGTGATGGAACTCATCATGCCCGATGTGGAAGTAGCGCGGGTTTCCGAACAGCTCCAACGCCTCTTCAAAGATGTCGAACACTAAGTCGTACGTCTTCGGGTTCGAGGGGCAGTAGGCGTACTTCGCCTTGGGGTCCTCTGCCAGATCCAGGTGCTGGTTGTTGTGGAAGATCCAGTTGGCATGCCCCAGCGTCTGCACCAGCGGGATCACCTCGATGTAGTAGTCGCGCGCCAGGGCGAGCAGCGCGCGCACTTCCTCCTTTGGCATGCCCCACGAGGCGTGTAGCTCCGGGTGGCTCTCCCACTTCACGTACTCGCATTCGAGCACGATGGTGTTCACTTTATGTGGCGCGAGCACGTCGCGAATCAGGTCGCGATGCAGGAAGGTAGACCAGTGATCAGTGAGGAGGTGGACCCCGCGTGTCGCCAGGGCGGGCCAGTCGCGGATAGTGGTTGCGGCGATGCGAGCCGGGGCCGCCGTATCCGGGTGGATTGTCTGGAGCAGGGTGAAGGCACCATAGAGCGTGCCCGGCGCATCGGCGCCAGCGATCACCACGTAGTCCGGCGTTACGCGCAGCGCGTACCCGTCACGCTCGGTTACCTCGCGCAGGCCGGCCCGGGCGAGCCACTTGCGCACCGCCGGCGAGGTTCGCGTTCCGACGACGATGACGTTGCCCTCTTCGCGCCAGAGTGAGACCGGCGCCGTGCGCAGGCGCAGGCCGAAGCGCTCTCTCACACGCTCCTGCAACTCGCGCGCCGCCCGACGGCTGGCGGCATCCTCGCCGACGACGATGCGCGTCTGCTCATCGAGGGCGAAGCTTCCGACTCCGGGGCGCACCTGGCGCGGAGTGGGGATCAGGCGGCCATCTGGATCGGAAGAGAGCCGAGCGTCCGGAACATCGCGCACGGGCAGGTGCTTCACCGACGGACTGGAGCGATCCGGCCGCTCCGCCATCTCCACCGGGTCGATCGTCAAGGTCACGCGCGAGTGAAACGGCTTGCCCTTCTCCAGGGGTACCTCCAGATAGCCGAGCCAGAGGGTCGGGCTCGCCTGGAGCCAGGGCGAGGGCACTTTGCGCGCATCAAAGAGGTCCAGCCCCTGATGGGCGCGCTCCTCTTCCACTGTGATGGTGCCAACGCGCGAGTCGACGCGCAGGCGGCGGAAGGGGGAGAGCACCAACGCCGAACGGGGGTCCGTGCCGGATCCGGTGTAGGGAAGTAGCCCCGAGCGCTCGCCTTCGGCGACAACCGCGCGATACGGCTGTCCGGCGAGTAGCACCGCGGAGAGATAGCCTGCCGAGTACTCGATGATGGCCGGCTCATCCGCGTGAAGAACGCCCCGCAGGTCGAGGATGAGGCGGTTTCCCTCCAGGATGTCGATGGCGTACTCGAGCTCGAACGCCTGGTTGGCGGCAGAGAGCGCCAGTCGCTTCCCCCCAGGTAGGTCCGATGCCACCACCTTCGCGCGCGAACGCCCCAGAGTGAGGTGCGTCTTCTTCCAGTCCGGGGAGACCACGTTGATGGACGACCGGGTGATCAAAGGCAGGCCGCGATAGGTGACGCGCAGACCGGCGCCGGGCGTGACCCCATCAAACGGGGTGAGCGTGGCGCGCAGATCGCCCACAACAGCCGCGGGCGCGGCAGCCAACGGCGCTGCCCCCAGGATCAGTGCCGAAACGGCCAGCAGACCGAGAAGCAAGGCGCTCGCGCGAGTGATGCTCGCGCTGGTGAGAGAACTTCGGAATGCGACCATAGAGCGATTATATCATCGCGGGAAAGCCAGGTCAAACCGGCATTCCTGAGCGTGACAGCTCTGGACGCGAGAACAGTGAGCCAGAGGGAGAGCGCACGATCCTGGGCATTGGCTCCCCGGCGGCACGCTCAACACCCCCCCTCGGGTCGCGTCTCCACCCGCGGCATCGAGCTACCGATGGTAGACGGCGCTCCGAGCAAGCGTCCGTGCGAGTGTCACATCGATTGGAGGAGGTTTCGCACCTCGGTTGGACTGACGCCCCCCTCACTCACCATCTTGCACAGGTCGCTGATGTCGTGGAGACGGAGACCCCGCGGCTCGGCGCAGACCACGATCTGCATCCGGGTGCTTTTCATCACGCCGGGAAACTCGCGAGCCAGGATGGCATCGAGGACCTGCTTTCGGTTGCGCGAAAGCGTCTCGCGCACGCGCTCGTCATTCCCAAAGAGCACGAGCGTGGCCTCCACGAGGTCGGCGGCAAGGGCATCGCTGCCCAGATGATCGAACTCTCGCAGGAACTCATCCACCGGTCCAACAGGCTTGCGTTCGGGCTCCTCGTCGGCATCGGCCTGCTCTGGAGCAGGGGCTGCCTTCTCGCTCGTCGCTTCTTCGCCTGAGGGCGCGTGTTGCACGAGCGGAGTCAGCACCGAGAGGGGAGGACGCACCACTTCGGCCGGGCGCCCGGCGAGGGCCGCAAACAGGGCATCGTAGAGAGACGCGGTGGTATCCTCCGCGTAGGGCGCCAATGCGGTGGCAAGGTGCTCATACTCCGCGTAGCGGCGGGCGTTCTCGGTGAGCCGGGCGCGGAGTGCCTCCAGGTCTGATGGAGCCTCTTGGGGGCTACTGGCGTGCCGTGGCCGGCGGGCGTGCCGGCCGCCGCTCTTTCGCGGAGTGGCAGCCGATTTCAGCAGCGACTGCTTCTCCTCCTCGGAGAGCGTGCCGGCTGCGAGGCGAAGGAGCAGGTCACGGTCGGGCTGAAGCCGCTCGCAGAGGCGAGTCAGATTGCGGTGCAGGATGGCCAGGATGTCGTCACGCGCGTACGCCAGCTCCTCCAGGGAAGCCGCGCGGAAGTCGATCCCCAGCTCCTTCGCCACATCGTCGCAGAGCCGGGTGATCAGACGCCCATCGGATGACAGATCGCCAGATCGCAGACGCTCGAAGAGGCGCTCGGCCTCGGCGGCGTCGCTCAGGTGGATCAGGTCGTCGGCGCGCTGGCCGCCTAGCTTCTCGCCGCTACGCAAGGCGCTCGTGAGGGCATCCCACAGCGGAATCCGCGACGACCGGCGGACCTCCATGCTCCGCAAGATCAAGGCGAGGAAGACCGCGTCCGAGAGCGCGGAATCAGCGGGCCGCTGGCTGAGGTAGTGGAGGATCGCTTCGCTCCGACCGCGGAGGGTTTCGACAAAGACATCGAAGACATCCGCCGAGAGGATCGGATGCGAGTGCTCGCGCGCGAACAGCACGGGTGTGAGCGGCGCGAGGAGATCGAACAGGAGCGCCGAAGCGGGCCCGGGCTCCTCCTGGCTGCCGAAAAGCGAGGCGGCCAGGTCGCACAACGCCCACACGCGGCGACGCTGCTCCTCGTCAGCCCCGGCACCGGCGTGAGACTCAACGAACGCGGCACGAAGGAGATCGTCCAGTTGCCCCGGCTCCACCGGCAGCTCTTGAATGGCCTGCCGCGCATCGCACACAAGCTCCAACTGGACCGGCGCGAGCAGCCCGCTCGCTATCAGGTGCTCCTCACATGCGGCATCACTGACAATCCCACGGAGGAGATGTCGGAGAAGCACTCGCCGATTGTCGATCTCATAAAGCGCGGCAATCAAAGCGCGGGTGCCGTTCTGCCGGCTGCGGATGCTCTGCCGCTGGGCGTTCTGCAAGGCTAGCACGGCGAAGCGACAGAAGGCATCCACCTCCTCGCTTGCCCGAATCATCGAGCGCTCGTCACCCAGGGCAGGCAGATGCTCCTGGGCAAAGACGCGCAGCATCTCCTTGAGCGAGGTGGCCGCCGCACGATAGCCGGTGACCATTTTGCTGGGCACATACCCGGTGGCGCGCAGCTCTCCCTCGGTCTCCTCTATCTTCGCTTCGAAGACCCGGTCGAACTCGATGAGCAGGCGCTCGCAGGTGCTTACTGCAGCCCGGATCGCCTCGCGCTGGCCGGGGTCGGGGCGATATGCGGCGAGTGATGCGCGCGTCTCGGCGGATAAGGGGTGCCGGATGAGCCCGCACCAGACCTCGGCGGCGCTCCCAACGCCGGCCAGTGCCTCGGCGCCATCGAGAACGTTGGCAATCGCATCCGGTGAGGGGTAGGAGGTGCCGAGGGAGTTCTGGAAGACGACCCAGGCCGATGCGTCGGTGCACGCCATCAACTCCGCGGCGTCGCGGATATTCCAGCGCGTGGATTGGCGCGACAGGCGGAATGTGCCCGCGTCGGTGATCCCACCGATCACCCGGTGGGTTCGCTCGGGAAGGAGCAGCTCGCCGGTGGAGGAGAGAAGCACGGGCGCCTCGGAGTTCACCGGCACCGCGTCTTCAAACGTCTCGGTGAGGCCGGTGGCGCGCGCGACCAGCTCATGCAGCGTTTCTCCCGATGGCAGGCAGATCTGCGAGAAGGTGCCTTCCGGCACGTTGAGGGGCTGCGCATTCGCCATGACAAGCGCCGCCACGCGAGTCGTCTCGACCCAACTCAAGATCTCGTAGGCCAGGCTCCACAGCGCCTGCTTATCGGCGAGAAGCGCCTCCGTCGAAATCGTTTCCTGCGTCAAGCATACATCGAGCCGGCCCAGGATCTCCGTGATCTGCCGGGCGATGTTCGTGCCCACCAGGGTGCGCTGAAGCTCCTGAGCGATCCACGCCGCCTCATCCCCCAGATCCGCGGTGGTAAACAGCTCTTCCAGTTTCCGCTCGCTGTGCGATGAGAGCGCCATGAGCAAGCCCACCCCATGCTCGCGCAGGCTCTGGCGGCCGTTGGGATCGGGCAGGCGATCAATCACCTCACTCAACGGCGCGAGGATGCGTTCTCCCTCTTCCTCACCGGCCAGATCGATGACCTGCTGGCGGAGAACTGCGAAATGCGCACGAACGCCCGCCTCATCGGCGGCCGCCTCCAGCATCCGGTCCACGGTCCGGTCGATGGCGCGCTCCCCTTCAACGGTGCGTTCCGACACCTCGCGGATCTGGCGGGCTCGGGCTTCACCAATCCGTTCTGCCAGGGCTCGCTCGTGAGCATCTGCCTGGGCCTCGAGCGAGGCGAGATCCAACACGCGACCGAGGGCTGTGTGGAGCTCGGCGACAGCCTGGCGGATCCGTTCGAAATTGACCCGGATGACGACGGCATCGCTGAACTCATCGAGCCGGGGGCCCTCAACGGCGCTGGCCGCGGCAACGGTGGCAGGGAGCGATGCTTCGACGGCCTGAATCACACGCGCCTGAAGCGCCTCGGCTGTGGCAGAGAGGCGTCGCTGCTTCTCGGCCGCGGTCAAGTGCGACTGCACCAGATCGCGGAGCGCGGCGACATCATTCCAAATGTCGCGCAAGGGGTCGGACTCAGGCTGGGGCGCAGGGCTTTCAATCACCCCGGAGATGAGCGAGCCGATCGGGGCTCCTCCCTCAGCGAGCATATCGGCCGTGTCGATCATCGGTACGGCGATATCCGCCATCCGGCTGCCAACCAGGTCTTCGATGGCAGCGGTCAGCTCTGCGAGGGGACCATCGAGGATGATCTGGGGTGAGATGCTGTTGAAGGCGGCGCTCAGCAGCCGCGTCGTGCTGTCCGCCAGGTCTTGCAGCCGGCGTACCTTCTCGGCGATGCGCGTCTCAAGCTCCGCGGCGGCGTCCGGGCTGAGGCCGATCTCTGGAAGCGGCCCGGGCGGCAGCGGGCGCGAGCGGATCTGCTCGCAGGAGTTGGCGAAACGGTAGATGCAGCTGATGAGCCGGGTCACTGCGTCGTCACGCGCCACCTCATCGGTGACCGCCTGGGCATCCATATAGGTGAAATGCCCTGGGGGGCAGACAATCGGCACGAGGGAAAGGAAATCCTGCTTGGGGGCGAGGACAACAGGGTGGAGAAGCTTGCGGTGGGCGGCACCGCGCACGAAGATACAGAAGCGGCCAAACTGGAGGAAGAGGGCATCGCCCTCTCGCCAGCCGTGTGCCCGAGAAACGGCGCGCAGATCAGAGCACCATTTCCGTATCTCGGAAGATTCCAGGGGCACACTCACCCGTGCCGTAGAGTGGTCCATCTGCTGGCACGCATCCTCGCGACAGGCCCGAACTCTCTCCTGCCATACTGCCAATGCACGGTTGCGACTGGCAGCCTCTGCGTCCCCCGGGTCGAGCACCTCCGATTCGCTAGAGGATGAAGCACGGCTACCGAGGGGTTGACCCGAACAGTGAGAACCAATCATCAGCGAGCGCACAATCCTTCCGGATCCAATGGAGTCTGGCCATCCGCCGCTGCGTTCGCGGCGGGGTGCTCCACGACGGCGTGGCCTCCATGCGGATACAGCATCATCTGGCCCTGCCTGATCATCGGAGGCCAACAATAGCAGGTATGACTATACCATAAGATTCCTCCTATGTCAACGCCTCCTTGCCTGCCCGCGCGGCGAGAAGACGGATGCCCACGGCGCGCGTCTATGACAGGCTGCGCGGAAGCCTTCGCCCTCCGGGCAGTCCCCGCTCGAAGCCCCGGGTGGTCAAAGCCCCGGACTGGAGATGCGGGCGGCCTCAGGGTCCACCATCAGTGCCATTCGGGTGGCATGATTACGGCTCTGAAGGGCCGCACGAAGCCCGGCTGGCGCGCGTCGCGTGCAACAGGGTGGTGGAAGGGTCTCTCGAACGGCCGTATGGGGTGGGGGAAAGCGAGAGGGGCGGGGGAGCCGGCGGGTGGGCAGAGTGAGCTTCGCCGATCCCTCGGCTCCCCCGGTTCCGGCGCTACCGGAAAGTAAAGCCCCGTCTCTCCTTTTTCTGCCGGATAGGAAAGGAGAAGTGGAAAAGATCCGGTTCGTCGCTCGGGCTGCGCGAATGGCGCCAGGGCAACACCACACACTCGCCGTAGCCACGGGACGCGGCTTCAGCAAGCGCCTCGCGCGTCGCCTGAGTGAGCGTTTGAGCAAGGACTTCAACGATGATGATGCCGCGGCTGTTCTCTTCCCACTTGGTGACTGCCACTGCTAGCGCGTCCCTCCTCACTCTCCTCAGGTTCGGGCCCACACCGCGCCCGGCATCCCATCACCCCTATGCTTCACCCCGGTCAGCCCCTGCAGGCCGCCGGGCGATTTCACGGTCAGGTGCGCTCTGTGGCGGCATCCCGAGTATCCGGGCGCTGGTTGCCTCTTTATGGCAAGCTGCTAAACCGCTGCAGAGCGCCTGGTGACGGCGGTATCCGCAAGAAGACCCCGTCCGGCAAAGATTTACCCAACGGACCCCGGGCATAAACGGAGCCCGGAGGCCGCTCCTCCGGGCGAGACAGAAGCTGAAAAGCGATGACAGGCTATGGGGAGGGAAATGTGGGGTATGAAATGAGGCACTACCGGCCACCGATGTCGTCGCGCAGGTAGACGGTGATCGTTGGCGCGGGGTACATCCAGTCCTCGGGGGCATGACCGGGGCCGAGTGTTCCGGGCCAAGACGCCACCGGGGCGAAGACCTCCTTGCGATACTCGCGCTCGAGGATGGCGACCAGCTGCTCTGCCTCCGGGAGCCCGAGGCGCACCCCATCGCGGATTTGCTCCTCCAGGTTGCTGGCGATGAAGCACTCCGGGCGCTCGCGCGCCACCCGCTCCGCGCTCCAGCCTCCGACGAGGAATTGGTAGGGCCAGGATTCGCGCGCCGCCTCGAACTCTATCCGTGTTTGAGGGCCACCGTTCCAGGGAACGAGCGGCGGGGTGTAAAACCACGGCTCGGTTGTCAGGGCGACGGTTGCGCCGGGCGTGACAGCGGACCGGATCGCTCCCGCGGCGCGGTCGCGCGGGTCCGGCGAAGCGAAGAAGAGATCATAGGAGACCGCGGCGCCTAGCGTCCAGAAGCCGATGCCGACGAGGGCAGAGGTGGCCAGGGCGCGCCAGCGCGACCGCTTGGTGTTGAGGAGCCAGTCGGCGCAGAGGACGCCTGCCCAGGCTGCGAGCATCGGGAGCAGCGGGAGAGTGTAGCGCAGGAACTTCACCTGGGCGGAGCCGATCAGCAGGTAGTAGGGAATCACCCACGCGGCCACGACCAGATCGGCCGGCGAGCGCCGCTTCGCGGCCTGAGCAATCGCCAGGAGCACGATTGCCAGGAGCGGCAGGCCAAGCCCGAACCGGAGTGACGTGGTGATGTGGTAGATCCAGGCGGGCAGAGTCCTCACGAAGACCAGGCCGTGACCGGTCCGCACATGCTGCGCTTCGAAGAGGAAATCGCGCAGAAAGGCAGCCGTGTTGAGCGCAACGCCGGGGCACCCCGCCAGAAACGCCACGGCGCACGTCCCGATGCATGCCAGCGCCGGCACCAGGAAGCCGCGCCCAAAGGGCACCCGCTTGCCCAGGGGCGGGCACGCGCTCTCTGCGCCCTCAGCGGGGAGTGGTCCTTGCTCGGCCAGCCGGCCGCGATAGGAGAGCGCCAGCGCCATGAGTGGCGCGAGGAGCACGAGACCGGTGTTGTATTTGGTGGCTGCCGCGAGGCCGGCGCAGAGTCCTGCAAGGATGGCATCGCGGATCCGAGGGCCTTCCAGCAGGCGCAGTCCCGCGGCGACGGCTGCCGTGGCCCAGAAAGCGGCGCCAATATCGACAGTGAAGTAGTGCGAATGCGCCACATGCGCGGGAGCCATCGCCAGTAGCCCGGCCGCGCACAGGCCGGCCACGCGCGCCCCCAACTCGGATCGCCAGTAGGAGACCCCTGTCTCCGACGCGGGGCCCCGGCCTGCCGCGGTGAGCAACACGCTGTAGGTGGCGCGCCGGAGGACTCCACCCTCGGGCAAGGGTGGCTCGCTACTTGCCCCGCTCGCATCCGCTGGCGGCGTGAAGCGAGAGAGGCGCCGGTCGTTCCGGATCAACCGCCGGCCGATATCGAACACCAGGAGCAGCGTGAGGGTGCCAAAAAAGACGGTCCAGAGCCGGCCGACCAGGTGGAGCCGCGCCGAGAGCGCCCAGGGCTCGCGGCTTGACGGCGAGATCCCTTCAGAGAACTCCCAGGCCAGGCGGGTCAGAAAGAAGCTCAGCGAGCCATAGTTATAGAAGCCCGGATCGAAGTCTCCGCCCAGGGGGTCTACCCGGAGCGTGGCCCCGACCTGCAGGGCCTCATCGGGGTGATAGGAATGGTAGCGATCGATGTTGGGCAGCCCCCATCCAATTCCGATGAGGCGCAGGCCCAACCCGGCGATCACGATGGCCAGCAGCAGGGGATCAACGCGGCGCATCCGGCTCTCCCTATTGTTCCTCAGCACTATTATACCATATCGGCCAGATCCCTCGTGGACGGGTCCCAGCCGGATGCGCCGCGTGAAGGCGCCTCAACGATTCGCGGCCCATTCGCGCCCTTTCAGGAGTGGGCGCCGGGAAGTGCTTGCGCCGACCGGTTGCTTCTCCCCTGGGCCAGGGCATCCGATCTCCCCCGTAGCCTACTCGCGTGTCGCCCGCTTTTGCAGGTTGTAGAGCGTAGTCAGCGCTTCAACCGGGGTCATCGTCGTGATATCGAGCTGGCGCAGCTCCTCAACGACGGGATGCTCGGCGATATCAAACAGCTTGAGCTGGAGCGATTCGGCGTGCGTGGGGATGACGGCGCGGTCGCTCGGAATCCCAGTCGCGCTGGCGCCGTTCTGCTCCAGAGCTGTCAAAACCTCTCTTGCGCGCGCGATCACTGGCGCGGGCAGGCCCGCCAGGCGGGCCACTTCGATGCCGTAGGAGCGGTCGGTTCCTCCCGGCATGATCTTGCGCAGCCAGACAATGCGGTCGCCCTCCTCCTTGACGGCAATCCGGTAGTTGCGCACGCCCTCCAGGCTCTTTTCCAGCTCGTTCAGGTGATGGTAATGCGTGGCGAAAAGCGTCTTGCACCCGATGGCGTTGATGTACTCGGCGACCGCCCACGCGATGGCCAGACCGTCGTAGGTGCTTGTGCCCCGGCCGATTTCATCCAGAATGAGAAGCGAGCGTTCGGTGGCGTTGTTGAGGATGTTCGCGGTCTCGTTCATCTCCACCATGAAGGTGGACTGCCCGGACGCGAGGTCATCCTGGGCGCCGACGCGGGTGAAGATCCGGTCGACGATGCCGATTCGGGCGGAGTCCGCGGGCACATACGAGCCGATTTGCGCCATGAGCGTGATCAGCGCCACCTGGCGGAGGAAGGTGGATTTCCCGGACATGTTGGGGCCGGTGATGATCAGGAGGCGGTGGTCGCTCGTGTTGAGGAAGACGTCGTTGGGCACGAAACGCTCCTCGGCCTGGTACTTCTCCACCACGGGATGCCGGCCGTTGGTGATCTGGATTTGATCGCCGTCGTCCACCTCGGGGCGGACGTAGTAGCGTTCAGAAGCGACCTGAGCCAAGCCGGCGAGCACATCGAGTTGAGCGAGGATCCGCGCGCACGCGAGCACGCTCTCGGCGCGCGATGCCACCTTCTCGCGCACCTGCTGGAAGAGGCGGTACTCTAGCTGGACCACCTTCTCCTCGGCTCCCAGCACCGCCGCCTCATACTCCTTCAGCTCTGGGGTGATGAAGCGCTCCGCGTTCGCCATCGTCTGCTTGCGGATGTAGTTATCCGGCACGAACTGGAGGTTCGGCTTGCTCACCTCGATATAGTAGCCAAAGACGGCGTTGTAGCCCACCTTCAGGCTCTTGATGCCGGTGCGCTCGCGCTCGCTTGCCTCCAGGCCGGCAATCCACGCCTTGCCCTCGGCGCTGCTGCGGCGGAGCTGGTCGAGCTCCTCGTCGAAGCCCTCCTGAATGAGCCCGCCCTCTCGAAGGGTGAGCGGCGCATCCTCGCGGATGGCACGGGCGATCAGATCGGTCACCTCGGGAAGCGGACGAAGCCCATCCCGGAGGATGCGCACCGGTTCTGCTTCGGCGGACGCCAGCGCCTCCTGCGCGACGGGCACCTGCTCCAGTGAGGCGCGCAGCGAGAGGAGATCGCGCGCGTTGGCGGTTCCGGTGGCGATACGCGCGATGAGCCGCTCCAGATCGCCCACCTTGCGCAGGGCCGCGCGCAGCTCCTCGCGCATCAACAGGTGATCATGCAGCTCCGCCACCACCTCCTGGCGCGCCCGGATCTCAGCGACGTGAAGGAGCGGCTGCTCTAGCCATCGGCGCAACAGGCGGGCGCCCATCGGGGTGAGAGTCGCGTCGAGCACGCCCAGCAGGCTCTTTGTCTTGGTGCCCTCGCCCAGAGAGAGGTTTAGTTCCAGGTTGCGCCGGGTGGCGGCATCGAGCGCCATGTATTGCTGTGCCGAGTAGGTGCCGAGCGACTTCAGGTGCCCCAGAGAAGCGATATGCGTCTCGCGCAGGTACTCCAGGGCTGCATCAGCTGCCTCGATTGCGAGGGGAAGCTCTTCACACCCGAAACCGCGCAGCGAGGCGACGCCGAAGTGCTTCATCAGGCGTTCGCGCGCTGTGGCCTCGGCGAACGCGGCTTTCTCGCGTGGCGTGACGTTCAGCTGCAGCGATTTGCGGATGGCGCCGGCCAGCCCCTCCGCATCGGCGGGCACCAGCACCTCCGCCGGCGCGAGGCGCTGCAACTCCTCCATCAGATCCGCTTCGGCGGTCTCCCCCGTAAGCTGCGTCACCAGGAACTCGCCCGTGGAGATATCGACAATCGCGAGCCCGTAGCCTCCGACGTCGCCAGCGACCGCGGCAAGGTAGTTGTTTGCCTTCGCGTCGAGCATCGAGTCTTCGAGGACGGTGCCGGGGGTGACGACGCGGGTGACCTGACGGCGCACCAGGCCGCGAGCGAAGCGAGGGTCTTCCATCTGATCGCACACGGCGACGCGGTGCCCGGCAGCGATCAACTTTGCGATATACTTGTCCACGGAGTGGTGGGGCACGCCACACATCGGGATGCGGCCCAAGGCGCCGGCATCGCGCCCGGTGAGCACGACGTCGAGGATGGGCGCGGCGGTGACGGCGTCGTCGCCGAACATCTCGTAGAAGTCGCCGAGGCGGAACAGGAGGATGACTTCCGGATGCTGCTGCTTGATCGATTGGTACTGCCGCAGCATCGGCGTGAGCTTCTCGTCGGACATAAGGTCTCCCGCTGGGTTCAGGATCTCAAGGGTTGGGGTTCAGGCGCCACGTGCGCCAGCTGAACCGGGACAACTCTCTTCAGATGATACCACGCTCGGGCGGTGTCGGGCAAGCGGCGGTGGCAGAGTGCGAGCCATCCCTCGCCCCATGCGGCGTATGGCCCTGGATTTAACCCGATGCGTCCCTCGCTTTGGCACGAGGCGAAAGGAGATACCTGGGCGCGTGGTGAACGCGTTAGGGACGGGGTGCGTCCATATTCTGGGACATCCCACGGGCCGCCTCATCCGCCAGCGCGAATCGTCTGGTCTGGAGCGTGTCCAGGATGCGGCGACATCGATGCACGCGCGGCCAAAGAACAGGACGTGCGCCTCGCCCTGGGCTCGGATGCCCACCACCGGTAGCACCTGTCGCTCCCACCGCTATGGGGGGCTATACGGCCCGCCGCGCCTGGCATGGGCCGGCGGATGTGCTCAACATGCTCTCGCTCGAGGAGCGGTTGAGCCGCTTGAGAAAGTGGTGCGTGAAGCATGAACCGCAAGGCGTGATCCGCAAGGCGTAAGGCCCTGTGCCGTCGGAGGCGGTCTTCTGCAGCCCCTCGCGACGGGCTGACTTCGGCCTGCCGTGGCTTTACGGTTTACGGATTGCGGGTTGCGGATCTCGGCTGGCGCATCATGTTTTGGATGAAGGATGGGAAGACGCATGGAACTCATCAAACCGAAGATTGTCCCGCCTCTTGATTCTGATTTCCGCCCGGCGGCTCTCGCCAATCGCTCATTCCGGGAGGGTGTGAAGGCCTCCGGTCAGGGCGTTCCCCTGGCGATCGCCCTGGAGCGCAGAGACGGCACGCGCTCCCGCTACGACACCGAGGTCTTCGCGCCCGGCTCGCCGCGCGCCGCGGAGAACCTCGCCTATGTCGAGCGGATCGTCAAGTTCCTGCTGTGGCAGCGCGGCGGCTACAAGGTGATCATTGGCGGCCCGCGCGAGATCGGCGAGCACATCGCCAAGGTCTACTCGCCGCAGGGCGAGCGTGCTTTCGACTACGACTTCATGGGCCGGCAGGTCTATGAGAAGGAGTTCGTCGTCGAGATTACGGATGCCGACAAGGTGCCGCCGGCCTCCGAGATGAGCCAGGCGCTGGGCCGCCACCTGGATGGGTGTCGCATCGGCTTCGACGCGGGCGCCAGTGACCGCAAGGTCTCCGCGGTGATCGACGGCCAGCCGGTCCTCAGCGAGGAAGTCATCTGGAACCCCCGCCCGCAGACGAACCCGGATTACCACTATCATGAGATCATGAGCGCGCTGCACCGCGCGGCGGCGCAGATGCCGCGCGTCGATGCCATCGGCGTCAGCTCCGCGGGCGTCTACATCAACAACCGCGTTATGGTGGCTTCGCTCTTCCGTGGCGTGCCTCGGGATCTCTTCGAGGCCAAGGTGAAGGACCTCTTCCTGCGCATCCGCGACGAGTGGGGCGTGCCGCTCGAAGTGGTCAACGATGGAGAAGTGACCGCGCTCGCTGGCTCGATGAGCCTGGGCGTCAACTCCATCCTCGGCGTGGCGATGGGCTCCAGCGAGGCTGCCGGCTACGTCACGCCGGAAGGCACCATCACCAACTGGTTGAACGAGCTGGCGTTCGCGCCCGTGGATTATGCCCCGACGGCCCCCGTGGATGAGTGGTCGGGCGACCGCGGCGTGGGCGCGCTCTACTTCTCGCAGCAGGCGATCTTCCGGCTGGCGCCCGTGGCCGGCATCACGCTCGATGAAAACCTGGGCCTTGCCGAGCGCCTGGCGTGCTTCCAGGAGCTGCACAAGAACGGCGATCCGCGCACGCGCCCGGTGTACGAGACGATCGGCATCTATCTGGGCTACACGATGGCGCACTATGCCGACTTCTATGATCTGGAGCATGCGCTCATCCTCGGCCGGGTCACCTCGGGCGACGGAGGCCAGATCATCATCGACAAGGCGTATGAGGTCCTGCGGGCAGAGTTCCCGCAGCTGGCGGAGCGCCTCAACGTGACGATGCCGGACGAGAAGGCGAAGCGGGTCGGACAGTCGATTGCAGCCGCGAGCCTGCCGGAACTGAAGTAACAACGTAGGGCGCGAGATGGAAGGGGTGGTCCCGCGCGCGAGCTATCGCGCAGGCTGACAGGGCATGCCGCTTCCGTTTCGCGCCCTCTACACTGCACTTAGGAGAATAAAATGAAGCTGAGAAACAGTACTGCCGAGATCTTCGTGCCGGACGGCAAGCCGGTTGCCGAAGCGCTGGCGCGCACGACGCACATGGGCGTTTCGGCCCATCAGGATGACCTGGAGATCATGGCGTTCCGGGGCATCCTGGAGTGCTTTGGCGTGGACGACAAGTGGTTCCTGGGCGTGGTGGTCACCAATGGCGCCGGCAGCCCGCGCGACGACCTGTACAAGGACTACACCGACGAGGAGATGATGGTCGTTCGCCGCAAGGAGCAGAAGAAGGCGGCCTTCGTCGGCGAGTACGCCGCGCAGTTCCTGCTGGATCACCCGAGCTCTGCCGTGAAGGACGCGAGCAACCCGGATGTGGTGGCCGACCTGAAGGAGATCCTCCTCGCCGCGCGCCCGGAAGTGGTCTACACCCATAACCTGGGTGACAAGCACGACACCCACGTCGGCACGGCGCTGCGCCTCATCCAGGCGATGCGCGAGCTGCCTGAGGAAGCCCGGCCGAAGCGCGTCCTCGGCTGCGAGGTGTGGCGCGACCTCGATTGGATGACCGACGAGGATAAGGTGCCCCTCGACGTGGCGGCGCACGAGAACCTGGCGGCTGCGCTCCTGGGCGTCTTCGACTCCCAGATCTGCGGCGGCAAGCGGTATGATCTGGCGACCATGGGCCGCCGACGCGCGCATGCCACCTACTTCGCCTCGCACGGCGTTGACGACACGGCCCAACTCAACTTCGCGATGGATCTGACGCCTCTCGTGAATGACCCGTCGCTGGATGTCTCCAGCTACGTGCAAGGCTTCATCGATCGCTTTGCCGCCGAGGTGAAGGGTCGCGTCGGCAAGCTGCTCGGCTAAGCTGTAGCGCGTTGGAGGGGGAGAGCCGGGCAGCGAGGGATCCCGCGCCGCGAGCCTGGTCAGAGAGCTGGCCGGCGCGGCGGGAAGGTGCTTCGCGAGGCTCTCCCCTCCAACCTCGCATGCGGGAGAGGGCAACGATGGCGGAGATGACCGACTACGAGGGCTATGTGGGCGTTGATATCGGTGGCCAGTCGATCCGGGTGGGCACCATCCGGAATGGCGAGCTGGAGGTGCGCGGCTTCGAGACGCCGGCGAGCTATCCGGAAGCGCGCGAGCGGATCATCGCTCTGGCGCGAGAGATGGCCGGCGGGTCGCCACGCGGCCTGGGCATCGGTTCGCCCGGCCCGCTCGATTGGCGCGCGGGGAAGCTCCTTTGGACGCCCAACATCCCCTGGAAGGAGATCTCGTACGCCGAGTTGGGCGAGCCGCTGGGTTGCCCCGTCTACGTGGATAACGACGCCAACGTGGCCGGCCTGGCCGAGGCGGTGCTGGGTGCCGGCCGTGGCGCCGAAATCGTCTCTGGGTTCACTTTGGGCACGGGCATCGGGTTCTTCACCATTATGCACGGGCACATCTACCATGGCCGCTTCGATGTGGAGGGCGGGCATCAGATGCTCAACCCCGAGGGTCCCGTGTGCGGGTGTGGCGCTCGCGGTTGCCTGGAGGCCTACGCCTCCGCCACGGCGATTGAGGCGCGCACCGGAAAGCGCCCGGATCAGATCGACGATCCCGCGTTTTGGGATGAGATCGCCGGCTACCTGGCCCAGGGCGTGATCAACGTGAACAACCTGATCGGACCGGATGTGATCATCCTGGCGGGCGGCATGACGCAGCGCGGCGACTTGCTGATGGAGCCATTGCGCCGCAAGGCCAACGAGTGGTGCAAGATCCTGCCGATGGCACCGATCCTCATCGCGGAGCTCGGTCACCAGGCCGGGATCTATGGCGGCATTGTCCTCGCGCGCCTCGGCCACGGAGCGTAGTGTTTCGCCGCCGATGAGCGTCGGTCCGGCTCCGGGCCGTTTCGACGGCGGGCGTCGGACGCATCTCCTCGCCTAGCCCGAAGTATTCCCCAGAATACTTCAAAAGAAGCCTCTTGCCTGGTGGCACGCCGTTGCCGCCGCAAGCGCCCGGTGGCAGAGTGTTTTCGGGACAGTGCCCACGAACCCGCGTGGCGCCTGGCAGAGAAACTTCTTTTCATTATTCTGATGAATAATGCGGGCTAGCGGCAGGGCCGTCACTGCTCGATCACGATCGTGCTCTTCGCCATCTCGGGATCTGGCGAGAGGAGGGGCTTCTTTCCGCTGGCCGTCTTGAGCCCCCGGATGATCACTTTCTCGGTCAGCTTGTAGGGGAAGGGCCGCGCCTGGTCGCTCTTCGCCGCACCATCAGGATCGGTGAAGAGGTACATCCCCTCATACTCCTCGGGATGATTGCTGTCATCTACGAACAGCCCATCAATCCGGATCTCCCGGGGCATGAAGCAGGGATAGCCGAAGTCATGCGTGCCGTCGTTGGACGCATGGATTAGGTGCGGCCAGCACGTCTGTCCGCCGGATGGCACCCAACGGCAGTTGCGGATGACCACGTCGCCCTCCCAGGTGCTGCCGTAATCGCTGCGGAGACTGATGAACGCCCTGCCGTACAGGGTGGAGTCCTCGACCAGCAGGGTGCCGCGGCCGATGGCGTTGAGCCCCGCGTAGCCCAGCTCGCAGCGTCGGATCGTGTAGGTGCCGGAGACCCCCTGGTGCACGTCCATCCTCGAGAGCACGCAGTTCTCCAGAAGGATATTCTTGCAGTAGTTTGTGCCGATCACGCCCCAGCGAGTGGAGTCGAGGATGTGATTCATCCGGACGCCAATCAGGCGGAGGTTGATTACCTGGTTGGCCGAGAGATCATAGGAGCCCATGTTGACCGGCTTCCCCGCCGCGCCGATGGTGGAGTAGGTCTTGTGCCCGCTGACGAAGCAGTTGCGCAGGGTAACGTTGGCGCAGCGGCTGATGCTGAGGAAGCCGGAGTAGGGGTGCCCCACGGCCGTCTCTCCCACGACATAATGGGTGAGGCCGTCCACCTCCGTGTTCGAACGGGTGATGACGATGTTCCTGGCCCAGTAGTTGTAGCCCTTCTCCTGCTTCATCCGGTTGGCGAAGGTAGTGAAAACCCCGCCTTTGATCAAGAGCGGCTTCTCATCGATCGGGCGGGCCTCGATGCGGGTGATCGTGTCGTAATCCCAGTCGATGGCGCCCTCCACCGTGCCATCCCGGCGCACGATGAAGCAGTCGCGCATCGCCGTGCCGTTGTTGCGGTTGAGGCCCCGCCGGATGTAAACCCTCTTCGCGTCGCTCTCCACCTGCACCCAGCAGTCGGTTTCCGGACGGACATCCACCTGCGCCTGGTCGCGTCGCAGCCGTTCAATCTTCAACTCCACGGGCGCCAGCAGTGAGCGCACCTCGAAGAGCGCCTTGCGGTGGTTCTCTACGTCGGTGTCATCGATGATGAAACGCGAGGTGCTCCAATCCGTATCGGTGGCAATGACCGCCGTGAGCGCCTGGCGGCCGAGGTGATAGGTCGCGTTGGGCTTGGATCGGACGGGCAGGTTGTGCGCATTGGCATATTCATGCGCCTTACAGATGGCAGGGAGATCATCGGCCACGCCGTCACCCACCGCGCCGAACGCCTCGTAATTGACCGGGCCTTCCGTTGGTGCCGCCATCGGTGCCGCTCCTCCCACCGCTGGTGCCGCCTGGATCGGGCCGGTCTTCCATCCTGCCCATCCCAGGATGAGAAGCAGCGCTCCCAGGCTCGCTTGACGGACCCGAACACGTCGATGCCTCTTCATGTGTATCACCTGTCAGACTTTCCCATGCCTTCGTTCGGCCCGGAGAACGCCCGACCCCTGGCGCACGCTGGCACGCGCCGTGGCGCCGGCAACGATGGACGGGCTGCCACGAGGGCCCCCAGCCGTCCAGGTGTCAGCCTTCGCGCTCCGGGAACAGCTGGATGGGACACGGCGTTTAAGAGCTCCGGACCCAGGTGCGCTTACGCGGGGCAGACCCTGGGACGGATTGGGCACTTGTTCGCGAACGGGCCCTAAGCCTCCTCCTTCAGGAGTGACGCGAGGTGAGCGCGCAGGCTTTCGCCGAGCTCCGGGTCTTGCAGGCTGATCTCCACGAATGCCTTGAAGTAGCTGTCGAAGTTGCCGATGTCATAACGCCGGCACCCGCCCTCCAGCCTCACGCACCAGACGGGACAGCCGGCCGAGAGCAGGATGCGGATGGCATCGGTAAGCTGGATCTCGCCGCCGTGGCCGGGTGCCGTGTCGCGCAGCGCGCTGAAAACCTGCGGACCGAAGATGTAGCGGGCGGCGATGGCTAGACGACTCGGCGCATCCTCGACCGAGGGCTTCTCGACTAGGTCTGAGATCTGGAAGACATGGCCCACTTTGTCCACCGGCTTGACGATGCCGTAGTTGACCACGTCCTGAGCGGTGACCTCTTCGACGGCAATCGTTGCCGCCGCGCCGGTCTCCACGTGGGTCTGCACGAGCTGGCGCATCAGGCTCTTGCCGCCGCCATTCCATACGATTGAATCGCCAAGGGCCACGGCGAAAGGCTCGCCGGCGACGAACTCCTCGGCCAGAAGCACCGCATGCCCCAGGCCGCGCGGCTCGCTCTGGCGTACGTAGAAGTAGTGCGCATCGAGGTGCTCGAAGGCGAACTGCGCCATAAGCTCGCGGTCATTCCTGCGCGAGAGCTCTGCCTGTAGCACGGGATCGGGGTCGAAGTGGTCGTCAATTGCGCGTTTGGTCCGCCCGGAGACGATCAGGATCTGACCGAGACCGGCATCCACCATTTCTTCCACCACATACTGGATGACGGGCTTGCGCGCCACCGGGAGCATCTCCTTGGGCTGCGACTTAGTGGCCGGAAGCAAGCGTGTTCCACGACCCGCCGCCGGGATAACGACCTTTCGCACACGTGGCAGACTGGCAGACATGGACGGTTATCTCTCCTCTCGGGTTATCTGGATCCGACCGCGGTGGCCCACGGGAAGCGCTCGGGCGGGCACGCCCCGCTCCTCCGGATTCGGCTCGCGGTGCGAACCCTCATCTGCCGGAGCCGGCTTGGCCTCCACAAAACGATAGCCTCTTTCTGTGTAGGCCTGGTGCAGGGCGCGCCCCTCCTCGTCCGTGCTAAACAATCCGATGACAGCACCCCCCGACCCTGGGAATTTGCTGGGCACCCCCAGGGCGCGCGCGATGCCGATCATTTCAAGGTTCTGGGCGCCGAGTGCCGCGTCGCCGAAGGTTTGTCGGCGCAGGTCGAAATTGGCGTTCATCAATTCGCCCAGCCGCCGCGCATCGCGCATCTCGAGGGCCTCGCGTGCCTCGTCGGCAAGGCGTGCGAACTCCCGCATCGCGCTGACAACCTCGGGATCACCCTGGCGGAAGCGAAAGCGCACGTCGCTGTGGATCACGCCGGAGTCGCTGGGCTTCTCCGTATAGGCAAGGAAGAGCCGTCCCGGCAACAGCTCCGGGTCCAGGGGAACGTATTCCCCGTAGCCACGGCCCTCCATCAGATCGCGCGCGAAGTCCATGTATACCATGCCGCCATACACCTGGATCACGCGGTCTTGGAGACCGGCGGCGATGCCCAGTTCCTCCGATTCAACGCTGAGGATGAGGTTGGGTAGGACGGCCTTGGGAATCTCTCTCTCCCCGATGTCGTAGAAGCGCATCAGGGCCTTCACCGCGGCCGTGACGATAGCGCTCGAGCCGGCCAGGCCCACCTGGCGAGGAATGTTCGTATCGTACGAGATAGTGAACCCCCGTCGGTCGAGGGTAATCCCGTGCGTTCGGCAGTACTCCGCAAACCGCTTGCATGCGGCGAAGAGAAGACGCTGGCCGCCGTAGTAGCCGTCTCGGACGGCGACCGACTCCAGCGACTCCAGGGAGTCGAACTCCAGCGGATCGTACACTGGGTGCGGCAGGATCTGCACCGTTGGGCTCTCCCACAAGGTCACCTGAGCCCAGAAGTTCTTGATAGTCAGTGAGATCGTCTTGCCGAAGTAGCCATCCGATGGGTTGCCGATCAATCCTACCCGAGCGTTTGCGAGTGTGTGGATAATCATCGATAGACCGATCTCCAGGGGCGGCGCCACGTACGCGAGGTGTCTCAATCATGCCTTGGACCTCAACCCGTCGGGCCCGGTGGTACGAGCACGCTTCCTTGCCTGTGTTCTGTCGGGCACCGGTGAACTCCTTCATCGGCCGCCGGTCCGGCCCCGCGGTCGGCTGGCAGGGGGGCTTGGGGCAGTAGAAAGCGGCACAACGGACGGCGCCTTGGGGCTCGTAGAGAGGCCATTCATGGCCGGGGCGGTGGCGCATTCCGCTCGCTGTAGCTCTCGGGCGGTCGGTGGAGAGCGACGCCATGAATGCCGCCACTCGGAATCTCGCCCTCCCGAGTGCGAGGTTGACCGCGTGGCGCCGCCCGGCTATAATGAGCTATCGCCACGATCAGAGGAATGCGCGATTGCGCGCCGTTCGCGACGGCAGCTCATCCGCAGCGGATCCCGAATCGCTCCGTGGCGAGCCAGCAGCGATGGAAACAGGTGTAGTGGTGAGGAGGAGGATGGACGCACCCGATACGCTCTTGATCCAGAAAGCCTTGGCGGGAGACACAGCGGCGTTCGATGAGCTCGTCAAGCGTCACCGCGATCACATGCATCGCCAGCTCTACAGCCGGTGCATGGATACGGAGCAGATCGAGGACACGGTTCAGGAGACGTTTGTGCAGGCCTATCGGGCGCTCGGCCAGTTCAAGGGTCTCTCCGCGTTTTCCACGTGGCTCTATCGCATCGCGCATAATATCTGCCTGCGCAAGCGGCAGCAAGCCCGGCGCACTGCCGCGCTCTCTCTCGATGAAATGACGGAGTCTGGGGGCGTTTCTGCGCCTCGCGAGGTGCCGGACCCCGGCGAGAGCCCCGAGCAGACCCTCCTCAGCCGCGAGCTGCGGGAGGCGATGGATCGCGAGGTTGCCAACCTCCCGGATTCCTGGAAGAAGGTGTTCATCCTGCGCGATGTGGAGGATCTCTCCACCGCGGAGGTGAGCGAGGCGTTGGGGATCAGCGAGGCGGCCGTCAAGGCACGTCTCCACCGCGCGCGAGCACGCCTGAAGCAGCAGCTGCGCCCCTACCTGACCGTCGAGTAGGCCCCCCGATCCGGCGCGGCGGAGCACCAACCAAGAGGAAAGGGCAGGTTCATTGAACCTGCCCTCTTGGAGCGGGAGACGAGACTCGAACTCGCGACCTTCTCCTTGGCAAGGA
>ERZ795045.1300-NODE-1300-length-28679-cov-4.725720_pt1 | contig 28679 bp, 24 predicted proteins | sample MGYA00375129_ERZ795045 | MGnify/ENA primary metagenome ERZ795045 (study PRJEB30174, sample SAMN05720166) | activated sludge metagenome | isolation source: anaerobic digester from wastewater treatment plant | place: Japan | collected 2015-05-15 ...
GCTCAGGCCCTGTTCAAGCTCCGTGAGCTCGCCATTGACGAGAATCCGAAGAGCCTGAAATGTCCGCGTTGCAGGGTCCTGGCCCGGCTCGCGGGTCTTGACCGCACGAGCCACGACCTGGGCAAGCTCGGCTGTTGTTCGAACAGGGGCCCCGCCGTCCCGGCGAGCAACAAGCGCCTTTGCAATCGGTACAGCAAACCGTTCTTCGCCATAGTCACGAATCACCTCCGCGATGCGGCGCTCGTCGGCGCCGGCCAGGAAATCCGCGGCGGTTTCGCCGCGGGTCGTGTCCATGCGCATGTCCAGCGGCGCATCGAAGCGGAAGCTGAAGCCGCGCGCCGGGTCGTCCAGCTGCGGCGAACTCACGCCCAGGTCGAGCAGCACGCCTTGCAGCTGCGCGATGCCGCGCTGCGCGAGCTGCGCGCGCAGCGTGGAAAAACCGGCATGCACCAGCTGCAGCCGCGCGTCGGCGATCGCCGCGCCGGCCGCGATCGCCTGCGGATCCTTGTCGAAGGCGAGCAGCCGGCCGTGCGGGCCCAGTTGCGCCAGGATCGCGCGCGCATGGCCGCCGCGGCCGAAGGTGCCGTCGACATAACAGCCGTCGCGGCTGTGCACCAGCGCCTCCACGGCTTCGGCCAGGAGCACGGTGGTGTGCGTGCATGGCGCTGCGGCTGCGCTCACAGGTTCAGGCCCAGCACTTCGTCGGTCATGCCGGCGGCGACGACACGCGCTTCGACCGCATCGTGGCGCTGCTTGTCCCACAGCTCCAGGCGCCGGCCGGTGCCGATCAGCAGCACGTCCTTGTTCAACCCGGCGGCGTCGCGCAACTCCGGCGGCACCAGCAGCCGCGCGGCGCTGTCGATCTCCACGTCCACCGCGCTGCCCAGGAAGATGCGGCGCCAGCCGTCGGAAGCAGCCTTCAGCGCCATCAGTTCGGCTTCCACCGCCTCCCAGGTGGGGCGCGGGTACAGCAGCAGGTAACCCTCGGGGTGGCGGGTGAGCGTCAGCTGGCCGTTGCAGGCGGCCACCAGCGGGTCGCGATGGCGCACGGGCACGTTGATCCGCCCCTTGGCATCCAGCGCCAGGGCCGACGTTCCCCTAAACACCCATTCCGACACTTTTTTCCACCTGCAGCCACTAAACGACACTGTAGCTCACAAGAATCGCCGAAGCAACGAGCCGGGCAGAAAAAATCAATGAAATCAGATACTTAGGCGTCTAATTTCAGGTGTCTCGAGGAAAAATCATCGCAAAATTAAGAACTTGCGAGAACCACTGAAAGTTGTCTCTTAGATCATGTGCCGGCCGCGACCGGGCGCGCGGCGTGACATATTGCCGGCTCGAGTCATGCAGCGTTCGGCACGCAGGAGGACGCGCGCGCTGCTCGCCCACCCGGCGCTGGACGAGGGGGTGGAATCCACTGGGCACCGCCGCCCGCAGCGCACCGCCGCACGCGCTGACGGCACTGACGGCGCGGCCGCCGCGCCGCCGCGCCGCCGCGGCGTCTACATCGACTGCCGGATCACCCGCCCGGCAGCCGGCTGCAGCGGCCGCGCGTTCATCGGGTAGCGCTGCGCGAACGCGTCGATCTGCGGCGCCGACACCGTCAGCGGCTGGCGCAGCACCAGCCAGCGCACGCCCTCGGTGCACGGCGGCGTGGTCAGCGAGCCCATGTAGCTGTAATAGCGCCGGTCCTGCGGCAGCAGCTGGTTCGGATCGATCTCGGCCGGCACGGCGCTGTCGTCGTCGGCAGCCGGCGCAAGCTGCTGCCACACCGCGTGCAACAGCGGCTGCGCGGCGCCGCGCTGCAGCAGCACCGCCACCACCGCCAGCCGGCCCTGCGCGTCGCGGTGCACCAGGTGCACGTCCATCTCGAACTGCCGGCCGTCGATGCGCTCTTCCGACGGGCGGTGGAAGTGCAGCTGCTGCAGCTCGTAGCGCGTGCCGCCGAACTCGATCGCGTTGCCCGGCGGCGCGACGGCCTGCACGGTGTGGCCGGCATCGAGCACGCCGAAGCGCCCTGCGCGGTAGTCGAAGCGCACCGGCTCGAGCCGTGCCGCGATGCCGCCGCGGAGGTCGATCGGGCTTTGCTCGCGCCCCGATGCACAGCCGGCGAACGCCGGATCCAGCCGGGCCCAGCGGCGTGGCCCGGTCAGGCCGGCGTAGCCCCACTGCCGCGCCGCGGCCGCGGCCGAAGCGCTCGAACCGGCCGCCGGTACCGCGCTGCGGGTCAGCACGCGCAGCTCGCCGGCGCGCGCGGCGTCGACCGACACCGACGGGCCCAGCACTTCGGCGAGCCGGCGCTGCAGCCGATCCATCGGCGCCTCCTCGCGCGCCGCGGGCGTGGCGCGCATCGCGGCGGCGGCGGCGGGCGCGGCGGCGGCCACGGCCGCACTGGGCGCATGCGCGGCGCCGGCGGCGGGCGTTGCCGGCGCAACGCTCGGTGCGGCGGCAACGTCGGGCACGGCGGCCGATACAGCCGATGCAGCCGATGCGGCCGATGCGGCCGATACAGCCGATGCAGCCGACGCGGCCGACGCAGCCGACGCGGGCGGGCTGGTGTGCGGCGCCACCGAGGCCACCGCGCGCCGGCCTTGGCTGCGGGCCGGATCCGGCTGCAGCCCCCACCAGCCAGCCGCGGCCACCGCGCTCAGCACGGCCGCGCCAGCCGCGGCCGCGACGACCCGCAGGCGTTGTCGGTTGGGGCCGGGCGCGGCCGCGGCAGCCTCTTCGGCGGCACGTTGGGAGTCCATGCGCTGGCGTATCGGCATGCCGACGCGGCGGCTTGAGCCCTGCGCCGCGGCGGCGGCCCCGGCGCGATCAGGTCACGCGCGGCTTGACCCAGAACCACGCGGCGATGCCGATGCTCAGCATGCCGATCGAGGTCAGCGCCAAGGCCGGCGCCGAATGCATCACCAGCGGTGCGATCACGCCGGCCACCAGGCCGTTGGCCATGCTGCCGACGAAGGCCTGCACCGAGCTGGCCATGCCGCGCCGCTCGGGCACCAGGTCCAGCACCAGCAGCGTCACCACCGGCACCATCAGCGCCCAGCCGAAGGAGAAGATCGACACCGTCAGCATCGCCCAGAACGGATGCGGCGCGCCGCTCAGGTTCAGCGCCACGTTGGCCAACGAGGTGGCCAGCATGATGACGAAGCCGCGGCGGATCTGGTACCTCGGCTTGATGCGCCCGGCCAGGCGCCCCGACAGCCAAGCGCCGAGCATGATGCCCGACACGCTCATGCAGAAGAACCAGAAGAACTGCGTGGGCCGCAGCTGCAGGATCTCGCCCAGCCACACCGGCGCGCTCAGCACATACAGGAACATGCCGTTGAAGGGGATGCCGCTGGCCAGCGCCAGCGCCATGAAACGCGGGCTGGTGCCCAGCTGCCAGTAGCCGCGCAACAGCGCCCACACGTGCACCGGCTGGCGCTGCGTGGCATGCAAGGTCTCGGGCAGCTTGCGCCACACCGCCCACCACAGCAGGCAGCTCAGCCCCACCAGCAGCCAGAAGATCGAGTGCCAGCCCAAGGCCACGAACAGCCAGCCGCCGACCATCGGCGCCACCGCCGGCGCCACGCCGAAATAGATCGTCACCTGCGCCATCACGCGCTGCGCGTCGGCCGGCGGGAACATGTCGCGGATGATGGCGCGCGACACCACCATGCCGGCGCCGGCGCTCATGCCCTGCAGTGCGCGGAAGAACACCAGCTGGCCGATGGTCTGCGACAGCGCGCAGCCCAGCGAGGCCAGCGCGAACACGCCGATGCCCCACAGGATCACCGGCCGGCGCCCCAGGCTGTCGGACAGCGCGCCGTGGAACAGGTTGAGCAGCGCGAAGCCGAACAGGTAGGCCGACAGCGTTTGCTGCATCTGCAGCGGCGTGGCCTGCAGCGAATGTGCGATGCCGGCGAAGGCCGGGATGTAGGTGTCGATCGAGAACGGCCCGATCATGCCCAGGCAGGCCAGCAGCACGGCCAGCGTCCAGCGCGGGCCGCGCCACAGCAGCTGGGCGTCGGGGTTCATCGGCAAAGGCGGCAGTGTTCCGGCGCGGCGGCAGCCCCGCACGAACGGGAACCGGTCCAGTGTACGGTGGGGCCGACGGACCGCCGCGGCACGCGGCGGCCCGGCGCGGCAACTGCCCGGCAAAGCGAAATGTGTGAAGCAAGCCGATAGGCCGGATTCTGTGCGTCGCGCCGTCCTTGCGAACGGACGCGCCGTGACCGCCATCCATCTGGGCCGTGCATCGCTGCACGGCTCGGTGCCACCTACCCGCACGCTCGCCGGGCCGGGTCAGTGCGTGCCTATTTGGTGTTGCTGCGCGTAGAGATTGCCCGTTTCACCCGGAGCGGCGAAGCCGCTCCGGGTGGCTGCTCGGCCCGCGGCTTGCGCCACGGCCGGGCGGCTGACGCCGCCCGGTGGCCGGCTGGCGCCGGCCCCTCGCAGAACACCCCGAAGCGAGTCCGCTCCGACTCGTCTCTGTTGCTCTGATCCTCACCTCGCGGTGGACAGCCGTTAGCTGCTACGCCGCCCTGCGCAGTCCGGACCTTCCTCCAGTGCGGCCTTTCGGCCCGGCGCTTTCGCGCCGCCACGAGGGTTGCACCAGCGGCGGTCTGGCTTGCTTCACTATGCGATTATCGAAGTTTCCGCAAAGCCAAGGAGCACGCTGCGATGAAGGCCGACAACATCCTGCAGACCATCGGCAACACGCCGCACATCCGCATCAACCGGCTCTTCGGCGATGCGCAGGTGTGGATCAAGTCCGAGCGCGCCAACCCCGGCGGCTCGATCAAGGACCGCATCGCGCTGTCGATGATCGAGGACGCCGAAGCGCGCGGCCACCTGAAGCCCGGCGGCACCATCGTCGAGCCGACTTCGGGCAACACCGGCATCGGGCTGGCGATGGTGGCCGCCGTCAAGGGCTACAAGCTGGTGCTGGTGATGCCCGACAGCATGAGCGTCGAGCGCCGCCGCCTGATGCTGGCCTACGGCGCGACTTTCGAGCTGACGCCGCGCGAAAAGGGCATGAAAGGCGCCATCGCGCGCGCCGAGGAACTCATCGCCGGCACCCCCGGCGCGTGGATGCCGCAGCAGTTCGACAACCCGGCCAACATCGAGGTGCACGTGCGCACTACCGCCAGGGAGATCCTGGCCGACTTCCCCGACGGGCTGGACGTGCTGATCACCGGCGTGGGCACCGGCGGCCACATCACCGCCTGCGGGCAGGTACTCAAGGCGAGCTGGCCCAAGCTGAAGGTGTTCGCGGTGGAGCCGTCGGCCTCGGCGGTGATCAGCGGCGGGCCGCCGGGACCGCACCCGATCCAGGGCCTGGGTGCCGGTTTCATCCCGAAGAACCTGCACACCGCCGTGCTCGATGGCGTGATCCAGGTCGACGCCGAGCCCGCGCGCGAGATGGCGCGGCGCTGCGCACGCGAGGAAGGCATCCTGGTGGGTATCTCCAGCGGCGCGGCGCTGGCTGCGATCGCACAGAAGCTGCCCGAATTGCCGCCCGGCAGCCGCGTGCTCGGCTTCAACTACGACACCGGCGAGCGCTATCTGTCGATCGAGGGCTTCCTGCCGACATGAATGCTGCCGCGCCGGGGCGCGATCCCGAGCCGCGGCGGGCCGCGCGGCTTGCCTGCTCCTGCCCCCACGCGGCCGCCAGCCCGCCAAGGCCGCGCGGCGGTGGGTCACGTCACCCGACCCGCGTGACACTGCCGTGCGTGGGCCGATTCATGCCGCCTCCAAGCTGCGGCCCGCCAGCACATGCAACGCGGGCTTGCACGCGCCGCAGTGGGTGCCGCAGCGCAACTGCTGCTGCAGCTGCGCCAGGCGCGCTTCGGCGCTGCCCTGCAACGCCGCCAGCGTGGCGCGGATCTGCGTCTCGCCGACATCGAAACAGCTGCACACCTGCGCCCCGCGTGACGGCATGACCGCCGGCGGCTCGGCGCTGGCGGCCAGCAAGCGCGCACCGAAGCTGCCGGCCGGCTGCGCGTCGCGCCACAGCGGCAGCACCCAGGCGCCGGCGCGGATGTCGCCGGCGAGCACGAAGCCCTGCAGCGCAGCCTGCCCGGTGTCCCCTTCCAGGCGCATCGCGCGGTGCTGGCCGCGCTGCGCATCGGCATAACGCAGCAGCGGCGCACTGGGCAGGTCCAGCAGCGCCTCGATGGCCTGCAGCCGTGCCCCTTCCAGGGCTTGGCGCTCGGCGGCACGCAGCACCAGGCCGACGCGGCCGTCGGGCTCGCGGCCGCAGGGCCGCACGCTGCAGTAGCCGCAACCCCGCAGCAGCGTTTGCAGCGCTTCGCGGCGCTGCAGCAGCACTTCGGCCGGCAGCCAGGCGGCGGCCAGCAGTTGCCATGGCAGCGCGGCGCTGTCGATGCGCACCGCCGCATGCTTCAGCTCGGGCTGCTTCGACGTCGGGCAGCACGCCGGCGTGGTGAGCGCGTTCACCCCCGTCAGCGTGCTGCCGTCGAGCGCGCGGCCGGACACGAATTCCTCGCCCCAGTGCATCGCGATGAAAGCCTGCGCCGGCGCCACCGCGTCGCTGGCCTGCACCGGCAACACCATCTCGCCGCGGCGCGAGCGCACGCGCAGCAGCTCGCCCGCCTGCCAGCCGCGGCGCGCCAGCTCCTGCGGATGCAGCTCGATCGCGGGCTCGGCCGCCTGGCCGAACAGGCGGCCGAGCGTGCCGGTGCGGCTCATGCCGTGCCACTGGTCGCGCTGCCGCCCGGTGGTCAGCGACAGCGGGAAGCGGGTGTCGCGCTGCTCGGCCAAAGGGCGCCAGGCAACGTCGGCGAACTTCGCGCGGCCGTCGGCGGTGGCGAAGACGCCGTCCTCGTACAGGCGCGGCTTGCCCTCGGCCGCGCCGCTCGGGAACGGCCATTGGCGCGGCGTGTCCAGCGTGGCCCAGCGCAGGCCGCTGATGTCCAGGTCGCGCCCGCGCGTGCTGTCGCGGTGCTCGTTCCATACCGCTTCGGCATCGGCGTAGGGGAACAGGCTGCCGCCGTCCTGCCGCGCCTTGTCCAGCCGCCGCTGCAGCCGGCGCGCGAAATCGACGCCGATGGCTCAGTCGTCGCGCGCCTGCCCCGGCGGCGGCACCGCTCGGCGCACGCGGCTGATGCGGCGCTCGCTGTTGGTCACCGTGCCTGCCTTCTCGCCCCAGCTGCTGGCCGGCAGCAGCAGGTGGGCATAACGCGCGGTCGCGGTGTGGGCGAAGGCTTCTTGCAGCACGACGAACTCGCAGCGCTCGAGCGCACGCCGCACCGCCGCCTGGTCGGGCATCGACTGCGCCGGGTTGGTGCAGGCGATCCACAGCGCGCGGATCTCGCCGTCGGCCGCGGCCTGGAACATCTCCAGCGCGCTCTTGCCGGGCTTGGCGGGCACGTCGGCAACGCCCCACAGCGCGGCGACTTCGGCGCGGTGCGCGGCATTGCCCAGCTCGCGGTGCGCGCTGAGCAGGTTGGCCAGCGCGCCGACCTCGCGCCCGCCCATCGCGTTGGGCTGGCCGGTCAGCGAGAAGGGCCCGGCGCCCGGCTTGCCGATCTGCCCGCTGGCCAGGTGCAGGTTGATCAGCGCGGCGTTCTTGTCGGTGCCGTTGCGGCTTTGGTTCAGGCCCTGGCAGTACAGCGACAGCGTCGGCGTGCGCCGCCCGGTGTCGCCGTCGACTTCACCGCCGAACCAGCGCGCCGCCTGCACGATGTCGGCCTCGTTCAGGCCGCAGCGTTGCGCCACGTGCGGGGGCGTGAACTCGCGCACGCGCTCGCGCAGCGCCTCGAAGCCGCGGGTGTGCGCGGCAATGAAGGCGCTGTCGCAAAGCCCTTCCCACAGCAGCAGGTGCAGCAGGCCGTGGAACAGCGCCACGTCGCTGCCCGGCAGCAGTTGCAAGTGCAGGTCGGCCAAGGCCGCGGTTTCGGTGCGGCGCGGGTCGATCACGACCCATTTCTGCGCCGGGTTGGCAGCGCGTGCGTCCTCCAGCCGGCGCAACAGCACCGGGTGCGCCCAGGCTGTGTTCGAGCCGGCGATGAACACGGTGCGGGCCAGGCTCAGGTCTTCGTAGCAGGCCGGGGGCGCATCGGCGCCGAGCGTGGCCTTGTAGCCGGCGACCGCGCTGCTCATGCACAGCCGCGAGTTGGTGTCGACGTTGTTGGTGCCGATCAGGCCCTTGCCCAGTTTGTTGAAGACGTAGTAGTCCTCGGTGAGCAGTTGGCCCGACAGGTAAAAACCCACCGCGTCGGGGCCATGGTTTTCGATGATCGCGGCGAAGCGCTCGCTGGCCTCGTCCAGCGCCGCGTCCCAGCCCACCGGCTGCAAGGCGCCGCCGTGGCCCTGGCGGCGCAGCGGCTGCAGCAGCCGCGCCTGCTGCGTCACCGCGGCGCTGGCGCTCAGGTGCAGCGTGCTGCCCTTGCTGCACAGCCGGCCGAAGTTGGCCGGGTGCTGCGGGTCGCCGCGCACGCCGGTGATCTGCGCGCCCTGCGCTTCGATGATGACGCCGCAGCCCACGCCGCAGTACGGGCAGGTGGAACGCGTGTGCGTGCGTGTCGGGTCTGCGATGGGAATCACGCCGCGCCCTCGGGGGTCGGCAGCGCGCCGAAGCGGCGCAGGCCGAGCGCGGCGCGCGTGTTGCCTGCGTGGCCGCTGTGGCCGCTGTGGCCGCCGTGGCCGCCGTGGCCGCCGTGGCCGCTGTCGCCGCTGTGGCCGCTGTGGCCGATGTTCGATGCGCCGAACATCAGCTCGTCGCGGATGTCGCCGACCTTGCGGCCTTCGCGCATCAGCTCGAGGTACCAGCGGCCGTCGGCGGTGTCGCCGTACAGGCAGGCGCCGACCAGGCGGTCGTCCTTGATCACCAGCTTCTTGTACACGCCGCCGCCGGGGTCGTTCAGCAGGATCTCCTCGTGGCCCTCGCCGCCCATGAAGTTGCCGGCCGAGAACAGGTCGATGCCGGTGACCTTCAGCTTGGTGCCGGTGGTGCTGCCGCCATAGCGGCCGATGCCGAACTGCGCGAGGTGCGTGGCGCACACGCGGCCCTGCTCGAACAGCGGCGCCACCAGCCCGTAGGCGATGCCGCGGTGCGCCGCGCATTCGCCGACCGCGTAGACGCGCGGGTCGGTCACCGTTTGCATCGCGGTAACCGATCACGCCGCGCAGGTCCGCGCCCGGCACCGGCAGCATGAAGGGCTTCGAGCCGGTGGCCAGCAGCAGCCGGTCGTAGGCCGCCGCGGTGCCGTCGTCGGCGATCACCAGGCGCCTGACGCGGTCGACGCGCACCACCTTTTTGCCCTTGTGCAGCGTGATGCCGTGCGCCTGGTACCACGACAGCGGGTTGAGCACGATCTGGTCGACCGTCTGCTCGCCGGCGAGCACCGGGCTGAGCAGGATGCGGTTGTAGTTCGGGTGCGGCTCGGCGCCGAACACCGTGATCTCGTACAGGTCGGGGGCGATGGCCAACAGCTCCTCGAGCGTGCGCACGCCCGCCATGCCGTTGCCCACCATCACCAGCTTCGTCTTCTTCATCGCTTGCCCCTGCAGTGCTGCGGCGGTTGTTCCTGCCCCGCGTGCCGCGGCTCGTCCCTCATCCGGCAGCCCCGCCGACCGCGGGGACCCGCGGCAGCGCTGCATCCAGCCCCACGTGGCGCGCGCGGCCCCCGCGCTCGGCCCAGGTGCGGGTCCAGCGGGTCTGCATCACGCGCAGCACCGACAGCATCGCCAGGGCGAGCACACCGAAGAGCACGAAGCCCCAGGCGCAGCTGCCGAGGTACTGCTTGGACAGGCCCATCGCGTTGGGCACCAGGCCGCCGCCGAGCGCGCCGATCTCGCCGATCATCGACCCGGCCACCGCGGTGGTGGCCGGCCAGCGCAGCGGCACCAGCTGGAACAGCGCGCCGTTGCCGGCGCCCAAGGCGGCGAAGCACAGCATCAACAGCAGCGTCGTGCCGGCCAGCGAGGCCGACACGAAGCCCACCGTGCCCAGGCACGCCGCTACCAGCACCAGCACCAGCGTCAGCGTGTTGACGCCGCCCCAGCGGCCGCCGATCCAGCCGCCGCCCACGCGCAGCGCGGCGCCCATGAAGGCGGCGAGCATCGTCAGCTGCCCGGCCGCGACCTTGCTGACGCCGAACTGGTCGTGGTAGCAGGTGGGCAGGAAGGTGGTCAGGCCGATGAAGCCGCCGAAGGTCACGCCGTAGATCAGGCTGAAGGCCCAGCCGTCCTTCTCGAACAGGCAGGCGGCATGCTCGCGCAGGCTGGCGCGGGCATCGACGTCGGGCGGCTCCTTGGCGAAGACGATGACCGCGGCCATCGGCAGCAGCATCGCCGCCGCGGCCACGCCGTACACCGCCTGCCAGCCCAGCCACAACGCCAGCGGCGGCGCCACCAGCACCGACAGCGCGGCGCCGACATTGCCGGCGCCCACCAGCCCCATCGCCAGCCCCTTGTGCTGCGGCGGGTACCAGCCCGAGCCCAGCGACAGCGCGACGCCGAAGCTGGCGCCGGCGATGCCCAGCAGCACACCCATCGCCAGCAGCGCGCCGAAGCTCGAGACGAAGACGAAGCCGAACAGCAGCGCCGCGACGAGCAGGCCCATCTCGACCAGCGTGGCCGTCTTGCGGCCGATGTACTGCGCCAGCATGCCCAGCGGCAAACGCAGCAGCGCGCCGGCGATGATCGGGATCGACAGCATCAGCCCCTTGTGCGCCGGCGACAGCGCGAAGCTCTCGCTGATGAACGGCGCCATCGCGCCGTTGAGCACCCACACGCCGCAGGAGAAGCCGAAGTAGAGGAAGGCGGCAACCAGCGTCGGCAGGTGTCCGGCTTCGAGGAAGGGGGTCGGTGGACGGGCCATGGCGGCAACGCAGCGGTGTCGGTGGTTGGTGGTTGGTGGTGCTGCAGCACATGCACGTGCCGTGCCAGCCTGCCGGGGCCGCCGGGCCCCCGGTGCCCGGGCCTGCGCGCACCAGGAACCGGCATCGGCGCCAGTTTGGTGCGATGCAGCACCCGCACGCGCGCGCCGCTGCGGTGCGCGCCGCGCGATGCCCCTAGCGTGAAGGGTGCCCCCCGATGCCGCTTTGGCGTACATATCTGCGCCCGCCACGAACAGGGGCCGATGAGCATGCGCCGAACCGATGCCCGCCACGCGGGCCGCGGCCACGACCGGGGCTGATGCCGATGCCGACGAAGACAGGATCGCTGCCTGGGCACGCACCAGGCGACGCGCCGGTACATCAGTTGATCGTTGGCCGCTCGTCGCTGCATCGGCAGACGATGGCGCAACTGTGGCGCATCGCCGCCAGCGAGGCGCCGGTGCTGATCGAAGGCGAAACCGGCAGCGGCAAGGAGCTCGCGGCGCGCGCGATCCACTACGGCGGGGCGCGCCGCCACGCGCCGTTCGTGCCGGTGAACTGCGGCGCGCTGCCGGATTCGTTGATCGAAAGCGAGCTCTTCGGCGTGCAGCGCGGCGCGTTCACCGACGCCAGGCATTCGCGCTGCGGCCTGGTCGCCGAGGCCTCGGGCGGCACCTTGTTCCTCGACGAGGTCGACGCCCTCAGCGCCAAGGCGCAGGTGACGCTGTTGCGCTTCTTGCAGGACCAGTGCTTCAGGCCGGTGGGTACGGCGCGCGAGCGGCGTACCGACGTGCGCATCGTCGCCGCGTCGAACCGCACACTCGACGCGCTGGTCGCGCAACAGGCCTTCCGCGCCGACCTGTTGTACCGCTTGAAGATCCTGCACCTGCTGCTGCCGCCGCTGCGCGAGCGCGTCGACGACATCGAGCCGCTGGCCGAACACTTCGTCGCCCGCTTCGCCGCCAAATACGGCAGCGTGCCGCAGACGATCCACCCGGCGACGCGCCTGTGGCTGCGCCTGCACCCCTGGCCGGGCAACGTGCGCGAGCTCGAGAACTGGGTGCATCGCCAGTTCCTGATGTGTCCGGGCGAGCCCCTGTGCCACGAGCTGCCGTCGAGCGCGCCACGGGACGCCACGCTGCGCGCGGCCCCGTCAGCCACCGGTTTCGCCCAGGCCAAGGCCGAGGCCGTGCGGCGCTTCGAGTGCGACTACCTGCAGCGCGTGCTCGACGAGGCGGGCGGCAATGTGACACGCGCCGCGCGCTTGGCCGGCAAGGAGCGCCGCGCCTTCGGCAAGCTGCTGAAGAAACACGGCATCGCCAGCCACGCCGGCGATTGAAGTCGAGCCGACCGCCCCCGGCCGCCTGGCGGCCGCCCCCCGAGGGGGCACCGAACCCGACCGGGGGACCCGGATCGGGTTCGGCCCGTCAACGCCGCCGCTCCCCCCTGGCCGCCTGCGGCGGCCTGTCCCCCAAGGGGCATTCGTTTCATGCGTCGCGGGTGGCGCTTCGACGCCGTGGAAACCTGAAGTACGACGCTGGGGGTGGGTCGCAGGCGACCCAGCGGGTGACGGCGGACCCGGCCCGCGCCGGTCCCCGGGCTGCTGCACAAAACGCTGATCCGACACGCACTTGGTGCCGACTCGATACGCCCCCGCGGGTGGGTCGAAACGCGCGGCCGGCGCAGGGCCTCCCGGGGGAAGCGCCATGGCACGGGCTTTGCAAGTTTCTGGCGCCCATGCTTGACATCCGCCACCTGACCGAGGCCATCGAGGCCTATCTCGCCACCCACCCGCTGGCCGCGGACTCGGTCGACGGTGTCGCGCGCTGGTGGCTGACCGCGCACGGCCCGCAGGCGTCGCCGGCCGAGGTGGAAGCGGCACTGGCCGCGCTGGTGCGGCGCGGGCGGCTGCGCTGCGTCACGCTGGCCGACGGCAACCGGCTGTACAGCGGCGCGGCCGAAGCCGGCGTGCCGCCGGCGCGGCACATGTGAAGGTTTTTCATCCGACGAGGAGTAAGTGCACATGGCTCAGCTCAGTTTCCCCGGCGTCTACATCCAGGAGAAGGCCAGCGGCGTGCGCACCATCACCGGCGTGGCGACCTCGATCGCCGCCTTCGTCGACGCCTTCCCGCGCGGCGTGCTCGACGAGGCGGTGCAGTGCCTGGGCTTCGCCGACTTCGAGCGCGAGTTCGGCGGCATCCACAGCGACAGCCCGGCCAGCTACGGCATCAAGCAGTTCTTCCAGAACGGCGGCAACGAATGCTGGGTGGTGCGCGTCGCCGCCGGCGCCGCCACCTCGCAGGTGACGGTGGACGACACCGCCGGCGCCGGCGGCACGGTGATGTTCCGCGCCCGCGCCGGGCGGCAGATCCGCGGCGAGATCGCCGTCAACCCCGGCGAGTGGGGCGACCACGTGATGCTCGAGGTCGACTACGACAGCACCGACGCAGAGTCGCTGTTCAACATCACCGTCACCGAGGTGTCGATCAGCAACGGCCGGCGCAGCGTGCTGCGCAGCGAGAGCTTCCGCAACCTGACAATGGACCCGGCGTTGCCGAACCATGCGCTGGCCGTGGTCAACGCCGGTTCGCGGCTGGTGCAGCTCGACAACTCGGCCGCGGTGGCGCCGTTCACGCGGCCCGCGGCCACCGGCACGCTCGGTGGCGCCTTCGTGTCGGTGCCGGCCAGCCCCTTCGACCTGACGGTGAACGCCGGCAGCGGCGCGCGCAGCTTCAACGTCAGCTACACCGGCACGCCCGACCTGCCGACGCTGCGCCCGCTGATCGAGAACGCGCTGCGCGGCGCCTCGGCCGCAGCCACCACCGATGCCGAACGTGCGCTGATCGCCGGCGCCACCGTCAAGCTGGTCGGCCGCGGCACGGTGGCCTCGCCCTTCCACCTGTTGTTCAGTGCCGGGCGCGGCGGCACGGCCTTCGACCCGGCGGCGACACTGACCATCGGCAGCTCGGTGCCGGCGACGCTGACCGCGCTGGGCCTGCCCGGCGCCACCAACGTGCAGCAGTACGCCTTGAGCGGCGGCGGTGACGGCACGATGCCGGTGGGCGCCGCGGCGATCACCGGCAACCTGGCGGCGAAGACCGGCCTGTATGCACTGGAGGACGTGGACCTGGTCAACATCCTGTGCCTGCCGCGCGCCGCCGAGCTGGCGGCCACGCAGATGAACGCGGTCTACTCCGAGGCCACCACCTACATCGCCGGGCGCCGCGGCTTCGTGCTGGTGGACATCCCCGAGTTGACGGCCACGCTCGATGCGATGCAGACCTGGCTCGCGCAAAACGACTCGCTGCGCAGCCGCGACGCCGCGGTGTACTTCCCGCGCACCTTCTGCCCCGACCCGGCCAACGGCAACCGGCTGCGCAGCATCGCCGCCAGCGGCACCGTCGCCGGGCTGTACGCGCGCACCGACGCCGCGCGCGGCGTGTGGAAGGCGCCGGCCGGCACCGAAGCGCGGCTGGAGAACGTGCAGGCGCTGGCCTACACGCTGACCGACCTGCAGAACGGCGCGCTCAATCCGCTGGGCGTCAACTGCCTGCGCACCTTCCCGATCTTCAGCCACATCTGCTGGGGCGCGCGCACGCTGGACGGCGCCGACCAGCTGGCCAGCGAGTGGAAGTACATCCCGATCCGCCGCCTGGCGCTGTTCATCGAGGAGAGCCTGTTCCGCGGCACCAAGTGGGTGGTGTTCGAGCCCAACGACGAGCCGCTGTGGGCGCAGATCCGCCTGAACGTCGGCGTGTTCATGAACGGGCTGTTCCGCCAGGGCGCGTTCCAGGGCAGCACGCCGCAGGAGGCCTACTTCGTCAAGTGCGACAAGGAGACGACGACGCAGGCCGACCGCAACCTCGGCATCGTCAACATCGAGGTCGGCTTCGCGCCGCTGAAGCCGGCCGAGTTCGTCGTCATCACGATCCAGCAGATCGCGGGTGAGTTGCAGGTCTGATTCGGCACCTCAGGAGCATCGGCCATGGCCAAGGGATTCGTCGTCAACGCGCATCGTTTCGACCCGTACAAGAACTTCAAATTCCAGATCATGTGGGACGGCCGCGTCGTCGTCGGCGTGAGCAAGGTCAGCGCGCTGAAGCGCACCACCGAGGTCGTCAAGCACCGCGAGGGCGGCGACAACAGCACCGACCGCAAGTCGCCGGGGCGCACCAGCTACGAGGCGATCACGCTGGAACGCGGCGTCACCCACGACCCCGAGTTCGAGAAGTGGGCCAACCTCGTGCACCCGCTCGACGATCCGGGCATGGACCTGAAGCACTTCCGCAAGGACCTGGTGCTGCTGCTGAACAACGAGCGCGGGCTGACCGTCAAGCGCTACAAGCTGTTCCGCTGCTGGGTCAGCGAGTACCAGGCGGTGCCCGACCTGGACGCGAACGCCAACGCCACGGCGATCGAGCACATGAAGATCGAGCTCGAAGGCTGGGTGCGCGACGAAGACACGCCCGAGCCCGATGAGAGCGCGGCCGTGGCCGCGCTGGGTTGAGGCTGCCGCAGGGTGGACGCCCAGCCATGGCCGCTGCGCGTGTTTTCGGTGTCGCGGGCGAGGACCTCGAGTTCGATTTCGCGCGCGGCGACCGTGCGGCGCTGGTGACGGCGCTGCTCGACGCCTGTGCCGCGACGCCGCAGGGCTGGTGGCCGCAGCCGGTGGGCGCGCGCACCGCGGCGCTGCTGGCGCTGCTGCGCGCCAGCGAGTCGCGCGACGCGCTGGCATTGACGCTGCGCTGCGCGGCCTGCGGCGCGCCTTTCGAGATCGAGCTCGAGCACGAGGCGCTGGCCGGCCTCACCCCCGACGCGGCGCAACTGCAACTGCCGCGTGAGGGCGCCGAGCCGCTGACGCTGCGCCTGCCCACCGGCGAGGACCTGCGCGCCTGGCGCGCGCTGCCGCCGGCCGCGGCTGAGCACGCCGGGGTCACGATGCTGGCGCGCTTGAGCGTCGCCGGCACGCCGCGGCCCGGTGACGAAGCCGCCGCCGCGGCGCTGCTGGCGCAGGCCGACCCGCTGGTGTCGTTCGGCGTGGCCTGCAGCTGCCCGTCCTGCGGCGCCGAGGCCGAGCCCGAAGTCGACCTCGAAGGCCTCGCGCTGCAACGCCTGGCGGTGCGCCAGCGCGGCCTGCTGCACGAAGTGCATGCGCTGGCGTCGCATTACGGCTGGACCGAGGCCGAGGTGCTGGCGGTGCCGCCGGCGCGGCGCGCCAGGTACCTCGAGCTGATCGAGGGCAACGCATGAGGGCGCGCCAGTGAGCGACTATTTCGGCGCGTTGTTGCGTTCCGCCGCAGCGCTGGCGGCGCCGGCGCGGCCGCCCACGCCGGCGTCCGCCGTGGCGCCGGGCGACGACCTCGTCGAGCGGGACTGCGACGCCGACGCCGCTGCGCCGCCGGGCGAACGCGCGCCGGCCCGCGCCGAGCCGGCGCACGAGCCGGCCGCGCAACCGGTGGCGTGGCCCGCCGCCACGCTGGACGCCGATGCACCGGCGCATCGCGACGGCGTGGCGCAGCAGCGGTTCGCGGCGCCGTCCGTGAGGCCCGATCTCCAGCCCGCGGCGCCGCCGGCAGCGCCGTTGCCGCAACGCGAAGGCCCCGCGCTGGCGCACCCGCTGGTGCGTGCCGCGCTGCGCTGGGTCGCGGCCGATCCGCAGGCGTTGCCGGCGCAGGCGCAGCCGGCGTTGCCGACGCACCTCGCCGCACCGCCGCACGCGGCACCATCGCCCGAGGCCGAGCCGGCGGTTGCCCCGGTGCAACCCGTCGCGCCGCCCGCCGACGCAGGCCGCGCCGCCGCGGCGCCGCGCCGGCCGCAGGGCATGCGCGAGGTCGGCGATATCGGTGACATCGAGCTGACGCTGCCCGCCCTGCCGCGCCGCCGCGGCGCGCCCGAGGGCGCGGCCCCATGGCCGGTGGAGGCAGCGCCGCGCCCCACCATCGACCTGCACATCGGCACGATCCACGTCGCCGTCGATGCGCCGCCGCCGCGCGCCGTGCTGCCACCGCCGGCCCAGCCCGCGCCGCGCCCGCCAGCGCCGGCCGCCGAGCGCAGCGGCTTGTTCCGTATGCGCCTGCCGAGGCTGTAACCCATGGCCGCTGCCGACACCCCCAGGGCCATCGGCGCGGTGACGCGGCTGATCCGCGACCACCTGCTGCGCCGCGGCCTGCAGGTCAGCGTCGGCAAGCCCGAAGAGGCCGCGGGCAACGACACGCTGGCCAAGCTCAACCTGTTCCTCTATGAGGTCGGCTTCGACGCCAACCTGCGCAACGTCGAGTTGCGCCGCGGCGACCCGCCGCCGCTGTGGCTGGTGCTGAAGTACCTGCTCACCGCCTTCGACGACGCCGAGCACAGCGACAGCGCCGACGCGCACGAGCTGCTCGGCCGCGGCATCGCCGCGCTGCACGAGCTGAGCCTGCTGCGCCTGCTGCCGCCGGTGATCCCGTCGGTGCAGGCCGCGCTGCAGGACAACCCCGAGCCGCTGAAGCTCGGCTTCGACGAGGCCAGCGTCGACCTGCTGTCGAAGATCATGCAAGGCACCGACGAGCGTTACCGCTTGTCGATGGCCTTCCAGGTGCGCCCGGTGCTGATCATGCCGGCCGCGCCCAGCCGCTCGGCGCTGCTGGTCGGCATCGACTACAGCACCGCGCCGCAGACGGTGATCGGCGAGCAAGGCGTGGTGATCGACGTCATCCCCTCGATGGGGCCGGTGCTCGATCGCGTCGAGCCCGCCGCCTTCGAGGCCGGCGCGGCGATCGAGCTGTTCGGCCAGGACCTGCACGGCGCGAACATCGAGGTCGCGCTCGGCGCGCAGCTGCTGACCATCGTCGAACGCCGCCCCGACCGGCTGCAGGTGACGGTGGAAGGCACGCCGCCGGCGCCGATCGCCGACGGCAACACGCTGTCGGCCGGCGAGCACGCCGTGGTGGTGCGGCGCCGGCTGTCGCCGGCGCGCGTGCGCTCCAGCGGCGTGCAATTGGCCAAGCTGCTGCCCACCGTGACCGGCGCGACGCTGGTCGGCAACGACCTGCAGGTCAACGGCCGGCTGCTCGGCCGCGGCCCGCTGCAAAGCGCCACCGACGACGTCGTGGTGGCGCTGTACCGCGACGGCGCCACCGCGCGGCTGTTCGACGTGGTGGCCGATGCTTCGACGCAGAACCAGATCATCGTGCCCGGCGTGGCCACGGCCGGGCTGGCCGCGGGCACCTACCAGGTGATCGTCAAGGTCAACAACCAGCAGGCGCGCTTCAGCCCGCCGCTGCTGCTGCCATGAGGCTGCCATGAGACGGCCATGAGGCGCGAAGCGATGCCACTGCATGAGCCGCACGAGCCGCACGAACCGGTGGTCTTCATGCCCGGCGCCGGCGGCAGCGACGCGCACGCACGCCACGCGCTGCGCCAGGCGACGCTGCGGCTGCGCCGCGAGGTCTGCTGGCTGTGGCGCGAGCGGCTGTTGCAGGGCGCGGCCGATGCCGCGGCGGCCGACCCCGCCGCGCTGCCGCCTTTCATCGACCCGGCGCTCGGTGTGCTCGACCTGGCGCGTTATGCGCAGCACAAGCAGGCCTTCTTCCGCGACGACCCCACCGCGCGCCACCTGGGCGCACTGATCGCCGCACCCGCGCCCGACGCCGGCCCGCAGCGGCGCGGCGGCTTCGGCTGGGTGGTGCGCGAGCTGGCGCTCGAGCCGGTCGAAGCCTTCGTGCTCGCGCTGGCGCTGCTGCCGGCGCTGGACAGCGCGGCCGGCGCCGTCATCGCCACCTGCCTGAACGACGCGCAGCGCGGCGAGCCGACGCTGGCGCTGGCGCAGCGGCTGTGGGACGAGCCCGACCCGGTGTTGCGCTGCTTCGACCCGGGGCACCGGTTGTTCGCCTTCGGTCTGGTCGAAGGCGGCGGCTGGAACGCGCCGCTGCGCGTGGCGCCGGTGCTGGCGCGGGAGCTGCTGGGCCTGGCGCCCGAGTTCGGTCGATCCTCGCCCGAGCGCGAAGCCCGAGCGCGCCGCCGCGTCATCCCGGTGCTCGGTGCGCCGGGCGCGCCGCTGGCCGAGGCCGCCGCGCAGGCTGCCGCGCGCGATGGGCAGCCGCTGATGCAGGCAGCGGCCGACGCGGATGCCGAAGGCTTGCGCGCGGCGATGACGCTGGCCTGGCTGCGCGGCGCCGCGCTGTACCTGCCTTGCGCGCACTGGGCCGCGCGGCTGCCGGCCGACGGCCACGCGCATGCTGTGCCGCCGCTGCCGCTGCCGGCGCTGCCGCTGAGCCTGTTCGTCGGCATCCACGAGCGCGCTTCGATCCGCGCGCTCGGCGAGCCGGTGCTGCCTGCCGTCGAAGTGCCGCCGCCGGGCTTCGCCGAGCGCCTGGCGGTGTGGCGGCGGGCGCTGCCGTCGGCGGCGCGCCGGCCGGTGCTGGCCGAGCTGGCGCGGCGCTTCCGCGGCGAGACCGCGGCCATCGAGCGCATCGCCGCCGAACTCGGGCGCCTTGGCCGCGAGCCGACGGCGGACGAACTGCTCGCCGCCGCGCGCGCCGACCTCGACCTGGGCGCGCTGGCGCAGGCGGTGAGCCCGCGCTTCGAGTTGCAGGAACTGATGCTGCCGCCGGCGCAGACGCGCCAGGTCGCCGAGCTGGTGACGGCGATGCGCAACCTCGGCCGCGTGCACCACGAATGGGGCACGGCGCGCGCCTGGAACGAAGGCGGCCTGGCCGCGCTGTTCGCCGGCCCACCGGGCACCGGCAAGACCATGGCCAGCGAAGCCGTCGCGCACGAGCTGCAGCTGCCGCTGTGGCGCATCGACCTGTCGCAGGTGGTCAACAAGTACATCGGCGAGACCGAGAAGAACCTGAAGCGGCTGTTCGACGCCGCCGACGGTTCGGAAGCGATCCTGTTCTTCGACGAGGCCGACGCGCTGTTCGGCAAGCGCACCGAGGTCAAGGACGCGCACGACCGCTACGCCAACCTGGAGATCAGCTACCTGCTCGAACGCATGGAGCGCTTCAAGGGCTTGGCGATCCTGGCGACGAATCGGCGCAAGGACCTGGACGAAGCCTTCCTGCGCCGGCTGCGTTTCGTCATCGAGTTTCCGCTGCCCGGCGCACCCGAGCGCGAGCGCATCTGGCGCGGCGTGGTGCCGCCGGGCGTGGACGCGGGCGAGCTCGACTTCGACTTCCTGGCGCAGCGCTTTCCGCTGGCCGGCGGCCACATCCGCGCCATCGTCTTCCACGCCTGCCTGCAGGCCGCGGGCGAGGGCGCCGAGAAGCGTTTGACGATGCAAGGCGTCGTCCGTGCCGTGCAGCGCGAGTACGACAAGCTCGAACGCGCGTCCAGCCTGGAGCAGTTCGGGCCCTATGCGCCGCTGGTGGCGGCGGAAAGGGTGGCGCGATGAATCGGCGCGTCGACATCGACCGGCTCGAGCTGGATTTGCGCGGCGTCGACCCGCAGCTGGCCGAAGCCGCCGTGCGCTTGTTCGGCCCTGCACTGCAGGCCGAACTGGCGCGCGGCATCGAGCGCCGCGGCATCGGGCAGCACGGCAGCGCGGCGCGCATCGACGCCGGCCGCATTGCGCCAGCGTCGCAAGCCGACGCGCTGGCGGCGCGGCTGGCGCAGCGCGTCGCCGGCGCGCTGAACCCATCCGAAGGCTGAAGCCATGCTGCGCGGCGCCTTGATCGAATACGGCACCGACCTGATCGGGCCGATCCCCAACGTCGTGATCTTCCAGTTCAACCCGGAGTCGATGTCGCGCGCGCTGCAGGTGCCGGCGCGGCCGAGCGGCGCGACGCAGCGCGAGACCACGCAGGCGGGCGAGAAGACCTTCGAGAAGATCACCTTCAAGGCGCACTTCAGCGCCGCCAACATGCTCGACGAAGACAAGGTGCTGGCGCGGCTGTTCGGCATCGGCCCGCAGCTGGCGGCGCTGGAGAAGATGGTGCTGCCGAGCAGCAAGATCGCCGGGCTGATCGGCGCGGTGATCGACGCCATCGCCGGCTTGGCCTCGCCGCCGAAGCCGCCGGCGCAGCCGATCCCGCGCGAGAACTACCCGCGCATCCTGTTCATCTGGGGGCCAACGCGGGTGCTGCCGGTGACCATCGACTCGATGACCATCGCCGAGCAGGAGTACGACTTCGCGCTGAACCCGGTGCGCGCCGAGGTGGACATCACGCTGTCGGTGATCGCCATCGACCAGTGTTCCGACGACGTGCTGGCCAAGGGCGCGCTCGAGTATTCGACGATCGCCAAGGAGGCGATGGCCATCGCCAACCTGGCGAACACCGCCGAGCAGATCGTCGAGCTGATTCCGATCTGAGGACACGAACGATGTTCCTGCCGAACTCCCGCTACGCCAGGGTCGCCACCGTGACGACGAAGCTCGCCAGCGGCGAGGAGGTGGTGGCGCTGAAGCTGCGCAAGCTGACGCCGGTGTCGGGCGAGCCGCGCACGGTGCTGGCCGGCGACCGGCTCGACATCGTCGCGCAGCAGGCTTATGCGGAGCCGACCTGGTTCTGGCATGTCGCCGACGCCAACACCGCGCTCGACAGCCGCGAGTTGGTCGCGCTGCCGGGCGACAGCGTCGACGTGCCGACGAGCTGATGCCATGAGCACCGCACGGCCGTTCCGAAGGCACTCATGCCCCCTTGGGGGGCCGGCCCGCAGGGCCTGGGGGGCGCAATGAGCACCGCACGGCCGTTCCGAAGGCGCTCATGCCCCCTTGGGGGGCCGGCCCGCAGGGCCTGGGGGGCGCAATGAGCACGCCCAGGTTCCGCGTCTGGTTCGGCGACGCCGAGGCGAGCGAGGACGACCTCGCGCGCATCGAGGAGATCGAGGTCACGCAGGAGATCGACAAGTTCTGGGAGGCGCGCATCCGCACCACGATGTGCCTGGACGCGCAGGGCCATTGGCAGCACCGCAGCGACACGGTGGCCGCGGCTTTCACGCGCATGCGCGTCGAGCTCGATGCGGGGAATGGCACCTTCGTGCCGCTGATCGACGGGCCGGTGACGAGCTTCGATTCGCGCATGGACTCGCAGCCCGGCCGCAGCACCGCCACCTTCGTGGTGCGCGACGACAGCGTGTTCCTGAATCGCGACGAGGGCACCGAGGTCTTCCGCGACAAGACCGACAGCCAGGTCGCCGACGAGCTGCTGCGCAGCGTCGACGCCATCGACGACACGCGCATCGAGGCGACCAGCGCGACGCATGCGATCAGCTCGCGCCGCGGCACCAAGCTGCGTTGCTTGAGCGAACTGGCGCGCGCCAACGAGCGCCGCGTGTTCGTGCTGCCCGGCCCCGAGCCGGGCAAGAGCATCGGCTGCTTCCTGTCCGACCCGCGCCAGGCCGAGGGCGACCTGCCTGCGCTGACGCTGATCGGCGACGCGCGCAACCTGGGCGACGCGACGATCGAGGAGGACAGCGAATCGCCCGAGCGCACCAGCGCGCAGCGGCTGCGCATCGCCGACGGTGCGCTCGCCTCGTTCCAGACCAGCGCCGCCGACCTGGGCGTCGGCGGCGACCGGCCCGCGCTGCCGGCAGACCTGACGCCGCTGCGCCTGCTGCCGCCGGCCGACGCGACGCGCGAGGATCCGCAGGCCGCGGCCTCGGGCCGCGCGCGCCAGTCGGGTTACGCCTACAAGCTCAGCAGCCGCCTCATCCCCGGCTGTTATGCCGCCGCGCTGCAGCCGCACCGGCGCGTGCGCATCGAATGCGGCGACACGCCCTACAGCGGCGACTGGCTGCTGGCCAAGGTCGTGCACCGCATCACGCCGTCGATCTACACCCAGAGCTTCGAGGCCTGGGGCGACGCCGGCACAGAGGTGTCCGCAGCACCGGTGGCCGAGGCCACCGGCGGCGGGCTGTCGCTGTCGTTCTCGGCCAGCGTGGGGGTGTTCTGATGCCGCAAAGCGTCGAAAACATGCTCGAGCAGCTGACGCGCCAGGTCGGCGAGCGCTACTTCGGCAAGTACGGCGGCGTCGTCATCGACAACGACGACCCGCTGCAGCTGGCGCGGCTGAAGGTGCGCGTGCCGGCGCTGATGCAGGACGCCGAGATCGGCTGGGCACGCCCGGCGCTGCCCTTCGCCGGGCCAGGACACGGGCACGTGATGGTGCCCGAGGCCGATGCGATGGTGTGGGTCGAGTTCGAGGCCGGCAACCTCGACCAGCCGATCTGGAGCGGCTGCTTCTACGCCGAGAACCAGTCCGCACCGGGGCCCAGCGCGCCCGGCGGGCACGTCATCGCCACGCCACAGGGGCACCGCGTGGTGCTCGACGACGACGGCGACAAACTGGTGGTCACGCATTCGGGCGGCGCGATGCTGGAGATGACCGCCACCGAAGTCACGCTGCAGCTCGGCGCCAGCAAGATGGTGCTGAGCAACACCGCGATCACGTTCAACGACGGCGTGCTGAAGATCGGCCCGGCGGGGGTCAGCCTGGCGAACGGCGCGATGACGCTGGGGGTGCCGCCGGTATGAGCGGCGTACCGATGCTCACCACCACCAGCACCGTGATGTGCCCGCATTTCGGCCAGGCGATCCTGAGCACGGCCAACACGCAGGCCATCGTCGATGGCGCGCCGGTGTTGCTGCTGACCGACCGGCACACGGTCGCCGGCTGCGCCTTTGCGCCCGGCGGCGTGCCTTCGCCGTGCGTGCAGATCCAGTGGCTCACCGGCGGCACGCAGGCCAAGGTGCAGAACGTGCCGGTGCTGCTGCAGAGCAGCGTCGGCCTGTGCCTGAACGCGCTGCAGGTGCCGCAGGGGCCGGCGATCGTGCTGCAGACGCAGACCAAGGCGCTCGGAGTCTGACGATGTTGTCCAACGGCCGCCACCTCGCCTTCCCGTTCCGCATCGGCAGCGACGGCCGCACGGCGGCGCCGCTGTCCGACGCCGAACACGTGCGCGACGAGCTGCTGCAACTGCTGCTGACCAGCCCCGGCGAGCGGCTGTTCCTGCCCGAGTTCGGCGGCGGCGTGCGCAAGCTGGTGTTCGAGCCCGCTTCCGACGTGCTGCGCGGCGTGGTCAAGGCGCGCATCACCAACGCGCTGTCGCGCTGGCTCGGCCATCGGCTGACGGTGGAGCTGATCGACGTCGGCTTCGACGAGGCCACGGCGATGCTCGAAGTGACGGTCAAGTACCGCCCGGCCGGCTCGCCCGACTCGCGCGTCGTCAAGTTCCAGAGGACCGGGCAATGAGCGCGCCGGGCAGCTCCCAAGCGCTCGTCCCGCAGCGCGCAGCGCGGAGGGGATCGTAATGAGCGCGATTGTTTCCCGCGACCACGCCGACGACCGCGCCGACGCGCTCACCGCCGCCAACCTGAACGGCCTGCGGCTGATCCTGGTCGCGCTGCCGCCGGGGCCGAACCCCGACCACGCCGACCTCGAGCTGCGCTTCTGGAACAGCCTGCACGTCGCGGCGATCCTGGCCGCGATCACCGCCGACCCGGTGCGCGCCGGCCAGATCTTGCGCGTGCGTGGCGGCACGCGCGTGCTCGCCGGCAACCTGCCCGACCAGGTGCACGTCAGCGCGGTGGCGGCGGGCAGCGATGCAACGCGATTGAACCTGCGCGTGCAGCCGGTCGGCGACTACTCGACCTACACGCTCGAGCTGGTGTTCGACGCCAGCCGCATCGACCCCTTCTTCGCCGCGCTGGGCTTCAAGTTCCGCCCCGGTTGCTTCACCAACGACTGCGCGCCGCAACTGCCCGGCCGCCCGGCCTTGCCCGGCCCGGCGATCGACTACCTGGCCAAGGACTACGACTCCTTCCGCCACGTGCTGATGACGGCGATGGCGCAGCGCGTGCCGGGCTGGAAGAGCACCAGCGAGGCCGACCACGACCAGGTGCTGATCGACCTGTTCGCCGCCGCCGCCGACGAACTGAGCGACTTCCAGGACCGCGTGATGAGCGAGGCCTATCTCGCCACCACGCGCAAGCGCGTCTCGCTGGCGCGGCATGCGCGGCTGATGGACTACCACCTGCACGAGGGCAACCAGGCCAGCACCTGGCTCGCGCTGGAAATCACGCCGGGGCAGACACCGTTCGCGCTGGGCACGCAGACGCTGGTGGCGTGGACCGGCGCTGTCCCGCCGCTGCCCGAATCGGTGTTCTTCGCCAGCCGCGAACACCGGCTGCCGGTGGCGCAGCAGCAGCGGCTGGACCCGCTCGTCAACGCGCTGCGGCTGCACACCTGGAGCAATGCGCAGCCGGCCTTGCGCGCCGGCAGCACCAGCGCCGATGTCGTGCCGGTGGGGGCGGGCGGCCAGGCCGACGCCGACGCATTGCGCGATCTGGTGCGCGCCGGGCTGCTGCGCCGCTTGCTGATCGCCGAGCGGCTGAACCCGCTGACCGGGCTGCCCAACGGCCGCAATCCGCGCAAGCGCCAGTTGCTGCGGCTGCGTGCCGGCGCGGTCGGGGCCTTCGCCGCGCAGACGATCCAGGACCCGCTGAACAACGTCTTCCTGGTGCGGCTGCACTGGGAGCCGCGCGACGCGCTGCGCCACGATTACAGCTTCACCAGCTTCTGCAACGGCGTGCCGACCGCGGACATCTCGATGTTCCACGGCAACCTGCTGCAGGTGTACGAAGGCCGGCCGATGCAAGCGGTATTCCACGAACCCGGCACCGACCTGATCGCCGACACGGCCGAGGTCAAGCAGCGCCACTTCGTGCGGCTAGACCGTTACGACAGCGGCTTCGACTGGGTGCTGGCAGCGTTGCCCGAAGGCCCGCTCGCCTACCTGCCGACGCCGACGGGCGGCGAAGTGCCGGCGCGATCGACGCTGCACGTCGAAGTCACCGTCCCCGCCGCCGGCACCGACCCGTGGGACGAGGTCGAGTCGCTGGTGCACAGCGACACCAGCGCCGAGCAGGGCGACCACTTCATGGTCGAGACCGACGAGCGCCGCCGCAGCGTCTTGCGCTTCGGCAACGGCACGAGCGGCACGCTGCTGCCGCGCGGCGCGACGGTGAGCGCGCAGTACCAGATCGGCGGCGGCGCCGCGGGCAACATCGGCGCCGACCAGCTGCTGTTCGCGCGCCCGTTGTCGGGGGTACTGAGCGCCGCGATCCAGCGCGTGTGGAACCCCTTCGACGTGCGCGACGGCCGCGACCCCGAGCCGGACCAGAAGATCCGCCGCAACGCCCCCGAGGCCTACCGCGCACGCCAGTTGCGCGCGGTGACGCTGGCCGACTACGTGCGCCGCGCCGAGGAAGTCGAAGGCGTGTCGCGCGCGGTCGCACGCTATGCCTGGACCGGCAGCTGGCGCACGGTGCGCGTGACGCTCGACCCCGAGGGCACGACGTTGCTCGAAGAACCGCTGCGCGCCGCGGTCGCCGCGCACCTGGAAGCGGTGCGGTTGATCGGCGAGGACATCGAGCTGCGTCCGCCGCGCTTCGTGCCGCTGGACATCCGCGTCGTCGTCTGCGCCTTGGCCGAGGTCTGGCGCGAGGACCTGCGCTTCGTGCTCGAGCAGGAGTTCTGCGACCACTTCACCAGCGACGGCCGGCGCGGCTTGTTCCACCCCGACGAGTGGAGCTTCGGCCAAGCGCTGCACCGCAGCCGGATCGAAGGCCGGCTGCAACAGGTGGCCGGCGTCGAGCACGTGGTGTCCATCGTGATGAAGCGCTTCAACGCGCCCACACCGGGGGTGCCGAACGCCGAGTTCCTCGAGATGGGCTTCGACGAGGTCGTGCTGCTGGCCAACGACCCGGACCACCTCGAGCGCGGCCTGATCCGTTTCGACATCCGCGGCGCGAAATGAACCACCCCCTACGCGCTTCGCGCGCCCCCTCGAGGGGGCGCCGCCAGCGGCCCGGCAAAGCCGGTTCCGCGGCGGCCGCTCGATGGGTTTGGTTCGTGCGTCGTGTGTGCCGCTTCGGCGTCACGGGAAACTGATATGCCTTGCAACCCGCTGATCGACGACCCCTTCGACTTCCCGCGCCGCGCACACAACCGGCCGGCGTTGCCGCACATCGGCTACCGCATCGGCCGCTACGAAGACTTCGTCGAGGCGATGCTGCGCCACATCGACGCCGCGCTGCCGCTGCAGGCCTGGACGCACCGCGAGGCCGACGACCCGGCGATTGCCTTGCTGCAGGGCGCGGCGATCGTCGGCGACATCCTGAGCTTCTACCAGGAGCACTACGCCAACGAGGCTTACCTGCGCACCGCCACCTGGCGCGACAGCGTCGCCGAACTGGTGCGGCTGACCGGCTACCGCCTCGCGCCGGGGCTCGGCGGGCGCGCGACCTTCGCCTTCGAGCTGCGCGGCACGCAAGCGGTGACGATCCGCAAGGGCTTCCCGGTCAAGGCCGAGTTGCAGGACGTGCCCGACCCGGCCGAGTTCCAGACCGAGGCCGAACTGGTTGCGCATCCGCAGCTGGGCCGCTTCCAGCTCTATCGCCAGCGCATCCCGGGCGCGACGATCGCCGCGGGCGCGACCACGGTCGAACTCACCGCGGTGGCCGGTGCCAGCGATTCGATCAGCCTGGCGGCCTTCGACCTTCAGCCCGGCGACAAGCTGCTGCTGATGCCGAACGAGGCGATGTTCAGCACGCCCGGCACCGCCTACAGCACGCAGCAGGCGGCGCAGCTGGTGACGGTGAGCAGGGTCACGCCCCGGCTCGGGCGCGTGCTGGTCGAGCTGGAATCGGGCCCGGCGCAGGCCTGGGCCGCACCGGTGCGCGCCTTGCGCGTCGGCCGCAGCTTCAGGCATTTCGGCCACAACGCGCCGCCGAACTTCGTCACGCCGATCGCCGACTCCAGCGGCAAGATCAGCGGCAGCCACAGCGCGGCGACGCGCTTCGAGCGCTACATCTACTACGGCGATTCCACCTTCGGCTTCGGTGCCGGCTACACCTCGCTCGACCGCAGCGAGATGCCGCTGGATGTGGAGGCGCCGGACATGGCACCCGGCCGCAGGCTGGTCGTGCAGGGCAGCGCGCGCTTCGACGGCCAGCCGGTGTCGGTGCCGTTCACGGTGACGAAGACCATCGTCGCCGCGCGCGGCCGGGGCTTAAGCTGGGGCAACCTGGTCGGCGCGGCCACGGTGCTGACGCTGAACGACCAGTTGTTTGCCAACGGCAGCGTGCTCAACGAGATCGCCGACATCCGCGAGCTGCGCTTCCACGAAGTCACCAGCCCGCTTTTGACGCTGCGCCCGCCCAGCGGCTTCGCCGGCGGCGCCTTTGCCAACGGCACGAACGCGCTGTATTTCTACGGCACGGCCGACGAGGCCAGGCCCCTGGCCGGGCGGCGGCTGTTCCTGCAGCACGACGACGGCCGCAACGTCCAACTGGTAGTGACGGATGCGGCGTCGGCTTTCGCCTCGTCGTCGCCGGCGCCGCGTTTGTGGCCGTTGAGCTTCGACCGTGCACCGGCGCCGTTCACGAAGAACAATTTCGACGAGGAGGCGCCCAGCGTCACCGTGTTCGGCAACCTCGCCGACGCCACGCAGGGCAAGGCCGAGCGCGAAGCGGTGCTCGGCAACGGCGACGCGACGCAGGCCTTCCAGACCTTCACGCTGCCGAAGGCGCCGTTGACCTATTTCCTGGCCGGCGACGCGACACCGCCGCAGCGGCCCGAGCTGGAAGTGTGGGTCGGCGGGCGGCGCTGGACGCGCGTCGACGTGCTGTTCGGCCGCGGGCCGAAGGACGAGGTCTACATCGTGCGCGAGGACGCCGAAGGCCGCAGCCATGTGCAGTTCGGCGACGGCGAAACCGGCGCACGGCTGCCCACCGGGCTGAAGAACGTGGTCGCGGTGTTCCGCAGCGGCAACGGCGCGCGCGGACCCGTCAAGCCCGGCGCGCTGCCGTCGGCGCCGGAGCGGCCGCTGGGCTTCGACAAGGTCACGCTGGCCGGCATCGTC
>ERZ795045.1301-NODE-1301-length-28645-cov-5.855999_pt1 | contig 28645 bp, 19 predicted proteins | sample MGYA00375129_ERZ795045 | MGnify/ENA primary metagenome ERZ795045 (study PRJEB30174, sample SAMN05720166) | activated sludge metagenome | isolation source: anaerobic digester from wastewater treatment plant | place: Japan | collected 2015-05-15 ...
AGTTCCTTCTATAATCCCCTCACCTTCGGGAATACCTTCGCCTTCCGGAATTCCTTCTACGGTACCTTCACCTTCAGGAGTCCCTTCTACAACACCTTCGCCTTCGGATATACCCTCTCCCTCCGGAGTGCCTTCTATCATTCCTTCTCCCTCTACTACACCTTCGCCTTCCGTCGGGCAGGGACCTTCTGATACGAACAGATTTACAGGGCTACCTTCACGAATTGTTGTCCCCGCTTCAGGTTCTTGACTAATCACATGTCCACTGGGAACCAGATCATCACAAGTGTAGTTAATAGTTCCAACTGTCAATCTTGCTTCTATTATTGCAGTGTTTGCTTCAACTAAATCCATTCCAATTACCGACGGGACCATGACATCCTCAGGGATATTTAAGCAATCATCCGGAATTTCCGATGGATCTCTGTCGTCTACCTCGTCCAAATAGTTGGGTATACCATCGTTATCGCTATCCCATGGATATGGGTCTTCTTCATCCAGAATCCAATCGCAGTCATCATCGATGTCATCCGGGTCCATAATTCCATCTTCGTCGAGGTCATCGTAGGGTCTCATATACGGCATTACACCAACATCCGTTGTGAAAATATATGAACCATTACTGAAGTTCAATTCAACAAAGTATGCTTTCCAGCCGGATGTGGGTGGAGTAATCTGGGTAATGTATGTTTTTGAGCCTGGGGTAGTCTCACTGAGTGTAGAGGATGTCCATTGCGGACCTGCACCATCATAATATCTAAAGTCTCTTGCAGTTGGATTTTCCGCTTGCCATAGCGTAACAGATGTTGGAGTCGTTACTACCTTCACCTGGATATTGCCGTCAGGCAAGAACTCCCAAGAATATGATGGCCTGGAACCTGTACCTGCAACTGAGTTAAAGTAAACGATTAATGGGTATACAGTTTGTAAATCTATGTTATCACCTAAACTATGTCCTGTATTGGGCACATATCTGATTCTTTTTTCACCGGGAAGTAGATGGTAGTAGAATCGAGATGAATCGGGCAGGAAAAATTCGTCTCCGCTGGAGTTAATGATAAACTTAGGCATTGTATATTGCTCAAGGTAAGATATAGGGTCAACGATAGCTCGCAGTGCAGAGCCACCGGGGGTATTCATTCGCTCGAATATATGTAGTTCGTTGTAAGGTTCAAGAGTTTCCGAAAAGAAACCATAACATTTATAGTGGTGCTCCATTTGAACATCCATCCTGAGTACATCTATCACCATTGGAACTGCGGAGATAACCCTCGAATCTACTGCGGAGGTAAGCCATGTAGTCCAACCCCGCTTAGACGCGCCACTGACTACAAAGCCTGTAATGTTTTTACTGTGATTGTCCAAAACTATTTCCTGAATCGTATCCATTGCTCTCACAGCACTTTTGACCATAGGTAAGAGCACTGGCCAGTAGGGATCAGGATTACCAGCATCGTAGGTTTGCAGGTATTTGTCGAAGGTATATGCAATAATCTCATCTTCGGTGCGGGAGAAACTTTCATCTTTGAAACGAAGTGGTTGATTTGGCACCTGTTCCAGTAGTGCCACTGGAGCACCAGTAATAAGAGCAACATACTGAGCATAATCCCTAAGGTTAGTAGCGGAGGAGCCGTTGTTTCCCCCAGATATTATTAATAATCCCTTTGTTTTTGTTATGGTGGCAGGGACAATAATTGTTAGCCAGTGTTTCCATAAAGTTCTATTCACTTCTGAAGAACTTCGCCATGTTTGAGAAGTAAGGTCAACCACATAATATGTATGAGTAATAGAACTTTCCTGTGCTGTTATTGAATAAGTGTATGACGAGTCTGGCATATTCACGTAATCTTCTAAAGGACCCGCATAGCAAACATTAAGGAAAATAGATAGAAGACTAATAGATACTAAGTAACATGGACAACGCATATCTTATATCCTTCAAAAATTAAGTTTATTAAATAATACTTTCAATATATTATATCACCATATAAAAATAAACTTACTCCTCTTGTTCAGAGGTCTCACATTTAATTATCATCTAAATTTTTAACTGGGTATTAAATAATTTGGCACAAATCCAATGTGGTTGAATTTTCTTTGTGTTATTTGCCAGTTTTTTATTTTCACTTTTTCCTTATTTATAATACGATTTAAACTTATGACTTATATTTTTTTTTGTAAATTTCAAGATAACTATATTAAGAAAGGGATATGAATTATGGGTAACTGGGTATTATGTTCTCTGCTATTAACCACGAGTTTTTTATTGTCTCAAACACCTAATTGGCATGAGGATGCTTTTTTCGGGATTCATTTTGATTTACATCCAAATGCCAATGATAAAGAGTTGGGTAGAGAGGTTGATGCAGAACAGATACGTTCTTTTTTGGAGAAGGTTAAACCGGACTACGTTCAATATGATTGCAAAGGTCATCCGGGTTACACAGGGTATCCGACAAAGGTAGGTTCACCATCGCCGGGTATTGTCAATGATGCTTTGCGTGTATGGAGAAATGTTACAAAAGAGATGGGTATCCCTTTATCAATACACTATTCTGGGGTATGGGATACACGAGCCATAGAATTACATCCGGAATGGGGACGTAGAAAGCAGGATGGAACATTAGATACCAATAATACATGCCGAACAAGTGATTATGATACTCAACTAATGATACCTCAGTTGCTTGAAGTTATACAGGAATACGATATTGATGGGATGTGGATTGATGGTGAGAACTGGGCAAGTTATCCGTGTTGGTGTGAACGTTGTCAGCAGAAGTTTACAGAGGCAACAGGAATAAAGGAAATACCAAAGAAGAAAGATGATGTGAATTGGGAAGCATGGGTTACCTTTCATAGAGGTTTATTTACGAAACATGTTCAACAAATTGTTGAGTCTGTTCATAAGGTTAAACCATCCTGTATGGTTTGTAGCAATTGGCTTTACACTATGCGTCAACCGGAAGCAATTGAGGCAAATGTAGATTATCTCAGCGGTGATTTTACGCCTTCATTCGGAGCAAAGGAGGCATGTTTTGAGGCCCGTTTTCTTGCTTCACGAGGTAAACCTTGGGATTTAATGGCATGGAGTTTCATTCATTCTTCGAGTATCGGAAAAGTTATGAAAACAGTTCCGCATTTGTGTCAGGAACTATCAGAGGTTTTGTCCCAAGGTGGGTCTGTATTTATTTATGATAATCCGAAACGTTCCGGTCGGCTTGTGGATTGGCATACCGATTTATTAGCGAAAACAGGCGAATTTTGTAAGGAACGGAAAAACTGGTGCTTTAAGACAAAAACATTACCACAAATAGCAGTTCTTCATAGTGAGACAACTTATTACAAAGAGAACGAGCCGTTATACCAAAAGTATGGCTCAGTCATTCAGCCTGTTGAAGGGGCAGTTACAATACTTCTGGAATTAGGATATTCTGTCGATATTGTGAATGAGGATACATTAGTAAAGGTTATCTCTCAGTATCCAATAGTGGTTATTCCGGAACGAGCCCATGTTCCAGATACGGTTATGGATGCTGTAAAACAATACACAGAAAATGGAGGTAAACTAATTATCTCGGGTTCTTTCCTTGCTGAGCGATGTGGAGACTGGTTAGGCGTGGAAGGCACTGGCGAGAAGGTTAAGGGTTGGTTACCAGTACCGGATGGAACCGCTGTGCCAACTGCAGGAGAATATGAGAAGGTACGAGTTATAAATGCGAAAGGAATTTCATCTTTAATGAATAATCAAGAGCAAGGTAGAGACGAGATTGGATTTCCATCTGTAACAATAAAGGAGGTCGGCACTGGTGCTGTTATGGCTATATATGGACCATTTTTCAAATATTATGCATCTCATCCGGTTCCTGGATATCGCCAACTTCTGGAATTCTGGTTGCGAGAATTTGGTACCAACAAACTTCTAATTATGCGTGAGTCCCCGTGGTATGTGGAATTAACCACAAGACAGCGGGAAAATCAAATCTTACTCAACCTTGTCAATCGTGGGGTAAATGGGTATTTGAGTTCCGAACGGCACATGGTTGAAAGTGTCCCTATTATCCAGGGAATCAGGTTGCATATACCCAAAAGGTATATTCCTTCAGATAAAAAGATAGCAACGTGTTATCTGGTCCCATCACAAATTCCATTAGACATTATTCAGGAGCAGGAAGAGTACCAGATTGTTGTCCCTCAAATTCAAATTTATGATATTGCTGTTATTAATTTGGAGTAGATGATAGATTCACATATAGGTGAGATTACTCGTTTGTGTTAATATTTTTATCCAACCATTTTTGAAGTTTATTTGACAAGATATCAGCAAAGAACTTATGTCCCTCTGCAGTTAGGTGGCCATCAATAGGAAAGAAAAGTGCTGAGTTATCCTTTTGTGCACGAAATTCATCTGTTAATGTAATAAGGGGTAATTGCAATTCCTGGCAGGCAATTTGGAAATGGTTATCTATGTTTTTTGAGGTAAGTACTTCAGGTGAAAGTTTAAAATGAAGTCTCTCGGCTGTTTTTAGACTATGCTGATTTACATAAAATCCTTGCGGAACGCTAATAACGATGATAGGTGAACCAGATTTCTTGGCTATAAGGTGAATTTCTTGCAAAATTTTTACAAGATTATCGATGCAAGGCTTTATTGATGGGTCTGAACTTTCTTTCAATGGGTTCATAATTAAATCTGGATACTTGACAGCCACAGAGATTAGAAACGGATTGATTAATCCATCCAGAAAAGCATTGCGTATATCACTATCAAGTTGCTCAAATCTTGTGCGTTCGTCGCTATTCAATTGTGATAGGATTTCCTTTGCGGAATTAACAGATGCTTGTTTGTTTTTATCTGCATTATTTAGTAGGGGAGAATATTGTTTTGACTGTTGAATTAATTTATATTGCAAAATGTATTTTTCTATTTGTTGAGTGATGTTTGGATAAAGATATGTAACAAATGGAATGGGATTAGGTTTTCTGGTTTGGAAATTATTAGCACAAGTAGCCAATAAATCATCACCTTGTAGTAGTCCTATAAGTATTAGGTCGGGTTCGAGAATAGAAATGGCTGTTTGTGCCAGTTCTAAATAAAACCAAGGGTCAGCCCCTGGTTTCCCCAAATTGACCGTTTCTACTTTATGTCGCTTTACATTCAGTTTTTTTTCTAATAAACGTACCCATGTTTGTTCTATGTTTACACCCCAACCATAAGTATATGAATCTCCGAAAACAAGGATACGGAATGTATCATTACGTTTTGGTATAGATATTTCTTTATCACGAATACCGATGGAATTTGTTTGCACAGTATAGTGAAAATCCGTAGTTATAAATTCTTCTTGGGAATGGGGTGGAAATATTAGAGCAATTTTGCCATGGTAATTCAGTAAGAATGAACGAACTAAATGGAACGATAAGATTTTATCGATAATAAAAAGGATAGCAAGGACAAATAGGATAGAAAAACATAATAATAGTAGCTCATTATATCCAAACCGACTTTTTTTCTCATTGTCCATAAACTATCACAAGCCTTTAAGATAAACAAGAATAATAGAGGTGGCATAAACCACCTCTATTATTGAACGTTTTTAATTTGTCTAATTTATGCTTCCATTGGAATCATGGGATTTGCCTGAGCTGGCGAATGAATAACCCTAATACCATACATCTGGCAGAAGTTTTTCACATCTCTCCGATGATTACCATAAAACACGACCTGATGGAAACCGAGTGTATCTTTAGCCTCTTCAATATAATCCATTTTCAGCGACAAATGGGTTCTACACCCACCCGCAGGTGGAGTATCAATATTTGCAGTAACGGTTCCATTATCAAGGATAAGTTCATTAGGATTTTGTACACGAACAAGTGTAGCTGGTTGCCCAATTTTCCATAGCACCTGCAAAGAAACACCGAGGGCTGATTCAGAATGGGAACGAATAATAAAAGGTTCTGAAGGTTTATCAAAGCCATTGAGCTTCGTTCCACAGACACAGTGTGCTGTAATCAATTCGTTCTTTATCGTTTCAGGTACTGGGTCATTCATAAATCCAGGTTTATCAAAGAGGTAGCTGGTAAACATTAACGACATTGCCCCATAGATATCCGCTTCACAGCCGTAAGTTACACCTTCATCCTGAAAGATACACGCACCGAGGCATGGAGGCGTAGGAACTGTTTTCATTGTAACCATGCCAAGGCAATCGGTTGTTATGGCATTAGCATCCTCCATCCGCAATAAATGCTTCGCCGCAACATAACTCCGAGCTGCATTAATCATATCTTCATCTGTAGGTTCCACAATTTTCTGGGCTTTTTTCTTCATGCTTTCTGCAACTTCTTTCACTTCCTCTGTTACTGGTACCCGTTCGAACATTTTCTCCATCATTTCACGTGGTACATGACGAACCTTTGTCCCAAATCGGTCAATAACTTCATCTTTTCGTTCATTTCCATGTACAACTAATATACGGGTATTTTCAAACTGTTTTTTTGCCCGCACCATACGCATTGCCTGTTCAAGGCAACTTGTATCCAGTGTTGACAATAAACAAACACCTTCGCGACGTGCCAATTCATGAACCTGGGTTGTAAATACTGTACCAAGGGGAGCCCAAATAATCATTGGAACCTTTGCGGTACGCATTTTATCTACTCTACCCCATTCATACAAATGCTGAACATGAACAAGGATAGCATCTGGCTTCTCTGTAGCCATTTGATTGATAAACTTTTCTAATGCATTGTCATCCTCAATGGGGTCTGGCAACATTTCAAATTCTACGCCGACTTTGCTTGCAGAATTAATAAAGGCTTGCTCAAATTCTTTACGTTTTCCTTCGACATCATACGAAGTACCAGGCCAACCTAACCAATAAGGTGGTTTTTCACGGATAACGACACCTACAATACGCACAGGTGGTTTTGGACGAAAATCACCTAAGTTTAATGGTTGCTTCAATTCACTATCCGTTGGAAATTCCATTTGTGCAGAGGACAATAAGGGGACTGTCAAACCCATAGCGGTACTTGAAGCAAGAAAACATCTACGGGAAATACCACAGCAACTGCAATTAGATGTGTGATTGGTGTGATTGTGTTGTTCTTTCATATTTAATTCCTTCTATACTTTTACGTGTGATTTTTGTTATGATATTTTATCCTTTACCATATATTAACATATTTAATATTACATAAATAAAAAACAAATTTATAAAAGGACGGAGTAATATTAGTGCGTAATATTTTTAAGTTTAACGTTATTCCCAATCTTCCCGAACGACTTGGGAAGTTGTTAGAAATAGCTAATAACTTATGGTGGTGTTGGAACCCAGAGGCGATAGATTTGTTTTTCCGTATGGATAGAGACCTTTGGGTAGAATGTGGTCAAAATCCACGATTACTTTTAGGAAAAATAAAGCAGAAGAAATTGGATGAACTGGCAAAGAATGATAGTTTTCTTACACACATGGACCGTGTGTATTCACGCCTTCAAGATTACATGAAAACAAATACCTATTTTGAGCGGAATCTCCATGCCCCCAAGGAAATGCGTATCCTTTATATGTCTGCTGAATTCGGTGTCCATGAAAGCATAAATATTTATTCAGGAGGCTTAGGTGTGCTTGCTGGAGACCATTTGAAGGCGGCAAGTGATTTAGGATTACCGTTAGTTGGATTAGGGATGTTATATCGAGAGGGTTATTTTCGACAGTATTTAAATGCGGATGGCTGGCAACAGGAGTTATATCCACCGAACGATTTTTATAATATGCCTATCGGAAAAGTGATGAAAGAGGATGGAACACCATTAGTAATTCAGGTTGAATATCCAGGACGGATGGTTAATGCATATATTTGGAAATGCCAAGTAGGCCGTGTCCCTCTCTATTTGTTGGATACTGACCATGAAGATAATTCCCCTGCAGATCGTTCTATAACAGGACAATTATATGGTGGCGATCGAGAAACACGTATTAAACAAGAAATAATGTTAGGAATGGGGGGGGTTATTGCAGCCCATACTCTGAAAATTCGCCCTACTATTTTTCATTTAAATGAGGGACATGCAGCGTTTATGGTTTTACAACGGATTAAAGAACTTGTCTTAAATGAAGGGCTGACATTTAACCATGCAGTTGAAACTGTAAAGGCAGGGAGCTATTTCACCACGCATACACCCGTCCCAGCTGGGAATGATATGTTCGACCCTGGATTGATAGAACGTTATTTTGGCAAGTATTGTCAGGATGTAGGAATTACACTTCAGGATTTTCTTGCCTTAGGAAGACAAGACCCAAATGATATGCGAGAGCCCTTCTGTATGACCGTTTTGGCATTAAAATTATGTGCTGGTGCTAATGGGGTTAGCAAATTACATGGTGAAGTGTCTCGTGAAATGTGGTCACGAGTTTGGAAAGATTTACCCGTTCATGAAATTCCTATAAAATCAATAACAAACGGTGTTCATATCCGTTCATGGATTTCAAGGGACCTTGCAGACCTTTATGACCGTTATTTAGGGCCAGGATGGCTGAACAGTCCTGAAGACCATTCAATTTGGGACCATGTTGATGAAATTCCGGATACGGAGTTGTGGCGTACCCATGAACGACGACGAGAACGTTTAGTGGACTTTGCTCGTCGTCGGTTAGTAAAACAACTCATTAACCGTGGGGTTCCACCCTCAGGAGTCCATGCGGCAAGCGAGTGCCTTGACCCTGAATGCCTTACTATCGGCTTTGCACGACGATTCGCCACATATAAACGGGTAACATTGCTTTTCCGAGACCCTGCAAGATTAAAACGGATATTGTTAAATCCACAAATGCCCGTGCAATTAATTATAGCAGGGAAGGCACATCCACAAGATATTCAAGGGAAAGAACTTATTCGTCAGATAATTCATTTTGCTTTAGACCCAGACGTAAGAAATCATGTCGTGTTTTTAGAAGACTACGATATTAATTTAGCACGATACATGGTTCAAGGTGTGGACTGCTGGCTAAATACACCACGTCGCCCAATGGAGGCAAGTGGAACCAGCGGTATGAAAGCAGCGGCTAACGGCGCACTTAACATAAGTATTCCTGATGGTTGGTGGTGTGAAGCAAAAGAGCTCGGACCCAACGGGTGGACCATTGGAAAAGGAGAGACATACGAGTCCACCGAGGAACAAGATAGCGTGGAAAGTTCGGCTCTTTATGAAATTCTGGAACAAGAAATTGTCCCTATGTTTTATAATCGTAGTTCTGACGATTTACCGAGGGAATGGATACGAAGAATGAAAATAGCAATAAAGACAATATGCCCTGTTTTCAATACATACCGAATGGTTCAGGAATATGCAGAGAAAGCTTATATACCTCTATCAGTCCGACGGATTGCTTTTCGGAAAGATAATCGGAAAAGTGCTTATGAATTATCCGCATGGAAGCAAAAAATCCGTTCTGTTTGGAATAATGTCCGCTTTGTTCGTGTGGAATCAGAAACACATGGAGATGTCCCTGTCGGGACAGAAATACCAATTGAAGCTGATGTTTATCTTGATTCCCTTAATGAAAAAGATGTGATTGTGGAGGCGTATGTGGGACATTTGGGAATGAACGGCGATATACACGAAGGGCATGCTGTAAACATGGTTTTTGAGAAGAAGTTAGAAAACAATGTTTATCGGTTCAAAGGGTTTATCCCCTGTCAAGAAACAGGTCTTGCTGGTTATTCAGTTCGTGTGTTCCCATATCATATTGATTTAGCAAATAAGTTCGAAGTAGGATTAATAACGTGGGCATAGTAATAGATAAAAACGCAACTAAAAACAAAAAGAGGTAATATTATGAGATTAACATTTGGGATTCGAGAACTTTTAGAAAAAATGATAAAAGCAGGTGCCAGCGATTTACACATTGTTGTTGGCGTCCCTCCTGTAATTCGAATACATGGCAGATTGGAATATATGCCAGGCTATCCACGATTGACCCCAGATATGACACAGGAACTTATCTATTCTGTGATGAATGAAGAACAAATTGCAGAGTTCGAAAAGGAACGAGAATTAGATATGTCTTTCGGGGTTGAAAAGTTAAGTCGTTTCCGGTTAAATGTATATCGTGACCGTGGTTCTGTGGTCGCAGCATTGCGTGCTATTCCTTATGAAATAACAAGTTTTGAACAGTTAGGAATTCCAAGGGTCGTCGCCGATTTTGCATATCGCCCTTATGGTCTTGTTTTGGTATGTGGTCCAACAGGTAGTGGTAAATCAACAACGTTAGCAGCACTTATTGATAAAATTAACACTGAACGAGATGTACATATTATCACTATCGAAGACCCCATTGAATATCTGCATTCACATCGGCGGTCAATTATTAATCAGCGTGAGGTTAATGTAGACACAAAATCCTTTGCGAGTGCCCTGAAACGTGTATTACGACAGGACCCAGATGTGATTTTAATAGGTGAAATGCGTGATACTGAGACTATTCAAGCAGCACTGACTGTGGCAGAAACAGGACACTTAACATTTGCAACATTACACACAAATGACGCTGTACAAACCATAAACCGTATTGTCGACGTATTCCCCCAAGAGCAACAAGAGCAAGTACGAACACAGTTATCGTTTGTTCTTGAAGGGGTTGTTGTTCAGCAACTACTCCCTCGTGTAGATGGTCAGGGACGTGTGCTTGCAACGGAAGTGATGGTGCCTAATCCTGCTATCCGCTCCCTTATTCGTGCACAGAAATTAGAGCAAATCCCTTCTATGATAGAAATAGGTAAAGGAGAGGGGATGATGACCATGAACCAATCCTTATATCGTTTGTATCGGAGAGGGCTTATTACGAAAGACCTCGCATTTAAGCGAAGTCCCAATCCAGAAGGGTTATTAAATCTTATTGAACGAGGAGGTGCTACGGGGTGAAATCCCGTAAAGATATTCTACCTAAACGACAAGTATATGAAGGTCCTGTCCATTGGCTATGGATTGTTGGTATGGGCAGGATTTTTGTTTTATTTGTTGTTACATCAGGATTTTATTTCTATTTAACAAAACCGCAAATTTATTTTTTCCTTCCTATTTATATTGTCGCACTTATTCTAAGTGTATGGCACTTGTTTGAAATATACAAGGGCATTCGTCCATTAAGTTTCTTATTATGGGCACAAATGTTTGTAGATTTTGGGGTTGTCTGTGCAACTATCGGTATTACACGAGGATGTAATAGTCCATTTACTTTCCTTCTCGTCATTGTGATTATGGAGGCGGGGTTTCTTCTCGGTATTTATCAGGGCTTTTTATTTGCCATTTTTTCCTTTTTGTTTATGGGGTTTCAGTTTGCCGTTGAAGGACCTTCAACTTTAGTATCGATTGAGCATTGGTATCCATTTCTAATTCAGACAATAGCCTTCTTATTCACTGGATTTATAACGGGTTATTGGAACCAGCGGGTCTTGATTTTAAAACAATTTCAACAAGATATTCTTGATAATATGAACAGTGGATTTTTAATAACAGATGCTAATGGTATTATACGCAGTATAAATAAAGGGGGGTGCAGTATCTTTGAGGTAGAAGAGAAGGATGTTATTGGAGCCCATGTGGAAGGGTTAATACGAACTGTTGAAGGATTTGAATGTCCTATTACGACTGCTCTCAAATCAAATCGTGATTTTACAAGTTATGAGTTTTATATCTATACCCCTTCAGGAAATCAGAAATTGATAGGTCTGACAACTAACCGATTGTTTGACAAAAAAGGAAGGATTGCTTCTCTGATTGCGTCATGTACAGATTTAAGCGAATTAGACCATATTCGGCAAGACTTGCGGAGGCATGACCGTCTTGCGGCAATTGGAGAACAATTATCAAGTTTAGCCCATGAAATACGTAACCCGGTTGCCTCCATACGGAGTGCTGTGGCGGAAATGCAAAATAGTATAAATGAGCCAGAGGTATTAAACCGCTTGGTGAATATTGCTGTTCGGGAATGTGACCGATTAAATTATATTATTACCTCATTCCTCGATTTCGCTCGGGAACCAATACAAACTAAAAATGTAATATCCTTACCAGAACTTCTGGAAGAATTTGTTGAGCAATTTAAACAAACTTTGCCTACAACACCAACTTACAATGTTGAACTTCGTACCATAATGAAAACCGAACATTGCAAAGTTAAAGGAGATAAAGAACAATTACTACTGGTGTTCCGCAATTTAGCACAAAATGCTATTGATGCCATGAAAAATGGGGGAACTTTAACTATTTTGCTAATGTCTCCGACAGAGAAAGGTCCTATTGAAATTCATTTCAAGGACGAAGGAGTAGGAATTCCACCAGACAAAATTACACGAATTTTCGAGCCGTTCTATACTGAGAAAAAACAAGGTGTTGGAATGGGACTCACAATTAGTCTCCGTATTATCTCTTCGCATGATGGAACTATTCGTGTCATCTCAAATCCGAAAAAAGGGACAACGATGATAATTCGTCTCCCACGCTATACTGAATAGAATAGGAACATATACAAAGACATGATATATTACATATAAGGAATGACGATTATGGGGCTTACTAAAAAACAAGTATTGGTAGTAGATGATGAAGAAAGTATGCGTGAGGTTATTTCTATTATTCTACAACGCGGAGGTTTTTATTGTGAAACCGCTGAAAATGTTGAATCGGCTATCCATCTCTTAAAACAACGTTCATTTGATGCTGTCGTCACAGACTTGGTTATGGATAATGATCGAAAAGCAGGGATGAAATTGCTGAAATGGATTAAAGAAAATACTCCCTCATTACCTACCTTAATGGTTACAGCCCATGGAAGCGTTGAAAATGCTATTGAAGCAATGCAATCAGGTGCGGCGGATTATATTCAAAAGCCATTCAAGAGTAATGAAGAAATTTGTCTACGGGTAAAGAAGGCAATTGAACAACAGGCTCTTATCCAGGAAAATGAAGGGTTAAAGAGAGAGCGATTTCTACTAAAGCCTTATGAAGAAATTGTGGGAAATAGCCCTGCCATTGAGCAAATAAAAAAAACGGTTTATCGAGTTGCACAACTCCCGAGCACGGTTATTATCTATGGAGAAAGTGGAGTAGGCAAAGAGTTAATAGCCAGAGGAATACACAGATTAAGTCCACGTGCCGAGAAACCATTTATTGCAATTAATTGTGCCTCTATCCCAGAGACATTATTAGAAAGTGAACTATTTGGGTATAAACGTGGAGCGTTCACAGTTGCAATAGAAGATAAGGAAGGATTATTAGCAGTGGCTAACGGTGGGACGGTATTTTTAGATGAAATTGGTGAAATGCCGTCAAATTTGCAAGCTCGATTATTGCGTGTTCTTGATAATAATACGGTAATTCCTGTGGGAGGGACAAAAGAGATAAAGGTGGATATACGTATTATTTCTGCAACAAACAAAAATTTAGAGGAGATGGTTAAAAAAGGGTTATTCCGTGAAGACCTATTTTTCCGCTTAAATGTCGTTCCCATTACTGTTCCTCCGCTACGAGAACGAAGGGAAGATATTCCCCTTTTAATTCATCATTTTCTTAAACTTCATTCATCTCGTATGGGCTTACCAACTCCAAAAATTACAACTGAGGTAATAGAGGCGTTTACAGATTATTATTGGCCTGGCAATGTTCGAGAACTTTCTAATTTTATAGAGCGGATTATTGCATTGTACCATGAGTCTGATATTGATTTGTCACACGTCCCTGATTCAATAAAACAATCTCTTCTTAGCAATGTATCAGGGAACAAAGATAAAGATACCATTGACAAGATTAAACTACCCCCAGAAGGAATTGAACTGGAAAAATTTATAGAGAATGTAGAACAATCGTTGATTGAACAGGCGTTAGTCCGAGCTAAATATTCCCAGAAAAAAGCTGCAAAAATTCTTGGTTTAACACCACGCTCACTACGTTATCGCCTGCAAAAATACGGATTAATTTCAGAGACACACGAAGACATTAACGAAGAATAACAGCCTTACTAAAACCAAAACAATGAATATAGAAACGAATAATGTTATGGAACTAAAACCTCAAAAAGAATTGTCTGGAAATATCAATTTGTCCAAATTGCAATCATTAAAACATATTATGGACAGTAGACAATTTGAAGCATGGGAATATAAAACGATGGAAGGGGTACATCGCAAACTCACTTTTGCACGTCAATCCTTGCTTGGTGAAATATCAAGATACAATTTGGAAGATTATATTATCTGGAAGTATGAGTATCCGCAAGACCCTGAGTATATTTATAAAAAATGGAAAGGGAACTCAGATACATTTCTAAGTCGCTTTGTTTTCCTACATCCTGAAATCTCACATCGTTTTAAGCGAAAGGCAATCTATTTCGGTTTTCGTGGGTTTATTGATATCTTCGTTTATCCTGTAACGGCTCCTCCTGATAAACGTATTCATAAAGATATCCACGACATTGAATCCCTTTTATGGGCAAATACAATAAATGGAAGGATTGACTTGGGTGAACCAAAAGCCTAACCTATTTAATTTTGAATTCCAGTGTAAAAAATAATAATATAAAAGAAATAAATTTATACTATAAATTTTAGTATATAAAAATAAATGTTTATAAAGGAGTAACAACATGATAATAGGAATCCCAAAAGAAATTAAACCGGGCGAAAAAAGAGTAGGTATTGTTCCATCTGGTGTTTCTGCTTTTGTAGCACATGGTCATAAGGTCCTTGTGGAGAAAGGAGCAGGTTTGGGTAGTGGGATTCCCGATGATAATTATCGTAAGGCTGGGGCAAAAATTATCTCGTCTGCGAAACAAATTTGGGAACAGGCAGACATGATAATTAAGGTAAAGGAACCCTTAGATAATGAAATAAAATTATGTCGACCAGGACAAATCTTATATACATATCTTCATTTAGCATCGAATGAAGTTCTAACCCGTGGTTTGTTAGAACAACAAATAGTCGGTGTGGCATATGAAACTATTCAATTAGATGACGGTTCCCTTCCTTTATTGACCCCAATGAGTGAGGTAGCAGGACGTCTATCTGTGCAAGTTGGGGCTCGTTGTTTAGAAGCCACTTACGGCGGTATGGGTGTATTATTAGGCGGTGTTTCTGGTGTAAAACCTGCAAAGGTTGTGATTTTAGGTGCTGGCGTTGCTGGATCCAATGCCTGCACTATTGCTGTGGGTATGGGTGCTCATGTCACTATTATTGATATTAATCCTGCACGACTACGGTATATTCAGGACATTATGCAGGGAAGAGTTACAACATTGATGTCAAACCGTGCAAATATTGCAGAAGAAGTCTCACAGGCTGATTTGTTAATCGGCTCCGTATTAGTTCCTGGAGCCAAAGCACCGCGACTGGTCACAAAGGATATGATTAAAAACATGAAACCAAATTCTGCAATTGTTGATATAGCCATTGACCAAGGGGGCTGTATCGAAACGTCAAAACCCACAACGCATGATAACCCTACCTATCGTGTAAATGATGTAATACATTATTGTGTAACGAATATGCCCGGTGCTGTCCCTCGAACATCAACTTATGCATTAACCAATGTTACATTAGGTTATGGTCTTATGATTGCCGATTTTGGCATTGACAAGGCAATTGCGAAGGATAAGGCACTCCGTAAAGGTATAAATTTATATAAGGGTAAAATTACATATAAGGCTGTGGCTGAAGCATTTAATATGGATTGGGAGGAAATAGGCTAACAAATATATATAAAATACAAACCAAAATGTGTATAATACATCTAATGTTTTGAGTTTGACGACGATTAGACATAGGTAGGAGAATGAGGCTATGTATATCGCCATTCGTGATTCAGTCCTACTCGAGGTATTTCCAAACGTTGTAGAGGGAGCAAAATATCTCAATATAAATCATATTGAATTTCGGCTAAATAACAACTTTTCTGTTGCTAATTTAGAATCCGATGGCGAAATGTTATTAGAAACAGATGAACAAATTCTTTTATATAAAGAAGAATGTCAAAAACAAAACCTTATTGTTTCTGCCTTACTTACAGAGTTCGACCTTAGCATGGCATCGTTTGAGAAATCAGTAGAGTGGTTCAAAAAGGCTGTTCATATTGCTGAGGCACTGGAAGCAAAAGTAATTCGTATCGATTCAATGGTTCAGCAAGAGCATTTGTATACTTTTGGTAAAAAGGTAGAGTTGTATACAAATGTTTTCTCTGAAGTTATTGCTGAAACCGATGATACTGAGATAGAATTTGGTCTTGAAAATCATGGACGTGAAGGTAATAATCCTATCTTTCTATGGGCTGTTGTGAAGAATATTGATAGCCCACGGTTTGGATTAACATTAGATTTTGGCAATTTCTACTGGCGAGGCTATCCATTATCAGAAACGGAAACAATACTAAAATTGCTTGCTCCCTATACAAAACATACCCATATTAAAAATATTGCTTACCCAAAAACTGCACAGGAGATATATCGTGAAGTGGGTTGGGAATATGACACCTACGTTTGTCCTATATTTCAAGGCGATATAAATATCGAATCGGTGTTAATTGAATTAAAAAATGCCGACTATAACAATGTATTATGTATCGAAGATGAATCCTTACATCACTACTCAGACCCTGAAAAGAAGAAAGAAATTCTTCAAAAAGATACCGAATTTCTAATAGAGATAATGAATGATATTCAATTCGACAATTAGAATTATCCTGTCTTAAATTCTCATCTATATGTCGATTTAACAATATCGTTTTTATCATAAACTATATGAATATTTAGAGGTCTCAAAATATACATAAAAATGTTTTGTCAGAAAGGGTAATTTATTATGAGTATGATTTTTGTAGGTATGGTTTTAATTGTTTCTAATTTCCATGGGATAGATGATATTCCTTATGAACATTTTTTCCATGAGCCATTACCTGTTGAGGGATTGCCAGACCTATCAGGTAGTGTCACTTTACCATTATGTGTTATAAAAAATAAATTTAATAAAGTATATCTCGGAACAAGTGAGGGACTATTTCTATTTTCAGAGGAAAATAATCAATGGGTGGAGGTATCCTGTCTAACAGAAAAAGGTCCTATTTTTGCATTAAAAGCAATAAATGAAAACCTGATTTATATAGGTGCGTGGAACGGCTTTTACATAATGTCCAATGATAAAAGCCAAAAAGTAGATGAGATTGGTGATGTGCCTATTTCCGCTATAGATATTGTTGGGGAGTGTATTATTGTAGGAGGTCCTGATGGAATATGGCTATATCAGCCTAACCATGGCTGGCAGAAAAAAGAAATGACTATTCCAAGGAGTATACGTAATATTACATTAGTAAACGCTGATAACTTTTGGATTGCAACAGAAATTGGGCTTGTTTATGTTAAAGGTGGAGAAAAGATACATTATCAACACAAAGAAGATAAGTTTAGTAAAAGTGATGAAGAGAAAGAATTAATCTCCAATAATTTATTATCGCTTTGTTCCTTATCTAATGATGAATTATGGGCTGGAGGTTTGGGAGGCATTACTGTATTAAGAAATGAGAAAGTAAAATACAAATACCTATATCATGAATTTCCAGGTGCTACGATAACGAAAATAGTCTATGACCCCCTTTCAGGTCGGATATGGATAGGTACAAATAATGGATTAGTATTATCAAGTCACGAACAAAATAAACCTAAAAAGGTATTTCGAAGTCGCCGTTGGTTATTGGATAACCACGTATCTGATATTGCTCTAAGTAACAACAATGTTTATATATCTACCTCAAAGGGAGTAAGTAGGTTAAGGATTGAAAATAAAACGTTATATGAAAAAGCAACAGTATTTGAGGAAATTGCCCGAAACCGACATACCCGTCCACCAGGTATTGTTGAAAAATGTCTATTACCGAAACGTGGTGATATTTCTATTTGGGAACCAGTAGATGACGATAATGATGGTGGATACACATGTATGTATCTTGCTGGATTGTCATTCCAATACGCTGTTACGAATAACGAGGCAATACGTCAAAGAGCCAAAGAGATTTTTAAGGCAATATTATTCTTAGAGCAAGTAACCGAATTGCCTGGGTTTATAGCACGGACGGTTGTTCCAAGTGATTGGAAACGAGTTAGTGACGCAAACGAGCAATTAACACCCCAGCAAAAGGCTACAATGAAAGTGGTAGACCCACGTTATAAACCTGTTGAAGAACGGTGGAGATTATCAAAAGACGGGAAGTGGTTGTGGAAAGGAGATACAAGTAGTGATGAGATTACTGCACATTTTTTTGGTTGGTCTATTTATTATGATTTATGTGCTGATGAGGAAAACAAACAACTCCTTCAACAGTTAGTGAAAAGGGTAATGGATAAAATTATTTTGGATGGTTATGTTCTTAAAGATATTGACGGGCATCATACCCGATGGGGTGTTTGGGCACCAGAACGATTAAAGCATGACCCTGACTGGACTAATGAACGAGGTATTAATGCTTTAGAAATTCTGTCTTACTTGAAAGCATCCTATCATATTACTGGTGATGAAAAATATCAGAACGAATACGAACGACTTCTTACTAATGAAGGATATGCACAAATTGTGCGACGGGCTAAAAATTATGGGCATTCTTCTATAACGCATATTGATGATGAACTTCTTGCTTTTACATACCCCGCTTTGTTCCGATATGAAAAAGATGAGCAATTGCTTAATATCTATCGTGAAAGTATTCAACATTGGTATCGTGGTATCGAGAATGAACAATGTCCGTTATATAACTTTATTTATGCGTGGTGTATGGGTTCAGACCCACATTTAGAAGAGTCGATTTACACATTACGTGATATTCCATTTGACCTAATTAATTGGACTGTAGATAACCGTTTCCGTGAAGATATTAAATTAGTAAGAGAACCCATCTTAGAGGATGTGCAAACTTCAAGGCTACTTCCTCCAAGTGAGACAGCTGTGATACGGTGGGATAAAAATCGCTGGGAAGCAGTACAAGGCGATGGTGGCTCAACGGAATGGGCACCCACATTTTATCTGTTCCCTTACTGGTTAGGTAGATACCTTGGCGTAATAAAATAATGCACCCCTAAATAAGATTTTCAATATAAATGGCTATTTCGTTAGAATACTTTCATCTTTTGGAGATGCGAATAAGTTTATTGTAACCATTTGTCTTTTAATAATCATATTTGCCTTAAAGGTTAATCATTAATGAGTTTTTCTTTGAACTGGAACTTTTTTTGGCATCTAATCGGTATAATAGGTGCTATTATTTTCTTTGGTCGATTTTATATTCAATGGATATGGTCGGAAAAAATGGGGAAAAGTGTTATACCACTCGTATTCTGGTATATGAGTGCGGTAGGCTCTATTATGTTATTAGCCTATGGTGTTTTTATCCTTTCCCCTGTGGGGGTGGTGAGTTATGGTTTTAACCTATTAGTATATGTTCGAAATTTAATTCATATCTGGCGTAGACAAAATAAACTTACCTCTCTACGGTATCATATTGCCCATGCCCTCATTATCGTTGCACTGCTTGTCTCAACTGTGGTTGTAACGTATGTGTTTTACCAAAAAATTTTTCATGTTCGTGAAATGGAACGTTCCATGGCAATTAGACATAGTATCTGGATTTTTATAGGTATTCTGGGACAATTCCTATTTGCTCTCCGTTTTTTAATTCAATGGTTAGCGACAGAGGTTAAAAAACAGAGCGTTGTGCCTACTATTTTTTGGTATTTAAGTTTGCTTGCCTCATTTTTGCAGATAATCTCATATACCTTCCAACGAGAATGGCTTTATGCTTTTGGACTATTTACGACACTTTTTGTTTATTTTCGTAATATCTGGCTTATCAGAAAAGGGCAAAAAGATATTTTGGAAACAAACGGAAATGAATAACAGATACCGTTTTTAACACTAACGAAAAGAAGCAGAACAGTTTAAAAAGGCGTTCCCAACGAAAGAAAAGCACATCACAACTTAGTTAAATTTATAATTCCCTTTATAATCCTTGAACCTGCACTTATTAATATGGTGGAGTCGAGGAGGATCGAACTCCCGACCTCATGACTGCCAGTCATGCGCTCTCCCAACTGAGCTACGACCCCACCGAAGGAACTATATTATAACCGAAAAACAGGTTTATTGTAAAGTAAAAGAATGCAATGGAATTTTATAATTTATTACAATGTTTAGAAGTAGCTTTATACAATCATAAAATAACTACAGAAAGGAAGTAACAAAATGAGGAGATATTTTGCCAAAAAAAATGTTTGTACTTTCTTTTTAATACTGTTTGCTTCTTTACTTTTTGATTTAAAAGGATATGGGGAGGAAGAGGCAAAGATAGAAAAACCTACTTATATATATGATAAAAGCGGACGCATTGTTATTTATCACGGTATCACGGTTTCAAATTCTGCCCGTAAAACAGAAGACTTTTTACCGTGGCAAAGTAAAGACGACTTCTCAAAGTTAAAAAATTGGGGGTTTAATTTAGTTCGGTATCTCATTTTCTGGGAAGCGATTGAACCCACATCTGGTATATATAACGAAGCATATATGCAAAGTACATTAGAACGACTACAATGGCTTGATGAATTAGGAATCGATGTTTTGTTATGCGTTCATCAAGATTTATTTAGCAGAAAATTCGGAGGAAGCGGTTTTCCATCATGGGCTATTCATGATAAAGACCTCCCTTTTACACCAGTGACTCCACCTTACAAAAATTATTTCTCAAAACCTGTGATGACGTGCTTCGATTACTTTTGGCGTAGTGAGATGTTGAAAAAAACATACATTGATATGTTGAAGTACGTTTTATCGAAGGTAGATAAACAGCCAAACTTGATTGGTATCGAGGTATTTGATGAGCCCTGGCCTCATATTGGACCTGGATTTGAACAAACATTTTTAACTGAATTTTATCAGAGAATCGATAAGATGATGCAGGAGAATAATTTTCAGACACGTATTTTCTTTCAACCTATGCTAATTTCAAGTGTGTTAATACCTACTGGCTTGCAATTTAAACCAACAGTCCCCTCAATTTACGCTGTTCGCTACTTTGACCCCCTTTACGACAATCAAGACGAAACGTATGGCAGAACGAACAACTGGATAATGTCTACCACAATTTCTCAGCGAGTTCGTGAAGCTAAACGTTGGGGCATCCCTATGATGATAACAGACTTCGGAGTAAACCTGAATATGTCAGGGGCATCACAATTCCTCGACGATTGGTTCAAACTTGTTGACCAATATCATTTGGGATGGGTTTATAACTCATATGACAAGGATACAGACAATCCGTATGCAATTCTTGATGGTGAGGGAAATGCAAAACCTATTTTAAGCAAATTGATTCAAACCTATCCTCAGCGAATTGCAGGCAAAAATCCATCATGGTTCGTTCGTGGAAATTTATTTAAGCTAACGTATGAAAACATCGGCATTAATTCGCCAACTGTAGTATTTATCCCTAAAAGTGATGTTGCCAGACAGGTTGTAGTTAATGGAAAATTTCAACCCTATGACCCACTTAGAAATCTATGTTTTGAATATGTTGCCTCACAGGATGAAAAAACTATAAATATTGTTGTCCAATGGTGAAGATAGGTAACACTTCACAAAGAAAATACTATGATACCAACAAATGACATAAATGCTTTTTTCCGTTCCTATGCTTCAAATCTATTTATACGAACAAAAAATAACACCTATTCTTTTAAAGACATCTTAATGAAGTCTGATGAATATCTTAAGCACATATCATCAATAGAACGGTGTAGAGTTAGGCTTTTGTGTGTTCCTTCCATAGAAACAATTGCTATTCTATTTACACTCATAAGGTTACAAGCCGAAATTATAGTGCTATCCCCAAAAGAACCTGAGAACAGGATACATTCGATATTAAATCAATTAGAAGCAGATATATTGCTCTGCACAGACAAGTACCTCAACAAATCGCAAATTAGATATGCTCCTATCCCTGTGTGTGCAATTGAAAAAATAGATACTATCAAATCACTCATCATTCCAAAAAGAATGAAGAGAAAGAGGGTTTCCAATGCACCCAGTTTTATTATCATGACTTCTGGCAGTTCAGGTTCTCCCAAAAGTGCAGTGTTAACAATAGATAATATGCTTGTCAATGCACATTTTAGTAATCGCAATATCTCCTTTAAGGAAGGTGATACTTGGCTATTATCGCTCCCTTTGTCTCACGTATCTGGACTGTCTATTCTATTTCGTGCAATAGAAGGAGGTGGGTGTATATATGTGCCTGAAAATCAAATTCGTTGGCAAGATACAGAATTACCACCCGAAATAACTCATATTTCTGTGGTAAGCACTATTATGAAGAGGATATTAGATAATAATAGGTTACCTGAAAATAATACCTTAAAAGCAATGCTTTTAGGTGGCGGACCAATTCCTGAAGGTCTTGTTAAGACATGCTATGCGAAAGGATTTCCTTTATATGTCACCTATGGATTAACGGAGATGGCTTCTCAAGTTACAACATCCACCCCTGAAGATACACTTGAACATCTACTTACAAGTGGTAAACCATTAATAAATGATACCGTTCACATCGAAGATGATGGGACCATCTCTGTCAATGGACCTTGTCGTTTCCTTGGATACCTAAAAAATGGAATTCTTGAAAAACCTTTTGATTCCCAAGGTTGGTTTAACACACAGGACTTCGGTGAATGGACCTCAGATGGTTATCTACGTGTTTTAGGTCGGAAGGATTTGGTGTTCATTTGTGGTGGTGAAAATATCCAACCTGAAGAAATTGAAAATTGTATGTTATCCAGTGGATATGTCGAAAAGGCTGTTGTTATACCATTGGACGATGCTGAATATGGAATGATACCTATTGCCTTTGTTGAATTTGCAAAAGGTTATAATGAAGACAAATTAAAATCATATTTAAAAGAGAGAATATCTGGGATTAAAATACCAAGATATTTCTACCCAATCCCAGAGGAATTTAATGTTACAGGTATCAAAGTATCTCGGAAAATATTGCAAAATTACGCTTATAAAAATATAAAAGTAAAGGATTGAAACTATGTTTCGAAGAACATCGGTCAGCCTTATATTTTTCTTGATATTTCTTTCCGTTTCTTGCAGTATCTCATGTCAACAACGAACAGTTGAAATCCCTATGAGTGACGGAGTGAAATTAAAAGCAGAACTTTGGCTTCCCAGTGCTTTAGGTTCTTACCCAGTGCTCCTTGAACGCACACCATATAATCGACGAGATGTAATTAAAATGCATAAACATTTGGTTGATAGCGGGTATGCCGTTCTGGTTCAGAATTTACGAGGGATAGGAGGCTCGGAAGGTTCCTGGGAAGTCTTTGGAAATGATAGCTGGGGAGGACCAGGAAGACAAGATGGGATAGATACCGTTAATTGGATAAAAAAGCGAAGATGGTGTAATGGCAAAATAGGGCTGTTGGGGTTTTCTGCTTCTGCTATATCAGCCCAATTACTTCTTTCAGCAGAACCCGAAGGTGTCCAATGTGCCTATCTTGTGGCAGGTTCAGATAATTTTTATGAAAGTATATTTCCTTATGGTTGCTACCGTAAAAACACAATAGAAGAATGGCCTCCTGCCCGTGAGTATTTGCCCGAAATTATAAAGCATCCTTCTTATGATGAATTTTGGGAGCGTAGAGATGCTCGTGCAAGAGCAGATAGGGTTAAAGTTCCAGTATACATTGTCGGCGGGTGGTATGACCTTTTTCAAAGAAGTTCCACCGAATTCTTCAGACTATTAAATACCAATGCTTCTTCCCCCACGTATGGAAAATGCAAACTGGTAATGCAGGCATTATCTCATGCTGCAACTCCAGGGGAACTGGTTATTGAGGACAGACAGAAAATAAACATTGATGAAAAAATGGGTAGTATGAAAGATTGGTTTGATTACTGGTTAAAAGGTGTAGACAATGGTCTGTATGTTAAACCATCGGTCGCTCTATTCGTCGTTGCTGACAATCAAAATCCGGGGGAAATAGGTAACACATGGCAATTCTATAATAACTTGCCATGGAGTTCTAACCCCATAACTCTGTATCTGCACCCAGAAGGTGTCCTTTTATTAAACGCAGTCGATGTAGAGGAAAGCTTTTCTACATATATATATGACCCCAATGACCCTACCCCATCTAAAGGTGGGAATAACCTAATGCCACCGTCAGGCCCGTATGACCAGCGTGAAATAGAACAAAGAAAGGACATACTCATTTTTACCTCACCGCCATTAAAGACACATCTTACATTAATGGGTCCAATAAAAGTTTATTTATACGCCTCGACGGATGTTAAAGATACTGATTTCGGGGCAAGATTTTGTGATGTATACCCTGATGGTAGGTCAATGCTTATGAATGAAGGTATGGTAAAAGCAAGGTATCGAAAAGATATTAGAACCGAAAACTTTATTAAACCAGGTCAAATTTATGAATATGAGATAGACCTATGGGATACCGCATTAGTTTTGCCACCAGAACACCGTATCCGAATAACTATCATTTCCGCCAGTAATCCTCGATATGAACCTAATCCAAATACTGGTGAGCCGTTTCGGCAACACACTCAATTTATAAAAGCCACAAATAACATTTATCACAGTAAAATATATCCTTCACGTGTAATACTACCAAGAACCGCACCTGAAACATTTGATATTTTCTAAACTGCTGAATAAATACCTCTCATAAAATCTTTTTTTGGAAAAGACACGTTAGTAAGTAAAAAAGACTAATGATACTAAATTTTTATGTGGTTTAACCGTAACAACTTTTTTGATTGAGAGACGTAAATTATGGTAATTTAATATAGATAGGTTAATAAAAATATGGCGCTCTTTTTTAGCACGTTGGAATTATAAGAATAGAAAGGGTTATTTTTTAAAATTTATAGTTTTAATAGAAATTTATTATGAATCAAAAGCATGATGTAATAAAACAAAAAAATAAGGAAGTTTTGGTAGTTATCCCAGCACGATACGGCTCTACACGCTTTCCTGGAAAGATGTTAGCCAATCTATGTGGTTATCCGCTTGTATATTACGCTTATCGTCAGGCAAAAAAGGCAACTTGTGCCACTGAAGTATTAGTTGCAACAGATGACAAGCGAATAAAAGAAGCGTTAGAACCATTAGGTGTGCCTGTGGTTATGACAAGAGCAGACCATGCAAGTGGAACAGACCGAATTGCTGAGGTAGCAGAAAAACGAACAGAAGGAATTATCGTTAATGTTCAGGGTGATGAACCACTTCTACCTCCAGAGTGCATTGATGCAACAGTGCAACCATTACTCCAGAATGATAACATTCAGATGTCTACTGCTTGTCGACCATTAAATGACCCTGAACAAATTCAGAACCCAAATGTGGTCAAGGTAGTATGTGATAAAAATCAATTAGCACTTTATTTTTCACGTTCTCCAATTCCGTATATTCGAGATGCAGAACAACAACAGAACCTTGACGGGATTTATTGGCAACATATAGGTCTTTATGTTTACCGTCGTGAATTCCTACTACACATCTCAAAATATCCACAAACACCTTTAGAGAAGTTAGAAAAATTAGAACAACTACGAGTCCTGGAACATGGATATTCAATAGCAGTTATTCCTACTGATTATGAAGCGGTGGGTGTCGATACACCGGAAGACCTTATTCGTGTTGAACAAATATTAAAAGTCAGAGAAAAGGAATTATAGATGACGGATAGAAAAACACCTGTAAAATATATATTCACAACAGGGGGTGTCGTATCCTCCATTGGTAAAGGAATCGTTTGTGCCAGTTTAGGACTTCTCCTCGAGTCGCGAGGTTATAAGATTGCAATTATGAAGATGGACCCATATATCAATGTAGACCCGGGAACAATGAATCCTTTTGAACATGGAGAAGTTTTCGTTACAGATGATGGTACTGAAACTGACCTCGACCTTGGTCACTACCAACGTTTTACAAATGCAAAATTGAGTCACCGAAGTAATACAACCACAGGGGCAATTTACAATACTGTAATAAAAAAAGAAAGGGATGGGGCTTATTTGGGAAAAACTGTTCAGGTCATCCCTCATATCACAGATGAAATAAAGAATCGTATTCGTGCACTTACTATTGATGAAGACGACGTGGACATTGCAATTATTGAAATAGGTGGTACGGTCGGCGATATTGAGGGGTTGCCGTTCTTAGAAGCCTTACGACAATTCCGACTTGAGGTGGGACCAGAGAATTGCTGTTTTATTCATGTCACCCTCGTTCCATATATTGAAGCGGCAAATGAATTAAAAACAAAACCGACACAACACAGTGTTAGAGCCTTGCGTGATATCGGTATTCAACCGAATATTATTATCTGCCGAACAGGGAAAAGTAAATTAGAAAAGGAACAAAGACAAAAAGTGGCTCTGTTTTGTGATGTTCCAGAAAAAGCCATTATCAATGCTCAAGATATTTCACCAGTTTATGCAATTCCTTTAAACTTTAAAGAACAAGACTTGGATGTAACCGTCCTTGATACTCTTGGCTTAGACCGTCGCGAAGGGAACCTCTCCGAATGGATTACCATGGTAAACCGACTTACAAACGCAACAGAAGAGGTTCGTATCGCTGCAATCGGCAAATATACAGGTCACGGTGATGCTTATAAAAGTATTAACGAAGCCTTTATCCATGCAGGTATAGCAAATAATTGTAAAGTTATATATCAATGGATTGATTCTGAACGGTTTGAGCCTGGAAAAGAGAAGCCAGAAGAGGTCCTCAATGGGTACCATGGAATTCTAATAGGACCGGGATTCGGAACACGGGGTATCGAAGGGAAAATTAATGTTGCTCAATATGCCCGTGAAAATAAAATTCCATATTTTGGTATATGTCTGGGCATGCAAGTAGCAGTTATTGAAATTGCTCGAAACTGTCTCGGCCTAAAAGAAGCTCATACAACAGAGGTAAATACACAAACACCACATCCTGTTATTTCCTTACTCACAGAACAGAAGGGTATCTCCTCTAAAGGTGGAACAATGCGATTGGGAGCCTATCCTTGTGAACTACAACCCAACACACATGCCTTTCAAGCATATAAACAACCCCTGATTTATGAACGGCACCGACATCGTTACGAGTTTAACAACGCTTATCGTGAAATGTTCTTATCAAAAGCAGACCTTATTATTAGTGGCATTCACCACAGAAAATTAATGGATATCGAAGAAGAATTGGTCGAGATTATCGAACTTAGTCCTAAAAAACACCCTTGGTTCTGTGCCTGCCAGTTCCACCCTGAATTCAAAAGTACACCATTAAAACCACAACCTTTATTTTGTGACTTCATAAAATCAGCATTGGAATATAAAAAAAGAAATGGAAAATGAGTTAACACCCGATACCTTAGCATGGATTTGTAAAAATGCGGAGCAGGCATGGCAAGAAGGAGACCCTAAGAAACTTCAATTTTGGGAAGACCAAAAAAAAGAATTTCAGAAAAAATGTTATAAAAAAATAGAGGGACTATCAAAACAAATTTCTATCCTCCAAGCTCAACAGGAACTATTAATTCAGAAAACTATTAGCAACGAATATACGCCAGAAGAAGCAAATCAACTTAGTCGACAAATTTATCAGTATAAAGAAAAGATACTTAAACAAATACAGTTTTACAAACAATTAGCAGAGTTACAGATCACAACCGCTGAATCTGGAATACCACAACCTGCAAGTAACCAACACATTATCCAACAAATAGAAGTACACACAAATTTCCCAAGAATAATTAATGTGTCAGAATTTCTTTCTCAAATGTGGAAAAAGTTACTACGTAGTATATTTTTAACAAATACAGGACAAATTATTTTATGCTCAATCATTCTAATAATAGCGGTATACCTCACATGGACATGGAACACCCGGAATCAACAACCAAAATTTGAATTGCAAACTCCCAAACAAGACAATTTAATAGTCATTCGGTATGCTAATCATGGCATGTTTAAGTCAAAACTATATATAAGTAAGACAAAAAATTGGGATTTTCCACCATATCTATATAGATTAGAATGTTTTGTAGAACAATCAGAGGAAGGGAAAAAATTACCCATTGAACTGCCCCTCAACTGTTTTTATATAAACGATGCTATTTTATCCCCTCTAATAACAACGACTGTTGAAGTTCAACCTGGCTCAGAAAAAGAATTGGCAATTGACACACAATGTATCACCCGCACCTTCCCTGAAGCCAAAAAAATCATCCTAAACATTAAAACATTTTACCTTCATAAACAAGTCTTCCACCACATCCTACCATTAGAAAAACCACCCACCTAAAAAATTTTTCTTCAATTATCTTAACACCTTCCTTACTGTGTTCGTTATGTTTATTTGGATGTCTCAAATAATATAAAATCATTAAATTCAATAGTTATTAAGCAATTTTGATTTTGGAACAGTATTACACATTACTAAACACTTAAATTGGAGTTTAGATGAGTAAGGGACGTTTGAAAATAATTCATATTACAGATTTGCATTTTTATGAATTTCCAAAAAATATGTTAAGTT
>ERZ795045.1302-NODE-1302-length-28636-cov-70.993807_pt1 | contig 28636 bp, 19 predicted proteins | sample MGYA00375129_ERZ795045 | MGnify/ENA primary metagenome ERZ795045 (study PRJEB30174, sample SAMN05720166) | activated sludge metagenome | isolation source: anaerobic digester from wastewater treatment plant | place: Japan | collected 2015-05-15 ...
TTGCTCAATGGGCTGCCTAATGTCCAGGGGGGTACCATGTCTGTTAAATAACCAGTCTCTTTCAAAGTTCCCCCTTGACACATTTATTTTATTATTGCAAAATATTGCAACATTATGATTCGGGGGTAGGGGGTTCACTCCCTCTCTGAGAAAGGAGCGACCTATGAAGATTCAAATCCTTGGAAGTGGTTGTCCCAAATGTAAACAGCTTGAAGAAAATGCCCGGCGGGCAGTGGCTCAATTAGGTATTACGGCGGATTTTGAAAAGGTAAGCAATATTGACGATATCATGAACATGGGAGTCATGATGACCCCCGCCCTTGCCATCGATGGAAAAGTAAAAGAAATGGGAAAAGTACTTTCGCCTGAAAGTATTATGCAAATAATTCAGAATCATCAATGAATTACCGACGCCCCTTTGTGGGGGAGTCGGTAGAGCCCTTCTGATGGTACTTCTTATTTTCTATCCAAAGGTCTTCCCCAGGGGTCGGCAACAGGGTTTTTCATGGCATCATCCCTCCAGGGGAAAGGCCTACTTCTTTCTTGAGAAGGACCACCAATCGAATTTAAAAAGGTTTTTCTGTTCTTTTCCACCCCTGAACAAAAAGTATACATCCCGTATTCCGGTAACCCGAGAAATAGGGGTGCTTCTTTCCACCCAATTGCCCCCCGTATTTTTTACTGTCACCGTTCCTACTCGAGGGCCGTTTAAGCTATCCAGATAAATATCAATATAGCCCCCTTCTGAGGTACTCGATACGTTACAGGTTATCGATTGGGCCCCCTCTTCTCCAAAATCTACTTTAGAAAGGCCAATCCAATCTCCACTATCAATATCGCACACCACCATGTTCCCGGGGCCGGTCAGGGGCTTTTTTTGTTCTAACGGTTCTGTGCCTATTCCTGCGGACCAGGCCATCGTTTCTGCCTCTACTTTTTGATAGGGATTAAGGAAGGCTATCTGGGGAACACCCTTGTAATCCCCCACAATGTCCTGGATAAGAGCGTTTTCATCAAAATACATTTTATTTAGGTGGGGGGACCGATATCCCTTGGTGATTCCTAAGGCCTTTCCCAGAGTTTGGGCGTGATAGACAATATACCACTCGCCGCGGAATTCAAAAAAAGCGTGGTGGTTGTTTCCACCGACACCAAAAAATTGATAGGGATTGGCAAAGACGGTTTTTACAAAACTAAAGGGGCCCAGAGGAGTGTCTCCAATCATATACGCAATAGCGCCGGTTGGGATAGTTTTTGGATGGACCCCAGAAAAATTCGTACAATAGCTGTAATAATATTTCCCCTTATATTTATGAATGCCTGAATCTTCAAAAAGATAGGGTGGATTCAAAGGAAGCCCCTTTCCTCCCGTTGCATCTAAATCCAGAGAAATCATGTCATCTCCTAACTTTACCACCCGTGCAGTGCCAGGGTCCATTTCTTTCCCCGGAGGAACCCCACCGCCACAATATACATAGGCCTTCCCATCATCATCGACGAGGACGGCGGGGTCAAATAACCAGAGCACATCCGCAAAACCCGGGGTACTCTTACTTACCAGGGGACGTCCCAGAGGATCTTTCCATGGGCCAAGGGGGCTTTCTCCTACTAAAACGCCAATCCCATTGGCGCTATCCGCAAAATAAAGAAAAAAGCGGTCTAGGCCACCTATATTTTTATAGACTACCGAGGGGGCCCAGGAGTTCCGGGCCCAGGTGGCGATACCCTCGCGCCCAGCCACAGGGATTTCCCCATGGTCAGTCCAATTGAGAAGATCCTCTGAAGAAATACAGGTAATGCTGGTAATTTTACTGTAACTATTTTCTTTTACCGAACCATCGTTTGCATATTCGAGTACATCGCTCGTAAGATAGATGTACACGCGATTATGATATACCAGCGCCCAGGGATCGGCTCCAAACTTATGACTTATCAGGGGATTTCCATTCCCCGGCACTTTTGCGACCCCCTCGGTAGGAATTTGCGGTTCTGTCGCTCTCATCCCTTCTCTATAGTCGGTAACACAGGAGATGGCTAAACATCCTACTATTCCCAGAAATCCCCAATTCTTTAGCAGTTTCATAATTTTCTCCTCCTCCTATCAGAATATTCCCTTTTCACCCTATCTGATATCAGCATTTTTACCGATATATATCAGATAATATGAGAAACAATGTTTATTTTTTTAGTTTTTGAGGATATACTACCTTTAAAGAAAAGGCACAAAAATTACCTCCTCAGGTGAGGATTGGGACCATCACCACCGCAGGGTATCTTAATTCGATTTGATCAATTCGATGCATCCATGAAAGTTTTGAAGATTTCCCTTGAAGGGCCTCTTAAGACCAAAGACTGATATTTTCCCATTTACAGAATATAATTTTACGGCCATAATACCCATAATTCTTCTATAGATAGAAACAGTCTATTCTATCTATAACAACTTTTCAGGCTCAGGAGGAGCTATCATGAAAAGAAAGCTTTTTTCTAGTATTACAGCTCTAGCACTCACTATGAGTATTTCCGGTCAAGCAAAAAATGGCCCTATCGTGGATAAAGTTATCTACGATGTTCGAATGGACCAAACCATTGCGATTAAAGATACTGCAGAAGGTAAAACCGATGTATTTTTTACCGGGCTAGATGCGGGGACATTCTTCGGTATCCCAAAGGCAGACTTAGATAAACTTTCTGTGTATGCGGTTCCTTCCGGTTCCTGGTCTCTCTTACTCAATCCTATTCCCAACGAGGCTCCGTACACCTTTAAGGCAAAAGATGGGAAAGAAATATTTAATCCCCTGGCAATTCAGGAAGTTCGCTATGCCCTTAACTGGCTGATCGATCGTAAGAAAATCGTGGATGAAGTACTAAAAGGTGGTGGAGAACCTATGTTCACCGCCATGACACCTGGCCAGCCGGGGACCTATCGATTCAATCTCATTCCTGCCAAGCTGGGTATGACCTCCCGGGGGAATGAAAAGCGGGCCCTCGATGATATTGAAAAGGCCATGCAGGCTGCGGCTAATTTACCAGCTAACAAAGGGAAACTCGTAAAAAGCGGCCAGTGGTGGACCTACAATGGGGAACCCGTCACTGTGAAGTTTATGATCCGGGTAGATGATCCTACCGGAAGGCTCCCCATGGGTCGATATGTAGCTGACCAAATTGAAAAGGCAGGTATCAAGGTAGAACGCCTCGAATACGACCGTTCGAAAGCGGGAAAACTTGCATACTATTCCGACCCCGCTGATTGGGAGTGGTCAATGTACACCGAGGGTTGGGGTGCAGGTGCTACCCGGGCCTGGTGGGACGTTTCGGTTAGCCAGATGTACGCGCCCTACTTCGGATATATGCCCGGCGGCCAAACCGAAGGGTTCTGGAATTACAAAAACGATACCATTGATCAGATGGCACAAAAACTATATAACGGCTGGTTCTTAACCGCCGACGAATACTGGCGGGACAACCTTAAGGTTACCGAAATGGCCCTGAAAGAGGCGATTCGTATCTATATTGCAAGCCAAACCCAGTATTATGTAGCTAACAAGAACCGCTTCAATAGCCGCATGCTCTATGGTATGGGGGATGGACTTAACAACTGGTCGGTCCGTTCTGCCGATGTAAAAGCCGATAACAAAGGAGAAAAGGTTCTGCGCATTACCCAGTATTCGGCTCGGGGTGGCCTTTTCATGAGTTCCTGGGATCCGGTCGGAACCGATGGATTTAGTGATGTCTATTCCGCTGCTATTGTAGAAGCCTGTACCGATCCTTCGACGTTTGAAGCTCCCCACAATGCAAAAGACACACCGCTGCGGGTAAAGTATGACCTTAAGAAGCTGGAAACTAAAATACGGGCCGGGAAGGATGGTAAACCAGAGGGACTTATTCCGGTGGATCCCACGGCAATTATGTACAACTCGAGAACTAAAAAGTGGGAAAGCGGCATTGTGTATAAGGAAGTAGAGCCGGGTAAGTATGACTACGTAAAAGAGACAAAACCCACGACATATAGCAAGCTTTCCGATGTGGAATACATCTATGGCAAATGGCATTCAGGACAGCCGGTTACCATCGCGGACATCATGTATGCCTCTGCCTTTGTGGCTGAATGGGCAAACAAAGATGGCGAAAACGATCCCTATTATGATGAAGCTTTGGCCGCTCAATATCAACCGGCTATAGCCACATCCAAAGGGATAGTACTTAATCGTAATGGGACCTTTACTTCCTACTATGACTTTAACTGGCCCATGGACCTTGATCGGGTTGCCGCAAGTGGTGTAGTAAGTCCTAAAGCAGGTAATCCTGGTCGACAAACCCTGGTTTCCTTCGAGATTTATGAGGCCCTGGCTAAATTGGTGGCGGAAGGATCCCAATCCGGTACAGTTTATTCATTTACAAGCGACGAAGCGGTTACCGAGGTGGACGTCATCAATCCTAAATGCGTCGCAGACATCAAGGCAAAACTCCAGGACTTTGTAAAAGCCCGCTATGTTCCCGATTCAATCAAGCAATGGATCACCGCAGATCAGGCGGTGGCTCGATACAATGCGGCCATCAAATTTATCGATACCTATGGACATGCCTATATTTCTAACGGGCCCTTCTTTATCAGTAAAGTAGATTACAATGCTAACTACATTGAACTCTCCGCATTCCGTGATTATCCCTACAAATCCGATTATTTCCCCAAACTCTTTGCTACTACCATGACCCGGATCGACAATATCAAGGTTCCAGCCAGTGTTAAACGAACAGAGGATGCAAAAATCGATATTACCGTTTCCGAGGTAGCATACCCCGCAGATACCGCCCGCGCTGCAAGTAATAAGGTGAACGTAACCTTAACCTTAATTAAAGCCGACAATTCTGAAACGGTCTATACCGCTCGTTTTGTAAGTAACGGGAATTTCCAGGTTACTATTCCCGCTAAAGATCTGGGAGCCTTGCGCCCAGGTTCTTACACAATTGTTATCCAGTCGGTCTTAGCAAACGAAGCTCCTGCGGTACAACCGGCTAATCTTGTAGTCTTTTAGCAACGGTAGTAATATATGAGATCGAGAGCGAAACTAACCAAATTCGGTTGGTTTCGCTCTTTTCCCTCTATTCGATATAAATCATTCTACCTACATCATCAAGGAAGTAAAGGATGTATAAGTGGTTTGCCCTTAAACGAATAGGTAAAGGGGTTATTACCTATGTGATTATCATGTTTATCCTTTCGGCCCTTTTTAACACGGTAGTAGATAATACTATGAGGGCCTCTATCGAAGAACAGGTCCGTGCCGAATCGGTTCGTTTAAAAAACCTCCAGCCCGAGGCGTTACACAATTTTCAGCAACAGCGGAGAGAAGCGCTTATCTCGTTATACCGCCTCGATCGGCCCATGCTGGAACGCATTATGTTTCGCACCTGGAATACCATTACGTTTAACTTTGGTAAGTCCACCAGTATCCGTTCTTCCCGGGGAGATCGGGAGGTGCTTACCATCGTAGGAGAAGCAATCCCCCGGACAGTGCTCCTTTTTACCGTGGCCGCTTTTTTTGAAATTGTGGTGGGTATTATTCTAGGACTTAAAAAAGCACAGAAACCCGGCGGTTTTATTGATCGATCCTCTAGTTTTATCACCATGATCGTCTATGGGATGCCCACGTTTTGGCTTGCCATGATCCTTATCATGTTTTTTGTGTATCAACTTAAATTATTTCCCTCAGGTGGTATTCATAGCATTCCTACCCCTCAGGGTATTATGTACTTTATCGATATGCTCTGGCACATGGCACTTCCCATGCTTACCCTGGTTCTTATCGGGTTTTGGGGAATCGCCTTTGTGGTCCGCAACATAGTCCTCGGCATTTTACAGGATGATTATATTATGGCCGCCCGCGCCCGGGGCATCCCGGAAAAGTCAGTGCTTTTTAAACATACCCTGCGGACCGCCGCCCCTCCTCTTATCACCATTTCTATACTTTCCCTCTTAAGTTCCATTTCAGGGGCTATCATTTTTGAAGGTATTTTTTCCTGGCCGGGTCTGGGAAATCTGTACTGGATAGCGGTACAACAGAACGATATCCCCGTTCTCATGGCTAATCTAGCAATAACCGTCGGACTTTACCAAATCGGACTTATACTTTTGGATCTCACCTATGGATTCATGGATCCCCGCATCAAAGTTGGAGGGAAATAATATTCATGAAAGACTTCTTTGTTGCCCTGAACGATTTTTGGAAGGAATTCAAAAAAGAAAAAACGGGCCTTATTGGTCTTGGAATAGTAATAGTTTCGCTGTTGATAATTATCTTGGAGCCCCTTCTTCTTCCGTGGAAAGATACCAACACTAAATGGCGAAACATTGATTACTGGCAGGATAACACCCCCAGTGCACCCCCGGTGTGGACCAACTGGTTTACTCCTACGAAGGCAACACCTACCAGCCGTATCGATGAATATACCCATGAAATTGATGATGAGGAGGCAGGTTTTGTTTCAGAAACCTATACGTTTACCTATCACTATGACACCGATTCTTCTCCACAGGATATCATTTTTCATATGACGGGCAACGGGACTTTCCCGCTAGTGGGTGAAATAGTTCGTCCCGATGGGCAGACAATACCATTTGCCCAAATATATGAAGAAGGCCTCTTCGATCAGGATATTCGCCTTTCTCTGAACAATGACGGGAAAGATGCGGCCTTTGAATTACTGAAACAATACGCCTCTGAAGAAATGGTAGAACAACTATCAAGCAAAAGCATCAAAAGCACTTCCGTGTTTTTTGGGTCCCTTTCAGATAGAAGCCTCGAGGCGTTTACCCCCCTTAAGGGAATTTATCAATTTAAAATTACTATATATCGAATGGATGAAGAAAGCAGTATCAAAGATCCCTATGTGATTGTAACAGGCGACGTTTCAGGATTGTTGGGGACCGATTCGGAGAAACGGGACCTTTTTTCTGGCCTATTAGCGGGTCTTAAGTGGGCCCTCGCCATTGGGATAGTCACCTCCGCTATTTCGGTGCTTATTGGAGTGATGTATGGCATCATCTCTGCTTATTTTGGTGGATGGGTCGATACCGCCATGCAATTCATATATCAAGTATTTAATTCGATTCCCGTATTACCGGTCCTTATAGTAAGTTCCGCTATCTTTAAGCCAAATATTTATACCCTCATTGGGGTGATGGTGTTTTTCTTCTGGACCGGTTCGGTGATGACGGTCCGTTCTATGGCGCTTCAAATAAAGGAGGAAACCTACATTGAAGCGGCTCGCGCCCTGGGTGCAGGTCATCGTCGCATCATCTTTAAACATATGGTTCCCCTCCTTATCCCGTATAGTTTTGCCTCCATGGCCCTTTCGGTTCCCAGTGCCATTGTCTATGAATCCTCGGTGAGTCTCCTTGGTTTAGGGGATGCCACTATCGTCACCTGGGGACAGATTCTTCACGACGCCATCCAGGCGGGGGCTATTTTAAAAGGTATCTGGTGGTGGGTACTTCCTCCGGGTCTGCTCATTTCCATCATGGGGATGTCCTTTGCATTCCTGGGATTCTCCATGGATAAAATTCTGCATCCTAAACTGAAAACAAGGTAATATCACTATGGAAAGCATTCTCGAAGTAAAATCCCTCCAAATGCATTATATGACGAGCCATGGAGCGGTGCGGGCAATAGACGATATTAGTTTTAACCTTTTCCGGGGCGAAACCCTGGGGCTTGTGGGAGAATCGGGGTGTGGAAAAACAAGCCTCGGTACATCCCTTCTCCGGATGCCGCCGCCACCAGGAAAATATCTGGGGGGAGAAATTATTCTAAATGGCAAAAATATTATTCCCCTTTCAGAAAAGGAAATCCGAAAAAACATCCGATGGCGAAGTATTTCCATGGTGTTTCAGGGAGCGATGAACTGTCTTACCCCTGTGTTCACTATTGGGAAGCAAATGCTGGAAACCCTGAATGAACACCTATCAATGCCCCGAAAAGAGGCAGAAGACCTTATCAGCGAGTATCTCCAGTATGTAGGTCTATCAAAAGAGGTGATGCACCGCTATCCCCACGAGCTTTCGGGGGGTATGAAACAGCGGGTGGTTATTGCGAGCGCCCTCTTTCTCAAACCTTCGGTGGTGATACTCGACGAACCCACCACAGCCCTCGATGTGATTGTCCAGGCCCAGATTATCAATCTGCTCAAACGATTAAAACAACAATTCAATCTTTCTTTTATTTTTATCACCCACGACTTAGCCCTAGAAGCGGAAATAGCGGATCGTATCTGCGTCATGTATGCGGGGAAAATCGTAGAATTGGGAAGCAATGAACAAATTTTTGGGTCCCAGGGTCCAGCCCATCCATATACCCAGCGATTATTGAATGCTACGCCCCTTCTTTTTAGAAAAACAAAACAACTGGAATTTATTCCCGGTACGCCTCCCGACCTTATTGCGCCGCCTAAGGGGTGCCGTTTTGCGCCTCGATGCAACAAGGTTTTTTCCCGTTGTTATGAAGAAGAACCACCGCTCATTTCTCTTGAAGAAGGGCACCTCTGCGCGTGCTGGTTGCATCAACAATAGGAGGATACATGGTAAGGGAATTCGGTGTTCTGGGGGTTATTCCTACTGGTCATCCCATAAGACAGGTAATGGAAAGGAGCTTTTTGTATGAATGACATTGTATTATCGGTAAGGAATTTAAAAAAATATTTTAGACCCCATAGAAATCTTGTACAAACAGTACTCAAGAATACTCCCGTTCGTCCTATTAAGGCGGTGGATGATATATCTTTTGATATTACCAAAGGAGAAATATTTGCCCTGATTGGCGAATCCGGTTCAGGGAAAACCACCACGGGAAAGCTCGTTATGAAGCTCCTTGAACCCACCGGGGGCAGTATTTTCTTTAACGGCCAGGATGTTACCCATCTTTCAAAAAAAGCACTGGCCGAATATCGAAAACGGGTCCAAATGATTTTTCAAGATCCCTACGCATCCATGAACCCCCGCTTCCGTATTCGAGATGTAATGGAAGAACCCCTGATTATTCATAAAGTAGGTTCCCACCGGAAAGAACGGCACGCCCTGATTGCCAAGGCACTCCAAGAGGTAAAGCTTACCCCCCCCGAAGAATTTATGAACCGCTGGCCCCACATGCTTTCCGGGGGACAACGCCAACGGGTTGCGACAGCCCGAACCCTCCTCCTTCAACCATTGCTCCTGGTGGCAGATGAGCCTGTATCAATGATAGATCTTTCTACCCGGGCCGAGATCCTTCACATGATGAAGGAAGTCCAGCAAGATTTAGGACTCAGTTATTTGTATATCACCCACGATCTTTCAACGGCCCGCTATTTTGCCGATCGCATCGCCGTTATGTACCTTGGGAGGATAATAGAAGTAGGGCCCTCCGATGAAATTATCGATAATCCTCAGCATCCCTATACGCAGGCTTTAATTCAAGCCGTCCCTGAGCCTATCCCGGGGAAGATAAGCACCATAAAAGAACTTCCCATAAATGGGGAAATTCCCAATCCGTCGAATATTCCCGGGGGCTGTCGCTTCCATCCCCGCTGTCCCTATGCCACCGAGGAGTGCAAGAATCAGGAAGAACCTGTGCTTGTTCCTACTTCTCCCAATTCGAATCACTTCCATGCCTGCAGGCGATCCGGGCAGTTTACACCGATAGGGAAAACAGCGACCCGGGCCTAGTTTAATCTGTCTTTTCACCGCCGGTAGAACCGTATAAGGAAGTGTGTTAGTACTTTAACCAACCAAGTATGGAGGGCCCTTGACAGGGCTTCCTTTTGTAGGATAATGTTAAGAGCCTTTAGTGGAGCGGTGTCCGAGCGGTTTAAGGAGGCGGTCTTGAAAACCGTTGAACCTGCGAGGGTTCCGGGGGTTCGAATCCCCCCTGCTCCGGAGAGCCGGCATAGATCCGGATGGTACTTTCTTCCGAAGAGAGGCAGAAGGGGTTCCCCCTCCGGGGGATTCGAACCGACGCCTTCGCCGACCAGCGGGAGGAAAAGGCAACAGGATGCTGCCGGCAGAAGGCGGAGGCGGGTTAGAAGGAATGGACAGGACGTCCATGACCGAAAACCGAATCCCCCTGCTCCGGTGATCCTCCAGGAACGCCAGGAAATCCACAGAAGGTAATTAGTGGAGCGGTGCGAGAGAGGCCGAATCGGGCTCCCTGCTAAGGAGTTGTACCCCTAAAGGGTACCGGGGGTTCGAATCCCCCCTGCTCCGAAGAACCGGCATAGAGCCGTATGACACTTCCTTCCGAGAGAGGCAGAAGGACTTACCCCCCGGGGGATTCGAACCGACGCCTTCGCCGACCAGCGGGAGGAAAAGGCAGCAGGATGCTGCCGGCAGAAGGCGGAGGCGGGTTGAAAGGAGTGGACAGGACGTCCATGACCGAAAACCGAATCCCCCCTGCTCCGAAGAACCGGCATAGAGCCGTAACATATTTGGTGCCATAAAAAAGCGGCACCAGACCGAAAAACTGGGGAACCAAAGAGACCCAGTTTTTTTATGAGGCTGTAGCTCAGCTGGATAGAGCTTCAGATTGCGGATCTGAAGGTCGGAGGTTCGAATCCTCTCAGCCTCAGGCTTTTGGAGAGATGCGAGAGCGGTTGAATCGGACGGTCTCGAAAACCGTTGAACCCGTAAGGGTTCCGAGGGTTCGAATCCCTCTCTCTCCGCTGGAGTATTTCGTTGGTAAAGGAAGCGAGGGATTCGAACCGAAACCTTCGCCGACCAACGGAAGGAAAAGGCGGCAGGATGCCGCCGACAGAAGGCAGAGGATGGTCGGAAGGGACGTGCAGGATGTACGTAACTAGAGCCGAACCCCTCATTCTGCTGAGATAAAAGTGCATCTTTTTATGGAGAGATGACCGAGTGGCCGAAGGTGCACGATTGGAAGTCGTGTGTACCCCTAAAGGGTACCGAGGGTTCAAATCCCTCTCTCTCCGCTACTTCCCATCATCAGGAACCATGCGAAAAAGCTCTACCCAACCCCGCCAGGTCCGGAAGGAAGCAACGGTCAGTAGGGTCTTTTTGCGCCGTGGACCTCCTGATGGTGGGATTTTTTATTCCCAGCGGCGGGGAGGCTGTTTGCCCATATAATACGCCGCGGCGGTCGTTCCTCTGCTACCCGCCTTATCAAAACAAGGAGTTTCTTGTGCAAAATTCCCAACAAAAAAGCATCCCTTCCAACACATTTCGGTACCTTGATCTGGTAATGGCCTATTTTGTGGCGGTGCTCATTATTAGCAATGTGGCATCCTCTGCAAAAATCGTAGACCTGGGTTTTTCCCTTTTTGGAGTTCCCATGGCCTTCGATGGAGGAACCCTTCTCTTCCCACTTTCTTACATATTCGGGGATATCTTAACCGAAGTCTATGGATTCCGGGCATCCCGTCGGGTCATCTGGACAGGCTTTTTCTGCCTTGCCCTAGCAAGCCTTATCTTTTTTGTTTTAAAACGGCTCCCTGCGGATGCTACCTGGGAAGGGTATGCGGGCTCTACAGCGTACGATGCTATTCTGGGAGGCATGAGCAGTGGGGGCATAGCCCTGGCAAGTCTTGCGGGCTACTGGGCAGGAGAATTCTCTAACTCGGCGGTTCTTTCGCGGATGAAGGTTCTTATGCAGGGAAGACATCTGTGGATGCGGACCATCGGAAGCACCCTGGTTGGTGAATTGGTGGATACCACCGTGTTTGTTTTTGTGGCTTCCCTCTTTAACGTATTTGGCTGGGAACTCTTTATCACCCTGGTACTCACAAATTATCTTTTTAAGTGTGGCGTAGAAATTCTCATGACCCCCGCCACTTACAAAATCGTAGCTTTTCTTAAAAAGAAAGAAGAGGTAGATACCTACGATGTGGGGGTAAAACTGAATCCCTTCAGTTTCTCTCAGAAATAACATTTTGGAAGAGCCCCTCTCTGCGACCCGGCAAGAGAGGGACTAGGGGGAAAGCAAAGCATTGGATTAGAAGGCCCCTTCTAAGGAGGATTTGGCAGAGGAATACTCCTAAGGGGCCGAGAGGGGTCCTCTTTTTTAAAAAAGAACCTGCCTTATTGGTACATGATAAGATAAGGGCGAGGATTCAGACCATACACTTCCTTAGGCGACAGGAGGGGATCGTCAAATCCTGCACCGGGAATACCGGATTTAAAAAACAACTTAAAAGCTTTCACCGGCATATTGGTTGCCAGGGCATTGTATTGATAGGTAGCCCGCTTCATGGCGGGCGGGCCAAAACCATCGGCACAATGAACCAGCCGAACGCGACTAAAATCCGCCCTCACCTGCTCTCGGTTTTGTATCATCTTCCAATTAAATTGATGGATTACCAGCATCCGCTCTCCGGGGATATCATGTTCAATAAGGTATTGCTCCATTACCTGTTGAGCCCGGTTTATCTCATCGGCCGTCACAGACCCAATCTCTTGCATAGGCACGGTGGTACGCCATTCGGGGTCCAGCGCCAGATGCACATGGGGATACCGCAAATAGGGTAACATCTTTTTTAAAGAATCAATCACATCGTAACGACCAATCTGATGATCCAGAAACACGAGCATGTTTTTTTCTAACGCAAAATCGATATATTTTTTTAAGAGCCCTTCAGAAATGATACCGATCTCGCCCTTTGGCCAAACAGTACCATAGATAATATAAAAGGCAAGACGAATCTTTCGCCCCCCGCTTACCGCCTCATATTCCTGCCCAAGCTGCACAAGCCGGGCATACAATTCTTCAATCGGGTATACCCCTAAAATTCCCATCTGCCGGGAACCGGGATGTCCATAAAATGCCAGGACATCCTCGTTCAAGAGGATAGATTGATAATCCGTTACCGATCGCCGTTGATCATAATATTCCTTTTCGGATGGAACCCAGTACGGTCGGCTCCGGTCCTCTTGCTCTTGCTGACGGACCGCCTCGGTGTAATAAAAAAAGGGAAATGGCGCCTTTTTCGTGTGAATTCCACCGGGGAAACCTTCTTGCCGGACCACCGACGTAACAGTCTGAGCAAAAAGGAAAGAGTTCCCCATCCCGATACCCAATAAAATTATTGCACTGTATGCCTGAACATATCGAAAGAAGTCCATGGTACTGTATCTATCGGCAGAGAAACGGTTGTTTCTAAAGGGGGCTTTTTGTTTTTCTTTTTATCTTAACGATAATACCGAAGACTGAAAACACCCTCTTTAGGAGGTATCCTCCTAAAGAGAAAGGGATACCTTAACTCTGCCCCACCCCCAGCACATCATCCGTTTACCCGATTTCTTCTAGTTTTTTTTCTACCTCTTCCAGCTTCTTTTGAAGTAACTGAATAGTGCGCTCAAGGCGCTGTTTTTCCCGTTCCAGGTGCTGACGGGGGTCTTCTGCTGGGGGTTGCCGGATAATGCGGGTACGCACTTCATCGGGACTTTTCCCCTGTAACAAGGCACTTTCCGCGGCCATCCGTAGTTCTTCGTTCCGGATACCCGCTACCATCCGCATGTTTTCTGCGCCAAGTGAAGGATTAAGGTTATACTGATACATTTTCATGGCCACCCGGGCCGCCGTGCGGGGAAGACACAGGACCCGATCGATATAATCCTCAAAACGGCCCCCAATCTTTTGGCAGAGCTCATGGGCCTTAAGAAGGAGCTTCCCTAATTCTTTGATTAACGAGCCATTGGCGTAAATATACTCGTTTTTTATTTTTTTGGTGAGTTCCACCAGATCTGGACTTGTATCAAAAACGTTTGAGTAAATTCCTAGAGTTTCAGCTTTTTCCAGCAATTCATGGAAGATGGCCCAAAACTCCGCGGTATGGGATCGGCTACTCAACAAACCTCCCCGGGCACAGGCATGCAGATGATGGGCATATTCGTGAATAGCCGTATAAAGCAAAAGATTCGGGTCATTAAAATTCCGGTTATGGATGATTATTTCCCGACTTTCCGGTTTATAGAGGCCATTTACTTTCTTACTCTGTTTACCGGAAAAAATTACCGAAAAATCAAGCGGCGCTTCCTCAAGCCGTAACAGAAGTTCCTTCACCTGGTCCTGATTCATTGATGTATTTCTCCTTTCTGCATCATTCTTCTTCTTTTTCTCTACTACCGTTACTATTCTAAAAAACGCCCATTTTCTCCAGAGCAAGGGAGGCCGCGACTAAAGCGGCCGTTTCGGTTCTCAGGGCCCGCTCCCCCATAGAACAACGGATGAAACCAGATTGATCCAATAACAATCGCTCCCGGCTCGACCAGCCCCGCTCAGGGCCAATCACCACATAGGCCAGAACAGAGTCCCCCGAGGGTAATTGCCCCCCAGAGGACAAGCCGTCTTTTCTTGTGGTCGACCCAGAAATGGTTTCTCCATCGGCTCCTTTATTGGGAACTACCACCCTCTGTAACGGCGGTACTGCTCCTATGGAGAGCGCCGGATTCACATTATCGGGAGCAAGACGAAGAATACCAGGGGCTTCCCTTTTGTTCACCATAGCAAGCCAGTGATCCAGCGACACGAATACCTCTACCTGAGGAAACACCGTGTCCCGGCTCTGGATAAGGCCCTCTATCATGGCTTCCCGGGCCCCGCCATCTTCTAATAAGTGGGTGTCCCGATAGGACTTTTCTCCCAAATCGGAGCCAAGGATATCAATATGAGAGAGCCCCAGGCTGGTCAATTCCCGCAAAAGGCGTCGAAGTTGAATGGGCCGAACAAAGGCCACCCCTATCCGGAGGGGATGTTTAGGTGGCGGAGCCGTATCAAGGTTAAGCTCTACCGTGAGGCTCCCATCATTCGCTATAGCCACAATCCGGCCCCTTCCCCACAAGCCACCAAGGACCCCCGCATCAAAGGTATCGCCTACCTTTTTATGGAGCACTTTACAGAGATGGATAGTCCGGGGATCCCGCCGAGGTAGGGGACGACCAAGTTCATCGGGGGAAAAGAGCACCAAATTCATAGAGTTTTTCTACCATAAAACCTCTTCACTTGACCATCCGGGGCCAGCCTGCCATACTGGGACTATGAAACAGAATAAAACACACCTCCCCCATTTCAGGGAGCAGGAACCTATTCCTGAGGCGCTACAGAAAGCAGCCCAGATTGCAATCAGTGAAGCCCTTAAGGTTCAACAAGAAGAAAAGGTACTAATTGTAACCAATCCAGATCATGAGGTAAGTCTTATTGCCCGGGCCCTGTATGACAGTGCCCTTGATGCGGGGGGACGGCCGGTCCTGATGTATCAACCGGTGAAGACCCAGCTCGATTTTGCGGAAGAACTGGTTCTAGCGGCCTTTCAGGCAAAGCCGGAGGTATTCATCTCTTTAAGCGCAGAGAAACTGGGTAAGGATCGACAGGGCATTGCCCACCCCTACGAACATGAAGGGATCCAGTTTGACCACATTTTTCACCTTCAGATGTATGGGGAAAAAACCTGTCGGGCCTTTTGGTCTCCCAGCACCACCCTCGAGTCCTTTATTCGGACGGTGCCTATCGATTACTCCATCCTGAGCCGGCGGTGCGCAAAAATAAAAGAGGTGCTGGATGCGGCGGTGGCTGTGCACATTACCGCCCCCGCAGGCACCGACATTACCCTGGGACTTAAGGGCCGTCAAGCTCGCCTGGACGATGGAGATTTTTCCAGACCAGGAACGGGGGGTAATTTACCCGCCGGGGAGACCTTCATCAGCCCTGAAAACGACACCGCCCAGGGAGTTATCGTCTTTGATGGGTCCATAAGCCTTCATCAAGGGGACATCCTGATTCATAGCCCTATCCGCTGTCAGGTTGAACGGGGCTACATCACCTCTATAGAAGGAGGGGAAGAGGCGGCCCTGCTCCGGGAAACTATTCAACTAGCAGAATACAATGCCTACGAATACGAAAAGACGGGGAAACTTGCACCCGGCAATGGAGCTACCTATGCCAAGAATGCCCGCAACATCGGGGAGCTTGGGATAGGCTTAAATCCAGCGGCCCACATCAGCGGGAACATGCTGGAAGATGAAAAGGCCTTCCATACCTGCCATTTTGCGATCGGCCATAATTATGATGAAGACGCCCCCGCCCTTATCCATCTCGATGGTCTTGTTCGGGATCCGACGATTGTGGCAACCATGGCCGATGGGAAAACCGTTACCATCGAAATAAAGGGAGAACTCCAGAAGGAATTCTTATAACAGCAGAGGGCGAACTCACCGTTGTAAAAAGGGCCCTCAGTCTTCAAGGTCTTCTTCGGCAGGAGGGGTGTCCCTGAAAAGGGACCCTATTCCTCAGGCCTTCGCGAGCCAAGGGGGGGCCTTCAAAAGGCCCCCTTATTTTATGGGCGTTCCCCTGTCTGATCGGATGGATCCTCGCCCTCTATTTCCGGGCGGGGGGATGTTCCCGGCTGAGAGGAGATGAGCGTCTCAAGGGACGCCGCGATTCGCTCAAGCGAGGGCCGATCCAGAACATCCAGCGCTTCCTGAAGCGCCTGCACCCATCCTTTGAACGATGGGGCCTTCCATTTTTCTGCCAGGGCCTGGGCCTGAATAATGAACCGTTGCCATTCATCCAGAACGAAGACCCCCTTCATTCCTTGTAGCGAGGTCCACAAAAGGGAGCGTACTTCCTCAACAAAGAGGTAATAAGGGTCTTTTCCCAGTTCCTCTTTGAGTTTTTCCGGTTCCAGTACCCAGCCCTCGGAAGATTGGGCAGAAAGGGAAAGGATCTCGGGCCCACCTTCTACAACTTCTTCGCTTGATTTTGCCAGAGGTATCAAAACGGTAAAACAGGATCCCACCCCAGGGGTACTCTGGACGGAAATCGTTCCTCCCAGTTGTTCACAATAACGTTTTACGATGGTAAGCCCCAATCCTGTTCCCCTGCCACTCTGAGAAGAAGAAGGGTCCTGGTAAAAGGCTTCAAAGATATGGGGGAGATGTTCTGGAGCAATACCTATGCCCGTATCTTCTACTATTATTTTTAATTGTTCCGCCTCTCGACTCACCTGAACTTTAATAGAGCCCCGATTGGTAAATTTCACCGCATTTCCTATCAAATTGATAAGGATATGTCGGATCTTTTTAAAATCCGTCCATATCAGAGTGGGTACCGAAGGTTCTACCACCACAAGACAGGCAACTCCCTTTGATTCCAGGGAAAGACTAAACATTTCCGTTACATCCTGAAGCACCTTTTTTATATTTCCCTCGGTTATTTCTACCGTATCTTTGCCCGCCTCAAGGCGGGAAAGTTCCAGCGCATCGTTAATAAGGAGTAACAGTTGAATACTTGCCCGTTCTATCGCGATGGCCGTAACGTGCTGGCTCGAGTTTCTTAAGGCTTGCACCAAAATCCTGGCATATCCAATAATGGCATTAATAGGTGTGCGGATTTCGTGGCTTAAATTGGCAATAAATTCGCTTTTTACTGCATAGGCCTTTTCCGCCGATTCCTTTGCCTTTGTTAATTCTTCCTCGTACTGGATACGGGATTTAAGCTCTTCTTCTTGAAGTCGAATTCGCTGGAACTGAGCAGACCACCACCCCACTAAAAACAGGATTCCCAAAAAGGTTATCACATAAAACATATATGCGGCCGGAGTCTCCCAGAAATAAGGAGTCTTAATAATAGGGATAGAAAGAATAGTCTTACTCCATTCTCCTCCACCAATAGAGGTCCGGACCTGGAACAGGTAACGTCCCCCCCGAAGGTTTGAGTACAGGGCAAAGCGCCGGTTCCCCGCATCTACCCAGTCAGGATCTATACCATCCAATCGATACTGATAGCGGATATCCACAGGGGTATTATACTGAAGGGTTGCAAATTCTAATTCAATGAGATTTTCCTGGGGGGAAAGAAGTATCTCTTCCAGGAAAGCAGAATCCTGGACAATTCTATAGGGGGATCCCAACACTTTTACATTCGTTAACCGAATAGGGAAGTTCTCCTTATTCCACCGATAGGAAAATTCGCGAATAACATTAAGCCCCCCAGGCCCTCCAAAAAAGAGGATTCCCTCTTTGTTCTTAAATGAGGCTGCGCTAAACTCCATATCCTGCAGGCCATCGAGCATTTCAAGATGCACAAGGAAGCCCGTATCCGGATGATACAAGTTAAGGCCATAGGCGGTAGCAAGCCAGAGGTATCCCTCTTTATCTTCTTGTATTGCCAGGACCGAGCTATCACTGAGTCCCTCTTTTTTAGAGATGGTCCGAAAGGTGCCGCTTTTTTCATCCAGAAGAGAAAGCCCCCCAAAGGCGGTCCCCACCCATATTCGCCCCCGGGAATCTTCCAAAATGGAACGAACAGGATCTGCCGGTAACGAAGTAGGATCCCGAGGATTATGGACATACCGAACAAAATCACCCTTTTCCGGATTAAGACGATTCAGACCGCCGCCGGTTCCCACCCAGATACGGCCCCGGGAATCCTCGTAAATCACGTACACCAGATTGTTGCTCAGGCTTGCGGAATTCTCCGGATCATGAACATACCGCTGTCGTTCCCCTGTCTTAAGGTTCCAGCGTTCTAAGCCTTCCCGGAAGTACCCTACATACAGATATCCCCTGGGATCCGCATACAGGGCATACACCGTAGGATCTTGAATCGGATTCGTTTGCCGATCCATCACGAAATCCAGGCGATCAATCTGCCCTGAGCGGGGATCAATACGGTTAAGCCCCTCATTCGTACCAATCCACAGAGCCCCCCTATAATCTTCCACAATGGCGTTAACCATATTATGGGTAATTCGGTGGCGCTCATCGCTCCTGTCTGTATAATGAATAAATTGCTCTTTCCCCTTATCTCGCCGGGAAACCCCGCCATTCAAGGTACCAACCCACAGGGTACCCCGACGGTCTTCACAAATGGCGGAAACCGTGCCCGCCGCAAGGGAAGCTCCATCTTTTGGGTTGTGTTGAAATACCTCAAAGGGAATTCGGCGGGGATCCGTTTTGTTAAGGCCACCCCCGTTCGTTCCTACCCATAAAAGCCCAGAGCTATCCCGATACAGAGAATACACGACAGGATGGGAAAGGCTATATTTATTTCCCGGATCGGGGAGATAGGTTTGGTATGTATGAGTTGCTTTATCAAACACATAAAGGCCCCCACCCCAACTCCCTGCATATATTTTCTCCGGGTCTGAAACTTCCAAAACATAAATTTGATTATTGGGAAAAGGGAAGACCTCTACGCTTTCGTGTATGTAATCAAACCGAAGAAGCCCCCCTCCCCAGTTACCCAACCAGAGGGTTCCATCCTTATCAAATTGGATAACCATCACCGAGTCGGCGGGCAGGATAGCCGTTCCCTGCTGGGCCTTTCCTTTACGATACACCCGGCTACGGCCATCAGGGAAAATCCTCAAGAGCCCCCCATAGGTACCAACCCAGAGGCTGCGATCGGGGCCTTCCTGTAGTGCCCGGACTGAAGGATGGGGGAGTTCTTCTCGGTAAGGCCGAAAAGAACCGGTAGTTTCTTCAAGAATCGCAAGCCCCCCAAGGGTGCCAACCCATAAACGCCCCAGGGAATCCCGGGTAATCGCTGTTACAATCTCATGAGGGAGACTATCCTTTCGGGTGGTATCCCGCACATAGGAAGTAAACTTCCGGTTTTTAATATCAAAGCGAACAAGTCCTTTATAGGTGCCTATCCAGAGAATATCATCCTTTTTATCCAGGTACATGGTTTGGATCTGATTATGAGGAAGAGAATTGATCTCAAAGGGTTCATTTTGAAATACTAAAAATTGATACCCATCATACCGGGCAAGGCCATTTTTCGTACCAAACCATAAAAAGCCCCGAGAATCCTGGACAATACTCGAAATTCCTTCATGGGGAAGGCCCTGCTCACGACCAATTCGCTGAAAAAGTAAATCCCCTCCTTGCGCAGGGTATAGCACCTGAAAAAAGAAAAGGAAGCCTATTATACCAATACGTTTTTTTCTCGCCTTACTCTTTTGTATTTGTAGCCAGTGGTTCATCGGTCAACACGTCCTGGGGGAAGAATTTAGCGGCACATTCCGGACAAAGACTATGAGAAAACATAACCCCCGTATGTTCAGAAATATATTTTTCCACCTGGGTCCAGTATCCCGCATCATCCCGAATTTTCTTACAATGGGAGCAAATAGGAATTATCCCCTCCAACTTACGGATACGGGCAATGGCAGCCTGTAGCTCCCGATTAAGGAGACGCTCCTTTTCGATTGCCTCCCGCAATCGTATATGGGTCCGGACCCGGGCACGGACCTCATTATTATCAAAGGGCTTAGTAATATAGTCTACCCCTCCCGACTGAAATCCTCGAAGAATATCCTCCTGCTCAGAACGGGCGGTAATAAACAGGATAGGGATATCCTGCCATTCTTCCCGTTCCAGGATTTTTCGAGCCGCCTCAAAACCATCCCCATCGGGAAGCATCACATCTAACAAAATAAGGGTAGGGATACGCTTTTCCAGGTGCATGAAAAGCTCCTGCACCGATGCGGCAATTCCAAAAGAATAGGGCTCTTCTTTTAATGCATGATGGATGAGGCGCACATTGTCTACAACATCATCGACAATCAAGACGTGGGGCCGTTTACTCTCGTCAACCATACCTTATACTATATGATACCTACCCCAAAAAACAAGTCTTATTAGAGATTTTAGAAATTTTTGAGATATTTGAAACGACCCCTCTTCGTTTTCGTGCCAGGGGTGACCCCTGGCACAATCCGGTAATCAGGACTCAAACATGGCGGCTATTTCTTTTGCGTAGAGCTCTACCACCTTATGACGCATCAGTTCCTGTTTATGGGATAGTTCTCGCCCTACCTCAAAGGGTTTGGGAAGCAAGGTGAACTTAAACACCCGCTCAAAGGGTTTAAACCCATTCCGGGGGCTTACCAGGTCTGCCACATCGTTAGCCACGAGTTCGTATATTTCCGGCTGTTGTAAGAGGGTTTCGTAATCAACAATGGGAATATTGTTTTCCTGCGCAAAGGCCATGATGGCATCCTGTTTGGGAACAATAAGAGCGGCCAGATATCTCTGGTCCTGCCCGACCACCATACACTGGGCAATCCACTGGCTTTCCCGCAGTTTTTCTTCTATGGGGGCGGGCTCTACGTTTTCCCCTCCCCGTAGCACGATGGTGTCCTTTGCCCGACCGGTTATCTTAATTTCGTTATCGTAGGTCAGCATACCCAGGTCACCCGTATTAAGCCACCCATCGGGGGAAAGGACCTTTGCGGTGGCCTCGGGTTTCTTATAGTACCCCTTCATGACCTGGCCACCCCGTACCATAATCAGGCCCTTGTGCCCTGGAGGAAGACTACGCCCCTCTTCGTCCACGACCTTTACTTCCGTATCCAGAATGATTTGCCCCACACAACCAGGTCGGGGCTTACTGGACCGCCGCACCGCCACCACAGGGGCCGTTTCAGTAAGCCCATATCCTTCGAGCAAGAGGATACCCACCGCACTAAAGAAACTATCTACCTGGGCCGGAAGGGCACCACCTCCTGAAATACCCGCCTGGAAACGACCTCCCAACTTGGCCTTTATCTTGTTAAAAACAAGGACGTTCCCCAGCGCTTTGAAAGGAGTTAAAAGAAGCCAGGGAATAACACCGATAAGGGTGTCTAGGGCTCTGATCCGCCCATGGAAATTAGGAAGCAGTCCAAAGGTAAGATTCCGCATATAGGCGTGGACGGTTCCTACGGCCACAAAGAAGTCAAAGAGATGCTTTTTAATACCCCCTGCTGCTTAATGTTTCGATAGATACCGTCCCGCACCGATTCCCAGATTCGGGGAACACTGGCCATCCAGTGGGGGCGTACCGCCTGAAAATCGGCCAGCATGATAGAGCCCACCGGTTTTGAATACGCAATTGCCGTATTGAAACAGGGGGCCACATACTGCATGATTCGTTCAAAGCTGTGCCACACCGGTAACACCGACAGCCACACCTGACCAGGTCTAAGGTCGACGATGAGCGGAAGAGTTGGCAGCTGGTGGAGGAAATTGCCGTGACTTAACATAACCCCCTTCGGTTCCCCCGTCGTTCCAGAAGTATAAATTATAGTGGCCAGGTCGTCCCGCTGGCCCTTTTCCATTTCTGCTTCTATTTCTCCGGGTTTATTTTTACGCCGCTCTTTTCCTATAGAACGAATTTCACTGTAATGATATAGCCGAACTCCCTTTGCCTGAGCAGCCTGTACAGTTTCCTCTGATACCCGATCATAGGTGATAATGATAGTAAGAAGGGGGATTCCTTCCTTTTTCCCCAGAATTTTTTCCACCTGTTTTTGATTTTCCGCAAAACTCACCTTGCAATCGGAAAAACTCAGAATATACGCGATCTCGGCATCCGTAGAATCGCACCCCCGGGGAACGTCGGCCGCACCAAGCGAAAGAATGGCAAAATCAGTAACAAGCCATTCCTGCCGGTTATCCGAAATGAGCCCTACATGATCTCCCCGTTGAACCCCTATTTCGAGGAGGCCACTGGCAATTTCGCAAATCTCTTCGTACATTTCCGCATAGGTCTTAGGCTGAAACACCCCCTTTTCATCCTTGGCATACTGGGCCACAATGTGGGGCATCTTCTCTGCCCGTGCTTTAAACATCAGGGGCAGGGTTCGTTCTAACTGCAGACTCATACCAGGCTCCTTAAAATAAAGAGTTCTATGGGGACGTCTCATGGGGACTCATACCATAATATGTCTCCAGGATACACCCCGCATTTTGATTAAATGTAACACATTCTGTGATTTTGTCAATCTTAAATAGTTCAAATCAGGCCATAATTTTTACTGTTATAGTCAATTTTTTGAATTTCCACTTCCAGGTTTATCGCTGTAATGATGGCAGGCCTCAAAAGAAACTTCACAGAAAATAAAAAAGCCTTCCGGGAAAAGGAGGTGAGAAAACCCGGAAGGCCACGCCTGGCTGCGCCATGGACGATCGAATATGGTGCGGGGATTCGATCGGTCGCTCGAAGCGACTGGATGTACAACCTGGTGCCATCACGCAGAGCCAGGATCTAGATATAAGATAGCAACTTTTTAAAAAAAGGTCAAGCACATAAAACCGATAATTTTTCAATATTTTTCATTTATTTAGCGCTTTATGCTCATTCTTTCTTACAACTGTATCGTGATACAAGAAACATGCTACCTGGTGATGTTCGTCTACTGATACTAACTGGGGAATAGCATTCCGACACTTTTCCATACGACGGGGACACCGATCGTAGAAATAACACCCAAAACGTTCCCGATCAGGAGAAGGTACATCGCCGGATAAGAGAATTCGTTTTCTCTGACGTTCTATTGCCGGATCAGGGACAGGAGCCGCTGAAAGGAGGGCCTGCGTATAGGGGTGCAGAGGTTTTTCAAAAAGGGCACTGCTATCCGCAAGTTCCACAATTATTCCTAAATACATTACCGCAATCCGGTGAGAAATATAGCGAACCACCGCCAGGTCATGGGCAATAAAAAGATAGGTAAGGCCTAATTCTTGCTGAAGATCCTTAAACAGGTTGAGAATTTGGGCCTGAATCGACACATCCAGAGCAGAAACCGGTTCGTCCGCGAGAATAAGATCCGGATTCAGGGCCAACGCCCGGGCGATACCGATTCGTTGACGCTGACCTCCAGAAAATTCATGGGGATAGCGATTTCTGAAGAAACGGGAAAGACCCACCTTTTCCATGAGGAATTCCACCCGCTCAACCATTTCCTGTTTTGTCATAGAAATAAGCCCCCGACTCTGATAAATCTTAAGGGGCTCCATGATGATCTCACCGCTGGTCATTCGGGGGTTCAACGATGCATAGGGATCCTGGAAAACCATCTGCATATTCTTGCGAGCCTTAAGAAGTCCCTTGGCAGAAAGTTTTGTGAGATCCTGGCCATGAAAGATTACCTCTCCCGCCGTCGGGCGATACAACTGAGCCACAGCCCGGGCGGTGGTGGACTTTCCACACCCCGACTCACCCACCAGTCCAAGGGTCTCCCCCTTTTTTACTGAAAAACTAATCCCATCCACAGCACGGATAAATCCCTTATGAGAACTAAAGGGGCCTCCTCCGGTTGGAAAGTGGAGTTTTAAATCCCGTACTTCTAGTATGGTTGTCCCGTGATTCATGCTCGATTCTCCTCATATAGCCAGCACGACGCCGTATGCTCTGTTCCTACTGAGACAGCCGGTGGATATTTCACCTTGCATTGTTCCATCGCAAAGTCACAACGGGGATAGAAGGGGCAACATTCCGGCAAGTCTATGACGTTAGGGGGTTGCCCCTGGATAGATTGGAGCCGTTCATGGGCTACCGTATCAAGCCGCGGTACCGAGCGAATCAGCCCTTGCGTGTACGGGTGTTTAGGATTCGCAAAGATCTCATCCACCGGGCCCTGTTCCACAATGCGACCCGCATACATAACACAAACGGTATCACAAAGTCCTGCCACAACTCCCAGGGAATGGGTAATCATAATAACCGCCGTTCCCAAACGACTTGTTAATTCCCGAATCAGGTCAAGAATTTGGGCCTGGATAGTCACATCCAGGGCACTGGTAGGTTCATCGGCGATAAGAATATCGGGATTACAGGAGAGAGCCATGGCTATCATTACCCGCTGCCGCATCCCCCCCGAAAACTGGTGAGGATAGTTATCAATCCGTTTTTCCGGGGAAGGGATGCCCGCAAGGCGTAACATTTCGATCGCCTTATCCCGGGCATCTTTTTTTGAAAGCCCCTGATGGAGCACCAAGGTCTCTACCATCTGGGTAGAAATTTTTAAGAAGGGATTTAAGCTGGTCATGGGGTCCTGAAAAATCATAGAAATCTTGTTTCCCCGGATTTTTCGAATTTCCCGGGGACTCATTTTAAGGAGATCCTGGCCCCGATACAGCACTTCTCCTCCCATAATTTTCCCAGGGGGGAAGGGCACCAAATTCATGATAGAAAGATTGGTCACGCTTTTGCCCGAACCAGACTCTCCCACAAGGCCGATAGTCTCTCCCTGCCGCAGATTAAAAGAAACCCCATCAACGGCCTTTACTATCCCTTCATCCACATAAAAATAGGTTTTTAAGTCCTTTACCTGCAGTATTACTTCATCGGTCATCGTATGTCTCCATCGAACGTTCAGGTCCGGTTCTTGCTCTGGGGATCCAGGGCGTCTCTAAGACCATCACCCAAAAAGTTCATCGCAAATAGAAATATGGTCATCGCAATAGCAGGGAACAAAAGCCGCCATGGATATAGTTCCATGCCTTTTACGCCATCGGCCACGAGGGTTCCCCAGGAAGCCGCCGGAGCAGAAACACCAAGCCCCAGGAAAGAAAGAAAGGATTCATTCATGATAAAACTGGGCATCTGAAGGGTAGCAAAAATAATAATAACCCCTAGGGTATTTGGTAACAGGTGTCTGAAGATGATCCGCCCCTGGCTTGCCCCCATAGAACGGGCGGCTTCCACAAATTCAGAATTCTTTAAACTGATAATTTGGCCCCGTACCACCCGGGCGATGGTAAGCCAGGAAACCATGGCAATAGCAATAAAAAGAATAAAAATGGAATTCTCGTTGTCTTTAACGAGGGACATCAAAATGATAACGATAAGCATATAGGGAAGCCCATAGAGGACATCCACAAAACGCATGAGGAGATTATCGAGCCAACCGCCGGCATACCCGGAAATCGCTCCAATCACAATACCGATAAGGACTGCCGTGATAGTTCCCACAATACCGATTCCGATCGAAATCCTTCCCCCATAAATAATACGGGCCAGCATATCCCGTCCCAAATAATCGGTTCCTAAAACATATACCCGTTTATGCACCGGATCATGGGCTACCGTTTCCCGTAACAATTGAAGTTCCGTCTTTTGATATTCTAGTTCCTTTTTTAAATCCTCTCGATCTTGACGCTGGAGCACTTCTTCCAGTTTCTGAATCCGGCTTTCTACCTTTTTAAGGGCTAATTCACCAGCGGGGGAAAAAGATGGCGGAAGGTTTGCATGAAGTAAATTCTGATCATTGGGACCATACAACGGAAGAAATGGTGCAAAAAGGGATATCAGCAAATAAAAAAGCACCACATACAGTCCCAAAAGGGCTAAACGATTCTTTTGCAACCGCTTCCAGGCATCATACCAGAGGGAAACGGGTTTTACCTGTTGATTAAATTCATTGACCACATGAGAAGTTTTGTTCGCCACCGCAGCAACTCCTATTTGTAGGCTATCCGGGGATCCAGAAGGCCATATACGATATCCACTACAAAGTTCATGATAACCAAAATAAGGGAATAGATGATAATATCTCCCATGATAAGGGTATAATCCCGATTAAGGGCCGATTGAATAAATATTTGTCCTACCCCGGGAACCTTAAAAACCTGTTCTACCACCACAGAACCGGTAATAATACCCGAGAAAGCCGGCCCCAGATAAGAAACCACAGGGAGCAACGCCCCTTTGAGTACATGTTTAAAAACCACCACTGGCTCGGAGAGTCCCTTTGCTCTGGCCGTACGGATATAATCAGAACGGAGCACTTCCAGGATAGACCCCCGCGAAAGCCGGGCAATATATGCAAAGTAGGGGAAAGCAAGGGTAATCATTGGAAGAATCAGGGTTTTCCAGCCCGCCCGCGTATTAATCCATCCTGAAGCGGGAAGCCAATTCAATTGCATAGCAAACACCAATTGCAAAATCGGACCAATCACAAACAGAGGAACCGTGATACCAATCACTGCGAAGGACATGGCGATATAATCAGGAAGACGGTTTTGTCTGAGGGCAGAGATAATTCCCGTAAGCAATCCCAGAACAACAGCCAAGCCCAAAGAAAGGGTTCCCAGCATAATAGAAACGGGCATGGTGGCTGCAATCAGTTCATTTACCGTCTGATCCTGGTATCGAAAGGAAGGGCCCAAGTCACCATGTAAAAGGTCATACAAATAATAACCATATTGTTTGTACAAGGGCCAATCCATATGATATTTTTTTAAGATATTCTGTAACACCTGCTCAGGAATTTTCTTTTCCGAAGAAAAGGGTCCCCCTGGGGCAAAGCGGATAAGAAAAAAGCTGAGTGTAACAATAACGAACATTGTTGGAATAATACTCAGCAACCTTCGGATGATAAAACGAAGCATCCTTCCCTCCACAAAAAAGTTACCGGGTTCCATAAACCCACTTGCTCTGAAAAATCTTTTTTCTTAGAAGTGATTTTTTCACAGCAAGGGGGTCTATACAAGAAATAACAAAGGGGGCTGTTGCCCCCTTTGGTTGGGTCCCTCTAACAGAGCCCTATTCTTCTAATCATTCTTACTCTTATTTCTTGCGGGAAATATATTTCCAGTGATGAACCCCAAGCGGATTCCCGTACCATCCATCCCATTTAGAAAGATCGATGAGATCGAGGTCGGTATACCAATAGAGGGGCAGCATAGCCTGGTCTTCGGCAAAGATTTTTTCCGCTTCCATAAGAACATTGTTCCGTTCTGCTCCCTCAGGCATGGTGGCAGCTTTCTTTACCAGTTCATCAAATCGTGGATTAGAGTAAAGCCCATCGTTATTACCACCGCCAGTGATAAAGAGTTCCAGGAAGTTAGAGGGGTCCATATAGTCAGCAACCCAGCCATGGCGGACTACGTCGAAGTTATGAGAATTAGAACGGGTGTCCAGGAAGGTTTTCCACTCTTCATTCTTAAGATTGCAGGTAATCCCAAGGTTGTTTTTCCACTGTTCCTGGATAAACTCGGCAATCTTCTTGTGCCCTTCGTTAGTATTATACAGGATGGTAAATACGGGGAATCCCTTTCCATTTGGATATCCCGCCTGAGCAAGATATTCCTTTGCCTTCGCCACATCGTAGCCAACCCCTGGCTGAGGAGTAAACCCAGGCATAGCAGGCGTAAAGGCATCGGTGGGGATCTGGCCTCCCTTAGTAACTTTTTCTACCAGGGCCTTTTTATCTACCGCCGCTGCAAGGGCCTTTCGTACAAGGGGGTTATTGAAGGGAGCCCGTTGATTGTTAAAGCAGTAATAATACGTGGCAAGCTGCGGATTCACCTGATAGTAGGGCTGAAGTTTTACTTCATCAATCAGATCCGTGGGGATCTGGGTATCCCAGTCGATTTCTCCTTTAAGGAACATATTGTAGGAGGTTTTTTCGTCCGTCACAGCCACGATCTTAAGCGAATTGAGCTTTACATTCTTGGCATCCCAATATTTTGGATTTTTTACCATGAAAATGTAGTCCTGGGGCTTCCATTCCTTAAGCACAAAGGGACCATTACCCACAAAGTTTCCCGGTTTTACCCACTGGTCGCCATACTTTTCAATCACATGCATGGGCAGGGGAGAAAACACATAATGGGGAGTCATATCTACAAAATATGCGGCGGGTCCCACAAGGGTTACTTGCAGGGTGTAATCATCCAGGGCCTTTACGCCTACGGTAGCAGGATCGGTGGTTTTACCCTGGTTAAATTCTTCCGCTCCCTTTATGATATACATCATGTAGGCATATTCTGCCGCCGTTTCAGGCTTAAGTGTCCGAATCCATCCATCGACAAAATGCTTTGCCGTAAGGGGGGTACCATCGGACCACTGACTCTTGCGAAGCTTAAAGGTTACAACCG